>Ga0210389_10001138_pt1 | contig 21880 bp, 21 predicted proteins | sample IncBWH28OmetaG_FD_160127 | JGI IMG/M metagenome (GOLD analysis project Ga0210389, IMG submission 160127) | Forest soil microbial communities from Barre Woods Harvard Forest LTER site, Petersham, Massachusetts, United States - Inc-BW-H-28-O ...
GCCATGCTCGAGAAGGAGGGGCTCGAGCGCGAGCTTCAGGAGCTGCTCGCCGCTGCGCCGCAGTGGTGCGGGGAGGGCTTCAGGTTGGTCAAGCGTGAGTGGTCGACGGACATCGGGCCGGTCGACCTGATGTGCCGCGACGCCGAGGACGAGTGGATCGCCGTGGAGATCAAGCGCATCGCCACGATCGACGCGGTCGAGCAGCTGTCGCGCTATCTGGAGCGCATCCGCCTGGACCCCGCGCTCGGGTCATGCCGCGGGGTGCTCGCCGCGCAGAGCATCAAGCCGCAGGCGCGCGTGCTCGCCCAGGCGCGCGGGATCGATTGTGTGGAGGTCGACCCGGCGGTGCTCCGCGGGGAGCGCGAGCCCGAGCTGAAGCTGTTTGCGGCATAGTGCCGTACATGAGCGATCAAGACCCCCCAGAGGTGCTCACCGAGCGACGCGGCAACGTGCTGCTGATCACGCTCAACCGGCCGCAGGTGCGAAACGCCGTCAACGCAGCGCTCGCCGCCGGCGTCGCCGGTGCCCTGGAGGAGCTCGACGCCGACGACGGTCTGTCCGTCGGCGTGCTCACCGGCGCCGGCGGCTTCTTCTGCGCCGGCATGGACCTGGGAGCGTTCGTCAAGGGCGAGTCGCCGTGGTTCGGCGACCGCGGCTTCGCCGGCATCGCCCAGCGCGCCGCCCGCAAGCCGCTGATCGCCGCGATCGAGGGCTTCGCCGTCGCCGGCGGCATGGAGATCGCGCTCGCCTGCGATCTGATCGTCGCGGCCAAGGGCGCCAAAATGGGCATCCCGGAGTCCAAGCGCTCGATCGTCGCCGCCGGGGGCGCGCTGCTGCGCCTGCCGCGGCGCATGCCCTACCACCTGGTCATGGAGCTCGCCCTCACCGGTGACCCGTTCCCGGCCGATCGCTTCTACGAGCTCGGCGTCGTCAACCGCCTGGTCGAGCCCGGCACAGCCGTCGACGTCGCCCTCGAGCTGGCCGCCCAGCTGTCCAAGAACGGCCCGCTCGCCCTCGCCGCCTCCAAGCAGATCCTCCAGGAGCAGTTCGACTGGTCGAGCGCGGAGATGTGGGATAAACAGGGTGCCATCACCAGGCCGGTCATGTCCTCAGAAGACGCCAAGGAGGGCGCCTCGGCCTTCAAGGAGAAGCGCGAGCCGGTCTGGAAAGGGCGCTGAGTGCCTGCCATACTCGTAGTCATGGCGAGCGTGCATCGTAGCTTTCATCCTCCACTCAGCGAAGACGGTAGGCCGTATCCCGAGCGCTTGAAGGTCTATGAGCAACTCGATGATGTCCTCCTTCCGCTCGTCGCGAGAAAAGGGTCTGCGACCTTTGACGATCTGAGCCTCGAGCTCGTAGACGAGCCACGCACCAGAGCCGCGCTCTCGCGCTGGCTGGCGTCAGCTCAATGGCGAGGTCTGGTGCAACGGCGAGAACCACCTGGTAGCCGGTCTCCGCGGTTGTACGAGCTGGGCCCAGAGGCCCCGGCTCACTAGGCGCACCGCTCACGGTGTCTGAGGTAGGCTCTGCCAGGTCGGGTCGAGGCTCTTCACGACCAAAGACGGCACGCCGCGCCTGGCCAATTGCGCTGTTTTGTTCCTCGACCTCCTTGGGGTGAGCGCAATGGCAAGCGGACGGGATGCTGAGCGCAATCTGCGAGCACTCGACCACGCACTGAGTGGCACGTATCGTGACTTCCTACGCGAAGACTCTCAGTGGCCGACGGCTTTCTTCTCGGACACGCTCGTTGTTGCCGCGCCGGTCACGAGAGGTGAAGAGGCGTTCACACTGGAAGATCTGATCGACCAGGCGCGATGGTTGCAGTTGGCTCTGGTATCGGAGAGATTCTTCGTCCGAGGGGCACTGACCTTGGGTCGGATTCACCTCCACGGCGACTTGACGTTCGGCCCGGCTCTCGTCCAGGCGTACGGACTCGAGTCACAAGCCGCCGTTCACCCGCGCATTGTCCTGAGCAAGAGCGCTGAAGCGGCCCTGCGCTCGGATGGCCCGACCAAGAGCCCGCTCGCCGAATCGCTCATTCTGCGCGACGACGACGGCCATTCGTTCGTCAACTACCTCGGGCTGCTGCTCGACGAACCCTACGACGTGGGTGCTCTGTTTGCACTGCACCAGGATCGTGTCCTCGACGGCCTGACTCGCTATCGCTCTGACCGACGACGCTGGAACAAGTACCGCTGGGTGGCCGACTACCACAATCACGTAACTGGCGAGTGGGAACAACTCACGAAAGAGTCAGGACACCAGATTCCTCACATCCACACTGCCTCTGGCTTTGCGCAATTCCGCTAGCTCTTACTCGATGGCGATGTTGCCGCTGTAGCCGAAGCTCGACGCACGGTCAAGCGAAGCGGCTGTCCGCTCGCTCGCCCGCGTAAAGCGGAGCGCTTGTCCGATCGGCGCTCGCGCGAAGCGCCTGCGACCGAGCGGGCAACCGTGGAGCGCTAGTAGCCGCGGCGCTTGCGTTTGCGCTGCGCCATGATGCGCAGGAAGCGTTTGAACAGCGTCACCATCTAGCGCTCGCCCGGCGTCTTTTTGGGGTACTGGGAGATTGGCTGGCGCAGGTCGATGGCGGTCGTCACGATGCGGTTCTGTTCGTCGATGTGCGCCGCCGGGTAGCCCTCGCCCGGGCTCGCGCGCTCCGGGCGCCCGACGTAGCCGAAGTGCATCTCCTGGGGCATGATCTGCATCAGGCGCGGGAACATGTGTGCGCGGGCGCCCATGTTGCGCGGCTCCTCCTGCACCCACAGGATCTCGTTCAGGTTCGGGTAGCGGTCCATCAGCTCGAGGATCTGCCGTTCGGGGAACGGATACAGAAGCTCCACCCGCCCGACCGCCAAGCCCGTGTGCGCGGCGCGCTCGGGATGCCCCACGAGGTCGTAGTAGATCTTGCCCGTGCACAGCACCAGGCGCGTGACCTGCTCCTCGGCCACCCCCGGCTCGGCCAGCACCGGGTGAAAGCGAGTGTCCTCGGCCATGTCCGCGATTGCGCTCGCCGCCTGCGGCAGACGCAGCAGCGACTTGGGGGTCATCACGATCAGCGGGCGCTGCTTGGCGATGCGCGCCTGGCGGCGCAGCAGGTGGAAGTACTGGGCCGGCGTCGTCGGGCTGGCCACGCGGATGTTGCCCTCGGCCGCCGCGCGCAGGAAGCGCTCCAGGCGCGCCGAGGAGTGCTCCGGGCCCGAGCCCTCGTAGCCGTGCGGCAGAAGCAGCGTCAAGCGTGAGGTCTGCCCCCACTTGGCCAGCCCTGAGGTGATGAACTGGTCGACGATCACCTGCGCCGAGTTGACGAAGTCGCCGAACTGCGCCTCCCACAGCACCAGCGTCTCCGGCGCCTCTTGGCTGTAGCCATACTCGAAGCCCATGCACGCCAGCTCCGACAGTGGGCTGTTGTGCAGCTCGAGCGGCGCCAGCGCGTCCGGCAGGCTCTGGATCGGGCACACCGTCTGGCCGGTCTTGGCGTCGTGCAGCACCATGTGGCGCTGGCTGAACGTGCCGCGCTCGGTGTCCTGGCCGGTCAGGCGCAGGGGCGTGCCCTCGGTCAACAGCGACGCGAACGCCAGCGCCTCACCGTGCGCCCAGTCGATGTTCTTCTCCTCGCTCGCCCCCTCGGCCAGCGCCTCGCGCCGGCGATCGAGCTGTTTGACGAGCTTCGGGTGCACCGTGAAGCCCTCCGGCACCCGCAGCAGCTGCTCGCCCAGCTCGCGCAGGCGCGCCGCCGGCACCGCCGTCTCGACGTCCGGGCTCGGCGAGCGGTCGAGCTGGTACTCGCCCGTGATCTGCTTGCCCTCGTGCTCCACCGCCGCCGCGATCTTCGCCTTCAGGCGCTGGTGCAGCAGCGTCAGGTTGTCCCACACCTCCTGGGACTGGCGCTCGACCTCGTCCTTGGTGATCACGCCTTCGGCGATCAGGCGCTCTGCCCACAGGTCCCAGATGCGCTTCTTGGACTTGATCTTCGCGTACATCTCCGGCTGCGTGTACGCCGGCTCGTCCGACTCGTTGTGGCCGAAGCGCCGATAGCCGATCAGGTCGATCAGCACGTCGTGCCCGAACTCCTGACGGAACGCGAACGCCAGACGGACCGCGTTGATGCACGCCGGCACGTCGTCCGCGTTGACGTGGATGATCGGCACGTCGAAGCCCTTCGCCAGATCCGACGCCCACCGCGTCGAGCGCGCGTCGTCCGGGTCGGTCGTGAAGCCCACCTGGTTGTTCATGATCAGGTGCACCGTGCCGCCCACCTTGTAGCCGTCCAGGGCCTGCAGGTTGAGCGTCTCGGAGACCACGCCCTGGCCCGGGAACGAGGCGTCGCCGTGGATCGTGATCGGCACCGCCGCGTTCGTGTCCTGGTGGGCGTGCGGGCCCTTGCGCGAGGTCTGCGCCGCGCGCGTCGCGCCCTCCACCACCGGCGAGACGTACTCCAGGTGGCTCGGGTTGGACTCCAGATTCACGCGGATCGTGCCGCCGTCCGGCAGCCGGTAGGTGCCCTGCGTGCCGTGGTGGTACTTGACGTCGCCCGTGCCGCCCTGGGGGATCGTCGTGACTGCCTCGAGCGTCGAGGCGCCCTCGAACTCCGCGAAGATCGTGTCGTACGCGCGCCCCAGGTTGTGCGCAAGCACGTTCAAGCGGCCGCGGTGGGCCATGCCCACCACCACCTCCTGGCCGCCGTGCGCAGCCGACAGCTGGATCAGCTCATCGAGCATCGGCACCGTCATGTCCAGCCCCTCGATCGAGAACTGGTGCTGGCCCAGGTACGCCTTGTGCATGAAGCGCTCCAGCGCATCCACCTCGATCAGGCGCTTGAGCAGCGTGCGCCGCTCGTCGTTCGTCAGCTCCTGGCGGAACTTGCCCGACTCGATGTGCTCGCGCAGCCACACGCGCTGGCGGTGCGAGGCGATGTGCTCGACCTCGTAGGCGATCGTGCCGCAGTAGGTGTCGCGCAGGTGCTCCAGCGCGTCCGCCAGCGTCGCGCCGGTCACGTACACCTGGAATATCCGTGCCGGCAGGCGCGCCTGCAGCTCCGGCGTCAGCCCCAGCGCCTCCGGGTCCAGGCCCGGGTCGCCCTCCGGCTCGGTCCCCAGCGGGTCCAGGTGGGCCGCCAGATGGCCGTGGCTGCGCACGCGCGCCACGATCGTGCTCGCCGCCTGCACCGCCTGCAGCATCTCCTCGCCCGCCGGCTGCGCGCCCGTCTGCCCCGCACCGTCGCTCGCCGGAGCCGGCCGTGCGACCGACGTCACGCCTGTGGGCACCGGTGCGCCCGGCTGCGGGCCGAGCTCGACGCCCAGTGCCGCAAACACGTCCTCATAGAAACCGTTCTCACCGTGCAGGTAGCCCTCGATCAGACCCAGGAACCGGCCCGACTCCGCCCCCTGGATGATGCGGTGGTCATACGTCGAGGTCATGGTCATGACCTTCTCCGCGCCGACGCTCGCCGCGATCGCCTCCAGGCCTACCGGGTAGCCGATCGAGCCGGTCGCCACGATCGTGCCCTGGCCGCCCATCAGACGCGGCACCGACGCCGCCGTGCCGATGCCGCCTGGGTTGGTCAGGGTCACGTTGCCGCCCGTCAGGTCGTCCGCCGTCAGCGTGTTCGTGCGCGCCTTCTCCACCAGTGCGTCATACGCGCTCAGGAACTCGTCGAAGCGCAGCCGGCCGGCGTCGCGGATCACCGGCACCATCAGCGTGCGCGAGCCGTCCTTCTTCTCCACGTCCACCGCCAAGCCCAGGTTGACCGTGCCGTCCAGCACGCGGTGCGGCTTGCCGTCGATCTCCGCGAAGTGGTTGGCCATCACCGGCATGTCCTCGCCCGCGCGTGCGATCGCGTATGCGATCAAGTGCGTAAACGACACCTTGCGCCCCGCCGCCTTCAGCTCGCGCCGGCGCGTGTCCAGCACCGTCACCGTCAGCGTGCGGAAGCTCGTCGCCGTCGGAATCGAGCGCGACTCCTCCATGTAGCGCACCAGCGCCGCCGCCCCGCCGCGCAGTGGCTGCGTGCTCGCCGCGCCGTTGGCGCTCGCCACGCTCGAGCCGTTGCCAGACGTCGATCCGGCACCCGAAGCCGCGCTGAGCACGTCCGACTTGGTGATCCGCCCATCCGGGCCGCTGCCCGCCACCTGCGCAAGGTCTACGCCCTCGGCCACTGCCGCTCGCGCAGCCACCGGCGAGGCCTTCACATCCGCCGCGGGTGTGCTCGTGTTCGGCGCGGTCGCGCCCGGTGCCGGCGTGCTCGGCGCGGTCGCGCTCGGCGCCGGTGCGCCTGTCGCCGCGCCGTTGCCCGCCGAGGCCTGTCCGTTGCCGTCGCCCGAGGGGGCTGAGGGGGTCGTGCCATCGCCACCCACCGAGATGCGCGCGATTACCTGTCCGACCGTGACCGTGTCGCCCTCCTCGACCAGGATCTCGCTCACCACGCCCGTCGCCGGCGACGGCAGCTCCAGGTCGACCTTGTCCGTGGACACCTCGACGATCGTGTCGTCGAGCTTGATCGGATCACCTACCTTGACACGCCATTCAAGGATTGTTCCCTCGGTGACCGACTCTCCCGCGGCAGGGGTTACGACGTCTATCGTCTGCACTGCCGGGGTGCTGGTTGCCATCGGTCTCTCACTTTAGCGCGGCCGACGCCGCGAGTGCGCGGCACATGGCCTCATGTCGATGCGCCGTCGCTCATCCGCTGGCGCTGCTCGCGTATGAACTGAAAGCTGCCGAAGAACGGCCCGATTCCGCCGAGCACCGCCACCGCCACCGCCAGCTTCAGCGACACCACGCGCAGCCGCGCCGCCGTGATGCACGTCAGCGACATGAAGATCCACAGCAGGCCGTGGCTCAGGCCGAGCACGAACGTCAGCGGTTGGGGGTTGCCGGCTGCGAACGCGCTGATCAGGAGCGCGGTGTAGATGCACGAGTGGGTGAAAGACATCCACTTCAGGCGCTTGAACGTCAACGGCCCCACACCCGCGCGTAGGTGCGCCGTCGAGCCTGCCGCGGGCTGACGTCTCGCCCCGGTCGCCATCGCGCCAGCTACTCCGACAGCCAGCGCGCCATCAGCGGCAGCGCCTCGCCCGCCTCGGGCGGCCAATCAGCCACGTCCGCCGGCCACCACGCGAACTCGTCGTGCTCGTGATCCGGGACCACCTGCTGCTCGACGCCCTCCGCCAGCCACGCCTGCCCGACGAACATCACCATCCGGTGGGGCAGGCGCACGAGCGCCTCGCCACGGATGCGCTCCGGCGCCACCGACCACTCCTCCATCAGCTCGCGCGTCAGCGTCTGTGCCGGGTTCTCGCCGAGATCCACCGCGCCGCCCGCGCCAAGCGCCCAGCGGCCCGCCCACGACGCCACCCACGGTGCGCGCCTGCCCGCCAGCCAGCGCCCGTCCGCCGCGCGTGTCACGCACAGCGCCGCCATGCTCTGCGACGCGTCCGCCTCCACCAGTCGCAGCGCCCAGCGCAACGGCTGCAGCTCCATCTCGATGCCGCCATCGCCCTCGCGATACTCGACCAGCCGCGCCGCCACGCCGTCGTGGCTCGGCGAGCCACGCTCCTGCAGCTCCCTGATCGCCGCGTCCGCCGCCTGCGTGTGCTCCGGCGGTGCCTCGAACGCCTGCTCGCGCCAGCTCGCTCTGATCCGCTCCACCGGCCACGGTCCGCGCGCCAGGATCTCCGGCGCGTTGTTGGGGGGTTGGGGCGGCTCGGGCACCGCCGCGAAGCATAGACTCGGCATCGCCGCCATCCCCTTCGGCGGCGGCACTTCCGTCGTCGGTGGCGTCACCCCGGACGTCGATGCGCGCTACAACGGCGTCGCCTCGATCGATCTCGGCCGGCTCGACCGTGTGCTCGAGGTCGACCCCGGTACTCCACGCTCGGCGGCTGGATCGCCACGCGCGCCGCCGGGCACTTCGCCACGCTGTGGACTCACATCGAGGACTTCGTCGAGTCCGTGCGCGCGCTCACGCCCGCCGGCGTGTGGGAGTCACGGCGGCTGCCCGGCTCCGGTGCCGGTGTCAGCCCCGACCGCATGCTCGCCGGCTCCGAAGGCACGCTCGGGGTGATCACCCACGCGTGGATGCGCGTCCAGCCGCGCCCCATCCACCGCGCCTCCGCCGGCGTGCGCTTCGAGCGCTTCCTCGACGCCGCCGAATGCGTGCGCGCCATCTCCCAGGCCGGCCTTCACCCCTCCAACTGCCGCCTGCTCGACGCCGGCGAAGCTGCGCTCACGCTCGCCGGCGACGGCCGTCACGCGCTGCTCGTGCTCGGCTTCGAGTCCGCCGACCATCCCGTCGAGCAGACCATTGCGCGTGCGCTCGAGCTGTGTGTCGAGCACGGCGGCACCGTGTCACGGTCCAGCGGCGGGGCGGACGCCTCCGGCCGCCGCCGTGCGCGAGGTGTGCGGCTCGGAGGGGAAGGTGTTCTGTCGTTTCACCCACGTTTATCCCGACGGTCCCGCCCCGTACTTCACCGTGCTCGCCCCCGCGCGCCCGGGCGAGGAGCTCGAGCAGTGGGCCGCCATCAAGCGCGCCGCCGCCGACGCCATCATCGACGGCGGCGGGACCATCACCCACCATCACGCCGTCGGGCGCGATCACCGCCCGTGGTATGACCGCCAGCGCCCCGAGCCGTTCGCCCACGCGCTGCGCGCCGCCAAGCTCGCGCTCGCCCCCGCCGGCATAATGAACCCCGGCGTGCTGGTCGACCCGCTCCCATGAGAGTCGCCGTGCTCGGCCCCGGCGGCGTCGGCGGCCTGATCGCCGGCGCGCTCGCGCGCTCGGGCAACGACGTTGTGATCGTCGCGCGCGAGAGCACCGCCGCGCTCATCGCCCAGCGCGGCGTCGACGTGCGCAGCGTGCTGCTCGGCGACTTCGTCGCGCACCCGGACGCCGTCGCCGAGCTGCACGAGCCGGTCGACGCGCTGATCGTCGCCACCAAGGCCGCCGGGCTCAGCGACGCGCTCGAGCGCGTCCTCGTGCAGCCGCCGCTCGTGCTGCCGCTGCTCAACGGCCTCGACCACATCGAGCTGCTGCGCCGGCGCTTCCCCGCCCACTCGGTGCTCGCCGGCTCTATCCGCGTCGAGGCCGACCGGCCGGAGCCCGGCGTGGTCGTGCACACCTCCCCGTTCCTGCTCGTCAGCATGGCCAGCCGGTTCGCCGGCGCGCAGGCGGGGATGCGCGCGCTCGCCGACACGCTCACCGGCGCCGAGGTGCCCGCGCGGGTGTCCGAGTCCGAAGCCGAGGTCATGTGGTCCAAGCTCGTGCGCCTCAACGCCCTAGCCTGCACCACCAGCGCCCACGACGTGCTGCTCGGCCAGATCCGCTCCACGCCTGAGCTGCGCGCCGAGCTCGTCGGTGCGATCGAGGAGGCCAGCGCCGTCGCCCGCGCCGAGGGAGCCGCCGACGCCGACCCCGCCAGGGCCATCGCCGAGCTCGAGGCCGCCCACGACACGCTCGGCAGCTCCATGCAGCGCGACATCGCCGCCGGCCGTCAGCCCGAGCTGGACGCCATCCCCGGCGCAGTGCTGCGCGCCGGAGCGCGCCACGGCATCTCCTGTAAAACCATCGAACACCTCGTGTCGCTGATCGAGGCGCGGATCGTCAGCCGGGGCGCGTCGGGGTAGCGCCGTCAGCGGGGGGCGCATCGGGGTAGTCCTCTTACGAACCCCGGTAGCGATGGTATGTACGGGTGGCCCGTCAGTTCTCTTCGAACGGCGAGCGGCCCGGTGAGAACGCCGGGATCGCCTGGGTGGCGATCGCCTCCACCACCTGCTCCTCCGCCTCCGTCAGCTCATCCTCGTGCTCGCCGTCGCACAGCACCCGGAAGTTGCCCGTCACGCCGCTGTCCGCGTGGATCGTGATGCCCGGCAGGATCTCCTCGCCCTCGTCGAAGCCCAGGCGCTCCATGTCGAAGTGCGCCAGGCCGATCCCGTGTGCCGTGTGCGTCGGGTTCTCGCGGTCGTGCGCCGCCACCGCCTGGGCAAAGCGCTCGAGGTTCTTGGCGATCTTCCCCGTCTCAGCCATCGCTCGCGCTCCAGGGTACCGCGCGGATACATTGGCGTGGTGGCCAGCGAGGAGATCATCCACACCAGCCAACTGACCAAGGTCTACCCCGGCGCCGACTTCGCCGCCGTCGACGGCCTCGACCTGCACGTCAGCGCCGGTGAGATCTTCGGGCTGCTCGGGCCCAACGGCGCCGGCAAGACCACCACCGCCGGGATGCTCACCACCCGCGTAGTGCCCACCTCCGGCTCCGCCCACGTCGGCGGCATCGACGTCGTCGCCCACCCCGCCCTCGCCAAGCAGCTGATCGGCATCGTCTCCCAGCAGAACACGCTCGACCGCCAGCTCACCGTGTGGGAGAACCTGTACTTCCACGGGCGCCTGTTCGGCATCCCCGCCTCGGAGTCCAGGCGCATCGCCGATCGACTCCTCGAGCAGTTCCAGCTCGCCAAGTGGGGCAAGGCCTCCGTGTTCGCCCTCTCCGGCGGCATGGCCCAGCGGCTGATGATGGCCCGCTCGATCTTCCACCGCCCCGCCGTGCTGTTCCTCGACGAGCCCACCGCCGGCCTCGACCCGCAGAGCCGCCTCGCGCTGTGGGACGTGCTCGGCGAGCTCAACCGCCAGGGCCAAACCGTGCTGCTCACCACCCACTACATGGAGGAGGCCGACCAGCTGTGCGATCGCGTCGCCATCATGGACCACGGCAAGATCCTCGCGCTCGACACCCCCGAAGCGCTCAAGCAGTCCGTCGGCGCCGACACCATCGTCACCGTCAACGCCGGCGGTGACGCCCACGCGCTTGCCGGGCGGCTGGCGGACGCGCTGCCCGAGATCACCCGTACGCGCGTCGTCGACGGTGGCGTCGAGCTGCACCTCAAGGGTGCCCAACGGCTCGTGCCGCGGGTCGTCGACGCCGCCGAGAGCGCCGGCTTCGACGTCGCCGACCTGTCCGTGTCCGAGCCCAGCCTCGAGACCGTCTTCATCAACCTCACCGGCAAGGAGCTGCGCGAGTGAGCTCCGCCCGCACAGACGTCACCGCCGCCGGTCCAGGCGGCCCGCCGCCCGGCGATCGCCAGCCGATCGCCGTCGCGCCCACGCGCTCGGTCATGGCCGCTTCGCGCACCGCGCTGCGGGCGCTGATCCTGCGCGACCTGGTCGTGCTGTGGAAGAGCCGCTGGGAGTTCGTCATCCGCACGCTCATCCAGCCGTTCCTGCTCGTGTTCGTGTTCCTGTACGTGTTCCCCCAGATCGGCCAGGGCATCGGCGGCGGCTCCGGCCACGGCTCCGAGTCCGGCTTCGCCACCGTGCTCGTCCCCGGCGTCGTCGGCATCTCGATCATGTTCCAGGGCATCCAGGCCGTCGCCCTGCAGCTATCCACCGAGTTCGGCTACACCCGCGAGATCGAGGACCGCGTGCAGGCGCCCTGTCCGATCTGGCTCGTAGCCGCCGCCAAGGTGCTCTCCGGAGCCGCCCAGGGCCTGATCGCCGCCGTCATCGTGTTCCCCATCGCCGCCGTCGTGCACGCCTCAGGCGTCCACGCCCACCTGACCGTCCACTGGGCCGTCGTGCTCACGCTGATCCCGCTCGCGTGCGTCACCATGACCTCGCTCGGGCTGCTGCTCGGCACCGCCTTCGAGCCGCGCAACATCGGCCTCATGTTCGGCTTCGTCGTGCTGCCCCTCACGTTCCTCGGCGGCACCTACTACCAGTGGACGCGCCTGTCACCCGTCACCGTCGGCGGCGTGCACTGGCTGCAGATCCTCGTGCTCGTCAACCCGCTCATCTACGTCAACGAGGGCATGCGCGCCGGGCTCACCCACGCGTCGCACATGCACCTGTACGTCGTCTACCCCGTGCTGCTCGGGTTCTGCGGCGCGTTCCTCGCGCTCGGGCTGCGCAAGTTCCGCGGGCGCGTGCTGTCGTAGATGGACGCTCAGCGCTTCGGCGGCAGCGAGCGGGCGTAGCCCACCCCTCGCTTGACCCACGTCTTGAGCTGGCGCTTGGTGCGCACGCCGTCCGCGTGCACCCGCAGCCAGCCCTGCATCGCCCGGCCGCGCATCTCGAACGTGCCCGTGTGCGGCTTGGTCAGCAGTGCGTTCGTCTCGGCCGGCTCGCAACGCAGCAAGAGGCCGCCCTGGCCGCTGATCGCCACCGACAGGTAGTCGCCCACCAGGAACGCCAGGCCGCCGAACATGCGCTGCTCGACCACATCCGCCTCCGCCGCGATCAGCTCGCGTACGCGGTTGGCCAAGTCCTCGTCGTAGGGCACTACAGGAGTTCTACCCGCGCGGCGTGCGCCATGCACCCCCGAAGCGGGGAGCTCTCCGGGTCCGTTTACGATTGGATGAGTGGATCTGGACATGGCCGAAGGCGGGCTGAAGTGGCAATTGATCGACGCCATCTGTGAGCTTTCCGATCCTCGGAACGGCTGGGTGCTCGGGATGGTCTGGAGTAGCGCGCATCGAGACCGCTTCGACCGCTTCCTCGCCACGCAAGGGCGGACGCGTCACTGAGCCGGTCGAGGGAGCGCCCTCTGCTGCCTACGGCTGCTCGATCAGCTCGATCCGGTAGCCGTCCGGATCTTTCACGAAGCACAGCCGCGAGCCGCCCTCGCGGACCGAGTACGGCGGCTTCTCCGGCTCGATGCCCTGCTCGGCCAGGCGTGCGAGCGTGGCGTCGAGGTCGTCCGCGGTGATCGCGATGTGCCCGTAGCCGCTGCCTATCTCATATGAGTCGACACCGAAGTTGTACGTCAGCTCCAAGCGCGGCATGTCGCCGTCGCCGGGTTGGTTCATGAACACGTTGACCGCCTCGTCGCGGATCGGGATGCGCCCGACCTCCTGGAAGCCCAGCGCGCTGTAGAACGCGACCGAGCGGTCGACGTCGGTGATGCGGTAGCAGGTGTGGATCAGGGCCATGGGCGCAGGAGTCTAGACTGCTTCGCCGTGCGGACCCTGATCGTCGGTCACGGCGGGCGCGAGAGCGCCCTGGCGTATCGGATGGCCGAGCACAGCGAGCTGCACGCGTTCGTCGGCCACCAGAACCCGTCGATCCTCAGCGCCGCCGCCGGCTCAGGGGGCGGGCATGTGGTGGGCGACGTGTGTGACCCCCAGGCCGTCGCCGCCTTCGCCCACGAGCGCAAGATCGACGTCGCCATGGTCAGCGCCGACGAACCGCTCGCCGCCGGCGTCGTCGACGCGCTGCTCGCCCAGGGCACGCTCGCCGTCGGCCCCACCGCCGCCGGCGCCGAGATCGAGTGGAACAAGACGTTCGCCCGCTCGCTGCTCGCCGAAGTCGCGCCCGAGGCCGTGCCCGAGCTGCGGGTCGCCAGCGACGCCGTCGGAGTGGATGCGGCAATCGACTTCTTTGGCGAGCGCCCCGTGGTCGTCAAGCCCTCCGGGCTCACCGGCGGCAAGGGCGTCAAGGTCATGGGTCCCCACCTGGACGATCACGACCACGCGCGCCGCTACGCCAACGAGCTACTCGACCGCGCCAAGCCCGGCGAGTCGGTGCTGATCGAGGAGAAGATCGTCGCCGCCGAGTTCACCATCCAGGCGATCAGCGACGGCAACACGGTCGTGTTCCCGCCGTCCACCTACGACTTTCCGTACCGCTTCGACGGCGACCAGGGGCCCGGCACCGGCGGCATGGGATCCCTGTCGCTTGAGACCGACGCGCTGCCCTTCATGACCGACGCCCACTACCTCGAAGCCTGCTCGATCATCGGACGCGTGATCAGGCGGCTTGGGGCACAGGGCCGGCACTTCACCGGCATCATGAACAGCGGCTTCTTCGCCACCGCCGACGGCGTCAAGGTGATCGAGTTCAACGCCCGCTTCGGCGACCCCGAGTGCATGAACATCATGAGCCTGTTCGACGACAGCTGGCCGCATGTCATGAAGCACATCGCCGGCGGAACGCTGAAGTCCACCGACGTGCCGCTGCGCCCCGAAGCCTCGGTGGTGCTGTACCTCGTCTCGCCCGACTACGCGCTGCGGCCCGGTCGCGCGTATGACTTCACGCTCGACCGTCAGCGAATCGAAGCCGACGGCTGCCACGTGTTCTTCTCCTCGGCCGTCGAAACCGGGGAGAACAGCTACCGCACCGTCGGGACCTCGCGCGCGGTCGCGCTCGCCGCCACCGCGCCCACGCTCGAGCAGGCCCGAAAGCGAGTGGTCGCCGCTGCCGAGACGGTGGATGTGCTCGAGTGGCGCCGAGACATCGGGCAGATGAGCTACCTGGAGGACCTGAGCGCGCTTGTCGCCGGGCCGCCACGTGCAAGGATGGCGCCATGATCGTCGAGCATTCGAGCCACCCGCAGTTCGTCTCCAACACCTACCTCCTCGCCGACGGCAACAGCGGTCCCGCCATCTTCATCGACGCCGGCGGCCCGGTCGCGCCGCTGATCGACGCCGCCGAGCGACTCGGGCTGACGCCCACCCACGTGCTGCTCACCCACCACCACTTCGACCACGTCTCAGACGTCGGCGAGCTGCGCGAGCGCTGGCCGGAGCTGCAGGTGCTGATCAGCGCCACCGAGCGCCAGCTGCTGGACCAGGCGGGCGCGGGCGACGGTGACGGTGACGCGGCCTCCCCCGGGGCGGGCATGGATGGGATCGAGGCCGGGGACACACTGCGCTTCGGCGAGCTCGAGGTGCGCGCGCTGCACACCCCCGGGCACACCGCCGGCATGCTCTCGTTCCTCGTCACACACGGCTCCGAGCAGGCGGTGTTCACCGGGGACACCCTGTTCAAGGGCTCCGTCGGCGGCGTGCGCGCGCCCGGGCACTCCACCTACGCCGATCTGCGCAGCTCGATCATGGACACGCTCATGCGGCTCGATCCCGACACCGTCATCCATCCCGGGCACTCCGAGCCGAGCACCGTCGGGCGCGAGTGGGAGGACAACACCTTCATCCGCGTGTGGCGCGGCATCGACCCGGAGGGCTCCGAGGAGTGCACCGCGCTGGGGGATCCGGCGACCCTAGTGCTGCTCGGCGCCGACTACGACGGCGGCACCAAGGCGTGGATCCGCTGGCCGGACGGCTCGGACGACATCGTCCCCGGCTCGCGCGTGGAGCAGCCCGCCCAGCCCGCATAGCTCCTAGCATGGAGGCGATGGCGCGCGAGAACGAGAACATCCCGACCTCGCGCGCGCGGCGCACAGCCACCGTCGCCACGCTCGCCGCCAGCGAGGCGGTCAAGCAGTTCGGCACGCGTGCCGCCAACGTCACGCGCGGCGAGGAGGCATCCGAACAGGCGCTCGCCCGCCGCCAGCTCGAGACCGCCAAGCAGATCGTGGCCGTGCTCGGGACCATGAAGGGCGCCGCCATGAAGCTCGGGCAGGTGATGTCCTTCCTGGACGTCGGCCTCGTGCCCGAGGAGCACCGCGAGGAGTTCCAGCGCGAGCTGGCCAAGCTACGCGACGCCGCGCCCACCGTCTCCTTCAAGCAGATGCGCCGCGTGATCGAGGATGACCTCGAAGCGCCCATCTCCGAGCTGTTCGCGTCCTTCGAGGAGGAGCCGATCGCGGCCGCGTCGATCGGGCAGGTCTACCGCGCGACGCTCGAGGACGGACGCCAGGTGGCCGTCAAGGTCCAGTACCCGGGCGTCGCCAGCGCCGTGCGCGCCGATATGCAGAACCTGGACATGATCCTGCGCCTGCTCAGGCGCATGACGCCCGCGCTCGACGTCAAGGGGATCGCCGAGGAGATCAAGGAGCGAATCGCCGAGGAGCTCGACTACGAGCTCGAGGCTCAGAACCAGCGCTCGCTCGCGCGCATCTTCGCCGGGCACCCGTTCATCGTCGTGCCCGACGTCATCAGCTCGCTCTCGCGCGAGCGCGTGCTCGTCAGCGAGTACGTGCACGGCGTCGGCTTTGAGGAGCTCAAGGAACGCTCCCAGGCCGAGCGCGACCGCCTCGGCGAGATCGTCTTCCGCTTCTTCCTCGGCTGCCTGTATCGCCACCGCCAGTTCTCCGGCGATCCACATCCCGGCAACTTCCTGATGCTCGACGACGGGCGCGTCGCGTTCCTCGACTTCGGCCTGTTCAAGCGCCTCGATGCCGAGCCGGTCGAGCTCGAGCTGGCCGCCCAGCGGGCCGTCACCGAGGGTGACGCCGCCAAGCTGCACGAGCTGCTCGCCGGCTCCGGCTTCCTGCCCGAACCCGAGCGCGTCGACCCCGAGCACCTGCTCGCGTTCGTGCGCGACGCCATCTGGTGGTACACCACCGCCGACGAGCCGATCCAGCTCACGCCCGAGATCGCCACCCAGGTGATGATCGAGAGCTCCGACCCGCGCTCCAGCCACTTCCGCGAGATGCGCCACCAGACGATCCGCCCCGAGCACCTGTTCGGGCGGCGCATGGAGATGCTGACGCTGGCCGTGCTCTCGCAGTTGCGCGCCAGCGCCAACTGGCACCGGATCGCGCGCGAGTGGATGTATGGCGATGAGCCCGTCACCGAGCTCGGCCGCGAGGAGGCCGACTTCTACGGGCGCAGCGGCGTCGCCGCCTAGAACCCCGTGTTGGTCTTCACGCGGCGCTTGCGCTCCGCCGGGTGCACGCCGCCCTTGGCCTCGAGCGTCTTGCACGCCTGGGCGATGTCTTCGCCGAGCTTGCCGATCAGCGTGCTGCCGAGCGTGCCCTTGACCAGCACGCGCATGATCTTCACGTGTTCGGCGTTCGGCGGCAGCGTGTACGCCGGCACCATCCAGCCGCGCTCCGCCGCCAGCTGCGCCGACACGTCGAACTCGTCGTAGTTGTGCTCGCCCTTCAGTTTGAAGGCCACCAGCGGCAGTTGCTCGTCGTCCTCTGAGCCGACCAGCTCGAACTCGCCGATCGCCGCGATCTCCTCGGCCAGCGTGCGCGCGTTGTACTTCATCATCTCCATCACGTAGCGATAGCCCGCGTGCCCGAGCCGCACGAAGTTGTAGTACTGCGCCAGCACCATCGAGGAGCCCGTGGAGAAGTTCAACGTGAAGGTCGCGTCGCGCTTGCCCAGGTAGTTCTCGTAGAACACCAGGTCCTCGGGCAGGTCCTCCTTATCGCGGAATATAAGCCAGCCGATGCCCGGGTACACGAGCCCGAACTTGTGGCCCGAGACATTGATCGAGCGCACTTGCTCCAGGCGGAAGTCCCACTCCGAGTCCGGGTACAGGAACGGCCACACGAAGCCGCCGCTCGCGCCATCCACGTGCAGCGGCACGTTCAGGCCGCGCTCGTGCTTGAGCGCCACCAGGTGGTCGTTGATGCCACGGATGTCGTCCGCGTGGCCGGTGAACGTCGTGCCCAGCACCGCCGCCACGCCGATCGTGTTCTCGTCGATGTGCGGCTCCACGTCCTGCGCCCCGATCGTGTACTTGTCCGGCTTCAGCGGCACAATCCGCGGCTCCACGTCGAAGTAGCGGCAGAACTTCTCCCACACCACGTGCACGTCGCCGCCGAACACCAGGTTCGGGCGGTCCGTCGGCTTGCCCGCCGCCGCGCGGCGCGCGCGCCACTTCCACTTCAGCGACAGCGCCCCCAGCATGATCGCCTCCGAGGAGCCCTGGGTTCGAGCTCCCGTGGTTTCGCCCGGCGCGTGAAACAGGCTCGCCAGCATGCGGATGCAGCGCTGCTCGATCTCCGCCGACTGCGGGTACTCGGCGTGGTCGATGAAGTTCACCCGCAGCGTCTGCGCGATCAGCTCGTCCGCCTCCGGCTCCATCCACGTGGTCACGAACGTCGCCAGGTTGCGCGCCGGCAGGCCGTCGAGCACGATCTCCTGTTCGATCAGGCCCTTGGCTTCCTCCGCCGACATGCCCGCGCGCGGCAGCTTGTGGTCGGGGGGCGGTTCGAGCAGATACCGTTTGCCGTAAATCCCGCGGCGGCCCGCGATCTGCCTGCGGGTCAGCTCGGCGTCCGTCTCGATCGCTTCGTGGAGATGCTCGTCAGGCGGCACTGTCGACCTCCGGTTGTCGTGGGGCGTTCAAGCATTTGCTCGCGTCCGCGCTCACTATGCAACCCACGGGGCGTGCCACGAGCCGATGCCCGACACCAGCCGCTGCGCCTCCGACGGGCCCCACGAGCCGGGCTCGTAGGGGTGCACCGGTGGCGGCTCGCGCAGCAGCGGTTCGAAGATCCGCCACGTCTCCTCGACGCCGTCCTGACGCGTGAAGCGCGTGCTATCGCCGTGCATCGCGTCCGCCAACAGCACCTCGTACGGCGTCGGCGCCTCGCCGCCCTGCTCGGCGAACTCCACGTCCAGGCTCACCGGCTCCGGGCCCGCCAGGTCCGCCCGATGCGCGTCCAGCACCACGCGCGTGCCCGTCGAGGGGTCGAGCTTGACCACGAACTGGTTCGGTTCCGGGCGGCGGTGGCGCGAGCTCTCCATGAAGCCCAGGCGCGGCGGCTCGCGGAACACCGCCCGCAGCTCCGTCTGCGTGATCGGCAGGCGCTTGCCCGTGCGGATGAACCACGGCACGCCCGCCCAGCGCCAGTTGTCGATCTCCAGGCGCATCGCCGCGTACGTCTCCGTGCTCGAGTCCTTCGCCACGCCCTCGATGTCGCGGTAGCCCGTGTACTGGCCGCGCACGTAGTGAGCCGGGTCGGCGTCCGCGATCGAGCGGAAGATCGCGTACTTGGCGTCCTTCAACGTGTCCGCGTCGCCCCCCGCCGGCGCCTCCATCGCCGCCAGCGCCACCAGTTGCATCAGGTGGTTGACCACCACGTCGCGCAGCGCCCCCACCGGGTCGTAGAAGTGCCCGCGGTCCTCCACCCCGAACTTCTCGGCCATCGTGATCTGCACGTACGCGATGTGGTTGCGGTTCCAGATCGGCTCGATCATGGTGTTCGCGAAGCGCAGATACAGGAGCTCGTCCGTACCCATCTTGCCGAGGAAGTGATCGATCCGATACAGCTGGGACTCGTCCAGGTGCTCGTGGATTTCCGCCGCCAGCGCCCGCGCCGACGCCAGGTCGTGCCCGAACGGCTTCTCCACCACCACGCGTGCGCCCGCCGTCAGCCCGGCGCCCGCCAGCTGCCCGATCACCGGCCCGAACAGGAACGGCGGGATCTCCAGGTAGAACACCGGCGTGCGCGCGTCGCCCAGCGCCTCCTTCACGCGCCCGTACGTGCCCGCATCGGTGAAGTCGCCGCTGACGTACGAAAGCCGCTTGGCGAGGCGCGCGAACGCCTCATCATCAATTTTCTCGCCGGTCCCCTCAATGCATTCGTGGGCGTGCTCGCGCAGTTTCTCCACGCTCCAATCGTCCACCGCCACGCCCACGATCGGGCAGTCCAGCAGGCCCCTGCGCTCCAGCCGGTACAGCGAGCGGAAGGTCATCACCTTGGCCAGGTCGCCGGTGATCCCGAAGATCACCAACACGTCCGCATCAGTCGTCTCCGTCGCCATCACACCACCTGGATCTGAAACAGGCTGGTCGTCCCCGGGCGCCCCGACGGCAGCCCCGCTGTTATCCCCACGCGCATGCCACGCTCGCACCAGCCGAGCTCGACCACGCGCCGGGCGGCATCCGCGATCAGCGCCTCCGTCGTCTCGTGGCGGCGCATCGACGCGGCCTGCACGCCCCACATGATGCCGCAGCGCCTGACCGTCTCGCGGCCCGGCGACAGCGCGTAGATCGGCACCGTCGGACGGTGCGCCGACACCAGCCGCGCCGAGCGGCCCGACAGCGTCGGGATCACCAGTGCGTCCAGGCGCAGCTCGCGCGCCGCGTCGCACAGGTTGTGGGCGATCGTGTACGCCGGATCGGAATGTGTGCGGCGCACCCGCGACAGGTTCCAGCGCTCGTACGGCGCGATCGACTCGGCGTGCTCGGCCACCGCCGCCATCATCGCGATCGCCTCCACCGGGTAGGCTCCCACCGCCGTCTCCTGAGAGAGCATCACCGCGTCCGTCCCGTCCAGGATCGCGTTCGCCACGTCCGCCACCTCAGCGCGCGTCGGGCGCGAGGAGCTGACCATCGAGTCGAGCATCTGCGTCGCCGTGATCGACGGGCGCGCCATCCACCCCGCCAGCTCCAGCAGCTGCTTCTGCACGATCGGCACCTGCTCGATCGGCAGCTCGATGCCCAGGTCGCCGCGCGCCACCATCACGTAGTCTGCCGCCTCGAAGATCTCCGCCGCACGCTCGACCGCCTGCGGCTTCTCCATCTTCGCCACCAGCGGCAGGCGCGTGTGTTCGCGCACGAATTCCACATCCTCGGGCGTCTGCACGAACGACAGCGCCACCACGTCCACCCCGATCGACTCGCCATGGGCCAGCAGGTGCAGATCCTCCTCCGGGACCGCCGGCAGCGACGCCACTGGCCCGGGGATGTTCAGACCCTGGCGCGACGCCACCGCGCCGCCAACCTCGATCTCCACATCCACCTCGCACGCCCCCGCGCGCACCTCGCTCACGCGCAGACGCACCGAGCCGTCCGCCAGATACAGGATCGACCCCGGCTCGACCGCGTCCGGCAGGCCGCCCCACGAGATGCTCATGTGGTGCGCGTTGCCCGGCTGGTCATCATCGCCGCACGAGAACGTCAGATGCTCGCCCGGCGTCAGCTCGACCACGCCCTCGCTCAGCGGGCCGATGCGCAGCTTCGGCCCCGGCAGATCCTGCAGGATCGCCACCGGGCGCCCGACGCGCCCGGCCGCGTCGCGCACCCGCCGCGCCGTCTCCGCGTGCTCGTCCAGCGTGCCGTGCGAGTAGTTCAGCCGCGCCACGTCCATACCCGCTTCGACCATGCGCCTGAGCGTCTCCGGCTCGCGCGACGCGGGGCCGATGGTGGCGACGATCTTCGTGCGGCGCATTAGCCGCAAGGTATACGTCGCTGCTCAAGCGTGCGTAATCGGCCGACGCTGGCCCGGCCGGGGCGGCGGTGTCGGCGGTTCCGGCGCCAACCACGCTAGGCGGCCTAGCATCGCGGTGTGCCAAGGCCCACGCGACAGCTGCCCCGTGTCGGCGCCCACGCCCGCATCGTCCACTTCGGCGGGAGCTTCGAGCCAGGGGTCGTCGTGGCGGTGTACGACGGCGGGCGGCGCCTGCACGTACGTGGGGAGGGGGGACAGGTGCTCGAGTTCGTGCTCAGCCCCGCCACCGCCCGCTTCGTCGAGGGCGGCTCCGGCCACGGGGCGCGGCTGGAGCTGTTGGGACAGCGCGACTGAAAATCGTCGTGTCCCGGTGGTCAGGCAATCGCCGCCTAGGCATCGCCGAGAATCGCCAGGCACCGCTCCACCCGATCGGCTACAAGGCCGACGAGCCGCTCGGGCAACGGGCGCTCTTGGCGTGAGCATCGGTACCGACGATCAGCCAATTCCAAGCGAGCGCGTCGAAGAAGCGCCACCCGGCGTCGTTCGCGGCGCGCGCGGGCATGACGTCGCGTATCAGGCGCGCGACATCCGCCGGCCCCGGGCCACCCTGGTTCTGGTACTTGCGGTCTGGGCGCACGCCGAGGGCTTGGCAGACATCCTCCTGGTGGACCCGAGTCAGCGTTCCTGCGACGAGGCGTCTGTCGTAGCGCTCTACAACGATCGCGCTCTCCTTGCCGAAGCGCGCGACGCTGGTGCGAGCCGCAACGAGGCCGGCGCGGCCGAGCTGTGGAAGTCGCGCGCCCACCGCGCGAGAACGGTGTCGTTGTCAGGCAGCAGGCCCCAGAGCCAAGGAGCTATGGAGCCGTCCGAGTGGATGCGTACAGACTTGGGCATCGACACCGACAGCGGAGTCGTGCTCGGCACCGCGCGGTACGCGTCGTCGTAGCCGAAGCGTCCATCACACGAAGGATCAGGCCAAGCTGGGCATAGCATGCAACTGAACGGTGTCTAGTTATGCATGAAACCGTTCGGTAGCCGAGGCTGGGGGCATGTGAGGCTACACCTCCACCTCGCCG
>Ga0210389_10001141_pt1 | contig 21858 bp, 17 predicted proteins | sample IncBWH28OmetaG_FD_160127 | JGI IMG/M metagenome (GOLD analysis project Ga0210389, IMG submission 160127) | Forest soil microbial communities from Barre Woods Harvard Forest LTER site, Petersham, Massachusetts, United States - Inc-BW-H-28-O ...
GCGAATCGATAAAACTGCAAGATCGACCGAACTAAAGCAAAACAGTGTCGCGAATAATCGGGGATGTTCCCCGCGTCTCGGTGATGGGCCTTAATATGACCTGTCGGATCCGGGCGATAATCGAAATAGAGATTATTCGAGAAAGAGAACGTGTCTTGCGGAAAACGAAAAGGGGCTTCCTTCGCAAATGAACTGGTAAATGCCCCGACCCATAGAAGAACGATTAGAATTCGCACCTAGAACTGTTTTCGCAGATTGCTGGGAAGAATATTTAGCTCGGCCCTATACTTGGCGACGGTCCGTCGCGCTATTGGGATACCTCGTTCTGAGAGGATTTCCACAATTTCTTTATCGCTCAGCGGCATGCGATTATCTTCATTCCGGACCAAATCCGCGATGGTTTCCTTAACGCTGGTGTTACTTAAAGCGACCCCATCGTTTGTCTGATAGCCAGGGGTGAAGAAGAACTTCATTTCTACCACTCCCTGTGGCGTCGCGATGTATTTGCCCGAGATCGCTCGGCTTACCGTCGTCTCGTGCACTCCTACCGCGTCTGCGATTTGCACCATCGTCATCGGTTTAAGAAAAGCCGTTCCGTGATCCAGAAAATCGCCTTGTCGTTTCACGATCTCGATCGCGATATTGAGGATGGTTTGTTGCCGCTGGTGGATGCTCTTTATTAAGAACTTTCCACTCCGGATTTTCTCTCGAATGTAGTCTCTGACTTCGCCTCCGTTACGGCTTTGCGTCATCAGATCCCGATACGTTTTATTGATCCTTAGATGCGGGATTTGATCACCGGTGAGCGAAACCACGTACTCATCCCCGACTTTTTCCACTACGACATCCGGCAATACGTAGGTATTGGGCTCCGGAGAAAAAATCTGACCTGGCTTCGGGTCGAGCGTGGCTATGAAATTTGCGGCCTTTTGCACTTGATCGACCGTTACTCCTAGGCGTCGGGCGATGTCCGGATACCGCTTACGGCCCAGGTCGTCCAGATGCTGGTCGACAATCTGGTATTCAAGGCTCTGCGCTTTCCCAAGCCGCCGCAATTGGATGAGCAGGCAATCTTTAAGGTCTCGCGCGCCCACCCCAACCGGATGGAAGGTTTGCACCAATTCGAGGGCGGGCTGCAGATCTTCAATCGGGGTACCAGAAAGATTCGCGATCTCATCCATCGGCGCCGATAGAAAACCGATATCGTCAATGTTTCCGATCAGGAGCTCGGCGGCTTTTCGTTTCTTCGCGTCGACATCGGCAGTGTTCAACTGGTCCAGGAGATGTTGCTGGAGCGTTTCTTGGTTCGCGAGAGAGTCGAGGAAAAACTGGCGTCGTTCTTCGTCCTCCTGGCTTCGCGCAGAGTAAGAGACGTTCTGCGCCATATAATCTCGCCATTCCTCATCCAGCTTTGCCAGCTTCTCGAATTCTTCCTGGAAGTCAGCCTCATCAGAGGAACGATCCTCGGTCTCCTGAAGACTCGCGTCCTCTTCGAGGACTGGGTTGGTTTGAAGCTCCTGCTGAACGATATTTTTGAGCTCCAGGGTCGCCGCCTGCAGAATTTGCAAACTTTGCTGCAGCTGCGGAGCAAGAACTTGCTGCAGTCCCATCCCTTGTATCTGTTGCATTCCTGGGCCAGGCATAAAATGATCGTGACTGCACAGTAGGAGAGTGGCACAGAAACTGCAAGGGATCCCTGGTAGAAACGCAATGCTTTCATTCTGAACGAGTTATGTCGTGCTGCTGTCGCGTCTGATATGGCGAGGCACCGATCGCACGAAATCTGGGGCGAAGAAAAGAAGCTAGGAGTGGCGTTGGGTCGATCGCTAGGGATGAGCTCCTGCTCATCCGCACTAGGCTTAGGGTAGCCACTCGACTGAATTCGCCGAAGCCCAACCCCTTTTCCTCTAGGCAGAAAACCGCTATTCGTCCCTTGAGGGGCTGTCGGACTTTACCGCGAAGCGGCTATACAGAACAGCCCATTGTTTTAACCCTGGGTCACGCGTAGCGCCAGATCCGCCCTGAAAGCATCTCCAACCCGCTACGCGGGTGCAATTCGGAGAGGGAACATTGGATTTAAGGTGCAGCGGCGTTTTTTGGCTGCTAAGCCGAGAGTACCAACCAGGAGGCTCGAGCAAGTAATCCGAAGCCACAGTGGAGCTCAGTAAGCAGCTAAGCCCGACTGAAAGCATGGAATCAGAGGCTGCGATCAATTCAGTGGTGGCCTGCATCCACCTGAGGTGGATGCAGGAGCCCGTTCAGGAGAATGTCTCAATTTTTCGCCCTCTGAGCCAAGCCTCCTTGGTTGGCCAATAGCAATGAAAGAGCATAAGAAAACAAAAGCAAAAACTAAGTCTCAAGCCACTCAAGCGCTACGTGAACAGGAACCCAATGCGGCTGGCATTGATCTTGGAGCCGAGGAGATCTGGGTAGCTGTGCCGGCCGAACGAGACCAAAATCCGGTGCGTCGTTTTGAAGCTTTTACTCAAGATCTAATGGCCATTGTGCAGTGGCTAATTGGCTGTGGAGTGCGCAGCGTTGCCATGGAAGCCACCGGCCTGTACTGGATCCCACTTTATCAATTGTTGGAGGATGCAGGGCTGAAAGTCTGCTTAGTCAATGCACGGCATGTTAAGAATGTGCCGGGTCGCAAGAGCGACGTGCGCGATTGCCAATGGTTGCAGTATCTACACAGTGTAGGCTTGCTATTGGGCTCGTTTCGTCCGGCTCAGGCGATTTGCGCCACCCGCTCTATCTACCGATATCGGCAAAACTTGATCTCAATGGCCACTGAGCATGTGCAGCACATGCAGGGGGCTCTGGATCAGATGAATATTAAGCTGCATTACGTCATTGACGATCTAACCGGATTTACCGGTCAGGCCATCATTGAAGCCATCTTAAGTGGGCACAGAGAGCCGGTGCAATTAGCGAAGTTGCGCGATAAACGCATCCAGGCTTCTGAAGAGAAGATCGTCAAATCTCTGCAAGGCGACTGGCGTAAAGAACACCTCTTTGTGTTGGCAAAGGCTTGGGCTCAATACCAAGAGGTCCAAAAACAGATCCAGGACTGTGACCGAGAGCTTTTGCAATACACCCAGCAACTTGAAGCCTGCACTAGCGTAGTCAAACCGGTCAAGGTGATGTGCTTAAGGCCCGAATTAATGGGCTCTGAGCCGATTGCTAAGCTACCCACTAAGAAGGCCCGCAGAAAGACCAGCAAGAATCAACCCCAAGGTCCCTGGCACCAAGAGCTGGAGCGCTTCTTTGGCACCGATCTGACCCTCATTCCCGGCATTAGCGTTCTGAGCGGACTAACGCTCATGACCGAGCTAGGCAATGATCTGAGAGCCTTCAAAACCCAGCATCATTTTGCTTCCTGGCTCTGTCTGTGCCCGGACAATGAAACCAGTGCTAGCAAAGTACTGCGTCGGCGCACCCGCCGCAGTCAGAACCGGGTCCGGCAAGCTTTACGCATGGCGGCTTCTTCTCTACACCACGACAAAAGCTACCTAGGCGATAAGTACCGACGCTTACGCGCTAGACTCACTCCTCCCAAAGCCGTTACTGCCATGGCTCATCAATTAGCCAGAATCATTTGGACTCTCATTACCCGAAAGGTGCCTTTTGATATGAGCCTCTTCTCCGAGCAAGAAAAGCTCAATGAGCAACGCCGGCTTAAACGCCTGGCGGCTTCTGCTCGCCACATGGGCTATCAACTCACTCCTCTCGCCGCATGAAAACTATCTTCTCCCCCTCAGAGCGCCCTGGGTAGTTCCACCATGTTCCTCAGGAGTGGCGGCCGAGGTACGTCTTTAGGCTCTTCAGCGTGTTATTCCACTAGTACGCCCAAAATCGGGCGCCACTTTCAGGGCACCTTTCACCAACCACCTAACCCAGGGCTGAAGCCCTGGGCTGTTCTGTGTAGCCGCTTCGCGGCAAAGTCCAACATGTACCTTGGGGACAGGACGGGCTGCTAATAGTAAAATTCCTGTTCGGCGTATCTTGAAATATTTATTTTTCCGTCAACACCTCGTGTTTCGGTCAACACTTTCCCGTGGTTATCGACGATGATCAGGTGGGCGGTGCGGATCTCGTCAGCGGCGATACGAGACGGCCGATTAGTCGCGGCGATTGACCCGATACCGGCAAACGCGACAAGTAGCAAAATCAGGACGCGATTTTGTCGTTCAAGCCGATTTAAACGGTTTTCCATTTCGGACAGGGCGGTGGTGCTCATTGAACGGGTTTAGCCAAACCCAACAAAACGTTCAATAATAGCCTCACCCGGGTCGCATCTGTAAGGAATACGGAATGATGCACTTCGGAGTGCGGTTTTCACCACAAGCTCTTACTGGCGCCTGAATTCTAGCTCCTAACCCGCCTCACTTCCCTTCATCTGCATTCCCCGGTTCATCAACCCGGTCGGTGGTATCCACAATGTCTTCGGCCGGACACCCGAGCTTGATGAGTCCGTAGGTCAAAAGCGTTTTGCTATCGACCCAGATACCGGGTTTATCTGTATGAAGGACTACTGAGATTACTTCGTGGCCGCCACGCAAGGCCGAGCTTACCAACACTTGTTGAGCGGGCCGGGTGTAGCCGGTTTTCAGCCCGTTACAACCGGCGAAGTGCCGGAGTAAGCGATTATGATTACGCAGCTCTTCAACCTGGCCCGTTGGGGTTCTCCAAGTGTAGTAAATCGTCGAAACGATCTGACGGAACAGCGGCTGTTGCATCGCTGCGCGAGCGATCAATACCAGATCGTGAGCCGTCGTATAATGGTTGGGATCATGCAGTCCGTGTGGATTAACGAAATGGCTGGAGGTGGCCCCTAGTTCAGCCGCTCTCAGATTCATCTTTTCTGCAAAAGCGGGGACCGAACCGGCATTGTCCCTAGCCAGGCACATCGCGACATCGTTCGCACTCTTAAGCAGCATGCCGAAGAGGAGTTGACGCCGCGTAAACTGTTGCCCGGGCTTAAGATCAAGGCTGCTCGGTTCAACCTTAGTATCTTCCGGAGCCACCGTTACAATCTGGTCAAGATTGCCAGCCTCGATCACGATCAACGCCGTTAAAATCTTCGTGGAACTCGCCGGGTATTCTTTTGCGTCGGGATTTTTGGTGTAAAGAAACTCGCCGGAGTACGAATCCACCAAAGCTGCGCTTTGTGCAGCTAAAGACAAATCCTGGGATCTCGCCCCTTGCGCTGATAGTACTAATAAAGCCGCGAGGACTAAGCCCCCGCTTTTCCATCGACCATCATCCATAATACGTCTTTGCGGTAATCAATGATCTCCTCGTAAATGCTTCGGTAACCACCGCGAAAAGGAATACTGATAGCATCTGCCAAATACCCGGGTCTTATCTGACCTAATGATTGCTCCAAGCCAATTGCACGTGCGGGCCTCACTGTAACCATTTCTAGCAGTTCCTTTGCGCTGACGAAACCATGATTTCGCGCTGTCATTCGCATTTCCGAAAATAAATTCAAAGAATCGTTGCTGGCCAAACTATCGGTTCCGAGACAGATATTGAAACCTCGTTCTCGCAACGCTTGCATGGGGAACGGCCGATGATGCAGGAACCGGCTACTCTTGGGGCAATGAACGATCGAAAGGGACCGCCATTCGTCCAGGTCGAGCAAGTTAAGATCTGCCTCGTCCAGTTCGTTCATGTGGACGAGCAAAGCGTCCTTCGGCAAAAGACCGGATAACGCCAACCTTCGAAAAGGAGAAAGTCGGCCGCAATCGGACATGGGCCGGCCCATTTTGCTCAGGAAATCAAAAAGGTCGCCTTTCCCGGCAGCAAACATCTCATATTCCGAGGCCGATTCTGAAAGGTGAGTGGTGAACGGCAATTTGAAATTGTGGGCGGCCGCTAACGCCGCGGAATAGAGCTCAGCCGATGCGGTGTAAGGCGCATGCGGGCTTAGGCCGAAACCACCCAGCCAATCGCTCGGCTCAAAAAATAGCCAAGACCCAAAGGCGCTTTCATCGATCCAAGGGCGCGGTCTTATGTCGATCAATTCCAGGAAGAGCCAGGTTCGGATCCGAGGTGGTGCCAAGCGCGGCAGAATCTGAGGAGTGGCTACAATATCGAATACGGAGGTAACTCCAGAGCGTCGCAGCTCGGCGAACCCTAGATCCATGGCCTTGAGGTAATCGTCATCGCCGAGCGACCGTTTCAACGCATTGATCCGGCCAATCCATTGGGGAAAGTTTCGAGACGGCAGAATGCTGCCGCGAAAAGAACTGTAGTCCAGGTGACAATGCGCGTTGATCAGTCCTGGTAGAACGATGCACTCACCGAGATCGACAAATTCGCCGGGGTATTTTTCTAATAGTTGAGAAGCGGGCCCGGCATCGACGAAGTGGTTCTGGTCCACCACAAAAGCCCCGTTCTCAAGCGGCTCGCCATCCATCGTGACCAGCCATCGGCACCGGTATCGCGTCATTCTGAGTGAACCTTGACGATTTTCCGGGCCTCGGCCACAAAGAGATTGCAGGCCTCGACACAAAGAAACGGGACGTGGTGGGGACGAGCTCCTGCTGGTCCGTCTTTTGTGTGCTCCTGGCGGCATTCTCCGAGTTGATCCGCTTGCGGATCAAACTTAGAGCGGGGCAGATATTTTTCCGGGGCTTTGCCGTCGATTGTCCAAAGAATCGTTCGGAGACAGCCTGAATGCGAGTGGCAGAACCGCCCAGCTAATTCTTCGGCTTGGAAATCGGCTAGCCTCTGAGTGACACGGTACATCCCGGTCTGCCGGGTAAGGGTTTGTCTCAGGTCGATCGGAGTAATCTCCCCGCGGTTAAATCCGAGCCAGGTGGAGAACGCGCCTGGATAGAAATAATCGATCGCTTGCCGGACTTCAGGGACCGACTCGAGTCGCAGTTCCCATCCCGTACGCAAATTTGGGGCGCCTTTCAGAGCTCGGTAATTTCCTTGCTCGTCATACCGGACGATTTCCAGCGCAGCGATCGAACTGGTTTCAATCCGGAGCTTTTGCTGGGATTCGTCATCTTTCCAATGCCGGATCACAAAACGTCCCGGTTCAACCTCGCGTACAACGAGCTCCCCGAGTTGGATCGGACCGCTGCGCAAGCATTCCTGAAGCAGTTGTTCAATCATGCTGTTGATCAAACCGATCGACGGTATCCAGAATAATATCTGCCATCATCGGATCTGTCCCGATCGCGCCGGCGTAATAGAGTTTCCGGTTGCGCAGTTCGTAGGGGTTATGACGAAAGACGTCTTGTTGGCTCGCCGGAGCGGAATTCTCGCTCTGTATTCCAAGCAACACTGGAATGTCCTGGTAACTGTGCAGGCCATCCGAAATGAAGAAAGGGACGACCACTACGTATGTCTGAGTGGTCAGGTTCATCCACTCTGAGATCTCCGGTGGCTCTTCCATAAAGGCGGCAACGACCTCCGGATAAATCCCTCGATCGCGGATCGCTGCGACTTGGCGTTTAGCGGCCACAGCCGAGTTTTCGTTCAGGCCTGTGCCGTGAGCGACGATAACGAGACTGGTATTTTGAGGTGGCGCATCACCGGCAACTTCAGCCGCTCGATGGAGCAAGAGATCTGTCATTCGGGGATCGCTACCCACTGGCTCGCAATATCTGAGGGTTTGATGGTTCTTGATGGTGACTGCTCCGGTCAATTCCAACTCTCGCGGGATTACTTTCGCCGTGAAGTAACCTTCGCTGATGAAGTTGGGGACAATGTAAACTTCTGGCGCTTCCACCATTCTCAGCACTTCCCGCAGGCTAGGCTCTTCTTTCCAAAAAGCGCAGTGTACCTCAGAGAATATGCGCCGGCCTCGGATCTCATTCGCGTGAACAAAAGTCGGCGAGCTCGAGTCCGGGTTTATGGTTGAACCATGACCAACCAGGACCAGCGCGCTGTTTTGTTTACTGGCAGGAGACACTTTCTAATCGTCTGATGGGCTGGCCGCTGCCTCAACCGAAAAGTTGGTAACGTGCGGCTCGAGCATAATGCCTGGTAGGGCGAGGCTCCCGTGTACAGACCTCAGGCCTGAGGGAGCCTCGCCCCACCGACTGTCCTTAAAACAAACTCGTGTCCTTCGGATCCGGTAGGCCCCAGGCTTGCCAGTGGGCCAGGTATTCGTCTCTCGGCAGGCAGATATAACGAGGCTCATCGGCTGCCCGCAACCATTTCACGAGGGTGACTAAATCCGGTTCGGCCATGGTTGTGCAACCCGCTGAAGGTCGGGCCGGTCCGCGTCGAATGTGAAAGAAGATCGCGCTTCCGAATCCTGGCTCCGGCGGATCTGAGTTGTGTCGGATCTCGACAAGCCAGTGATACGCGAAATCTCCCAATCGCATTTTAGCCTTGTTGTACCAGGGTGGTGGGTTGCGAGGATCGACCACCCTGTGCTGGTTGTAATAGGGGCTGTGCAAATCGTCGACCCAGGCATCCGCGGCCGTCACCGTGTGAAACGGGTAGTCTGCACCAGGCGGTAACGCATGGTCGTACGTATAAATGACCCCAATTTTGAACACCCCAGCCGGGGCGCGATTGTCTCGCTCGACCTTTTCGGGGCCTCCTCCTGAACCGATGATCTCGCCTCGACCCCAAGCCAGGCCATTCTTACCAAACAAAACTCTGATTGGCGGAGTGGCTTGGGTCCAGGTATCACCGTTCTTCTGCAGAAGCTGCATTTGGCCATTCATTGAGTTCCAATCGGGGGCGATACCAACAATCAGTTGTCGGACCGAAGGATCGAGACGATCTGCCGCCGATCCTGAGTGGAGGCTGCACAGAAAAAATAAGACCGAAGCTAGCCGTTTCACGCGCCCGAGATTTTTAGGAGGGATTCGAGGCCAGAGCAAGGCGGGAGTTCGCCTGAGGCGAGTCACCGCTGCAGGTCGCAAACCAGGCTGATATACTGTTTTCCTTCTTCTGACAGAACATAGTCCGATCCGTGGTTCCTAATTAAGCCCCTGGTCTGCAGATGTTGAGGGAAAGGCGAAGAATGGACCCAGGTTAGGGTTGGCTGGGTCACATGTTCGCTGGAACCGCTGACTTTAAGTGGCAAGCCGGTCCGGTCGAAACTGATCTCACAGCTGGGGGCGCCCGTTTCTCCTTCTAAAAGCCAAGAATATCGATCGGTCAGATCCATTCGCGGCGAGATCGGAACCAGTACTTTGTACCAGGGTTCTCCCTGTTGAACGAAGGCAGCTACTGTCAGGCCCGGATTCTTTTGAAGCTTGAGATAAAACCGGCCGATATCGATACCGGCCAAATTGATCCCATTGTAGAGACCGTGCCGGTTGATATCCGCGGCACGGTGCCCCGGGAACCAGTCTGAAAAGTGGGAGTTCAAAAGCAGATTCAGCTCCAGATGGACGTGGGCGCGCTCCCTGTCGATACCTTCTCCCGTATGACCCATGACCGCGATCGGCGAACCCTGATTCACTGATTCGCCAACGTTGACGGTGATGCTGTTCAGATGGGCGTACAGGCTGTAGTAAGGGAAACCGTCAAGATGATGCTCGATGACCACGTACCGGCCGTAGTTCGAGCTTCCGGCGACAGGATTGGTGTAAACCACGGTTCCGCTGGCGATCGCATGGATGATATCTTCTGGCTCCCCGGTAGGGCCTCGGCGTAGGGGCCGGATATCGATTCCCTCGTGAAATCGAGTGTAGATGATTTGCGATCCAATGCGTCTTGGGTCCCGGACGAAACCGTATTGGCCGCCTTCCCAGGCCTGGCTGACCTGGCCCTCGAAATCACGCTGAACGTATTGATAGAACCCCGCGAAATCGCCGGTCAAAAGGCCGTCGTTCTCCGTTGGCAATATCAATTTCGGAGGTTCTGCGTTGGCCATTGTACCTGCTAGGAGGAGCCAGATCGTTAAGGAGAGCAGCCTCGTTCGGAAGTTAAAGGGCGTCCAAATCATATTCGGTCTGGTGCATTCTGCTCCTTGGAGCGACATCGTTATAGAGGATAGAATTTGCAACCGTGAAGCCCTTTCGCTAAACGGAGCAGATGCATTTCCGCCTTAGGACGTTAAGCCTACTGCTGCTAATCGCCTTCACTGCCTGTTCTTCCCAGAAGATCTCTCGCTGGGTCCCGTTTGTAGGTCCAAAGCCTGAGCGCGCGGGGGCAGTTCCGAATCCTGCCAAGGCTGAGAAAGGCAATCCGTTCGGTCCTATTACGGGAACCGTGGCTTACGGACTAGAAATGCGGGTAACGTTGTCGCCCGATGCGATCAAACTCCCGGATACCAGGTCGTTTGAGGCCCGCATAGTCCTGATCAACCGAACTAAAAAAGCGGTGACGCTCTTATTCAACGATAGCCGCGAATACGACTTCCTCCTTCAGGATGCGGGGGGGAAGAAACTCGTCCAGTGGACGGATGATCAGCCGGTGACACAAACTCCGGCTTATGCGATCGTGAATCCCGGCGAACGATCGGAGTTTGTTGGCACCATCTCAACCCGGGACATGGTTGCTGGGCGCCCGTACACGCTCCAAGCGTCTATGGTGGGTTACGCAAAGTTGATGACGACGATCAACATCACGCCGCAGAAATAGCTAGGGCGAAAAACTCGGCGCGCCCAGGATAGTGTTCCTCGTCCGAACAGCTCCGCGCCGGTTTTGAGCCGTTCCCTACATGTCTCCGCTTCGAAAATGTTGCCGACGTCCACTCAGCGGCTCAAAACCGGCGCGGATCGTCCTTTGAACAAACGAAGCTTTGACCGCGCCGAGTTTTTCGCCCTACCGCTTCCGCCACAAACTCACTTGCGCTACGCTCCATTGAAACTTGCGGGCGTGCTCGCGGATCAGGAATGGCAGATCTGTAGCGGCAACCAGAGCCAGATCAGGCTTTAGAATCTCCTGGATCCGGTTCAACGTCCTGACGCTGCCATGTGCGAGCCAGTTTTCCCTCGAGGTAAACTCTTCGAGCCAAGTGTAAGGGGAAGCCAGTATGACGTGGCCATCCGCTCTCACCAACCGCTTAATTTCCCTTAACAAATCTGCAGGTCGAGGCACCCGGTCGATCAGGTTAGCTGCCAGAATCAGGTCAAAGCTCCCGAATTCCGGCGAAACCTGCAGGGCGTCTCCTACGAAGAACCGGCATTTGGAGCGGTCAATCTGAGGATCCAGCCGGCGAGTGACAACCGTTGACCGCTCGCCCTCCTCAAGAATCCGAATCTGTACTTCTCCAGCTTCTTGCACGGCTTGAGCTGCGGCAATGAATTGGCTGGAAAGGTCAATCCCGATAACTTCGTCGGCCCAACGGGTCAGTTCGAAAGTCGATCGGCCAACAGCGCACCCAAGATCGAGAGCGCGCGATACCCGCCCGATGCCCGGCAGAAAGTCGCTTACGCAGCGACACGGATAAAAAAGTGCGTCTTGGGGCCCGAAAGAATAGGGGAGTTGGTCCTCCGCGGTGCCGTAGTGAAACAGCAGGTATTGGTTCAGCAGAAGATCTGTTTCGTAAATGTTCACGGCTCGGCGGTTAACTGTTTGCAGTCAGTCGGGTTTCGTTGCGACGCTGGACGCGTACAGCGTAGAGGCGGCCCTCATAAGTCCCATAGGTCTCATCCGTCCTAGCTACGAAGCCGTGCGGCAAGCTAATGCCGCACGGCTTCCAAAACCAGCGCGCTGACAACGGCTTAGCTCAGCAGCCCAGCCATGTACGGAGCGGGAACGAAGTCCTCAATCAGGATCTCGGTTCTCCCGTTTCGGCGCATCCGCACCTGCAATACGTTCACTTCCGGCGTCTTGTGAGGCGCGAATAGAATGTCGTCATGCGTGGCGTTCTTCTGATTCGAGAATTTGTCTGGAGTCAGATGCCCGCCGAGATGATCGCTGCGGCCGGTCGCCACATGCAAGGTTCCCAGAATTTTCTCATCCTGTATGTCGCGCCCTGAAACTGGCAGAAGCTGCGTTCCAAAACCAAGCTCACCGAGTTCTCCGGTTACCGGATCGGAACTCAGCTTTTGTTTGTGCTCTTCGATCGTTTTGGCGTTTCCGCGGATCAATTTGGCATCGACAATACGCCCCTGATCAACGGTCATCAGGCCGAGCGTTCCGTCCTCATATTTCAACGGAAACTGGCCTGAGGCGCTCGTAGGCACGAAGTAAATTTCTCCAGCCGGGAGATTGGCGATGTCTGGCCCCCCGCGACAAAGACCGTGGCTCTTCTGTGCCTCTTGTTGGCTCAAGTCCAGATGCAAGGTGGCCTTCGATCCTGCCACCACGAAGTCGATTTCTACCCAATCAGCCTTTGTCATTCCTAATCGCAGTTTTTCGGCGTTTTGGCTGACCTCGTCGTAATTGACCGCTAAACCGGATTGAAGAATGATTTGGTTGAGCCCGTGTAACGTGGCGCCGCGGAACCCGTATTTCTTAGCGAAAGCAGTCAAAGGCGCCGTCGCGGAATAGGTCGAGATACAAAGGATAAGATTGTAGTTCGGGTAGATATCGCGTTCCAAACTCAGCTCTTTTCCATCGGTCGAAACCGCGACATCCGGAAGATCAAGATTGCTGCCACCGGTGATCTTGTAAGCAAAGAATTCTCCGCCGGTTAATCCCAGCTCTTTAAGGACGCTGTTCTTTAGGCCTTGATAAAAAACTTCGTACGCATGCCGCTGGATCGTTAAATCCGGATTTTTCAGGAACGCGAAGTCTTTAACCTGATGAGGATCTTCAAGGTCGATTAAGATCGCTACTTTTTCGCCGGCCTTTGGATTGAATACTGTCTTGAGAAGGCGAGTCAAGCTGAACGGCGGAAACGTATCCGGCACCGTGAGAGATGCTGCTGTTAAGGTGGACATAATGAGAGCGTTTCTGTTTCTGTTTTGATTACACACGTCGCAAACCCTGCGTAGCGCAAGATGATTCTCAGCATCCAGAATTAAACATTTCCGGAGCCCGTGCGTTTGTTCGGAATACTAGGATGGTCACTGTCAGCCTTATGTCAGGAGAGTTGTTGCGACAGAGGATTATTCCTGCGCGCTGCCTATTTGACCCATGGGTCCTATGAGTCTCATAGAGCCTGTCGCCCCCTAGTCCGGGGGGACGCGGGAGAAGGCAGGTCTCATCGGTGCGATTTCCCCTAACGAAAGACAATTTCCGGAGACTCGAACACCGTCTACGCCTGGCTCCGTCCCGTCTTTGGCTTTTTTGGCACAGCGAGCTGCGTCTGAGCCTCCGTTCGAATCTCTGCAAGAAAAAGGCCGGGTAGCACTGCCAAAGGTTCTTGCCAGAAAGCTGCGATCTTCAAACGGGGGAAATCATCCAGATCGATTGCCTGAAGCCTGGGTCCGAACTCAAGGCCCGGGGCGCGCACCGATAAACCGACCCCGTAGCCGGCAGCCGCATAGGTCAGTACCATTTCCAACGTCGACAGTTCGATATTGATTTCCCAGGGTTGACCATGTTGTCGCAGGCCGTCTTGAAATGTCCGGTAGAGGGCAGAATTGGCCGGGACAGAAACCAGCGGGAGAGCCCGTTGCGCCAAGATCTCCTTCGCTTTTTTGGGCTTAGCATCCACAGCCACGACCAGAACCAGAGGGAGTTCAGCAAGCACCTCGGTTTGAATGCCGCTGGGCGGCTTGGTGTAGAGTTCGGTCACCGCGAGATGAACTTCTTGCGCCAAAAGATAGTCTTCGGCCATCGATTGGTCCGCCTCTCGCAAGATCAGCTTTAGTTCGGGGATCCGCTGTTTGACCCGGTCCAAGAGCCGGGGACCGAACTCTCGCAATAGCGCTGTCGAGGCGGCCAGACGGAGCTCTTTGTTTTGGTGGCCCCTGAGCTCTCCCGAAACCAGCTCGAGGTTCTCGAAGAAGGGTTGGATAAAACGAAAGAGACGCTCTCCGGCAGGCGTCAAGGAGAAGGGCCTTCGGTGGAACAGTTTCTGGCCCAAATATTCTTCGAGCTGCAGAATCTGGCCACTCACCGCCGGCTGCTGGATGCCATAAGGCATATGCCGAACCGCTGAGCTGATCCCGCCATGCTTCGCAACATAGAAAAAGAGCTCTAAGTGGTGGACATTCACGTGAGGATTAACGCGGTATTCGGTGTGGTTACTGTTTCTGGCCGGTAACAGCGCCGGGCGCGAGTAAAAAGAGGAGCGAGGAGGTAGAATCTAGGAGCTAGGAGGATCTGCAGGACCTGAGCGGACGCAATAATCGCTCACCGCCGGATTTGAGCAAGTCCACTACGCCCACTCAGTCCACCCCGTCCACCTACTCCGCGCCGCCGATCCGCCCTTTCGCCCGTCCTCCTGCATAGACTTGACTCCAATAAACGCTTATATAGATGCACAGCTTCAGTAGCGACATGTCTTCTCAGTTTGGCGTTCTATTTAGGGTGATGACCTGGGGCGAGTCCCATGGGGGCGGAGTCGGTGTTATAATCGATGGCTGCCCGCCGAGAATCGCGATCTCAGAACAGGATATACAGGTGGAATTGGATCGGCGACGACCCGGTCAAAGCGAGATCGTGACGCCGCGAAAGGAAGCCGACCGGTGCGAGATCTTGTCCGGGGTATTCGAAGGCAAGACCTTGGGTACGCCGATTTCAATCCTGGTCCGCAATCAGGATGCCCGTCCGGAAGCTTATAAGGAGATGGAGACCGCTTATCGGCCTTCGCATGCGGACTTTACCTATCAAGCAAAGTTCGGCATCCGAAACTGGCAGGGAGGCGGTAGAGCATCTGCCCGCGAAACCATCGGACGAGTGGCAGCGGCGGCAGTAGCCCGAAAAGTGTTAGCGCAAGCTATCCCAGGATTCGGCATCGTGGCTTACGTCCGCCAGATCCATGCTCTCGAAGCCGAGATCGATTCGCGCACAGTGACGCTTCAGGAAGTCGAAAGCTCTATTGTCAGGTGTCCGCACCCAGACACAGCCGTAAAGATGATCGAACTGATCCAGACGATGCGCAAAGAAGGGAACTCGGTTGGAGGTATCGTCGAATGCGTGATCCGCAGTGTTCCTCCCGGCCTGGGTGAACCGGTCTTTGACAAACTAGAGGCTGATCTAGGGAAAGCGCTACTGAGTCTGCCTGCTGCGAAAGGAATTGAGTTTGGATCCGGATTCGCCGGGACGAGGATGACGGGAGCTGAACACAACGACCCTTTTGAAATCCAAGGCGGCCGGGTGCGTACGAAGTCCAACTACTCTGGCGGGATACAAGGCGGAATCAGCAACGGGGAAGACATCGTTTTCCGGGTCGCCTTCAAACCGACGGCCACAATTTTGCGTCCTCAGTCCACCGTGAACGTGGCTGGGGAACCTGTTGAATTGGCTGCCCGCGGGCGCCATGATCCGTGCGTTCTTCCTCGAGCGGTGCCCATCGTCGAAGCGATGGCCATACTGGTCGTCTGTGATCACTGGCTGCGACATCGGGCTCAGAATTCGCTTTGATGGGTCATGACCGGCGGTTCAGTTGAGGCTTCCCAGCAATGGCAAGGAGGATTGCTGATTGTTTTTGCTGTCTGCGTAGTCTACTCAACGATCCGGGGTAGTTTCCGCGGCCTCCTGCTTCAACTTCTGACTCCGCTAGCGGTCGCCGTCTCCGCGTTAATCGTCTATTTCTTGGCCGACCCGGTCTTCCATGTGGTCGGGATGAGTTCTACCACGATCTCTGCAGGCGGCCTCATGCTGGCGCGCGTGCTCCTGGGTATCCTTTGCTTTTATTTAATAATGCTGGCGGGCGGGTTCCTGTTCCGCAGGACTCGGGACTATGATTTGATAGTCTCCCGCTTGATTTCTAGTGTTGGCGGAGCCGTCCTCGGATTCATCTACGGCCTCGTTTCAGTTTGGTTCTTCATGATTCTCATCCATGTGATCGGACGCGTCGCCGAAGATGAAGTGACGCTGCAAACGAGTCGCGGCTTATCTCCCGTCCCGGTGATCTCAACGTTAGCCAAAGCCAAGGCATCCCTTGACTCGGGATGGTTAGGAGAGGTAAGCCGTTTACTCGATCCAGTCCCTGGTTCGCTTTACGATGCCATCGACCGTTGGAGCTCAATTCTGTCGCGCCCGGATGCGGTTAATCAACTGCTGGCGGATCCAGTATTTAAGCCATTGAGCAACGATCCAACCTTTCAAGCTCTGGCCAATGACCCTGAGCTCTTGGGTTCGATTGAGAAGGGCGATCTGCTTGGCGTGGTGACCAACCCAAAGCTGGTCCAGTTTTTTACTAACGGTGATGTCAGGCGGGAGTTGGTGGGTAAACAGTGGAAAGGGGCGAGGCGTTAGATAGAGTTCAGCCTTTTAGGCTAAAATCTAGGCGGGGACTTATCCGAATATGAAGAGTGATTATATCGCCACGATTGGACTTGAGGTGCATGTCCAGCTGAAGACCAAGAGCAAAATGTTTTGCGGTTGCGCGGTCGAGTACGGGGCTGAGCCAAACACGCATGTCTGCCCTACCTGTCTTGGATTGCCGGGCTCCTTACCCGTGATGAATCTGGAAGCGCTCAGAATGACAGCTCTAAGCGGACTGATCTTTCAGTGCGATATCGCTCCGATCTGCAAGTTCGATCGTAAGAACTACTACTATCCGGACATGCCGAAGAATTACCAAATCTCGCAGTATGATTTGCCAATCTGCCAGAATGGTGAAGTTCCCCTGTACGATCTCGCTTACCCGAAAGATGCGCAGAAGAGCATCAAAAATCCGGATAAACGAGTTCGGCTGATCCGGATTCATTTGGAGGAAGATGTTGCTAAGAGCTTCCATTTCGAGACAACCAGCGGCATCGATTTTAACCGAGCGGGGACACCGCTCATGGAAGTCGTTTCTCAACCGGATATTGAGTCACCAGAGGAAGCGTTCGCTTATCTGACGTCGCTGAAGCAAGCCTTAATGTATGGGGATGTCAGCGATGCCGACATGGAGAAAGGCCAGTTGCGATGCGATTGTAACGTCTCGGTCCGGCCGAGTCATCAGACCGAGTACGGCGCTAAGATCGAATTGAAAAATCTGAATTCCATTAGCGGGGTTCGCCGCGCTTTGGCGTTTGAAATCGATCGCCAGACTTCCGCATTAGAACGCGGAGAAAAGCTCCTACAAGAGACCCGCCGCTGGGACGACGACAGGGGCGAGACTTTTCTGATGCGTACTAAGGAGTCAGCCCACGACTACCGGTATTTTCCGGATCCGGATTTGTTACCCGTGAAAACCGAGGTTTTTATGCCGGCGGTGCGCGCGCGGTTACCCGAATTGCCTTGGGCTAAGCGCGAACGTTTCGTCCGGGAATATGGGATTAGCAGTTACGACGCGGGGGTGCTGGCGGGTGATCTAGAGCTCTCCCACTATTTTGAAGCGGCCGCCAAAGGAGCCAAGAGGCCGAAAGCGGTCGCCAACTATGTGCTGAACGATTTACTAAGCGCCTTGGCGGCGGCTGAGAAGCCAGTGGAAGAGTGTCCCATCGAACCCAAGCACCTCGCAGAACTAACTGGATTGATCGAAGACGGGAAGATCAACAGCAAACAAGGAAAAGAAGTATTCGCTGAGATGTTTGCGTCTGGTGAAGCGCCAGAAAAGATCGTTGAAGCAAAGGGTCTTAAACAGGAGAGCGATATTGACGCAATCAAACTGCTTTGCCAGCAAGCGATCGATGCGAACCCGAAGTCGGTCGAGAACTACCGGGCTGGTAAAGGCGCGGCGATCAACTTCCTAAAAGGCCAAGTGATGAAGGCCTCGAAAGGGAAAGCGAATCCGAATCTTGTCGGAGAGACGCTGGAAAAGTTGTTGAGCGGCCAGTGAGAGAGCGAATGGGCGACGCTAGTCGCTGCAGATTTCGATAAGGACAATCGCCTTTATCACCCTTTGGGGCAGATTTGGGGCACCACCAAGCTCGCTCGCCCTCATAGCTCCTTTCATTCTTGGTCTTGGCCCCAGGTCTTACCCATCCACCGCGGCGTTGGTGATGGTGATGCCTTACCACCTTTCGGCTTCGGTGTTGGTGACGCCCAAATACGAACGAATGGAGTTGGCGTGGGCGTGCTGGTCACTTCATTCGCCTTGCGCAAGCTATCAAAGATTTTGCCGATAAGCGTTTTCGGCTTAGGCGTTGGCGTTGGGGTCGGCTTCGGTTTTGGCGTTGCAGAATGTTTCGCGATTGCCCGCTTCTCCACGGTAGGAGACGGCTCAGGTGATGCCGTCGGTGCTGGAGGTGGGTTTGATGAATTCTCTTCCGCCTTCGGAGGTTCCGTGGGAGCCGCTGATCCAGCCGGACTTGGGAAGGCAACTGGAGTTGTGTTCGGCTTAGGCATCGATTCAAGAGTCGGCCTAGGCTCCGGAACCACGGTTTGCACGGGCGGAGGTGTGCTCTGAGTCATGCTTAACGGCTGTGGAAGTGGCGTCGGTGTCGGGACTGGTACCATCGGTAGGTGTGGCGTCGATTTTACCAAGGCTACCGAGGGCGATGCACTCGGCTCCGGCGTTTTCTCGGGTTCCGGCATTCCCTTGGACTCAGCAGAAACGACGATCTTGGCCGCAGCTGGCTCGGGAGTTGGAGTAGGCGTCGAGTTTACTAAAGCGGCAGGGGGCGATGTAGCCGGTACCGCCGTTGCCTTGGGTTCGGGTGGTACGACGATCTTGACCGCAGCTGACTCAGGGGTTGAAGTAGGCGTCGAGTTTACTAAAGCGGCAGGGGGCGTTGTGCCCGGTACCGCCGTTGCCTTGGATTCCGGCGATATGACGATCTTGAGCGCAGCTGATTCAGGAGTTGGAGTAGGTGTCGAGTTGTTAACTCCTGGAGTTGAGACGGGGCTCAAAGACGGGGCCGCAGTAATAAAAGTGCTCGTAACCGCTGAGGACTTTGGAGCTGTTTCTACCCTGGTACCGGCCCTTTTTTTAACCCAATCATCGATATCCGGCAGCAAACGTTCACGGAGTTTTGCGCGAGCTTGCAGTAGATCAACCGCCATCTGCGTCCTAACGAGACCGTTATCCTTAGACCGGTTCTTACTTAAGTTGCGGATTTCTTCAGCGGTTTCCCGATCATACATGCCTCCTACGATAGCGGGCACCAGAACCGTCCATAACGTCTGAGATTGATCCTTTTCCAATTGGTCTAACCGGCCCCTGACGAAGTTCCAGGCGAGATCAGCGTGTTCCCCTTCAGAAGCGACTCTGGCGAATGCGCTGGCAGATTCCGCGGGCGACAACTCTTCGCTGATGGCGACTTCTAATGTTTTCTCCGCCAGTTTCGGATCGAGAGCGCACTCCATCGCGTGGTAGTAATCATCTTTCGCTTCCAGCAAGGTGGCATCACGGGCGAGTTGATGAAGCTCAGCGTATACTGTCTCCGAGCTGTATCGACCAACTACCCCCACCACGGCTCCGCGCAAATCTGGGGTGAGGCTGTTCGGATCTTTACGCATTTGCTCGAAGCGCTCAAAAGCTTGGTTAATGACGGAACGATCACCAAAAACGCTGAGGGCTTCGATCAATTCATTACGGAACAACTTGGTGGCGAGTTCCTCATCGTTATTCGGATACCAACCGAGCCGCTCCAGCAGAGGGTTGAGCAGGGAGCAAACATACGCTTGATAGGCTGCTCGTCCGGGTTGGCCTTGTTCCAAGCGATCAATTGTGATGAGCGCTTGCAGGATGCTGTGCCAAACACTGTAACTGGTTTCACCCTCGAGGCTTTCCAGAAGGGATAGATACGTTGCGATCGGGGAACGATTCGAGACCACCATCGCCCAGGAGTCTGAGACGACATCTACCCGTTCCTCTTCGCTCAATCGATCCCATTCCCGGAGCAGCTTTGCGAACAAATCAGGATCGTACCAAACCCGATAGAAACCGAGATCGTTAGCGTTCACATTGAGCGCGCCCCAGCAATCCGGGAAATCGAAAGTTTGTGTGATTTTATCAAGCAAAGCGTAACTCGGCCGGTGCGGATTGAATGTGGAAAGGATGCCAACCGGAATGATCCACTGCTGCTCGTTGCCTGAGGCCGGCTCTAGAGTAAATCGGGATTGCTCCAGCGTAACGACTTCTTTCGATTTAACGCACTCCGCCGTTACTCGGATCATTGGGAAGCCAGGTTGGGTAAGCCACGGAGATACGATCTGGGAGACAGATCGGCCGCTGGTCTTATCTAACGCTGCCCAAAGGTTGGCGGCGGTCGTGTTCGAAAACTGATTCTGCTTTAGATACAGACGAATCCCGTTCTGGAAACCTTCATCGCCAAGAAAGCCTTCCAGCATGCGGATCACGTATTGGCCCTTCCAGGAAACGATATTATCAGATCCGTCGTCTACTTGCTGATCTCGATTAATCGGCGGTTGTATGGGGCGGGTATCGGGCCGCTCATCTTGCGCCATGGCCAGTTCGCGGTCAGCGGTCGCTCGCAACCAGCTTCGCCATTCCGGATGGAGTTTATCTTCTGCTTTATGTGCTATCCACGACGACAAGCTTTCGCTTAGCCAACGATTGTTCCACCAGGCCACCGTCACGAGGTCGCCAAACCATTGCTGGGCAATCGCGCGCGACATCGTGGCGAAAATCTTTTCCTGCGCTTGAGAGGCACTGTTTAGAGAATCGTATAACAAAAGATTCTCGTCGTAAGCAATTGCTCCCCAGCTTTCTACCGATCCTCCGAAGTTCTGGGGAAGTGCGATCTGATCCAGCTTCGGCAACGGATAAGGGCTCCCAAAGTAGTCGCGATAATAGGTTAGCAGCTTGCGTTCATTCTCCAGAGCAAACGCTCCGAGTTTGGCCTTCCCAGGAATCGTGAAGACCCGGAGTTTTACGCCGTCGACCTGATCCTCAATGCTATCCAAGCGTCCACAGATTAAAGAAACCAGATAAGTGGACATCGGTGGCGACCGTCCAAAGATGACGATCTTTTTGTCGGTGCCGACGAGCTCTTCAGCCACGTCCGGCATGTTCGAAACCGCGGAGGTCTTCTTGTCGACTTTTACCGAGAGTTGAAATGTGGCCCGAAAGGCGGGTTCATCCCAACATGGGAACACTTGCCGAGCCTTGTCCGGCCGCATTTGCGTTGCCAGAATCGTTTCCGCCTTTCCGTTGGACTGATAATGCTGAAGGAAAAGCCCACGTGACTCGGTATTGATCGGCGACCTGAAACAAAAGGAAAGTGTATAAGGGCCTGGGCGAAGATCCTGTGCGGTCTCGAATTTCACCTGCTGTTCATTGAGATCCTGTTGTGGAATCAGCTTCTCGCGAGTGCCGCTGTGGCTCAGCGTGGCGTTCCAGATCTTCATATCGCCCGCATTCATCACGATTTGACGAGTCGGCTTCAGCACTTCGATTTCGACGGCCTCAGCTCCATCGACCGTCATCTGGTTCTCGTCGGGCTCGAGATGGATAACGTAATGACGGGGCGCGATCGTCTTCGGGAGTTCTCCCGGAGCCGACTCAAAACTGTACTCTTCTTCTGCTTTCAAGCTGCCGACCAGGCAACAGAAGACAAAGAAGGCCGCGATACGCATGGAATTCAAAAAACACTTTCGTTGGAGCGAGTGAGGTCAGGTTGACCGGGGGCCCGCTCATTTGGCAGCAGCCGGGAGGCAAAATCACTAACCGACGCGCTTCAACCAATCCTGATACACCAAGGGCGAAATCTCGGACGGTTTGATCTCCGATCTACCACCCCAAAATACGTTGGAGTAGGTAGTCGGAATTCCGCAGGCTTGCAAATGTCTGTCGATTGCTTCCTTGTTCTGCAACAGCCAGTTCTTGTCGGTCCCGTGAGCAACCGCCATGATATTGACGTTGCCGAATTCAGGCCCGGCGTCTCGCCAATAGCAATGGGTTAGAATCTCGTGGCGGCCAACTTCAGACCCAGCTTTGTATTCCCATCCAGGAGGAACCGCCCAATGGAA
>Ga0210389_10001144_pt1 | contig 21819 bp, 17 predicted proteins | sample IncBWH28OmetaG_FD_160127 | JGI IMG/M metagenome (GOLD analysis project Ga0210389, IMG submission 160127) | Forest soil microbial communities from Barre Woods Harvard Forest LTER site, Petersham, Massachusetts, United States - Inc-BW-H-28-O ...
GCTGAGATTTACCAAGAATACCTAGCGGAATTCCTGGCCAACCCGCACTGGCTGAAATTCGATCCTGATACTTTCCGTTGGCTAGTTCAGGGACCGCTCGTGATGGGGAGCAACATCGCCTGCAAACCAATTTCCCTTAAAAACGGCTATTTCGAGTTGATGTGGCAACAAGGAGATACCGCCGAAGTGATGTTCGGCTTTCTTCATGAAGGCCAACATAACCAATGGAAAAAAATTACTCAGCTGACTGAGGGCCAATCCGGGAAACAGACCAAAGCGGTTTTCTTCCGGACTCCGGAGCTGAGTAAGGTGCCGAAAGCGAATTGGAAGGCGACCGGGGATCATCGAGAAAGCCATGCAGAGAAATTTGGAGCTGATCACTCTGACTTCCGAAGAAACGGCTCGTCTTTACTCGGCCCGGGATCTTTATAATGAGGCCCTAGCCGGAAACGCTGATGGCTATTCCGGGTCCAAGGTGCTGGAATTCCTGGTCGACGAGCTCGCCAATTGTCGTGAACGACTGTTGAAGGTAAAGGCTGGGTAGGGCTCCGGCCTACCCACACCGTCAATCGCGCCTTACCAATCACCTCTCACCCTTGGGCGCAATGCTCAGATCTTTGATCTTCCCCGTCTTCGAGACCACGGCCGTAAATTCAAAGTCGTCCCCGGAATCTTCGTTGATGATCACCGTGGATTGACCTTTGATCTCCACCTCTTCGGGAGATATCCAGCGAGCGGTTTTGAAGGTCGGAAGAACCACTTTGCCGACTTTGTTTAAGGACGCATTGAAAGCCGCGGCCAGCTTGGCTCGAAAGAGTGTGTCCAGGTCTTCGTAAAACAACCGGTGCCTGATTTTGCCGGAACGGAGGGCAATCAGGTCGCGTTTTCCCGATTTATCGACAATCAACGTCGCTGTATTGTCTGGCGAAACGATCTTGATCGCATCGTCGGCGAAAGCGGCCGCGACGGTCATTAGAAAAACAAGCAGGAAGCTGGGTTTCATGGGGGATGGAAAAGCGACTCGCTTTTGGACCAGAAAATCGGGCTCAAGACAACCTCAGAATTAGGGGGGCGGGACTGAGGCCGCCGGATGCTTCGTTCTCGTACTCGTCGTCGTCCTCGTCCTCGAGTCTGAGCTGCTTTGTGTGGGGTGGTTTCGCGGTTCGCAGTTCAACTCGGGATGTCATAGATCTGACGAGTCCTATAGGTCCCATCCGGTTCGGACATCCTCGCCGCCACCTGCCGAGATCATAGACGAAACACTAGGGCCCACTGGAGGACGAGGACGACGACGAGTACGAGAACGACGCGATTAACCAACACCCTTTTGGAATAGCAGACACTGGTCGGCTCGGTAAGGTACGGTCCGAAAGGCGGAATCCGAGTAAATCCGTAGGATACATAGAGGGACATCGTGGGGTGTTGTCAGTTGCCAGTTTCGAGCAGGAGTGTTTCATACCCGAGGCGACATGCCTTTTCTTCCAGGCGGACTAAAATGCCTCGGTCGATACCTGTGCGGCGTGCTTGACTGAGGATGTACATCCTGCGTAACTCTGCCGTGCTATCGTCCAATTTCCTCAAAGCTCGACAACTCACTGGATTTCCGTCCGAGAAAGCGATGAGATAGATATCGCCTGGGCGAAGCGGTTGTTGGCTTCGGTGCGCCCGGATCGATTGAATCCGAGTAAAGCCGCCGAGCCTCCAAGGCGGCTTCGCAAAGCAGAGATAACGCCTCCTCGTTAAGTGGATCTCTGGTATCAATGAAGAGACCGATCTGGGGCATATGACCGCAGCGCTAGCCGCGAACCGCCGACTGAGAACCGTGAACCGCAAATTGCGAGCCGTTGTGGGGTGGTCGACGGGACTCGAACCCGCAACAGCTGGAACCACAATCCAGGGCTCTACCATTGAGCTACGACCACCGTTTCCCAAGGGAGTTTTAGAGTACCTCAACTTCGGTGTTCGCCAAGCGGATTTTCGTTCTGATCATTCACCTTGGGGTTTTCCGCTGCGTATGCTACCGTACCAGCTTTTGTGCCAATCTCAGACCTGAGATTGGGTATTGTCGAGTGAAGGTTCCACAAAACGACCTCAGTACAGACTTGCCCGAGTACCAACCGAAGGAAGGTCCCCGCGGCTATTCTATTCGCGACAAGTTATTGCTTTTCACGCTGACGCTGTTGAGCATTGCGATACTGGGGCTTTCTTCGGCCGCCTTTTTTCTCTCTTCCAGTGCTTTGCGAAGGGCCAGGCTCGATGGATTCAGGTCATTACGCGAGTCTTTTTCAGAGGTCATTTCCCGATTCTTCGCCGATCATCGCCGAGGCATCGCTACTCAGGCTGAGAGCCAGACTTTCCGGTACGCGGCATCGGAATTATCCGCCGGCTACCAGGAGTTGATTGACGATCTGGAGGACGCCGGGTTGCCGGTGGACGACGCGCTGATCGCTACTCTTCGCGACCGGCTCCGGCTCGCCTACGAAAAGTATTTCGCGCCCATGTCCGCCCTTGATATTTCCAAAAATGCCCTCTCTCAGATAGCGGATCTGAGCCGGGAAGGCGTGATCGTTCAATACATCTACATTCTCGGAAACCCGCCGGGTTCTGGCGCGGAAGTTCAGGATGAGCCGGTTAGAGAAAACGACGGCACCGATCCGCTGGCGTCAAAGGTCCGAAATGCATTTTCAAAGACTACGTACGCCAGAGCGGTCGAACGCTATCAGCCATCAATTGAGGCTGTGGTCGGAAGAAACCGGTATAACGACCTGCTGTTTATCGATAACCGCGGCAACGTCGTTTACTCGTTCGGAAAAAGCTGGGATCTAGGCACGAACGTTGTGAGCGGGTGGTTGGCCAACACCAACCTCAAAAAGGTCTTTGTGGGCGCCTGGTATGGCCCTCCGGGGTCGAGTGCATCGCCGGAGGCGGATCATGTGATGGTCACCGATATGGAGGACTATCCGGTAAAGAACAACCGGCCGGTGATGTTTCTCGGTTGCGCAATCAGCGACCGCCTGGGCGAACAGCAGGGGGTTCTGGTCCATGAGATCGATAGTCACCAGATAACCAGCATCATCACATTCGACGAGCATTGGACCCAGGTGGGCTTGGGAAGCTCGGGAGAAGCTTATATCGTCGGGCCTGACCGGCGCTTGCGAACCGAATCCCGATTTCTTAAAGAGCTGCCGCCGCAGCTGACAATTCCGAGCTACAATGAAAAGGGTTTGCCGGACGGGCGGACTTCGATTCTCGCTTTTCCATTACACAACCAGGCCGTTGATCAGCTCTTTTCGAATAAGTCACGGGGTGGAGTGGGAGAGGTAACTTTTGTCGATGAAAGGGGCCGAGAGTCGCTGGGGGTTTTCGGTATGTTACCGCTCCCGGAGCTCAATTGGGGCCTGGTCATCAGGATCGATACCGACGAAGCCTTTAAGCCGGCACAAGATCTTGCTCGCTTGGTCGCTGTTGGCGGCTTGGTGATTCTCGTTTTTGCAATCGGAGGCATCGTCGTCTTTTCTCATTTCCTCCTGGGCCCCATTGGGCAACTGGTGGCTACGGCGGAAAAGATCGGCGGCGGAGATCTGTCGGCGCGAGCTCCGGTAATGACGTCAGACGAGGTCGGATTCCTGGCTTCCCGATTTAATACCATGGTCGACCAAGTCGTGTCGGGGACCAATCAGATCCGGAAGATCTTGGAGACGGTCAACGAAGGATTGTTCCTCATTGGGCCTGACCTCATAATTCAACCTGGTTACTCGAGGGCAACATCAGAGATTTTCCATCGAGAGATAGTGGGCCTCCACTTCTTGGATTTGCTACGGCCAACCGGCCAAGTTTTAGAGCCGGTCATCGCGCCGGCGATCCTGGAGGCAACGACGCTATATCTGGAGTTGCTTCAGAACCCTAAGATTAAGGACAAACTGATTGCCCAGACCAATCCGTTGCTCGAAGTCGAATTTCGTCAACACGATCCGAAAGGATCCAACCGGACCCGCTATTTAGAGTTTCGGTTTAATCGCGTTATCGCTCCCGGGAAGCCCACGCAAATCATGGTTACCGTTTTGGACGTCACCACAAGTGTGTCGCTGAAACGGCAAATTCGTGAAAGTGAGGCCAGAGCCCAAACCCAGATCGAAATGCTATTCGGGATAATGCACGTCGATCCGAGCACGCTGCAGGAATTCCTGACCCATACAGAGACGCAGACCGACACCATGGTGCAGGCGCTCGAAGCAGGCCAATTCGTTAGTAAAACCGCGGAAACAGAGGAACAGCGCTCGGATCGGTACGAGCGCTTGTTACAGACGATCTCGCGGTCGCTCCATCTTATCAAAGGAAACGCGACCGTGATCCATCTTTCCTACTTTGAGAACCTGGCCAACCAGCTCGAGGAGGAGGTTGTTGCCATCCAGCAAGCCGGGGTTATTTCCGGAGAACATTTTCTCCCTATCACGACCGGTCTAGGGCAAATGATGGACCGGATCACGATGACGCGGGAGCTGATTGATCGATTGATCGAGATGCAAAAGGTCTTCAGTCACAAATCGTCGACGCAGAACGGTGAGTTTGATGGGCTCGCCGAGCTTGCAGAAGAGGTCGCCCGGAGGAGCGGCAAGAAGGTGCATGTAACGTTCGATTTTGCCGCGCCAGTTCCGCCTGAGCCTAAATCGTTATCAGAAACGGTTCACACCATCTTAACTCAATTCGTCCGCAATGCCGCCGCCCATGGCATAGAGCTACCTTTTCACCGAGTGAACAGCGGTAAGCATCCTGTTGGTGATATTCATATTTTCTCTTGTCGACCGGACCCGGATTGTTTTGAATTTGGGGTGCGAGACGATGGAAGAGGGTTGGACTTCTCGATCCTTCGCAGACGGGCTGTAGAAGCCGGGTATGCGGCCAAGGAGACGATCGCGCGGTGGGGTGAGGCTGAGCTCACTGATTTGTTGTTTAAACCAGGATTTACTACCCTTGAACAATCGACTCGAGACGCCGGCCGCGGTGTTGGACTGGACGCCGTGCAAGATCTGGCTAAACGATTCGGCGGCGAGATTAAGGTTTCCTCTAAGATGGGAAGTTTTACTGAGTTTCGCGTCAGGATTTCGATGAATGAAACTTTTGATTGTTGACGACTCGAGTGTGGTCCGGCTTGCTATCCAGCGGGATCTCGAGAATGGTCATATTACCCAGGTGGATCAGGCGGCCGACGGGGAAGAAGCAGTTCGACTCTATCAAGAGAAGCTGCATGACGTAATTACGCTCGATATCACCATGCCGAGAATGGACGGGTTGACCTGCCTCGAGAGCCTCCTCAATATCAATCCGGAGGCCAAGATCTTGATCATTTCGGCATTACGTGACCGGGCTACGGCGCTGATCGCGTTGAAAAGAGGGGCTCGCGGTTTTTTATGTAAACCAATCAACCCGGACGAGTTACGAGAAGCTTTCGAGCTCCTGCTGACGGATTAATCATGAAAATGACCGATCAGGATATCAGGATTTTCATTACGATGGCGCGTCGCTATTTCGAGGCTTTGGAGCCGAAACCGACTTTAGTCATTGAGCCGCCGTTTTTGCGGGACGAACTGGGCCCCTTATTAGAGTACACCGGGATCATTCCGGTAAGCGGGCGTTGTGAGGGCGCCGTTTGCTTCACCGCGAACGGCGGCATGCTGGAAACGATTCTAGCGCTACTCAAAGACGAACGGCGCGATGACGCTGCGAAGCGGGACCTGGTTGGCGAAATCGCGAATACTCTCAGCGGTAACGCGCGCGAGGAATTCGGCAGTGATTTCCGGATTTCGGTCCCTAACGTTATCGTGGGCGCAAGAGTGAGCGCCGATCTCCGAACAGGAGGCCGAAACTACGCTATTCCCCTAAACTGGCGATCTGAGACCGCGTACCTGTTGGTTAGTTTAAAATAGGGTTTTAGTGATTCGTTCTCGTGAGGGATGAGCTCCCGGACTACGCAAGCGACTCGACTGCGCTCGCCGAAGTCCTGCGCCGCCGCTCCGGACGCATTTCGTTCCTATAACGTGAGATAAAACCGGCTCCTGGAGTGTGGAAGAAAATGGTATTGCTGTTCGTACAGGATGCAGGATAGGTGGAATGTCTTACGCCCTAGGCCGGGATTACCCGGGCGTTCACCGGCGGCCGGCTGATCCGGACCAACCGTGACAAAAAGGGGATTTCCGTAAATCCCGGATGAGCGGGAGCTCATCCCTACCGAAATCGAGCACGAAAAAACCGGTCTCCTAAGGGAAAAATCGCCCTGAACTCAAGAAAAAAGGAGAAACCTTTGAACACTCCCCGCTGGCCCCTGTCTACATCACTGGTTAAGGCGATTCGGGTCTGCGCACGATTTCTCTCGACTTCTACTCCTTGGCGTGCGCAGCCCGGATCATTTTTTAGGACGATTTCTTGATGGCGCTCATCCGCTTGAGCTACGCTCGGGCCCGAGCATGCGAAATACCGTCCTTGTGGTAGATGACGAGCCGGATGTAGTAGATCTTGTTCGCTATCATTTGCACCGTTCCGGCTTTGAAGTCCACGTCGCATTGACTGGGACAGGCGGGCTGAACGCAGCAAAAGAGCGACGTCCTGACGCCATTATTCTCGATATTATGCTCCCCCATATGACGGGGATCGAAGTGCTTAAAGCGCTCAGAGCCTCAACGGAGACCTCGTCAATCCCTGTCGTCATTCTTACCGCCAAAGCGGAAATCGCCGACCGTATTCTGGGTCTCGAGCTGGGGGTCGATGACTACCTTACTAAACCGTTCAGCCCTAGAGAATTGGTTCTGCGAGTCCAGAACCTATTGAGGCGGCTCCGCATGGTCGAGTCCGCCTCTGTTCTCACGGTGGATGAATTCCGCCTCGATAAAAACAACTTCGAGATCAGCGTTAGCGGTAAACGCCTCGAGCTAACCACAACAGAGTTTAAGTTGTTGGTCGCCCTCTTGGAAAGGCGAGGACGCACGCTGTCGCGCCAGACTTTGCTGCAAGACGTTTGGGGCTACGAGAACGTTATCGATACGCGGACGGTGGACACCCATATTAGGCGACTCCGGGAAAAACTCGGCGAAGCTGCAGATAGGATTGTCACGATCCGCGGCGAAGGATATCGTTTCTTGGCGAATCGGGCGCCGTGACTTCAACTTGGCTAATCGCTCTGTCGGTCCTCCTTAGCGGATCCATGGTTACAACCTGGATCCTGTGGCGTGAGCTATGCCGCATCCGCAACGACACGCGCCGGCTGGCCGAAGAGACGCGCATCAGCACTGGCGGTAAAGGGCCAGCCGTGGTTCGCGAAATCTATCATCAACTACGCCGGATCGAACACCGGCAACGCGAAATGGCGCAGCTGGTGGCAGACGAAGATCTAAGCCTCCGGGCGATTCTAGGCAGCATGAGCGAAGGTGTGTTGGTTGCAAATTCGGATCTCACCGTCCGCTTGGTTAACGAGCGCTTGCAGCGGATGTTCTCTTTCTCACGGGTTCCGGTGGGGCGGACGATTTTAGAGGTTTTTCGCAATCATCTCCTGCACCAAATGGCGCAGAGGACCGTCGAGACGAACCAGCCTCAAGAGTACGAGATCCCAGTTGATATTCGAGACGGCGACAAGTTTGTGCCGAAACATTTTCAGGTCACTTCGGTCAGTTTGCACCGGCCGAAACAAGGAGGTTCAGCGGGAATCTTGGTGGTTTTTCACGACGTGACTCAGATTCGATCCCTGGAGGCCGTGCGAAAGGATTTTGTCGCCAACGTCTCCCACGAACTTCGCACCCCACTTTCCATTTTGACCGGGTATCTGGAGACGCTAATCGAGTCCAGCCCGGACGCAGCCACTCGCCGCCGCTTTCTGGCGATCATGCACAAGCACGCTCAGCGGCTCAATCTACTCGTCGACGATCTGCTGGAGCTGGCTCGTTTGGAGTCACGGGAACCTCACCTGAACTGGGAGCGTTTCCAGCTTCAATCGTGCATTGAAAAGGTATTAGAAAAATCCGAGCCAATGATCCAGGCGTCAGGCGCCGTGGTCGAGACCAGGATCGCTCCTGGACTACCCTCTATCGAAGCAGACCAGGTCAAAATTGAGCAGGCTATTTTCAATCTGCTTGATAACGCTTTGAAATACGGTGGCAAATCGGAGCCAAGGGTGCTGATTGAAGTCGATTTTACGCCCGTGGAGGTGGTCTTGAAGGTAAAGGACAATGGACCGGGGATCCCGCTAAGCGATCAGCCTCATATCTTCGAGAGATTTTATCGCGTCCACAAGGATCGCTCTCGAGACGCCGGCGGCACCGGCCTTGGCCTATCCATCGTGAAGCACACGGCTCAATCGCACGGCGGAAACGTTGAGCTGGCGAGTTCTCCAGGCGAGGGCGCGACGTTTATTATCCGGCTGCCAAGAGTGGACGGGGAGCGGTGATTGCGAAGGAGGCGCGAAGCGCCGCCTGGAGGGGAGCCGCTTTGGATCGAACTCTGGAGACCCGATTTTATTTTCAACGGCGCGTGCCTGATAGGAAACCTCGTTAAACAGGCGGCTCCCGGAAACGTTTCGACGCGTGTTCAGGTCTGTCAGGCCATCGAGCGGATGAATAATCTCCGAACGGAATGATGGGCAAAACATCGCGTGCGGCAGTTCGCGGGAGCCGCCTGTTTAGCAAAATTTTTGGCCTTCTTTGCTCCGGAAAGAATATGACGAGATCTTTGGGTAACGCTCTAAAGCGGCTCCCCTCCAAGCGCGCTTCGCGCCTCTTCGCCCCACCAAGTTTGCGCCCATTCGCCACTACCCCGCTCGTCGTCTCTCCGCCTCCGACATGGCTCGGTCGATCAACAACGTCGCTAGGTGTTGCGTGCCTTGGTCTAACGCGGCGTTCGCCGATTTCAGGCGCTGGATGTCTTTGCTGTCCAACGCCTCGTTTACCGCTTTAACTAAGGCGTCGATTTCTTGTTTGTCTGCCTGAGTCAATTGATCTCCGACCAAGGTCAGAGCGCTTTTAACGGCGGGCAAGAGCTCATTGCTCCTAATGGAGGTCTCGGTCCAGACGCGCTCGGACATATCCTCGAACGCATGATCCACTGATTCGGCGATCATCTGTTCGACGGCTTCGTCGGAGACGTCGACGGCGCTGGCTAGATCCAGGAGCGTTTGCTGTCCCGTACTGATGTCGCGAGCCAACACGTGAAGAATCCCGTTAGCGTCGATCTCAAACTGGATGCCAACCCGAGCAACTCCCTTGGGAACGGGCGCGAATTCAATCTCAAAGCTCCCCAGCTGCCAGTTATCTTTGGCTAGTTCGCGCTCTCCTTGCAGGACTTTGATTCGCATCGACCTCTGGTAGGCAACCGCGTTGGTGAACATCTCGCCGGCCTTGCAAGGGATGGTTGTGTTTCTGGGGATGATCACATTCATCAGCCCCCCAAAGGTTTCGACACCTAGTGACAAAGGAGTAACATCGAGCAGAACGACACTCTGAATCTCACCAGAAATGATGCCGGCCTGGATCGTCGCGCCGATGGCGACCGCTTCATCTGGATTTTGCGAGGTGTTCGGCAGCCGTTGAAAGATCTCCGCGACCAACTGGCGGACAATCGGCATCCGGGTAACGCCACCGACGAGGATAACCTCATCCAGATCGCGAGGGGCAACTTTTGCGTCATCCATCGACCGCAGACAGTGAGAGCGGGTCCGGCGGATGATCGGCCGAGTAATCGCTTCCAATTCTTGCCGGCTAAGCAAGTAGTTGAACCGCCGATTTCCGGAAAGAAACGGGATTTCGATTTGCATCCCGTTTTCCTCGGACAGCCTCAGCTTGGCATCATGCGCCAACTCGCGGAGCCGCGCCGAAAACAATGGGTCTTTCAGCTCATGCCGGATCTCCGGGTAGCGGGCAGTGATGCGCTCTTCCAGGAGACGAACTAGATCCCGGTCAATGTCGTCCCCTCCTAAACGAGTGTTCCCATTAGTCGAGAGAACGCGGAAAACGCCCTCATTGAGTTCAAGGATCGAAATGTCAAAAGTGCCGCCGCCGAGATCGTATACAGCAATCTTGGCCCGGTCCTTTAACCGGTCGAGTCCGTAAGCCAATGCAGCCGCAGTCGGTTCATTGATGATCCGCTCCACGGCGAATCCGGCAGCTTCCCCGGCTCGCTTGGTGGCTTGGCGTTGCAGATCATTGAAGTACGCGGGGACCGTGATCACGGCCCGGTCGATCGAAGAGCCCAGAGATCTCTCCGCGTCCGCCTTGAGCTTACTGAGAATAATGGTGGAAACTTCTTCTGGGGTGACGGTGTGGTCTCCGATAACGATGGTGGTTTTTCCCTGAGCATCGGCGACTCGAAACGGAAAAGTGTCTTTCCCGGTCTCACCCGGACGAACTCCCATTAACCGCTTAACCGAAAAAACCGTTCGTTCGGGCGAGATGGCTCTCATCCGCCCGGCTGGGCGTCCTACCAACGGCTCATCAGAGACCGGGAAATGTACGATCGAAGGCGTCAAACGAAACCCCTCGGAATCGGCTAACAGGATAGGAAATCCTGAGTCCATCACTCCGATTAAGGAATTCGTTGTGCCTAAATCGATACCGACGATTTGACTCATAAGCCTGCGTATCTCACCAATCATCACCGATTGGTGAGATACGCAGGCTATAGCAGAATCTCTCGGCTTCGCCTCGCGATTCTGCTGCTATCTGGAACTGAGTGTCGTGAAAATTGTGTATTCAAAGTTAAATAAGTGTTCACCGACATCCGATGCACATACTTTGGAGATCCGCCATCAAGAATTAGGAGCTGAATGTTCGGGCGTCAGCCGGACATTCTGCTGCCATAGCCAGTATCGCTTTCTAAAGCATGCGCTTTAGGGCGCGATGCTGGCTAACCGAAGACGCCTTTCGTTGATCTGCGCAAGCCATTTTTCCAGAAATCGCAAATCGCATGCAATCTGCGCCAACGAATCACGGTCCGCCGGGCGATCGCTCGGCCATCTAGCGTCGATCTCGCCCATCGCCTGAAGCAGTCCTTCTTTCTCGCAGGTGAGCCCTTCGGATATTTCCTCTAAATCTGCCAAAGTGGCTTGAGCTCCCCGGATCTTAATGGCGCGGAGTAGTGAGCTGGTCTCTTGGGTAAGCGGTTGAAACATACGATCAAATTGCTGCAAACCCGTTGCCATTCTCCCAAACCAGACGCTGACTCCGGCGCTTGCTGCCTTCGGCTTAGGCTCCTCACCAGAAAGCGCCAACAGATGCAAGATTCTCGACGCCGGGTCACGCAGCGTATTGAACGCCTCGTTTAGGGTCGCAAAATCGCCATCGGCCGCGCGATCTGGATGGCTGGTTTTGCTTTTGTTCGCAAATAAATCGCCCAGAACATCTACATCGAGCACCGGCCGCGGTTCTAGACCAAACACCGCAAAGAAATCGATCATGCCGAGAAACTCTCGCCACAAGAGCAATGAGCCACAGCGTTAGGATTGGTCACTTTAAACCCTCCCTTCTGTAGATCATCACTGAAATCGACGAGCGAACCGCTGACAAACAAAGCGCTCTTTGGGTCAACGACCACTCGAACCTGATTTGATTCCACTAGAATGTCACGATTCACCGGGCCGTCGACGAGGTCCATTTTATATTGTAACCCTGAACAGCCCCCTCCGATCACCGCTACCCTGAGCGCTCCCGTAGGTCGACCCTGACGTTCCAGAAGCTGGGCTAACTTGGCAGCCGCCCTTTGGGTGACCTTAACCAAGCGCTCATTACCTATTTTGTACCTAACCTCGACTCCTGGATTCACCAGAGAATATGAAGTCGGGCTGCCGAAAATCAACCAGCGCGCAATGCTGGCCGAGGCATACGCCTCGGCCAGCATTGCAGGCTACCCCTTCCGGATGACGATTTCGACTCGGCGGTTTAGTTGCTGTTCTTCGACGGAGCGATCTCCTGGAACTAATAGCCGACTCTTCCCGTATCCTTGGGTTTGAATCCGGCCAGGGTCTATACCCATGTTCTGCACGAGCCAATCCTTTACCGTCTCAGCGCGTCGTTCGCTCAACTCCATGTTGTATTCGTCACTGCCGAAGGAGTCGGTATGCCCTTCCACTTTGAATATCGCCTGTGGGTTCCTTTGAATCAGCCGGCCGAGTTTTTGCAGGCTAGCCGTGGCGCCTTCACGAAGATTGGCCGAGTCATAGTCGAAGAGCAGGTCCGTCGGCATCAAGATTGGAGCGGTCCCGCTGCCGACGCGGCCGGATCCCGACAAAAGTTCATCCAGGTTACTGAACCCTGATGGAATACCTGACTCGCCCGAGATATTGCCGTCGCCCGATTCATCGTTAGCAGCTCTCCCAAGGTTTTTCTTGTTGCCACTCGCTATCTTAGGCCTTGGGCCGGTAACACCCGGCTTTTCATTGATCAGCTTTTGCCTGCTATCGCTGAGCTCCTTGTCCATGACCAAGGCGCTCTCGGCTTCGGCTTTTGTGGCGGCATTCCGGGCTGCCTGCGTATCGATACTCGGTTTTTCTTTGAAGTCCGGAGCTTGAGGCGTGCTGACTTGAGGCGCCGCCCGAATCTCCTTCATGTCTTGCTCGAAAGACCCGTCAAATTGTGTAACCCCTTTCGCACTTCCCCCAGCCGCGCCGTCGTTGGTGAGCGATTTACTTTGCTGACCCTCAGGCTCCAGCAATTTCTCATCGACTTGCAGCCGATTAACACTGAAGGCCCTTGGTACGAGCCGAGGGGTATTGGGGGTTTCGAAACTGTGCAGAATCTTTCTGCTAAAACCGAAGAAAAGAGCACCGTGCAGCACTAGGGAAAGCGCCGCCGCCGGCAATAACCAGCGAATGAGCGAGACCGAACTGTCCGCTACGTTATCTTCCAGAGAGTACGACATAGTCGCTCGCCCAAGATAACATTTCGCACGGCGGACGCCACTCATCCGTGAGAGGCGAGAAGCCAGAGGTTAGCGCCTCCATCTTGTCCACTTCGTCCACTCGGTCTACTCCGTCCACTTGTGGGACCCGAGGCGGACTATCTTAAGTGATCTGCTCGCGCAAAAACGCCGGTATCTCCGCGATTGCCAATCGCTTTTGCTCCATCGAGTCGCGGTAGCGGACCGTGACGGTGTCCCGGTTTGCGGGACCGTTTTCTCCAATTGTGTCGAAATCAACAGTGATTCCGAAAGGCGTTCCGGCTTCATCTTGACGGCGATAACGGCGACCGATTGCACCGGTCTCATCGTAGAAAACCGACATGTCGCCGCGCAACATCTCAACTATCTCTTTGGCCTTCCTTACCAACTGTTCGTTGTTCTTTAGCAACGGAAATACGCCGCACTTGATTGGCGCCATGCGGGGATGGAGCCGGAGAACAGTCCTAGTCTCAGATTTACCTTTTTCGTCCGTAACTGTCTCTTCGTCGTAGGCTGCACAAAGCAACGCCAGCAGGGTTCGATCGACTCCGGCGCTTGGCTCTACCACATGCGGAATAAAGTGGGTTTTGGTTTCTTCGTCGAAATACTCTAACGGCTTACCGCTCGTCTTCTGGTGTTGGGTTAAGTCGTAATCGGTTCGATAAGCCACACCTTCGAGTTCCTGCACACCGAACGGAAATTCAAACTCGATGTCATAGGTGCCCTTTGAATAATGCGACCGCTCCTCTGGCGGAATCTCATGAACGTGTAGTTTGTCCTTGGACAAGCCGATATCTGCGTAGAACCGCAGACGTTCCTTCAACCAGTACTCCAGCAACTCGGGTCCTTGATTTGGAAAGCAAAAATACTCGAGTTCCATTTGCTCAAACTCGCGCGATCTAAAGATGAAATTGCGCGGGTTGATTTCGTTCCGAAATGCCTTGCCGATCTGGGCGATACCGAACGGCAGTTTCTTGCGTGAAACCTCGAGTACATTTCGAAATTGTACGAATATCGACTGAGCCGTTTCAGGTCGCAGATAAGTGACCGCAGAATCATCCTCCGTGGCGCCCACGAAAGTCTTAAACATCAGATTAAACGCCCTAGGCTCAGTCAGATCGAAGCTGCCGCAAACGGGACACTGCTTTTGACCATTCTTCTCCGGCAATTGATCTGCCCTGAGCCGAGACTTGCAGTTGCGGCAGTCCACCATCGGGTCGCTGAAAGTAGTTTCATGGCCGCTGGCAACCCACACTTGGCGATTCATTAGGATCGATCCATCGAGGCCAACGATATCGTCTCTTTCCCTGACCATGCGGCGCCACCAAAACTCCTTGAGATTTCTTCTTAGCTCGACCCCGAGCGGGCCGTAATCCCAGCAACCGTTTAATCCACCGTAAATTTCGCTCGATTGAAAAACAAAGCCTCGCCGCTTACACAAGCTGACTATCTTTTCCATTCGATCAGAAGCGGCCTTCTTTTGGCTCATAAGAGAGGTGAAAAATGGCACAGCCTGCGGCTCCCGCAAATGCAATAGGCATTTGCAATAGCCAGTGTCGCAGACAAATGCCTGGTGCATTTGTCGGGGAGAAAGGCTAAACTTCTTCAGAGAATGCCGAAAGAGCCCATTGATCCCGCCGAGCAGTCCATCGGTGATGGCTTCCAAAAGTTAGTTCATCCGAAGAAGAAGACGCCGTCGGGCGTATGGGTGATCGTCGGGCTGGCGATCTTGTTTGCCCTGATCGCGTTTGGGATCGCGGGCTTTATTGTTTTAGAAGCCGTAATGGCAAAGCGGCACGGGGGAGAGGCCTCACCGGTAGTCGCCAGCGCATCACCGTCGGCTTCCTCGAAAATCAGCGCCACCGTTACGTCCCCAGCAGAGACACCCAAAAAGACCGAATCGCCGGCCGCCCAGTCGAGCGCCACCGCTGCTGTAGAGAACTCGCCCAGCGAAACCTCGGATTCGAAGGAAGAAGCGGATACTCGCCAGCAAGTGCTGACTCGAGTCGATCTAATGCGCAACATCTCTCAGAAGGAAAAAGATCAGCTCTACGCTCAGATAGTACGGGCTCATGGTTTTACTAAAATCGCGCTTATCCCCTTCCAAAGTGGCCGGACCGCACCCGGTTCAACCCAGATCGATGATCTGGTGAAGCGTATCCAAGATGCAGATGTTCAAAAACTGCTCAGTGATCCAACCGTTGTCCTGATCTTCGTCGGATACGCTGATACTCAAGGTAACGAAGACTCCAACCTCGAAATCTCGCGGACTCGCGCCGAGGCCGTGCAGAAATTGGTTTCGGCTCGATTGAAATTATCAAATCTGATGCATTCAGTCGGGATGGGCGGTCAGGAGCTCTTCGACAAAGAGAACCGGGAAAAGAACCGGGTCGTCGAGGTTTGGGCGGTCCAGCCGTGAGCCGGCTATAAGTTTTAGGTTCTAGGTTTTAAGTTTTAGGTTTTAAATCGCCCAGGCATTGGAACTGGAGACCGCGTTCTCGCTTATATCGTTGCGCGCGACTCGACCGCCCCAACTTAAAACTTTAAACTTAAAACGTAGAACCTAAAACCGTCTCCTCAGGCGGGGGCAATTTTCCGCGTTGCTCACTCGGGACGTATCTATTTAGATATGCTCGTCGTTCCCGCCTCTCACATGGATGCTCTAACTTATGCCGGACCCAGATCGTAAGGACACTGAACCGAAAATTGCATTGTCACCACCGGCCCTGTTTGCCCTTGCGGCCGTTATTTTCTTCTTAGCCGGTGGAATCTTCGCCTACGTTCAGTTGATCGGCCGAGGTCTTCAGAAGACGAGCGCGTCTGCAAGTCCGTATCTGACTCAAGAGCAAACTACTCCCGTTGGCACTCCATCTCCGACGCCACAAGAGACACCGACGGCGACACCCATTCCGACCACTACCCCGGTGCCCACGCCGACACCAGTCGCTACAGCAACTCCGACTCCCGTGGCGACACCGGAGACGCCGGCGGCCACTCCTGAGGCGACAGCCACTGAGACGACGACCCCCGCGGAGACCCCGGTTCAGCCCTCTGAGACTCCCAGCGCCTCACCCAGCGCGTCGTCAAATGCTGAGACGCAGCCTTCTGCTAGCGCTCAAGCATTTCCAACCGTGCAAAACAATGCCGCCGAGGAAGCGGAGGTCCGAAAAGAAGTATTGGCTCGGATCGACTTGCTCAAGGAGCTATCCCAAAAGGAGCGCGACTATCTCTATGCCCAAGTTGATCGGGCCCGGGGCTTTACCAAACTCGCGATTATCCCTTTCCCATCCGGTAAGACGCACCCGGAACAGTTTCAGATCGACCATCTCCTAAGTTACTTGCAGAAGCCTGAGTTTCAGAAGCTTTACGAAGATCCGACCGTTGTTTTTGTGGTGGCTGGCTACGCGGATAAGCAGGGGAACGAAGAGCAAAACCTGGATATCTCGAAGCAACGTGCTCAGTTTGTCGCTAAGATTTTGGAGACCCAGGCCAAAATCGCGAACACCATTCGCGCCGTTGGCATGGGAGGGTCAGAGTTTTTCGGCCATGGAACCCCTGACAAGAACCGGGTGGTAGAGATTTGGTTGGCGGCACCGTAAAATTCCCTAAAAAACTTGTTGAATAGGAATCAATTTTTCATAGCGTTTGGTTGCTGGCTCGATTGGCCCCCAGAACCCGTTCCCCCTCTGATCGAGCCAGCTTTTTCTTTTTCCCGGTAGGGATGAGCTCCCGCTCAGCCGGGCCTAATTTTTGAATCAGCTTGTTTCGCCACGATCTTCGGACGAGCAGGAGCTCGTCCCTACCGTTTTCTTACTCCAGCGGCACAACCGGCTCTTTCGCTTCGATGAACAACCCGTGAAGCAACCTGACCGCTTCTTCGACTTTTTCCCGGTCCACTAGCCAGGTGACCCGGAAGGACGAGGTCGCTAGTCCATAGTACCGAGTGCTGGCTTGCTCCAGGGCCTGCGAGCCGGCGCGCACCTTGTTATGGGAGGCGTTGATTCCGGCTCCGATGATACTGACGGCCCCAATTGTGTCGTTCCAGAGGGCATCCGGGTCGTGCTGGGTTAACTGCGCCTGCAGCTTCGAGCTCTGATGCAGATTCTCTTTCGAAATCACTAAGGTAAGACCATCCTGGTCCCTGCCCGTCGAGGAGACGTGAAGCTGTTTACCAGGGCATCCAAAGTCGTCCATTATGCTCAACAGACCGCTGACCTTTCGGGATTGGATCAAGAGCACCTCTTTTTCGCTGGACACGCCGACTACGGACCCGGGCAGTCTGGGAGCTAGCTTTCGGACAATGGTGCCATCCAGGGAAGGATCCTTACCTGGAATAGCGCCGGCCGTGGCGCGAGCGTAAATCGCGATCCCTTTTTCCTTCGCAAACTCGACCGCCTGCGCGTTCAGAACTTTAGCGCCGGATTCGGCCAGCTCTTGGGTTTCCTCGTAGGAAAGAACGCCGATCCTCGTGGCTGCCGGGACCACCCGCGGATCGGCTGTATAGACTCCGTCAACGTCCGAACAAATCTCGCACCACTCTGCTCCCAAGGCGGCTGCCATTGCCACCGCGGTGGTATCGCTGCCGCCGCGGCCAAGAGTTGTAATCTCTTTGCGATAGGAGACACCCTGATAACCGGCGACCACAACGATCTTTCCTCGGGCTAGCTCATCCTGGACGCGGAACGGGCGCACTTCGATGATTCGAGCATCGATATGCCGGTCATTGGTAATAATGCCGGACTGGCTTCCGGTGAAACTGATAGCGTCTCCACCCAACTCGCGGATTGCCATCGAAAGCAAAGCCATAGAAATCCGCTCGCCGGCCGACAACAACATATCAAGCTCACGCCGGTCGGGATTGGCCGAGATCTGTTTGGCCAGCGCAAGCAGATCGTCCGTGGTGTCACCCATTGCCGAGACCACGACCACCACATCGTGTCCCTCTTTCTTCGTTCGCATAATGCGTTCAGCCACCAGACGAAGCTTGCCGGCATCAGCCACACTGCTCCCGCCGTACTTTTGGACGACAATGGACATTGGTGAGGATTCTTCGGGGAGAGCGTTGCAGTTATCAAGCTCGAAAGAGTTAGCGGCTCGCGGTTGGTCGTTTCGTTCTCGTACTCGTCGTCGTCCTCGTCCTCGACAGGGGCTGCAAGGCGTGGTTAGTCATTTCGGCGAGCACCAGCGAGCAGACGCCGTTCGGATGGGACCTACGGGACTAACGGGACTAATGGGACTTATGAGCCACCCGCTAACTCATTTCTCGAGCATCTCATAAATACCCGACCAACGCCCGGGGACAGGGCGGAGAGCTAGCTGATTGCATCGCGCGAGCAGCACCTGGCTGGCTCCGTCATCGGGCTGGAGCACCAGCACTGATGAGAAGTGAACGGCGGCGCTGTGAAAGTCTCCATCGAAGTATTTTTTGAGGCCTGCCTCATACACATCACGAAGCTCTAGTTTGTCGGATGAGACCGTGCCCCGATATCCTAGCAACTCGAATACACCTGTGCCCTGGCTTCGTCCAAGCACGGCTACGCGGTCGATATAGCGCCACTCGAACCGGTCGGCAGTTTCTGTTTTGGTCTGGCCGCTCGCTAAAATTAAGGTGCCATAGAGCTTGTTTAACCCCTCCAACCGGCTCGAAAGATTGACCGGGTCGCCAATTGCCGAGTACGATAGCCGCTGTTGGGCCCCGATGTTCCCGACCAATACTTCGCCGGTATGCAGGCCGATCCGGGTCTTAAAGATGGGACGGTTTGCAGCTCGCCGCTCAGCTTCAGCGTCGGAAAGCTTTTGCACCACTTCCAACGCGGCTTGACAGGCTACTTCGGCATGCTTTTCCATCGGGGTGGGAGCATTAAAAAACGCTACAACCCCGTCCCCAACGAACTTATCCAGCGTCCCCCCAAATCTCTCCACCACGATATTGGTGACTACCTCGAAATAGTCGCCTAATTCAGCAAAAACTTCGGTGGGAGTGAGATTCTCACTGATCCTGGTAAATCCGGCGACGTCGGAAAAAAACAATGTGAGCCGCCGCAGTGCGCCTCCGCGCGTGGCATCTTGCTTTTGCAGAATTAATTCTCTAACCACATCCCGCGGAACGTATTTAACAAACGAACGTAGGCCCGATTTCATGCGGTCGAGCGAGTCGCCGACTATCACAATTTCGCGCACGGCCGATTTCGGCGGCGGCAAATTTGTCAGCTCAAATCGGCCAACCTGTTCGAGGTCTTTGCTGAGCTTAGTAAGTGGTGTTGCCAGCTGGTGCGAAAGCCAGATGGCAAACAATGTACCGGCGGTAAGCGCGACTAAACCGACGATGGCGGCTATGGCCAGATTGTTTTGGGCCGAGCCCATGAAATCACTTTCGAGTCCTACCACACCTGTGAGGAAAGTCAGTCCGCTCGGTAAAGTGAAAGGTGTAACCACCGAAACGTAACTTTGCCCAGCAAGATGGAAGGAGTGAGAACTGAACTGCCCGGTTTCAAACTTGGGTTGGTCGAGCTTATACAGTTTCTGAGATTGCTCCAGCAAGGCATCGCGCGGAAGCGACATTTCTGAGGCAACCCCGAGTGAGTCGCCGGACAAGGTGTCAACGAAGAGCAACAGTTTCCGGTCTTGAATGACCCGCCCCAGGAACTCATTGAAATCGCTGGTGGTAAAATCAGCCGTAAACACGCCGATCAATCGGCCCAGTTCATAGATTGCCTTACAAGCGCTGATACCGGTAATCCCATCGTTAAAGTTATACGGCGGCGTCCACACGATCGAGCCGCCGCCTGCGATAGCTTTTTGATACCAGGATCGAGTCCGCCCATCGTGGGAGCTTGCATTCCGAGGCGGTAACTGCGAGCGAGAACCATTTAAGTCCAATAGGAATTCTTCCGGCCGGCCATTATCGATATTCGGATCGGAATGCTTCACTCCGATCCGTCCTTCGGCATCCCGCCACGCACCGGTGAAAGCGCCGGTCGCTGAATCCGTAAAACTGAGCCAACTGACGTTCTCCTCCTGTCGGAGTCGTTCTGCCAGGAAAATTCCCAATCGATCGGAGTCTAACGGGTTAATCAATCCGCGATCGGTAAAATTCTTTAGCGCGGGCAAGATCTGTTCTGCCGGTTCGAAGATCCGGCTTATTTCACCGGACAGCGTGAGGCTAACCAGGCTAAAATGCTGTTGCCGGATTTCCTCGAGGGTCCGTGCCGAGCTGATATAACCAACAATCCCGATTGTCCCGACCGAGAAAAGAAGGGCGCCGAGAACGAGTTGTAAGATTGCGGTTCGAAACCCAATCGTCTGCCGTGGTCTTGATGCGTTCGGCGCGGTGGCCATTTTTCGGGGTATACTGGACTCGGTCGAGGCTCGTTCCAGAATAGCAAATAGCAGATAGCAAATAGCAACGTTTTCGCAACCTGGCGCTGGGAAGCCAAGCGCCGGAATTAGAATTTGCTAAAGAGGGCGAGCGGGGAGACGCGATCCCTCCTCAGTCTGGACCAGCCTAATGCCGTAGCAGCTTGCCGTTTGGCGTTCGGGGCAGCTCTGCGACTCTTCCAAACGAAACCGGCACTTGCCGGGGATCCAATCGTTGGCGCAAGAAATCGGCTAACCCTTGGAACGACTCGGTCTGCGAAACGATCTCAGCTGATAAAGCGCGAGTGGTCGGGTCGATGAAAACGCTGCTCTCTTGTACTCCCGGATAGCTATTGATGATTTGTTCGAGTTCTTCGCAAAAGAAATGAAGACCGTTCACCTCCAACCGGTTTTTGCTTCGCCCGACCAAGCGCAGATAGCCGGACTCATCCATTGTCGCGAAGTCACCCGTGGCATAACCATCAGTCCCCAGAATCTGGGTGCGCGGCCGCCAGGGAGCCAGATAAGCGTCTAAGAGACCGAGTCCGTTAACATACAGTTCGCCGGCTTGGCCAGACGGTACTTTGACACCGTTTTCATCCAGCAGGGTTACTTGGTACCCGGGCATCGCGGTCCCAATTGAGTCCGGTTTATCTTCGGTCTGATTGAGCGTGACCAAACCAACTTCAATAATACCCAAGGCTGGATTGAGTGGCCTTCCAAAGCGCCTCCGGAAGGCGTTTCGCGTTTTGGACCCGAGCAATGTGGTAGTGCAGATAGCGAGCCGCACCGTTGCCAAATCGCCGGAAAGCTTTTCTATCAAGACCGAATAGGACTCCGGTGATCCATAAATGACCGTGGGTCCGAACTCAGAGGCGAGCTGTAATAAAATGTCAGGCTCCTCGGTTCTAGTGGTTAGCACGGTCGCGCCTCGTGAAAGATAAAGCAGAATAGAAACCACGAAATGATCGGCCATCGGTAGACGAAACCAGACCCGATCATGTGGGCTAATCCGAAGAACAGCGTCGGCCGTGGCCAGACGACCTACGATACTGTTGTGCCCCAGCAAAACTCCTTTTCTTGGGCCCGTGCTGCCGGAGGTGAACCTGATATAGGCTGGATTTGTCGCTCGATAATCGCGGTCCTCTTGAGCGTCTACGAATCCGGCGAAAGGGAATCGGACGAGCTTTTTGTGGGCTCCTAGCAGCCAATGGAGTCCAGCAGCGCCGATGACCCGATCGAGTTCTGGTGGTGGAACGTTGATGCTGATTGGAGCTACTGCTAACCCGGCCGCCAAGATACCCAGCGCGTTGACCAGAAATTCCGGCCCTTCGGGGCAATACAAGCCGCATCGTTCAAAACGCCGGCATCCACGGGCCTGCAGCCAATCAGCCACAGCGTTGACTCGCTGCATCAAGTCCCCATAGGTGAGCCTCTCATTGGAATCGACGCAAGCGAACGCGACGTGGTCCGGCTGCAGTTCAGCCTGTTTTCGGATGAGATCTATTATGTTGGCAGCTTGCATCTTCATCCTTAGATAACATGCGTTCTGGG
>Ga0210389_10001145_pt1 | contig 21812 bp, 17 predicted proteins | sample IncBWH28OmetaG_FD_160127 | JGI IMG/M metagenome (GOLD analysis project Ga0210389, IMG submission 160127) | Forest soil microbial communities from Barre Woods Harvard Forest LTER site, Petersham, Massachusetts, United States - Inc-BW-H-28-O ...
CCGATATTGCCAAGCAGGCCGGCCTTGCCTACGGCTTGATCTATTGGTACTTCGACTCGAAGGACGAGCTGTTCCACGCGTTGATGGCCGTCGAGGAGAGCGCGCTGCGCAGCCACGTCGCGGCCGCGCTGTCCTCGCCGGAGGCAGCCGCGGAAACCCCCGGCCAGGAGGCGTCCTTTCGCGCGTCTTTGCAGCGGTCCGTGCAGGCCACCTTGGAGTTCTTCGAGTCCGACAAGGCCACCGTCAAGCTGCTGCTCCGGGATCCTTACGCACTCGGTGAGAGATTCGAAAAGCATCTCGGCGGTATCTACGAGCGCTTCATCGACGACATCGAAACGTTCATCGTCGCTGCCCAGGAACGCGGCGAGGTGGTGGCCGCCCCGCCCCGGATGGTCGCATACACGCTGGCGGCGCTGGTGGGGCAGTTGGCGCACCGGCGGCTGAGCAGCGACGACGATGTCACCGCGGCGCAGGTGGCCGGCTTCGTCGTCGCGCTGGTGCTCGACGGGCTGCGCCCCCGGGCCTAACGGCCGGCGGCGACCACGTTTGAGCTGGTAAAAGCCAGTGCGTGCAGGTAATGAGTGCGTAAAGATTCGGATACACCCGACTTTTCACGTTGACCCGGTCATACCGCTCGTGCATTATCTGTCGGGTATGCACCTCGTTAGGTGAGGCGTCTACACGAATACAGGCCACTGACCCCGAACGTCGAAAGACGCCCCGGGTCAGGACAGCTCCTCCCGGCTTAAGGGTTGAGCCCAGGTGGCTTCCGGGATACCGGACACGTCGTGTGGTGCCAAAGCTCTGACGAGAGGGGTGCGGATGTCCGACGGTCGTCGGGTCCTGACTCCTTTGTGTACGCAGATCGTGCGGGTAGCCGCACGTGTCGTCGCCGTCGAGGAGGTGAGGGACGTATGAGTTCCAGCGATAGTCCGGATCGAAGTCCGAACCGTGTTTCGTCCCCATCCGGTCTCCGGCACGACGTTCTCGGCTAGCTCGTTGTAGCGAATTGGCTTAGCGGACAAGCGTTCTGGGATCGGAACCACCACGGGACGGGACACGTCAGTCCTTTCAGTGTTTGGGATTCCGACTAGGAGGCGATCATGACCGTAGTTCTGCACGGCGAAGTGGCAACCGCAGCGCCCGCCCGCAAGCTGACGCTGGTGCGCGATTCGGACACGGCTCAGGCCCCCGCGCCCAAGAAGGTGACCCGCCGCGACGACATCCGGCCTTTCGGCGTTGGTGGCGACCCGCTGGTGGACGGCGCGGCGCGGTTGTTGAGCATTCCGCTGCGTCACGTGTACGCGGCGATGTGGCGGGTTGGTCTGCTCGACGTCGACGCCTAATCCGAGCCTAATCCGAGCCTAATCCGATGGATGGCGAGCTTCTTGATTTGCGGTGTTCCGTAGAATCGGGGCAATGGCATCGATCCGGCAATCACCGGGGAGCCTTCGGAAGAACAGCCGGGTTGGCTCAGTAGAACCGAACGGGTAGGCCCGTCACAGCCATCGATGAGCGGTCGCGCGTGAGCGCGGCAAGCGGGGTGGTACCGCGGCGCTCGCGCAGGTCGCGCGTCGTCGTCCCCGGCCTGACTAGTGCTTTCAGGGCATGAAGTGCACTGAAACGGCACCGTGGCACGGGAGACGACGCAGACAGTGACCGAACCATTGATTGACCGAGCTGACGTCAAGGCGTATCCGAGGCCGGCCGGTGGGGCACCCGACTTCCCGGCGCTCGAGCTGGAAGTGCTCGACTACTGGGCCCGCGACGACACCTTCAGGGCCAGCATCGCCCGTCGCGACGGCTCCCCGGAGTACGTGTTCTACGACGGGCCGCCGTTCGCCAACGGACTGCCGCACTATGGGCACCTGCTCACCGGTTACGTGAAAGACATCGTCCCGCGCTACCGCACCATGCGCGGTTACAAGGTGGAGCGCCGTTTCGGCTGGGACACCCACGGGTTGCCCGCCGAACTCGAAGTCGAGCGTCAACTCGGCATCACCGACAAATCCCAGATCGACGCCATGGGGATCGCCGCGTTCAACGAAGCGTGCCGTGAATCGGTGTTGCGCTATACCGACGAATGGCAGGCGTATGTGACCCGCCAGGCGCGCTGGGTCGACTTCGACAACGACTACAAGACCCTCGATCTCAGCTATATGGAGTCGGTGATCTGGGCGTTCAAGCAGCTGTGGGACAAGGGCCTGGCCTACGAGGGCTACCGCGTGTTGCCGTACTGCTGGCGTGACGAAACTCCACTGTCCAACCACGAACTGCGGATGGACGACGACGTCTACCAAAGCCGCCAAGACCCCGCGATCACGGTGGGATTCAAGGTGGTTGGCGGCGATCTGGATGGCGCCCATTTGTTGGTGTGGACGACGACGCCGTGGACCCTGCCATCCAACCTCGCGGTTGCCGTCAACCCGGAGGTGACCTACGTCGCGGTCAGGGCAGGCGATCATCGTTTCGTGCTGGCGCAGCCGCGACTGGCGGCCTACGCCCGTGAGTTGGGTGAAGAGCCGCAGATACTCGGCACCTATCGCGGGGCGGACCTGTTGGGTATGCATTACCTGCCGCCGTTCCCGTATTTCATGGACAGTACCAATGCATTTCAGGTGCTCCCGGGTGATTTCGTGACCACCGAGGACGGCACCGGCATCGTGCACATGGCACCCGCCTACGGCGAGGACGACATGGCCACCACCGAAAAGTTCGGCATCGTGCCCGTCACCCCTGTCGATTCGAAAGGGCGCTTCGATTCCACGGTTCCGGATTACCAGGGACAGCACGTTTTTGCCGCCAACGCGCAGATCATCCGAGACCTGAAAAACCAGAGCGGTCCGGCGGCGGCGAACGGCGCACTGTTGATCCGCCACGAAACCTACGAGCACTCCTACCCGCACTGCTGGCGGTGCCGCAATCCGCTGATCTATCGAGCGGTTTCGTCGTGGTTCGTGGCGGTCACCGAATTCCGGGACCGCATGGTGGAGCTGAACCAACAGATCACCTGGTATCCCGAACACGTCAAGGACGGCCAGTTCGGAAAGTGGCTGCAGGGTGCGCGCGATTGGTCGATATCGCGAAATCGATACTGGGGCACGCCGATTCCGGTGTGGAGGTCCGACGATCCGGCCTACCCACGTATCGATGTGTACGGCAGTTTGGACGAGCTGGAGCGCGATTTCGGGGTGCGGCCCGCCAATTTGCACCGGCCCTACATCGACGAACTCCGCCGGCCCAACCCCGACGACCCCACCGGTCGCAGCACCATGCGGCGCATCCCCGACGTGCTCGACGTGTGGTTCGACTCGGGCTCGATGCCGTATGCCCAGGTGCACTATCCGTTTGAGAACGCGGACTGGTTCGACACGCACTATCCGGGGGATTTCATCGTCGAATACATCGGGCAGACCCGTGGCTGGTTCTACACGCTGCATGTGCTGGCCATCGCACTCTTCGATCGCCCGGCGTTCAAAACCTGTGTGGCGCACGGGATTGTGCTGGGCTCCGACGGCCAGAAGATGAGCAAGTCGCTGCGTAACTACCCCGACGTCTCCGAGGTATTCGACCGCGACGGCTCCGATGCCATGCGGTGGTTTCTGATGGCCTCGCCGATCCTGCGTGGTGGCAATCTGATCGTCACCGAGCAGGGCATCCGCGAAGGTGTACGCCAGGTGTTGCTGCCGTTGTGGAATGCCTATAGCTTCTTGGCGCTTTATGCGCCGAAAGTCGGTAGCTGGCGCACTGATTCGGCCCACGTGCTGGACCGCTATATCCTGGCCAAGCTGGCGGTGCTGGGTGACGACCTCACTCAGTCGATGGAGGTGTGCGATATCTCCGGGGCCTGCGAGCAGCTGCGGCAGTTCACCGAGGCGTTGACGAATTGGTATGTGCGACGGTCTCGTACCCGGTTCTGGGAGGAAGACGCCGACGCCATCGACACCCTGCACACCGTGCTGGAGGTGACCTCGCGGCTGGCCGCGCCACTGCTGCCGTCGGTGACCGAGATCATCTGGCGGGATCTGACCGCCGGGCGTTCGGTCCACCTGACCGATTGGCCACAGTTCGACGAGTTGCCCGTTGACCCCGAGCTGGTGGCCGCGATGGATCAGGTCCGGGAGGTGTGCTCAGCCGGGTCCTCGCTACGGAAGGCCAAAAAGTTGCGGGTGCGCCTGCCGCTGCCGAAACTGACGGTGGCGGTGGCGAACCCGCAGCGATTGGCGCCATTCGCCGAGTTGATCGCCGACGAGCTCAACGTCAAGTGCGTCGAATTGACCGACGCGATCGACACCTACGGCCGGTTCGAGCTCACCGTGAACGCGCGGGTGGCCGGGCCGCGGTTGGGCAAGGATGTGCAGGCGGCCATCAAAGCCGTCAAGGCAGGCGAAGGCGTCGTCAACCCGGACGGGACGCTGACCGCGGGGCCTGCGGTATTGCAACCCGACGAGTACAGCTCCCGACTGGTGGCCGCCGACCCGGAATACACCGCGGCGCTGCCCGACGGGACCGGGCTGGTCGTATTGGACGGCACGGTAACCCCGGAGCTGGAGGCAGAGGGCTGGGCCAAGGACCGGATCCGCGAGCTGCAGGAATTGCGCAAGTCGACTGGGTTGGACGTCTCCGATCGCATCAAGGTGGTGATGTCGGTGCCCGCCGAGCGGGCCGACTGGGCGGAGACGCACCGCGTTCTGATCGCGGGGGAGATACTCGCTACCAGTTTCCAGTTTGGCGAGCCGGGACAGGACGCCGTCGCTATCGGCGACGGCGTCCAGGTGGCGATCGCCAAGGCCTAGCACGCCGCCAAAGTGCAACTAGCGAGACGTTTCCCAGGTACGGGTGTCGGTAGTCGCACTTTCGCGGCTTGTCAGAAGACCATGGCAGTCTGCGGCCATGGGGAAGGAAATGCCATTCGTCGGCACCGAAGCCGTCGACGCCGGCAAGTTGACGGAACGCGAGCTGCGACGGTCGTGCACGCGGATCTATCGCAATGTCTATCAACAACGCGACAGCGGGCTGACGGCGAAAGACAGGGCGGTAGCAGCCTGGCTATGGTCGGGAAAGAAGGCTGTCGTCGCCGGAAATTCAGCGGCTGCGCTACTCGGCGCCGAGTGGGTCGATCCTCACGCACCGGCGGAGCTCATCAGCGGTCGAAAACGTCCACCACGGTTGATCGTCACCCGGAACGAGTCGCTGTTCGCTGGCGATGTCACCGTGGTCAACGGCATCGCGGTCACAACGCCTGCCCGCACCGCGTTTGACCTTGGGCGGCGTCCCGGACTGGTTCCCGCCGTCATCGCTATTGATTCGTTGGCTCGGGCTACCGAGCTTGCGGTCGAAGAGGTCCAACCGCTGGTCGAGGCGTACCGCGGCGCTCGTGGTCTGAAGCAGCTCCGGCAAGTGCTGGCCTTGGTTGATGCGGGCGCAGAATCGCCACAGGAGACCAGGACCAGGCTCGCGATCATCTCCGCGGGTTTACCCGCGCCGCGAACCCAAATTGTCGTCCACAACGAGTGGGGAGCCGTGCTGGCGCGCATAGACATGGGGTGGCAGCAGTGGCGCGTCGGTGTTGAATACGACGGCGCGCAACACTGGACAGACCCGCGCATCCGCGCCAAAGACATCGACCGCATCGCCGAATTGGAGCGAAGGGGCTGGCGCATCATTCGGGTGAGCGCCGACCTGTTGCGCAATCGACCGGACATCGTCATAGCTCGGATCCGCGAAGCACTGCGAGCCGCAGGCTGTCCCTGCTGACCGCGAAAGTGCAACTAGCAACGCGTTTCCCGAGAGCCGCGGTCGGTAGTTGCACTTTCGCGGCTCGGGTTCAACTTGTGGACCGCAGCGCGTGGCGGACATGCGGCCAGAACGGCATGCCTGCCACGACCGTCGCGCCGGTGGCGATGACGCCGACTGCGACGTCGACGCTTTCGCGCCCGTCCGCAGCCCAGTAGACGTCCTTGAGATCGAGCAGCAGGGCCAGCTCGTCGACGATCATTGCGTTGGCTGCACCGAACGCGACTGCCGCCGCGGGGTGTCGCCGTTGCGTTTCTGTTCCGCGCAGACCGACGCCCGCCACCGTCGCCAGCATCCCGATGCCGATGTTGTAGTGGTGAAAGTGCTTGCCGCCCACGCTGATACCGCCGCCTGACGGTCCGTGGCCGGCGCGGATCCAATGGGTAAGCGTGCGCAGCCCGACGAACGTCAGGGTGAATGACGTCCAGGCCAGGACCGTGGCCTGTTCGCCAGGTTCCAGTCGCTCGCTCCACTGATGGCGTATCCGCGCCCATCGTGTGGAGTGTTGCGGTTGCTCGGTCGGCGCGACGTCTGGCTCGGTGTGCATTACGCGGCCTTCAGCGCGCGCCAGCGCTGCCTGCCTCCGCGGACTTCAACATCCACGTCGTGAAAGCCCGCTGTGCGCAAGCGATTCGGCAAGGTTTCTGGCGAGACGGTGGTGCAGGTGTCGCGGAAATGCAGGACCCGGAACAGCAGTGACGTCACGCTGTCGCTGCCCGCGAAGACGCCGCCGGGACGCAGCACCCGGAGGGCCTCGGCAAACAGCCGGTCTTGCAGTTCCGCGGTGGGGACGTGGTGCAGCATCGTGAACGACACCACCGAGCTGAACTCATCTGCCGGCAAGCCTGTGTCGGTGCCGTCGCCGTTGATGATGCGCGCGCGGTCGCCGTAAAGCTCCTGCAGCCGCCGGGCCATCGGGATATCGATCTCGACTGCGGTGAGTTGTGGCGTCTTGTCAACCAGCAGTCGCAGAAATGCGCCGTATCCCGGCCCGATCTCGAGGGTGTTGTCGCCCAGGTCCACGTCGGTGAGCGCCCACGGCAACAGTTGTTCTTCAACTTCTTTTGCCCAGTGGTCCGAATTGCAGCACAGTCTGTGGCAGACGTTCATGGCCATACCCCCCGACGTTAGACCAATACCATTTGCAGGTGTGAAGTCCCGGTGGGTGCTGCACCTGGACATGGACGCGTTTTTCGCCTCCGTCGAACAACTCACCCGACCGACCCTGCGGGGGCGGCCGGTACTGGTCGGCGGGTTGGGTGGCCGGGGAGTGGTGGCCGGGGCCAGCTATGAGGCGCGCGTGTTCGGTGCGCGGTCGGCCATGCCGATGCATCAGGCGCGCCGGCTGATCGGCGTGACCGCGGTGGTGTTGCCGCCGCGCGGTGTGGTGTACGGGGTGGCCAGCCGTCGGGTGTTCGACACCGTCCGCAGCCTGGTACCCGTCGTCGAGCAACTGTCCTTCGACGAGGGTTTCGGTGAGCCGGCCCAACTCGCCGGGGCGTCGGCCGACGACGTCGAGGCCTTCTGCGAGGGCTTGCGGCGACGGGTTCGCGAAGAGACGGGCCTCGTCGCGTCGGTGGGCGCGGGCTCGGGTAAGCAGATCGCCAAGATCGCGTCCGCCCTTGCCAAGCCCGACGGCGTCCGTGTGGTCCGGCGCGCCGAAGAACACACGCTGCTCGGCGGATTGCCGGTGCGGCGGCTGTGGGGTATCGGTCCTGTCGCGGGGGAGAAGCTGAACCGACTCGGCATCGAGACGATCGGGGACCTGGCCGCGCTGACCGACGCCGAGGTGGCCAACATCCTGGGCGCGACGGTCGGACCGGCGCTGCATCGGCTGGCCCGCGGCATCGACGACCGTCCCGTCGCCGAGCGTGCCGAAGCCAAGCAGATCAGCGCCGAATCGACCTTCGCCGTCGATCTGACCGGCCTGGAACAGTTGCGCGAAGCGGTCGAGCCGATCGCCGAGCACGCGCATCAGCGCCTGCTGCGCGACGGGCGCGGCGCCCGCACGGTCACGGTGAAGCTGAAGAAATCCGACATGAGCACCCTGACTCGCTCGGCGACCCTGCCCTACGCGACGACCGAGGCGGGCGCGCTGATCGCGGTGGCCCGCAGGCTGCTGCTCGACCCGCGCGAGATCGGGCCGATTCGTTTACTGGGTGTTGGCTTTTCGGGCTTGAGCGAGGTGCGTCAGGAGTCACTGTTCCCGGACTTGGAACTGCCGGGGGAGACGTCCGATGAACACCCCGTGCAAACCGCAGAAACCGCAACCGAGGCCATGTTCGCACCGCCTTCCGAAGCTGCGCCGTGGCGCGTCGGCGACGACGTCGCGCACCGCAAACTCGGGCACGGCTGGGTGCAGGGCGCAGGCCACGGCGTGGTGACGGTGCGGTTCGAGACCCGTAGCTCGGGGCCCGGTCAGGCGCACACGTTCCCCGCCGATACCGCCGACCTCGCCGGCGCCAATCCCGTGGACTCCCTGGACTGGCCAGACTACGTCGGCGTGCTGCAGGCGAACGCTCTTTCAGCCCAAGCGGTCGATGACCTCGGCGATGGGTAGGCCCGCGGCCAGGGCGGCCATGATCAGCACCCGCGCCTGCGGCGGCCGCAGTCGCGGCACCATCACCGCGCCGGCGGCTGCCATGTCGTGGCCGGGACCGTAGCCCGCGCTGACCCGCCCGCCGGGGACTCGGGTGGACACGGCGACCACGATCCCTTTGCGGCAGTGGCGGCGCACCCCGTCGACTACCGCGGTTCCGGCGTTGCCCGAACCCAGCGCTTCCAGCACCACCGCCCGTGCGCCGGCGATCACAAAGGCGTCGAGCGCGACTGAGTCACTGCCCAGGTACGCGGCGACAATGTCGACCCGCGGTGCGTCGGCGGCGCGAAGGTCGCCCAGGTAGGGGCGTGTCTTGGCGCCCGTCAGCGTCACACCGCCGGCAACGGTGCCGATCAGCTCGCCGTCGAAGCCGCTCAGGTCCTGGGTGGCCACCTTCTGCAGGCCCAACGGCTGCAGCACCCGGCCCGCGAAGCACACCAGCGCACCGAGGCCACGGGCGGCCGGGCTGGCCGCCACCGCCAATGCGTCGCGCAGATTGGCCGGACCGTCGGCGTCGGGTGCATCAGCGCTTCGCATGGCGCCGGTGAGGACGACCGGGACGTCGCCGGCATGGGTGAGGTCGAGCCATAAGGCGCTCTCCTCCATCGTGTCGGTGCCGTGCGCGATCACCACACCGTCGGCGCCGTCATCGATCGTGGCCTGCACGGCGTCGCGAATTCGATCCCAGTCGGCTGGTGTCAGCTGTGAGCTGTCGAGCGCCAGCAGGTCGACGACGTCGACGTCTGCGACATCTGCGACGTCTGCGACGTCGTAGCCCTCCCCGAGGGGTGCCATCAGCTCCGCCCCGCTGTAGGCCGGTCGACGCACCCCGTCGGGGCCGGTGCCCGTCGAGATCGTCCCTCCGGTGGCGATGACGGTGAGGCGGGCCATGGGGGAATCATTGCGCACTCCTCCGGCAGGCTCCGGCGAGGCACCATCCGCATTAGGGGATGATGGGAGGGTGCGTGACGAACCGACAGGACCGGCCGAGCCGGTGACCTCAGCCGAACCGGCTGGTGACGCCGACGAGGCTGCAACACCTGCGGCCACCGCGCCGCAGGGGTCGCGCAACCCGCCAAGGCGGCTGCGTCTGCTGCTGTCGGTCGCGGCGGTGGTGCTCACCCTGGACATAGTGACCAAGGTGCTCGCCGTCAGACTGCTGCCCCCCGGTCAGCCGGTGTCGATCATCGGTGACACGGTGACCTGGACTTTGGTGCGTAATTCCGGCGCTGCGTTCTCGATGGCGACGGGATACACGTGGCTACTGACGCTGATCGCCACGGGTGTGGTCGTCGGCATCTTCTGGATGGGGCGGCGGCTGGTATCGCCCTGGTGGGCGGTGGGGCTCGGGATGATCCTCGGCGGCGCCATGGGCAACCTGGTCGACCGCTTTTTCCGCGCGCCCGGTCCGCTGCGCGGCCACGTGGTGGACTTTTTCTCGATCGGCTGGTGGCCGGTGTTCAATGTCGCCGACCCCTCGGTGGTCGGCGGGGCCATCCTCCTGGTGGTGCTGTCGATTTTCGGCTACGACTTCGACACCGTGGGTCGGCGTAACGCCCACGGGGACACTGTTGGTAGGCGTAACGCCGACGGCGACACTGTGGGTCGGCGTAAGGCCGACCAGCGTTGACCGACCGTTCGATGCCAGTCCCGGAGGGACTGGCGGGCATGCGTGTGGACGCCGGGCTGGCGCGTCTGCTGGGGCTGTCCCGCAGCGCGGTGGCGGCGCTGGCCGAAGACGGCGGCGTCGAACTGGACGGCGTTGCGGCGGGAAAGTCCGACCGCCTGACGAGCGGTGCCTGGCTGCAGGTGCGTCTGCCCGACGCGCCCGCCCCGCCGGAGAACACGCCCGTCGACATCGAAGGTATGACGATCCTTTACTCCGACGACGACATCGTCGCGGTCGACAAGCCCGCCGCCGTGGCGGCGCACGCGTCGGTGGGCTGGACGGGCCCGACGGTGCTCGGCGGCCTTGCCGCTGCCGGCTACCGCATCACCACATCAGGCGTGCCCGAGCGGCAGGGCATCGTCCATCGCCTCGACGTGGGCACCTCCGGGGTGATGGTGGTGGCGCTCTCCGAGCGCGCGTACACCGTGCTGAAGCGTGCGTTCAAACAGCGCACCGTCGACAAGCGCTATCACGCCCTGGTGCAGGGGCATCCCGATCCGTCCAGCGGGACCGTCGACGCGCCGATCGGCCGGCACCGCGGCGGCGAGTGGAAGTTCGCCGTCACCACCGGCGGCCGGCACAGCATCACCCACTACGACACGCTGGAAGCCTTCGTCGCCGCGAGCCTGCTCGACGTGCATCTGGAAACCGGCCGCACCCATCAGATCCGGGTGCACTTCTCGGCGCTGCATCACCCCTGCTGCGGTGACCTCGTGTATGGCGCGGACCCGGTACTGGCGAAAAGACTTGGGCTGCAACGACAATGGTTGCACGCGCGTTCGCTGTCGTTCGCTCACCCTGCCGACGGCAGGCGAATCGAGATCGTCAGCCCGTATCCGGCTGATCTGCGGCACGCGCTGGACGTGCTGCGCCACGAGGGCTGATCATTCCGGCTTGCGGGCCTCCACGAGCACCCGCGTCGGGTGCGCGACAAACGGCCCGTCGGCCTCGATCTGCTCGTGAAGGTCCCGCAGCCGGTCCCAATAGCGCTCAACGGTGAAGTCCGGCACCGTCCAAACGACCTTGCGCAGGAAGTAGACGACGGCGCCGATGTCGAAGAACTCGGCTCGCAGCCGCTCCATGCGCAGGTCCACGATCTGCAGGCCCGCGGCCTGTACCTGCGCGCGCACCGCGTCCGGGTGAAACTCGGACCATTTCTCTGGTTGCGGCCCGATGAAGTACTCGACCAGCTCGCCCATCGTGGCGGGCCCGATGTGCTGCGCGAAGTAGGTTCCGCCCGGCCGGAGCACCCGAAGGATCTCGCTCCACCACACGGAAATCGGATGACGGGTGGTCACCAGGTCGAACGCTTCATCGGCGAACGGCAACGGCGGTTCATCCCGAGTCGCCACGAGCACCACGCCGAGCGGATGCAAGCGTTTGGTTGCGAGCGCCGCGTTCGGTGGCCACGTCTCGATGGCCGCCATGGTGGGCGGGAACGGTCCCGCGCCCGACAGCACCTCCCCGCCTCCGGTGTGGATGTCCAGCGCGGCCGACACCGTGGCAAAACGGCTGCTCAGCAGCCGTTGGTAGCCCCACGACGGCCTTTCCTCGGTCGCGCGGCCGGCGAGCCAGGAGAAGTCCCAGCCGTCCACGGATGCCGAATCGGCTTCGGCCACCAGATCTTCGAATGTGCGACCCATGGCTTGCATTCTCATCAAAAATCGCCGAAGTGTGTGCCCAGATGTCGATCCGGTGTCACCGCAATCGCCATGGCGAGTGAAAACCATCAACGGAAAAACAGGGTAAGAGAGGCAAAAACCGGGCAAGACCAGGAACTTTCCCGGGAAAGCGCCCGACAGGCTTCCGATGTCGCCCTAGGCTGGCGCTCGGAGTCCTCGGCGTGATCGAGAAACGCCCAAGAAAAGCCCAAGCCGTCGGATTTGGGGTAACGATGACGCATTTGGTAACCGAGCCGCAGATCGTGGTGGTGGCGGCGGTGGACATTCAACGGATTGGTTCGGCGATCAGCGAGGTCAATGCGGCTGCGGCGAACTCAACGACCGACCTGGTGGCGGCGGCCGCCGATGAGGTGTCGATAGCAACCGCAAGGTTGTTCGGGACATATGCCCAGGAGCGCCACGCCATCGTTGAGCAGGCGGCTGGGTTTCATGATCAATTCGGCCGCGCGCTGGCCGCGGCCGGCACCGCCTATGTGGAAACCGACGGCGCCAATGCTGCCGCGGTGTCGGGCGCGATTTCCGCGTTGGCTACACCGGCAGCCCCGGGACCCAACTACGTCACTTTGGTCCTGGGCGGCAGCGGAAACCCAATACCGCCAACGTTTTACGTGAACACCATGGTCGACAAGTACGTCACACCCGTTTTCGGGAATTTCGTCGCTCGATACGCGCAGTCTCTATTTACTCCGGAGGGACTGTATCCGGATACCGGCCTCAAGGTCTTGCCTCTGGACCAGTCGGTGTCCCAGGGCGTCGCGATCCTCGACCAAGCGATCAAGCAACAACTCAACGCCGGGAACAATGTCGCCGTTTTCGGCTTGTCGCAGAGCGCCATCATCTCGTCCTTGGAAATGCAGCGTCTGGACCCCGCGGGCACGCCGAGTTCGCTGCCTGTGTCCTTCGTGCTGACTGGTGATCCGCTGAATCCCAACGGCGGGCTCTGGGAGCGGTTCGCCGGTTTGAGCTTCCCGAGTCTGGGGCTGACTTTCTACGGCGCGACTCCGGCCAACGACTTTCCGACCAAGATTTACACGCTCGAATATGACGGTGCCGCCGATTTCCCGCGGTACCCGATCGATCTGCTTGCCGACCTCAACGCCATGGCCGGTCTCTACTACGTGCACGGCAACTACCTTGATCTCACGCCGACTCAGATCGCTACCGCTGTCACCCTGCCGACGCAGGGGCCCACGCAGACCACCTACTACATGATTCCCACCCAGAATCTGCCGATATTGGAACCACTACGGGCAGTGCCGGTCGTGGGCAACCCACTCGCAGATCTGCTACAACCCGATATGAAGGTGCTTGTCAACTTGGGCTACGGCGATCCGGCCTACGGCTATTCGACTTCGCCGGCAAATGTGCCCACCCCTTTCGGCCTGTTCCCGCAAGTCAACCCGCTGACCGTCCTGACCGATCTGGCAGCCGGGACCCAACAGGGGATCGGCGCTGCCCTGAGCGACATCAGCGCTACCGGATTCCCGCCGCTATCGGGCCCGTCGCTGCCAAGCGTGTCGAGCGGACTTGCGCAGACTTTGCTGGCCTCGGTTGCTGAGCCAACCGGAGCGTCGCCGGTGGTCCAGATCGACGGCTTCATCGGCGCACTGCAATCAGCGAACACCAAGGTCACCGGCGCTGTCTCGAGCGCGCTGGCGTCGGCTTACGGGACCCTGCTTCCAACAGCGGACATCGCCAACGCCTTCCTGACCACGGTGCCGTCCTACGACCTCAACCTGTTCCTGGACGGCATCTCGCAAGCGCTCAACGGCAACCCCGTCGGGCTTGTCAATGCAATCGGCTATCCGATCGCGGCCGACACGGGACTGGCGACCTTCCTCGGCGGTCTGGAGCTCATAGTTGTCTTGACTGCGGCCCAATCGATTACCGGCGATTTCACGAGTCTTTCCCTCTGAACGCGTGCGCCGGACCAGCATTGAGAATTAGGGCCGGGGTTGGTTGGGGTGGGCCGGCGCAGGCAGGCCCGGCAACTGGGCAGACAAACCCGCCCGGATTCCCCGATCAATCTCGTCGTTCAGCGCTGGGCCACTGGGCCGAGCTGTCTGCGGGCAGCTGCAGCTGAGGGTGGCGAACGGGTTCGGGTTGGTGCCGGCGGGGTTGGAGTCGGCACTGGCCGGTGCGGCTCCCGCGACACCGGTGGCGAGGGCGACGGCGGCGCTGGCCAGGATTTTCATGATCACTTGCTGCTTCTTGTTCATGCTTTTAGGGTTCGCCGGCGCGCACCCATTCAGTAGAGGGCAAGTTTTTGTGAGGGGCACAACGCTCTTTTGTGGCTCTTTTGTGGCTCCTTTGTGGTTCCTTTGTGCGTCCCGCTGGGGGAGCGGCCCCGCGCGGAGGGCGTTGGCGAAAGTCGGTGTGTGGTTACATCAATCATGTTGCTCAGCTCGCGCATGCCCGAACTCGCCGCGTTCGAAGTCTTACTGGCGATCGCCAGGACGGGCAGCCTCGGAGCCGCCGCCCGCGAAATCGGGTTGACCCAACAAGCCGTGTCCGCGCGGCTGGCGTCGATGGAGGCCCAGACCGGGGTGCAGCTGGTGGTGCGGACGCCGCGCGGCTCGCAACTCACCCCGGGTGGCGTCGTCGTCGCCGAGTGGGCGGCGCGGTTGCTCGACGTCGCCCATCACGTCGACACCGGCCTGAGTTCGCTACGTACACAGCGGCGCCAACAAACCAAGGTAGTGGCCAGCCAGACGATCGCCGAACAGCTCATGCCCCGGTGGCTGGTATCCCTGCAGGCCGCGGCCGCCAGGCGTGGCACCGCGGCCCCCAACGTGATTCTGACCGCCACCAACAGCGAGCATGCCATCGCTGCGGTTCGCGACGGCACCGCCGATCTGGGATTCATCGAAAGCCCGGGCACGCCCCGGGGATTGCGCAGTCGTGTTGTCGCATACGACGAGTTGGTGGTCATCGTGCCCCCGGATCACAAGTGGGCTCGACGGTCACGTGTCGTTAGTGCCGCCGAGCTCGCCGACACACCCCTGGTGACGCGCGAAATCGGCTCGGGGACCCGCGATTCGCTGACCACGGCACTGCGTCAGGCACTGGGCGACGACATGCACCAACCACCCCCTGCGCTCGAACTGTCATCCGCCGCGGCCGTGCGCGCCGCGGTCCTGGCCGGGGCGGGACCGGCGGTGATCAGCCGGCTGGCGGTCACCGACGATCTGGAGATCGGTCGGCTCCGCGCCGTCAGCATTGCGGACCTGAACCTGCGCCGCCGGCTTCAGGCCATCTGGGTCGGGGGCCGCACTCCACCCGCGGGTGCCGTACGGGACCTGCTCGCCCACATCCTCAGCCCACCCGCGCAATCGGCGGTCGGTCGATAGGCGCTGTGAGGCTTCGGCGCGCACCGGATCCGAGCCGCCCCAACAGGCTCAGATCCTTGTCGCGGTGGTATCGCCCGAGGCGATCTCGGGAGCCAGCGGCGCGACCGCACTCAGTATTTCGGTCACGGTCGCGGCGGAGACCCCGCCGGCCGCGAGCGCGTCGGCCAAGTGTCCGGCCACCAGGCTGAAGTGGTGCATGGTGATGCCTCGTCCCTGATGCACCTGCTTCATCGGCGCACCGGTGTAGGGCTCGGGCCCGCCGAGAGCGGCCGCGAAGAACTCGACCTGTTTACCTTTGAGGCGGTTCATATTTGTTCCGGTGAAGAAGTGTGCGAGTTGAGCATCGGCAAGCACGCGAACGTAGAAGTCGTCGACCACGGCTTCGATGGCCTCGTGGCCGCCGATCCGGTCGTATACCGTGGTCGGTTCGGGCTTTTGGAAGCGTGCCACGATTTTCATAACCGATTGGAACATTTCGGCATTGCCCGTCAGTTAGTGTGCGATCACACTCGGATTACCCTGTGTAACAAGCGGATTGCCCTCATGTAGCGAAAACTTTGACCGCCGCGTGAGACAGGCGGTTTGTTTACATACCGGCAATCTGCATCGACGGGCCGACCGATGCCCTAGGTTAGGTTGTATGACCCACGTCACATGCATCCGCGGTCAGGGATCGAACCTCATCAGGAGCGAAACCGATGAATCTTGGTGATCTGACGAACTTGGTGGAAAGGCCTTTCGCGGCGGTGTCCAGCATCATCAACACCCCCAACTCGGCCGGGCGATATCGCCCCTTTTATCTGAGGAATCTGCTCGACGTGGTGCAGGGCCGCACGCTGAGCGATGCGGTGAAGGACAAGACCATCCTGATCACCGGAGGCTCGTCGGGCATCGGTGAGGCGGCCGCCAAGAAGATCGCGGAGGCGGGCGGTGCGGTGGTGCTCGTCGCCCGGACGCGGGCGAACCTCGAGAAGGTCGCTGACGGTATTCGCGGCGACGGCGGGACCGCCCACGTATACCCGTGCGACCTCTCCGACATGGACGCCATCGCCGCGATGGCCGACCAGGTGCTCGACGATCTCAGCGGTGTCGACATCCTGATCAACAACGCAGGACGGTCAATTCGACGCTCGCTGGAGCTGTCCTACGACCGCATTCACGATTATCAGCGGACCATGCAACTGAACTACCTCGGCGCGGTCCAGCTGATCCTCAAGTTCATCCCGGGGATGCGGGAGCGCGATTTCGGGCAGATCGTCAACGTCTCCTCGGTCGGCGTGCAGACCCGTGCGCCGCGGTTCGGCGCCTACATCGCCAGCAAGGCAGCGCTGGACAGCCTCTGCGACGCGCTGCAAGCCGAAGTTGTCAACGACGACATTCGATTCACCACCGTGCACATGCCGCTGGTGCGCACCCCGATGATCAGCCCCACCACGATGTACGACAAATTCCCGGCGCTGACGCCGGATCAGGCGGCCGGGGTGATCACCGATGCGATCGTGCACCGGCCCCGGCGGGCCAGCTCACCGTTCGGGTCATTCGCCGCCGTCGCCGACGCCGTCAACCCGGCGGTGATGGACCGTGTGCGCAACCACGCCTTTACCATGTTCAGCGACTCAGACGCCGCCAAGGGCGGCGAATCCACCACTGACACAGCGCAATTCGACAAACGAAGCGAGGCGTTCGTGCAGGCGACCCGCGGAATACATTGGTGACATCATGAGCCTTCCGAAACCCGGCAATCAGACAACCGTCGTCATCACCGGCGCCTCATCCGGTATCGGCGCCGAACTGGCTCGCGGCTTGGCGCGCCGCGGCTTTCCGCTGCTGCTGGTCGCGCGGCGCCGCGATCGGCTCGACGATCTGGCCAACGAGGTGGGCGCGGAATACTCGGTCGCTGTTGAGGTCATGCCGTTGGACCTCAGCGACGCCGCCGCCCGCGCGACATTGGCCGACCGGCTTCGCAACGAACCGATTGCCGGGCTCTGCAACAGCGCCGGCTTCGGCACCAGCGGGCTGTTTTATACGTTGCCGCTGGAGCGTGAGAGCGAAGAAGTGACGCTCAACGCGCTGGTGTTGATGGAACTCACCCACGCCGCGCTGCCCGGCATGGTCGAGCGGGGCGCCGGTGCGGTGATGAACATCGCCTCGATCGCGGGTTTTCAGCCGATCCCTTATATGGCGGTGTATTCGGCCACCAAGGCATTTGTGCAGACTTTCTCCGAAGCCGTGCACGAGGAACTGCACGGCACGGGCGTGTCGGTCACGGTGCTGTGTCCGGGCCCGGTGCCGACCGAGTGGGCCGAGATCGCCAATGCCGAGCGCTTCAGCATTCCGATGGCGCAGGTCTCGCCGCGCGACGTAGCCGAGGCGGCGATCGGCGGGATGCTGGGTGGCAGGCGCAGTGTGGTGCCCGGCATCGTGCCCAAGGTCGTCAGCACGGGCGGCAGATTCGCGCCACGCAGCCTGCTGCTGCCAGGTATCCGGATCGGCAACCGGCTGCGCGGCGGACCCAGCCACTGAACCTGCTTGGGGCACGACCGGCCGGTTGCCGGATCGGTCACAGGTGCCACAGGCGTCTCTGTGCCGGGCGGTTCACGATGTGCCCGTCCAGCGACCAATCGGCGGCCTGGCCGGCCGAACCCGCTATCGCGCCAGCTCAGCGCATCGGGACAAGACACGCGGAGAGAGAACCTCCCCGACACGCCCAAGATGCGTCGGTGGTCGGTCATAGACTGGCGTCCCTATGAGCGGTTCTTCTTCGCGGTCCTTCGTGCACCTGCATAACCACACCGAGTACTCGATGCTGGACGGGGCCGCGAAGATCACGCCGATGTTCGCCGAAGTCGAGCGGCTGCAGATGCCCGCGATCGGGATGACCGATCACGGAAACATGTTTGGCGCCAGCGAGTTTTACCACACGGCGACCGCGGCCGGAGTCAAGCCGATCATCGGCGTCGAGGCGTATATCGCTCCCGCTTCTCGCTTTGACACCCGGCGGATCCTCTGGGGTGACCCCGGCCAGAAGGCCGACGACGTCTCCGGGAGCGGCTCCTACACGCACCTGACGATGCTGGCCGAGAACGCCGCCGGCCTGCGCAACCTGTTCAAGCTGTCCTCGCTGGCCTCCTTCGAGGGTCAGCTCGGCAAGTGGTCGCGGATGGACGCCGAGCTCATCGCCGAGCACGCCGAGGGCATCATCATCACTACCGGCTGCCCGTCCGGGGAGGTGCAGACCAGGCTGCGTCTGGGACACGACCGCGAGGCGCTGGAGTCCGCCGCCAAGTGGCGCGAGATCGTCGGGGCGGACAACTACTTCCTGGAGCTGATGGACCACGGCCTGTCCATCGAGCAGCGGGTTCGCGAAGGACTGCTCGAGATCGGCCGCAAGCTCAACATTCCGCCGCTGGCCACCAACGACTGCCACTACGTCACCCGCGACGCGGCGCACAATCACGAGGCGCTGTTGTGCGTGCAGACCGGCAAGACGCTGTCGGATCCGAACCGCTTCAAGTTCGACGGCGACGGTTACTACCTGAAGTCGGCCGCCGAAATGCGCCAGATCTGGGACGACGAGGTGCCCGGTGCCTGCGACTCGACGCTGGTGATCGCCGAGCGGGTGCAGTCCTACGCCGACGTGTGGGCGTCCCGCGACCGGATGCCCGTCTTTCCGGTGCCCGAAGGACACGACCAGGCGACCTGGCTGCGTCACGAGGTGATCGCGGGGCTGCGGCGTCGTTTCCCGTCGGGTGTCGGTCAGGACTACATCGACCGGGCTGAGTACGAGATCAAGGTCATCTGCGACAAGGGCTTCCCGGCGTACTTCCTGATCGTCGCCGACTTGATCAACCACGCCCGGTCCGTCGATATCCGGGTCGGGCCGGGGCGTGGTTCTGCGGCAGGTTCGCTGGTGGCCTACGCGTTGGGCATCACCAACATCGATCCCATTCCGCACGGCCTGCTGTTCGAGCGCTTCCTCAACCCGGAGCGCCCGTCGGCGCCCGACATCGACATCGACTTCGACGACCGTCGCCGCGGTGAGATGGTGCGCTACGCCGCCGACAAGTGGGGCCAAGACCGGGTCGCGCAGGTCATCACCTTCGGCACCATCAAAACCAAAGCGGCACTGAAAGATTCGGCGCGGATCCACTACGGGCAGCCCGGCTTCGCGATCGCCGACCGGATCACCAAAGCCCTACCGCCGGCGATCATGGCCAAAGACATTCCGCTGTCGGGCATCACCGACCCAGCCCACGAGCGCTATAGGGAAGCCGCCGAGGTCCGCGGCCTGATCGAAACCGACCCCGATGTGCGCACCATCTACCAGACCGCACGTGGCCTGGAGGGTTTGATCCGCAACGCGGGTGTGCACGCCTGCGCGGTGATCATGAGCAGCGAGCCGCTGACCGAGGCCATCCCGCTGTGGAAGCGACCCCAGGACGGCGCGATCATCACCGGCTGGGATTACCCGTCCTGCGAGGCCATCGGCTTGCTGAAGATGGACTTCCTGGGGCTGCGCAACCTGACGATCATCGGCGACGCGATCGAGAACATCAAGGTCAACAGGGGGATCGACCTCGACCTGGAATCGGTGCCGCTCGACGACAAGCCCACCTATGAGCTGCTGGGCCGTGGCGACACCCTGGGGGTATTCCAGCTCGACGGCGGGCCGATGCGCGACCTGCTGCGCCGCATGCAGCCCACCGAGTTCAACGACATCGTCGCCGTGCTGGCGCTCTACCGGCCCGGGCCGATGGGCATGAACGCCCACAACGACTACGCCGACCGCAAGAACAACCGGCAGGCGATCAAGCCGATCCACCCCGAACTCGAGGAACCCCTGCGCGAGATCCTCGCCGAGACCTACGGCCTGATCGTCTACCAAGAGCAGATCATGTTCATCGCCCAGAAGGTCGCCTCCTACACGATGGGCAAGGCCGACGCGCTGCGCAAGGCGATGGGCAAGAAGAAGCTCGAGGTGCTGGAGGCCGAGTATAAGGGCTTCTACGAAGGCATGACTGCCAACGGTTTCTCCGAGCGCGCGGTGAAAGCGTTGTGGGACACCATTCTTCCGTTCGCCGGGTACGCGTTCAACAAGTCGCATGCCGCCGGTTACGGTCTGGTGTCGTACTGGACCGCCTACCTGAAGGCCAATTATCCGGCCGAGTACATGGCAGGTCTGCTGACTTCGGTGGGCGACGACAAGGACAAGGCCGCGGTGTACCTGGCCGACTGCCGAAAGCTCGGCATCACGGTGCTGCCGCCGGACGTCAACGAATCGCTGGTGAACTTCGCGTCGGTGGGACAAGACATTCGCTTCGGGCTGGGTGCGGTGCGCAACGTCGGCGCCAACGTGGTGAGTTCGCTGATCGGCACCCGCTCCGACAAGGGCAAGTTCACCGACTTCTCGGACTACCTGAACAAGATCGATATTTCTGCGTGCAACAAGAAGGTCACCGAATCGCTGATCAAGGCGGGTGCGTTCGACTCGCTGGGACACGCGCGCAAAGGCCTCTTCCTGGTCCACACCGACGCGGTGGATTCGGTGCTGGGCACCAAAAAAGCTGAGGCGATGGGGCAGTTCGACCTGTTCGGCGGCGCCAATGACGACGGGACGGGCACCGCAGACCCCGTGTTCACCATCAAGGTGCCCGACGACGAGTGGGAGGACAAGCACAAGCTGGCCCTGGAGCGGGAGATGCTGGGCCTCTACGTATCCGGGCATCCGCTCAACGGGGTGGCACACCTGCTCGGGGCCCAGGTGGACACCGCGATTCCGGCGATCCTCGACGGCGACATTCCCAACGAGACCCAGGTGCGCGTCGGCGGCATCCTGGCTTCGGTGAACCGCCGGGTCAACAAGAACGGGATGCCCTGGGCCTCAGCACAATTGGAAGACCTCACTGGCGGCATCGAGGTGATGTTCTTCCCCCACGCGTATTCGAGCTACGGCGCCGACATCGCCGACGACGCGGTCGTTCTCATCAACGCCAAGGTGGCGATCCGCGACGACCGGACCACGTTGATCGCCAACGAGCTTGTGGTGCCCGACTTTTCCAACGCGCAGGCGAACCGGCCGCTGGCGGTCAGCATGCCCACCCGGCAGTGCACCTTCGACAAGGTCAGCGCGCTCAAGCAGGTGCTGGCGCGGCACCCCGGCACCTCGCAGGTGCACCTGCGGCTCATCAGCGGGGACCGGATCACCACGCTCGAGCTGGACCAGTCGCTGCGAGTCACACCCTCGCCCGCGCTGATGGGTGATCTCAAAGCGCTGCTCGGCCCGGGCTGCCTCGGCGTCTAGAGCACACGCCCCACCGTTTGAAGTGAGCCACGGAGCAAAGTTAAGGCCGACGCTATTCGTGGTTGCAGGCTTCGCCCACTAGTTTGGTCACCTTGTAGCTTTTGCTGCGGCCGTTTGCCGCGGGACCGGCGATGATCATTGCGGCCTCAACCGGGAACGACCATGCGGTATCGGCGCCGGTGAACCCAACGCGGGGCAACAGCAGTGTCGCGGTGATCGCCTCCGGGCCCTCGCCTGCGAGGGTCACGTTGACACAGTGGCCGTCCAGGTCTGGCACGTCGGCGATACGGACGTCGTTTTCGTAGAAGTCCAGTGTGCGCCGGCCGTCCGTGTACCACAGGATCCGTTCTTTGTTGAGGTTGGCGAACGTGAAGTACTCGAGCGTTATGCCGCCTCCAGTCAGGTCGTATCGTGA
>Ga0210389_10001146_pt1 | contig 21792 bp, 17 predicted proteins | sample IncBWH28OmetaG_FD_160127 | JGI IMG/M metagenome (GOLD analysis project Ga0210389, IMG submission 160127) | Forest soil microbial communities from Barre Woods Harvard Forest LTER site, Petersham, Massachusetts, United States - Inc-BW-H-28-O ...
TCAACGCGGTTGCGCCCGCGGTCTTTTGCGGCCTTGCAGGCGATTTCCGCGGTGGCCAACGCGTGCGCCAGCGGGTTGTCGGAGCGGCCGATGGGCGCCACCCCTAAACACACCGAAACCTCGAATGCACCTTGGCCGGCGCGCGGCACGATGCCTTGCGCGGCGGCGCGAATCTGTTCGGCGATGGCCGCGGCGGCCTCCATGCTTGAATTGGGGATGAGCGCCGCGAGCCGGTCTCCCGAAATGCGCGCCGACAGCGCCGCAGGCGGGAGGGTTTTGGCCATCCGGTCCGCCACACTGACGATGACATCGTCGCCGACGTGCATGCCGAATGTTTCATTGATGACATGCAGCCGGTCGATGTCGAGATACAGGATGCTGTGCGACGTTGAAGCGGCGGCCGCGGCGAGCACGCCGCCCGCGTGGCGCTCGAATGCCTGGCGGGTCATGAGGCCGGTGCTGGTGTCGTACTGCGCTTGAATGATGCTCGTCGAGCGCTTGGCCAGCATTTCAGCGACGCGCGTCTGCTGCAGGTCGAAATCATGCGCGCTGGGCGGATTGAAGAGCGCGAGCACGCCCATGACGCGCTCAGAATGGTGCCGGATCGGGCATGCCAGGATCTTGTACGGCGCGGCAACGTCGGTCGCGACCTTGGATATGTGATTGATGACGATGGTGCGTTGCTGCATCTGCATCCACGCCGTCAAATGATGTTGCGCCCGCTTGAGCGCTTCCTCCGCCATGGGCGCACCGCTGCGGGTCATGGACACGGAGATGTTCTTGTCCGGCACCCAGAGTGCGGCCAGCGCGCACCCCATGCGATCGAGACCGGTCTTCAGGATCTGCGAAAATTCATCCGCGTCGCTCGCCGCAGCCTGGTTGGAGGTGATCTCCATCATGAGTTCGAGATCGCGCTCTTTGACGTTCAGATCGCGTTCGCTCGATCCCAGTTTGGCGCGCAGCGCCAACTCGCGGCGCAGGCACTCGAGGGCCGGCTGGACCAGTTGCTTGATGTTCTGCAACGGGCGCGGCTCGATTTGCGTTCCCGACAACCTGATCACCAAACTGACGAGACCCAGCAATTCAATGTGCTCGCCGCGCACGGCGAAGCTGTAGACCACGCGGTCCGCATCGATGGTTCGCGCAATGCCCGGAAACTCGGCCGTATCGGACAGGGCATTGGCGATCGCGTCGTTGATGAGCTCCGGCTCGTCGCTCAGGTCCACCTCATCCGAGGCCCATACCAGGTTGGAATAGCCGTCATGGATCACGACGCCGCGCAGGCTCGGCATGAGCATGCGCAGCAAACGGCCGTACGGGTCGAATGATGCTTCCGCGGCATGCGTTTCGACGACGTTTGACTTGATATCAAGCACTGAGGCCATCTCGGGACAGGATTGAGGTTATAGCCACGAATCAATGTGCTGGAATCCCTGTCCAGCAGCTTTGACGAGCGTCGCAATTCAACGCAAGATTTGGGAGGATCGTGCGTAGGACAGCGGCGCAAAGCCTGAAAAATTGACAATATCCAGCGCTTCTTGTGATGCACCTCCCGCTTCGCCTTAAGAGCCCGCCGCAGGCTCCTTGGGATGCCGGTTATGGCCTCCGCGAGCGCGTCAAAACCTTGAGCAGATAGCGCCCCCCCGGAATGCGCACCAAGCGGAATACCCTGCGCCAAAAGCGCCGCGCGTCCGCATCGATGCTCGCCAGCGGCAGGTTCTCGTACAGGCGCTCCAAAGGTTCATGCACGATCGCGCTCGCGGCGGAAACACTCGAGGCCCGCTCGCCGGACAGGAAGGTCAACAGCACGTTCTCGGCATTCCAGGCGATGCCGAGGTCGACGATCGGAACCGCACCGAAGGCCTGCGCCGCACCGGGTTCCGCGCCCAGCAGAAACACGTCTATTTCGTGCGGGGCCCGCCGCGAGAGTTGCCACGCGCCGTCGCCCAAGGCCTTCGGTTGAAACGCGCCGGAAAAATTGCGCCGTAACGTGGGGGACATGACAGCATCCTACCCGGGATTGGCCTGGCAACGAGTGCTGTAGGATATTGAAGGTGGATGAACCGATAAAATTGCTTCCCGGCCAAGCCTTGAGCAGGAGCGGCAGACCGCGGCTCGACTATTTTGCCGTGGCCAGCCTGGCATTTCCGTTCATGGTGAACAGCGCCGTGCAAGCGGTGCTGAATGCAACCGACACCTGGTTCATCGGCCGGGTATCGCCGGCCGCCACGGCGGCCATTGGCGCGGTGTACTGGCCCGTGCTGGTCTTCGTGCTGCTGTTGGGCGGCGTGGGTCTGGCGGTTCAGACGCTGGTGGCGCAAGCCTACGGCGGCCGCCGTTATGCGCGGGCGTCGCAGGCCACCTGGACGGCGATGTGGGCGTCGCTGTTTACGGTGCCGGTATTCGCCTCGCTGGCGCTCCTGGGCGGAAAGATTTTTGGACCCTTCGGGCTGCCGGCAGACATTGAGCAGCTGGCCCTGACGTATTGGTTTCCGCGCATGATGGGCGGCCCCTTGAGCGTGGCCCTGTGGGCGGTATTGGGTTTCTTCAACGGCATCGGCCGCCCCACCATTACGCTGCGCATCGCCGCCGGCGTGGCCGTGATCAATGCGTTGCTCAACCAATTTTTCATGTTCAACTTGGGTATGGGCGTCGCTGGCTCGGCGTGGGCAACCAACGCTGCGCAGCTGATCGGTGTCGTGATCGCGCTGGTGTGGTTCCTCGGGCCGGCGACCCGCAAGCGCTTTCGCTCGCATCTCACCATGCGGCTGCACGTCGGGACGCTGTGGCATCAGCTGCAGCTGGGCTTTCCCATGGGGCTGCTCATCGCCGCGGACATTCTTGGGTTCGCGATGTTTCAATTGATGCAGGTGCGTCTGGGAACGGTCGATGGCGCCTCGACTCAAATTGTCATGATGCTGACATCTTTCTGCTACATGCCGGCCGTGGGTATTGCCATGGCGGGCACGACATTGGTCGGCCAAGCGATCGGCGCCCATCACAAGGACTGGGCGCTGAAGGTCGGCAACGGCATCGTCTGGATCGCCGTGCTCTACATGGGGGCGATCGGCGTGCTGCTCGCCGCCTTGGGGCCCTGGGTCCTGCCTTTTTTCACCAATGGTGCGGATCCACAGGCAGCCAAGGTCGTCATTCGTGCCGGCACCTTGCTGTGGATTGCCGCGGGCTATCAATTGTTCGATGGCTTGAACATCAGCAGCAGCGCGATCTTGCGGGGCGCCGGAGATGTGCGGCTTCCGGCCGTGATGGTGCTGGCATTGTCTTGGTTGATATTCGTGCCGCTCGCGCACAGCCTGTCCTTCGCACCCGGTCAGGGCTGGGTCGACTGGCTGCCTCAGTATGGCTTGGGCGCGGTCGGCGGGTGGTTCGCGGCGTTGATCTACATTTTTTTCCTGGGTTTGACGCTATTTCTGCGCTGGCGATCGCGCGCCTGGCAGCGTATCGCGCTGCCGCTCAGCTGATGAAGCGAACAATGCCTGCGCGCTTTGCATCGAGTCCCGCCCAACGAATGATCGCGCGGTATCGACTTGCCCTTGCCTGTCTCGGCGTTGCGATGCTGTCGGGAGGATCGCTCGCGGCCGGCACGACCGGCACGGTTCCCGCCCGCATCACCGAATTGATTGCCTCCCAACGCCTGCCAGCCAGCGCCGTGAGCTTCGTGGTCCTCGATGCCGAATCGGGGCGCGTCGTGATGAGCTTGAATCCCGACACGCCGCGCAGCCCCGCGTCGACGATCAAGACGGTGACGACATTCGCCGCGCTGGACATGCTGGGACCCACCTTCGTCTGGCAAACCCGCGCGTGGACTCACGACGGCGATCTGATTCTCCAGGGTGGCGGCGATCCTTACCTCACGGTGGAACGCTGGTGGAGCTTCGTACAGGCATTGCGGGCTTTGGGTTTGAGCTCGATCCCGGGCGATATCGTCATCGACAACACCGCCTTTTCCCTGCCCAAGGAGGATCCGGGCGCCTTCGACGGTCGCCCGAATCGCTCGTACAACGTGTTGCCCGACGCCTTGATGGTGAATTTTCAATCGATTGACTTCAACCTCTCTGCCAATTCCGAAACGCATCGGGTGGACATTGTCGCAAGTCCGGCACCCGTCAATCTCGAGGTGGACAATCACATCCGGTACGCGCCCGGCCGCTGCAGCGGCTCGGCAGCCAGAGTGGATTTCAAGGTGGCCTCGGCGGCGTGGGACCGGGTGATTTTTTCCGGCGCGTTGTCCCCGCATTGCGCGCCGCGGACGATCGCGCGAATTCTGCTGCAACCCGTCACCTACGCCTTCGGCACCTTTGTCCAATTGTGGCGGGAGTCGGGCGGCGTGTTCGAAGGTAAGTTGCGCATCGAAGCGACGCCCGCCGACGCCAAGCTCCTCTATTCCTTCGACTCCTTGAGTCTGGCCGAGATCGTGCGGCTCACCAACAAACACAGCAACAATCTGATGGCCCGGCATTTGCTCCTGACCCTCGGCAAAGAGCGTTACGGCGATCCCGCCACTTTGGAGAAGGGTGCGGCGACGATGGCGGAATGGGGTCGCGAACGCGGCTTTGACCTGACCGGCGTGGATATCGACAATGGATCGGGCCTCTCGCGCAGCACGCACATCAGCGTGCTGCAGATGGCGAAAATTCTGATCGCCGCCGGCCACAGCCGATTCGCGCCGGAATACCTGGCCTCATTCCCCTTGGCCGGCATGGATGGCACGCTGCGTTCGCGCATGAAGTCGAGTCCGGCCGGAGCGGTCCGCCTCAAGACAGGACATCTCGACAGCGTCAGCGGCGTCGCCGGCTACGTGACGGCCTCCAGCGGCAAGACCTATGTGCTCGTGTCATTGGTCAACAACGTTCGCGCCGACTTTGGCGCGGCGGAACCCGTGCACGCCGCGCTCGCCGCCTGGATCTTGGACAATTTGTAGCATGAGCGGGCCCGGCGCCCAGGAGCCTGTACTCGTGCGGGCCGACCAGGAGCCGGTACTCGTGCGGGGGTCGGTGCTCGCGCCGAACTCCGTGACGGGCTCCCAGCTCTCAAGCGCGCTCCATTTCCCAGAGCATGGCCGTGACGTTTTTGCGCACCCATATTCCAAAGCCGACGTAGCGAAAAGATTTTTGCAGGCGCCGTCGATACCAGGCGCCGTCGCGCAGGTGGACCGCGCCATCCGTTCGGCTGCGATCGCAATTGTCGCGCCAGTCCTCCGTCGTGAGCGCGGAGAAGTAAAGCGCGGCCCGGCTCAGGTTGCGAAAGTTCGCAATGGCGCGTGCCGCCTGTGCGTCCGTCAAGTACTGCAAAACGTCGTAGCAAACCACCAGATCGAAAGGATGGCGCGGCGCATAGTCGGCCACTGAACCCGAGATCCAGCCGAAGCGGCGGCACAAGTACTCGCTCGCTTCCAGGCCCGCGTAGCTCGCCCTGGGCAGAAATTCCTTGAAAGGCCTGCGCATGAGTCCAATGCCGCAGCCCGCGTCGAGAATGCGCCGCACCGGAATCTGGCATTGCCTCAAGCCATTGGCGATGATGGCCGCGCGGCTGCGCATTTCCGTCGGAGTGACCACGCGCGTCGCGGCGTCCAGATAGAATTTTTTGAAATAGGCCGCACTGAAATTGTTAGCGGGCGCTCGAGCGTGTACCTTACGGGCTCTTTTTTTGTGCCGATATCCCGAGGTTTCACCCATGCTTGAGAAGTTCCCGCGCGCGTCTAGCTTGCGCACCATGATAGTGGTCTCGTTGATTGTCTGCTCGGCCGGCTTCGCCGCCTCGGCGCAATCGATATCGGCGAGCGGCGGGATGCCTTCCATCGAGTCGAAAACGGCCGCGATGCGCCACATGCCGGGTTTCCTGCCGCTGCATTGGGATGCCCGGAACGGCCGGTTGTACTTGGAGATCGGCAAGCTCGATGTCGACATGTTGTATTTCGATTCGCTGCCCTACGGCACGGGCTCCAACGACTTGGGGCTGGATCGCGGTCAGGTGTCGGCGGCGAAGCTGGTTCGATTCGAGCGCTTCGGTCCCAAGATTCTGCTGGTCCGTCCCAATGAACATTTTCGCAGCTCCGCGCGCGACCCGGCCGAGCAGCTGGCGGTGCGCCAGTCATTTCCCGAATCGATCCTCGGGAGTTTCAGCGTCGCGGCGGAGAATCCGGCCGGCGGCGAGGCGGGAGCGGTGTTGGTGGATGCGACCGATTTTTTCCTGCGCGACGTGCATGGCGTATCGGAGGCGCTCGGGAAACAAGGTACGTACAAGCTCGATGCCGCGCGTTCGGCCATCGCCATCGATGCCACCAAGGTGTTTCCGAAGAATACCGAGGTCGAGGCGATTCTGACTTTCGCCTCGGATACACCGATGCGCGGATCGTTCGTCGGCGACGTGACCCCGGACGCGCATGCGCTTACGTTGCGCGAGCATCAGTCCTTTCTCGAACTGCCGCCTCCCGGGTATTCGCCGCGGCGCTACGACCCCCGCGCCGGATATTTTCAGTTTGCATACCGGGATTACGCGGCGCCGTTGGGCGCGCCGCTCGACCAGCGATTCATCGTGCGGCACCGGCTGATCAAACAGGATGCGAGCTGCACGCAGGCCTGTTTGCCGGTCAAACCGATTCAATACTATGTTGATCGGGGCGCACCCGAGCCCATCCGCTCGGCGCTGGTGGAAGGCGCGCGCTGGTGGGACCAAGCCTTTCAAGCGGCGGGCTGGGCTCCCGGAACCTTTCGGGTGGACGTGCTCCCCGAGGGGGCCGACCCCATGGATGCCAGGTACAACATCATTCAGTGGGTGCATCGATTCACGCGGGGCTGGTCCTACGGACATCCGGTGGCCGATCCTCGCACCGGTGAGATCATCAAGGGGAACGTGACGCTCGGATCGCTGCGCGGCCGCCAGGATTATCTGATCGCTCAGGCATTGCTGTCTCCCTATGTCAAGGGCAGGAACATGACGGCGGAGAATGATCCCATGCTGGCCATGGCGTTGGCGCGGACCCGTCAATTGGCGGCTCATGAAACCGGCCACACGCTGGGGCTGGCGCATAATTTTGCCGCCAGTGCCTTTGTCCATGCACCCGCGGAGTCCGTCTCGGTGATGGACTATCCTCATCCGTGGGTGACGCTGGACAAGAACGGCATGCCGGATCTGTCGTCGGCCTACGCGGTCAACATCGGACTGTGGGACAAAGTCGCGATCAACTACGGTTACCGGCAATTCTCGGATGGCTCGCAGGAAGGCGCCGGGCTCGATGCGATTTTGAGCGATGCCACGAAATCGGGGCTCGTCTACATCACCGATGAAGATGCGCGGCCGCCGGGCGGTGCGCACCCCTTCGCGCATCTTTGGGACAACGGCGCCGATGCGGCCGATGAGTTGACCCGCATCATGCGCATTCGCACGGCTGCGTTGGCAAGGTTCGGCGAGAACGCCATTCCGGCCGGCGCGCCGCTGGCGGACCTGGAAGATACGCTCGTGCCGCTGTATCTCATGCATCGCTACCAGACCGAGGCCGCCATCAAGATCATCGGCGGCCTCAACTATCGCTATCAGCTGCGCGGCGATGGACAAATGAATGCCGAGATTGTGGCTGCGGACGAACAGAGAAAGGCCTTGCGCGCGGTCGTGAAAACCCTGTCGGCCGAGACTCTGACCCTGCCTGAATCTCTCCTGAAGCTGTTTCCGCCGCGGCCGCCGGGCTTCGATCGTACGCGCGAATCGCTGCCCGCCCAGACCGGGCCGACTTTCGACCCGATTGCCGCGGCCGAATCCGCCGCGGATCTGACTCTCAGCGTTTTGTTCAATCATGAGCGCGCGGCGCGCCTTGTTGAATATCACGCCCGCGCCAACACGCCGTCGCTTGCCGAAGTCATCGAGGCGGCGCTCGAAGTCAGCCAGCCTTCCCATCATCCGCCTGTCGCGCGACATGCACCGGTCGCGGGACATCCGCCGGTCGCAGGCCATCAAGGCATCGGCGCAGAAGTCCAGGGCGCCGTCTACGCCCGCACCGTCGAGGCCCTCCTGACTTTGGCGGCGGATCCGGAGGACTCCGTCGAAGTGCGCGCGATCGCGTACGCGAAGCTCGAGGACATCAAGCGCCGCAGCGATGCCAATTCGGCGCTCGAGGCGTATCTCATTCACCGCATCAAGCAGTTTCAAGATGATCCTGCGAAATTTGTCGTGGCCAAACCCATTGAAGCGCCGCCCGGCATGCCGATCGGCGATGACGAGTTTTGACCGTGGCAGGTAACGTGCGGAACGTCATCTTTGACCTGGGCGGCGTGGTGCTCGATTGGAATCCCGACCACATCGTGTCGCGCTTTCAACCGGTGGTGGAATTGCGAGCCGCGCTCAAGGCGGCACTGTTCGGCCATGCGGATTGGCGCCTGTTCGATCGAGGAACGCTCACCGAATCCGAACTGATCGAGCGTTTGGAGCCGCGGGTCGGCAGACCGAGGCAGGAAGTGACCGCGATTCTCGACGCCGTGCGCGAGTCCCTGGTGGAAAAGCCGGAAACCGTGCAACTGATCCGCGCGCTGCAGGCGCAGGGGACACCCCTGTACTGTCTTTCCAACATGCCCGCCGGGGTCTACGCGCATCTTCGCCGGCGTCACAACTTCTGGGATGCCTTCAACGGCATCGTGATTTCCGGCGAAGTCAAAATGATGAAGCCCGAGCCTGCGGTGTTCCAGCACCTGCTTGCGACCTTCAATCTGCGCCCGGAAGAGTCCGTCTTCATTGACGATGTGCTCGCGAACATCGAGGGCGCCAAGCAAATGGGCCTGCACACCATTTGGTTCAAGGACGCCGCCCAGTGCAGGCGGGAACTGGATCAAGTTCTGCGCAATGGGCAGATTGAGGGCTAGGACTCGGAGCCCGTTCCCGAGAAGACCTCGACAACTTCATACATTCCGGGCTCGAACTTTGCGATTGCGAGTGCTTGCTGCAAATACGGCAACGGTGCCGGATTCTCGCGCATCGCTTGGTAGTCTTCGGCACTGCGCCATTGCGCGTACATCGTGACCTTCGTCCCGTCGAGACCCCGATGCAGGCTGCTCGAGATAAAGCCCGGCGCATGGCGTACCGAGGTTTCGGTCGCGCGGGCCAACAGTTCGAGGAGTTGTTGCTGTTTGTCGGGTTCAACGGTGAAGACATTGATCAGCGTAACAAGTTTGCGGCTCAGAGAAATCGTTGTCATGGGCGGATTCCGCACGATGTGGTTGCTGTTAAGTGCCATGGAATCGGCGCTCCAGGCCAAACCAAGCCGGTTTAGTTTACTGCCCTTTTCCGACAGTCGCCCGCCCCCGGCCTTGAGCCGGTGCCGGTGGAGCACCGGAATGGGGACAGCTTTTTTGCGTCAATGGGATTATTTTTGTCGCGCCAAGCGTATGTCTTCATATCGACATATGACGCGAGGCGACAGCGATGAACCACCCTACTGTCCGATTTCCGGCAGCGTGTCCGAAATGCGGAAGGGAGCGGCTGGCTGAGCTTCCCCTGGAGGAAGTGGCGGATGCCCTACGAAGGGGCACGGACATTTGTCTGGTAGCGACGTGCCACGAGGTAATTTGGGCTGCTACCGAATTGGAACTGGAGCAAATCCGGGAATATATTGGAGCAGTTCATCGGGAAGGCGATGACTACTGATTGAGAGAGTTTGGATCTGAGCTCGGATCTGTTCGCTTCGAGAGCACGTTCTCATGCGGCACGTACTATATCGGGTGGCATCAAGCCTCGATGGCTACATCGAAGGCCCGCACGGCGAGATTGACTGGATCGTGCAAGACCCGACGGTCAATTGGGCTTCGCTGTATGCCGGCATCGATACCGTATTACTCGGACGGAAATCATATGAACTAACCCGGCGGCCGGGTGCGCCCGCGTTTCCACGCGACTGGCATGTCTACGTATTCTCAAGGACGCTGCCTGCGGCGCAGCATCCCCCCGTCACAGTGATCAGTGACGACATTGGCAACGCCGTCGCAACCCTTCGTTCCCGACCCGGCGGCGACATCTGGCTTTTTGGAGGAGGCAGTCTCTTCGCGAGCCTGCTTGCGTTGAACGCGGTCGACCGCCTGGAGCTCGCGATCATGCCGGTGCTGCTCGGTGGTGGCACCCCGTTTCTAGGCGCCGGCGCTCCCCAGACCCGACTCAAACTGACGCACTCGGAAACGCACCCGAGCGGCATCGTGCGCCTGCGCTACGATATTCGACACGCTGCGCATTAGCGGACGGAAGCGCAGATGGAGCGGCGGCCCCGCGCTCGCTCGAGCCGATTGAAAATCCTATGGGTAACTCGATAGCGCTACGACAAGGAGACATAACGAGCAGACAAAGGCCGCGGGGGTCATCACTGTTCGCTCGATACGGCTCTTCGAGACGAAGTTGGAAACTGTGTTCAGCGCGAGGAAGGAAAAGACGACCCACGTTCCGACGCGAACGACTGATGACTGCCAAGGGATCGTCACTAGACCGGTCCTAGCCAGCACGATCCAAGCAAAGAGACCCAACAATGCGGATGACAAAGCGCTGGCGATTCGAAGGTGAGGCGGCAACACGCGGTGCGTTCCACCCCACGCTGCTCCACCCAAGGGCAGCCCAATTGCGAGCAGGATTTGAAATATGGCGACGAAGCTCAACACAAGCGCCGCGAGAATCGATGCGAGCATTGCCATGGTCATACTTGGAAGCCTAACGATGAGGTTGAGCGACGTGGGGTTGCGCCCCCGACAAACGAGGCTGATTTATCCCGATCATCGACTCACTCCTTTTCTCCCCAAAGACGCGACCCGCGATCGCTCGAACCGTTGGTTAGGCGTCAAACCCCACCACAGTTGATCCCCGAGCCCGGGCCCAGGCGCTCAATGTTGCACTAATGAGCTCGAGATCCTTATCCGTTAGTTCCACGGGATCGCCACTCACCCATTTCATTCCGCGCCGGGATACCACGAAGTCGGCCGTTGGGCTGGATTCATAGTACACGACCAAATCTCGCGTTCCGACCGGCATGTGAATGTGTCCCGTCGAACCGGGCCCCCTCTTAACGCTGCAGTGAAATTGCCGGTCCGCACGGGCCGCCCGCAAGCGGTCACGGTACACAAAGCGACCCACGAGCGCGCCTTTCAGGGCGAGAAGAGGTACGACAATGAGTAACGGAAAAGGCACGATGTTGGACGCCTAACGATGAAGTTGAGCTATGTGCGCGTGCGCTGCCAACAAAAGAAGGCGATTTATACTGATCATCGATCTCCTCCTTGGCTAACCGAAGATGTTCCGCGCGATCGCTCGAGCCGATGGTTATGCGCCCGCGCCCTTCGTATTTGCGACTATCTCATCGATTACCGCTACCGCGTCCTTGAGTCCAGCGCCAGTTTGCGCTCTATATGCCTTTATGGCCTCGATGCGTTGTCGCGGATCCCTCGCAAGGTCTATTACATGACTCGAAGGAGCGATCCGCACAGATGGATCAATGCCGAGGTGCGTTAACACCAGGTTTAATTTTCGCTCCACCTCTTGTATGCGGCGCATATGGTTAAAAAGGGATGCGCCATTCGCGCTCAATAGAATTATCAACACGCACTCTGTGATTGTCATGAGCACACCTCCTATTTAGACCAATTCGTTGCCGTACGAAACCGCGCAAGCGCATAACGATGAGGTTGAGCGACGCGGGGCTGCGTGGATATCCGCCGAAGCTGATTTATCCCAATCATCGACCCGCTCCTTGGCTTAACGAAGACGCAACCCCCGATCGCTCGAACCGATTGTTAGAGGACAGGTCACTTAAGTTTCACCCGCGTCTTGAAAGTATCATCGCTGTAGAAAGCGACCGGCAGGCGCATGGCAACGATTGCCTCCATCACAGCCATTCCCCCAGCAGGTGGCTCTCCCTGGATGTTTGCGCGCGAGTACCATACCTCTGTCGGGATCGGCTTCAGGGACTCTAACGCCTGCTTCAGATTTGCAGCACCCACGACTTTCCCGTTGACCGTGATGACACCACCAGCGTTCACATAGATCCTCACGATGGAGGCAGGACGGCCTTCGGACACGATTTGCGGCTCCCCGAGAGTGATCGACGAAACCATGCAAAGCACGAAAGCGGAAATGCATAGGCGCCGGAGCTTGGTGACGGTGCGAAAGCTTGTGCGTGCGACCATGATTGTCCTCTAACTATGAGGTTGAGCGACGCGGGTCTTCAACGTCAAACGAAGGCACTTTATCCCAATTATCGGCCCCCTCCTTGGCTCACCGGAGATGCGCCCGCTATCGCTCGAACCGATTGTTAGGTGACATCTTCCGAGTGCCAACCGGAAACAATGCGCTCCACTAGCAAAGTATCATTCCAAGTGGCGAGAATGGGGAGCGAACGCATTTCCGTGGTGAGTGCACCAGCGCGCCACTGCTTCGTCCCGTCCCATAACCACCAAGTCTTGACGCGTCCATCGGGTCCGCGCACTCCTGAGCGAAACGTCGGAAAGTTGGAAGCATGAGATGGAACCGCCTCGTTAGCCGCGATAGTAACGAGGCCCCGATTGCATGCGGCACCCAGGGGGAAAAATGCCATGAACAGGGGCCGCAGAGCGACAAGATCCGCAAATGCGCTTGGCCGAGCGTCGTAGAAGCCAGGCACAATTCGAAGCAGTGCCCCAAATCTTGGGGGAACGTCGTGTTTATGAGTGAAATGAGCGTACGCGAACCCGCGAGGCGTGGAAATCTCGACCACGTCACCGATACGTGGCCGTTTGCGAGTCGCGCTGGTCATGGCACCTAACGATGAGGTTGAGCGACGCGCGGGCGCGCCAACGTCAATCGAAGCTGTTTTATTCCAATCATTGACTCCCTCCTTGGCTCACCGAAGATGACACCCCGCGATCGCTCGAACCGATTGTTAGACGGCGATGGCATTGGCTTTAGTTACGATAGTTCTATGCCCCCATACGCGGATGATAGCTCCGACGCGGCCGGAGTGCGCTGCGGAATTCATGGCTATGAGGATGGCAGGGTCAATACGATCGATGATATTGCCGGCCACTGGCGTGTCATTCTCTTTAAAACATTTGATGTGAAGAAGAGCCTGCTCCGTAAGCACAACCTGACGGGATATTAGTTCTAGAGCCGGCGCCTCAACAATGTCTGCGGCCAAAGCGCCAAAGAAATAGCTACGCGATTTTCCTTGAGGATATAGGTAGACCAAGAGAGCAGCGCGTCCATCCGTGCGTGGCACGAAGCAGAAATCGCCCGATCGCACGCCCATGTTGGACTTTGGATACCGCTGGAGTGCCATTGAAGCCGTCTAACGATGAGGTTGAGCGACGCGCGGCCGCGCGACCGCCAACCGAAGCTGATTTATCCTGATCATCGACTCCCCTCTTTGGCCAAGCGAAGACCCTGGCCTCGCAATCGCTCGAACTGATTATTAGATTCACTGAAAATCTTTATTTACAAAACCGACCTTCTTGAAGCCGGCTTGATCGAGTGATTTTAGCGTTGTCGCTACCAATTCATATTTCGAAGCCCGATCAACCAAAATATGTACGTGTCCATTCTGTGCAAAATGTTTCGACAACAAATGTCGACCTAGTTCATCGCATGGGGTAGAGGTATCCAGAACGTGGCAAACGCCATCGGCAGATATGCGAATCGTCAATGCCTCAGCGTTCGCGTCAGAAGACACGCTTTGCCCCATCGCTACTTGCGCAAGGGCGAGAAGGCATGTCGCAGCCAAGGTGGTACGCATAAGGAATCTAACGATGAGGTTGAGCGACGCGAGGTTGCGCCGACATCAAACAAAGCTGCTTTATCCCGATCATCGACTCCCTCCTTGGCTCACCGAAGATGCGACCCCGCGATCGCTCGAACCCGTTGGTTAGCTGGCTTTGCGGAGTTCCTCACGAAGCACTCGACGCAAGGTTTTCTCGAGCGGCTCGTCCAAGCGACCGATATGCTCGCGCAATGCAGCGTTGATTAGGGACTGGTAGTTTCCACCGCCGGCTTCCTCAACTTGCGCCTTAAACCAATCGATAATTTCGTCGTCTAGACGGATAGTTATGCGCGATTTTCCCTTCGGCACCGCAACTATGGCGCCACGTTTAGCTTTTGAAAAATCGTAGTGTTTTCTCATCGGACATTCTCGTATGGACGGCGTTCAGAACGGCTGGCCTTTCGCGAAGAAATGATTCGTATTGCGCGGCCACGAGGCGCAAAAACAGTAATTAGGATGCGACCGTTGGGATCGGCGCCGAGACAAATGAACCTCGATTCGTCGATTGCGTCCGGATCAGCAATGGTAAGGGCACGCGGATCTTCGAGCGCCAGCGCCGCGTCGGAAAACGCCACGCCGTGCTTCTTGAGATTCGCAGCCGCCTTGGCTTGATCCCATTGGTACTCCATTACAACGCTAGTATGTACGTTTGTACACCGACGTCAAGCCTTGGCGCGGAGCTTGCAATCGTTCGGCGCGTTTGGCCTTTTGCGCGACCGGCAAACGGGCGTGCGTATCCGGTTAAAAGCTTTGGTTTCCCCCGAAACGACTCTATTTCGCGGGGGAGGACTTTAAATGCGCGGTCGCGGCTTTATTTCGACGCGCATTTGTCTTCATTCAAAGAGTCATTACTCGACGGTCAGGCTCTTCGCGAGATTGCGCGGCTGATCGACGTCGGTGCCTTTGAGCACCGCCACGTGATAGGCCAGCAATTGCATCGGGATGGCGAAGACCACCGGCGCCTGCAGAGGCGTCGCATGTGCCGGCATCTTGACGACCGTGATGCCGTCCTCGCTCTCCATGCCGGCTTCGGGGTCTGCGAACACATACAGTTTGCCGCCGCGGGCGCGTACCTCATGCAGGTTGGACTTGAGCTTTTCCAGAAGATCGTTGCTCGGCGCAACGGCCACCACCGGCATGTCTTCGTCGACCAGCGCCAGGGGGCCATGCTTCAGTTCCGCCGCGGGATAGCCTTCGGCGTGGATGTAGGAAATTTCCTTGAGTTTCAGCGCGCCTTCCATGGCGATGGCCTGCAGCGGTCCGCGCCCGAGGAACAGCGCGTGGTGCTTCTCCACGAAGAGTTCCGCGAGAGCGCGTATGGTTTCATCGAGTTTGAGTGTCTTCTCCACCAGTCCCGGCAGCTGCAGCAGCTGCGAAACCAGGGCGCCTTCTTGCGCGGCGGCCGGACCGTTTTTCGCCAGCGCAATGGTGAGCATGGTGAGGGCGGTGAGTTGGGTGGTGAACGCCTTGGTGGATGCGACGCCGATCTCAGGTCCCGCCCGCGTCAGCAGCACCAAATTCGATTCCCTGACCATCGAGCTCTCGGCGACGTTGCAAATGCTCAAGGTGGACAAATACTTCTCTTGCTTGGCGTTGCGCAGCGCCGCCAGGGTATCGGCGGTTTCTCCGGATTGCGAGATGGTCACGAACAGGGTGTCCGCCGTGATCACGGGCTCGCGATATCGATATTCGCTGGCAATTTCGACGCGCGCCGGTATGCGGCAGACCTGTTCGATGAGATAGCTGGCGACGAGGCCGGCGTGAAAGCTCGTGCCGCAGGCGGCGATATGCACCGCTTTGACGCGCTTGAAAATCTCGGTCGCGCCGGGCCCAAACGCGGCATCCAATAATTTTCCGCCGGCGACCCGCTCCTCCAGCGTCTGCGCAATCGCGCGCGGCTGCTCGTGGATTTCCTTGAGCATGAAATGCCGGTACTGCCCGCGCTCGACGGCGTCGGCCGGCAGCTCGCTTTCCCTGACATCGCGCGCGACGAGCTTGCCCGCTGCATCCAGGACCCGGACCGAGCGGCGCCGGACCTCGGCGACGTCGCCTTCTTCCAAAAACATGAAGCGCCGCGTGACCGGCAACAGCGCCGCCACGTCCGAAGCCGCGAAATTCTCCTCTACCCCTAAGCCGATGACGGCGGGGCAGCCCTGGCGCGCCATGACGATGCAGCCAGGATCCGTCTCGCTCAAGACGGCGAGCGCGTAGGCGCCTTGCAGCTCGGTCACGGTCTTGCGTACGGCCGCCAAGAGATCGGGAGACGAGGCGAGGTGATGATGAATGCGGTGCGCGATGACCTCGGTGTCGGTTTCCGAGGTGAAGCTGTAGCCCAGGCCTTTGAGCTCCGTGCGCAGGGCCTCGTGATTTTCGATGATGCCGTTGTGAACGATGGCCACATTGCCGCGTGAAATCTGCGGATGGGCATTTTCGGTGGTGGGCACGCCATGGGTTGCCCAGCGGGTATGGGCAATGCCGATCGACCCGTTGATCGGCTTTTGGTCCAATGCGTCCTGCAAGACTTTGACTTTGCCGACGGTGCGCAAACGGGCCAGTTGTCCGTGCTCCAGAACGGCGAGCCCGGCCGAGTCATAGCCGCGGTACTCCAGCCGCCTCAGTCCCTCCATCAAGATTGGAACCGCGCTGCGCTCCGCGACCACGCCCACGATGCCACACATGTCTGTCGGCCCTGCAACAAAAAAAGGGTGCCCAGTTTGCCCGAGACTGGCAGGAAATCCACGCCTTTCCAGCCCGGTCCTGCAAGGTGCATCATATTATTTGCTAAATAGTATTGGTAACCATATAGTATTGGCCTATGGACGATAGCAACGGACGCAAATTCCAAAAAGAGCTAAACGGAGGCCTGGTTGGCCTGGTACTGCTCGCGGTACTCGCCGAATCGGACGAAGACCTGTATGGCTACGAAATCGCGAAGCGATTGGCCAATGCCAACGACGGGACCTCCATTTTCAAGGAAGGCACCATTTATCCGGTGCTTCGGGCGCTCTCGGCCGGGAATTTGTTGACCAGTCGCATCGTACCTTCCTACTCCGGTCCGCCACGCCGCTACTACCGAATCACCGAGCAAGGCCGCGGCGTGCTCGCTGAATGGAAGTCGATTTGGCGGGGTACCCGCGACTTCGTGGACCGATTTACAGAAACAGAACATTCGGACATAGGACATTCGTCATGAACCGCAGCGCGCCACGCTCCATCGATCAATACCTACGGCAACTCCGCGAAGAACTCGCAGGCTCGGATTCCGCGCTCATTCAAGACGCTTTGTATGACGCGGAGGAATATCTGCGTGCGGAAGTCGCGGCGCATCCGGACAAATCCGAATCCGATGTGCTCGAACTGATCGCTTCCACGTACGGCGCGCCCGATGAAGTGGCCGGCGCTTACCGCGACACCGAGGTCAAGGTAAAAGCCGCGATGGCGACGCCGCGCAAGGAAGCCAAATCTGCGCTGGGTCGGTTCTTCGGCGTATTCCTGGACCCTCGCGCCTATACATCCTTGTTCTTCATGCTGTTGGGACTTCCCAGGGGCATTATCTATTTCGTGCTGGTGGTAGTCGGGCTGTCATTGTCGGCAGGCTTCTCGGTCCTGATCATCGGCGTGCCCTTCTTTCTCGCGTTCATGGCGGTTTGCCGGGTTATCTCTTTGGCCGAAGGGCGCTTGATCGAGGCAATGACCGGCGTGCGCATGCCGCGCCGGCCGGTCTATCAGGGCACTGCCACAGGGTTCTGGGCGCGGATCGGCGAGATGTTGAAGGATCCGCGTACCTGGACCACCATCGCCTACCTCATCCTGATGCTGCCCATCGGCATCCTCTACTTCGTGATTGCCGTTGCGGGACTGTCGGTGAGCCTCTCGCTCATTGCGCTGCCCGTCATCGGGGTGCTCGCGCAGGCGGGTTGGTTCGGCACGGGAGCCGTCGAGGTATTCTCGACCGCGCAGCCTGAATGGGTATTCAACACCGGATTTGGCATTCCCATCCTGGGGTTGGCCGGAGTCTTGTTGCTGACGTCGCTCGCGCACCTGGCCCGGGGGATCGGGCGGCTCCACGCCCTGTTCGCCAAGACCATGCTGGTCGCCCGGACCGTCTCGAGCGTGCCCGAGGCGGCGCAGTCGGGCGCGGCGCTGCCGGCTCACTAGCGCGACCGGGGCGGCCCGGGTTCACTGGCGTGAGAAAAACTTCGCGATCCGCTTGGCGGCGTCCGGCGCCAACCCTTCGTTCTTGAACAGTTCCAGCGCGTGCGAATCGTGCAGGCTCAGACCATCTGTTTCGATGAGCGCACGCTTGTTGACTTGATTGGCGTACCACGAATTGCTCAGGATGTCGGCGGAAAGCGAGGCCAGTTCCGCATCGAATCGATCGTCCGGGAAACAGTAATTCGCGAGGTGCATCGCCTCGGCTTGCGCACCGGAATAGGTTCGGCAGGTAAACATCATTTCGCTGGCCTTGGACCTGCCGATGCGATGCGGCAGGCGCATGCTCAAGCCCCAGACGGGCGTCAGCCCCCAGCGCGCGTAGACATCCGAGAATTGCGCCGATTCCGAGGCAACGATGAGGTCGGCCGCCAGTGCCAGCTCCAATGAACCGGTGGAGCAGTGGCCCTGCACCGCGGATATCACCGGCTGCGGAAGGTTCGCAATTTTTTGAATCACCTCGGAGTGAAAGTGGGGCTTCGCGTGCGCCTTCACATGCTGAAGCACTTCTTGCATGTCGTAACCTGCCGAGAAATTCGCACCGGCGCCGCGCAGGATCACGAGGCCGACGGTCTTGGTCTCGCGCGCCAGCGCATCGACGTGAACCTCGAGCGCCTCGAACATATCCTTGGAGAGCGCGTTTAGTTTTTCCGGGCGGTTGAGCGTGAGCGTCGCCGCGCCCCCGCTATTCTCCCTTAGGACCAGGTCGCTCATAGCGAGGCTCCTCCGTACGATTCCACCAACCGCCGCCGAGCGCCTGAAACAACGCCGCCGTGTCCGCGTAGCGATTGGCGCGCGCCTGGACCAGGCCCGACGCCGCCTGCTGATAAGCCTGCTCGGCGTTGAGCACCGTCACCAGGCTGATCGTTCCCAGGGCGCGCTGCTTCTGTGCCAGATCAAAACTCATTTTCGTCGCCCGCTCAGTCTCCGCGCTGGCCTTGAGCGCATCGGCATCCGCCTGAAGCGCGCGGAGCGCGTCGGCCACATTCTGGCACGCCAAAATAACCGCGGCGCGATATTGGGCTGCCGCTTGATCCAGGGCGGCGTCCGCCGCGCGCTTCTTGTGGATCAAGGCTCCCGCATCGAACAATGTCTGGGTCAGGGAGGCGCCGGCGCTCCAAAAACCCGTGTAGGGCGAAAACAGTTGGCCCAGGCTGAAGGCGCTCGAACCGACATTGCCGCTGATCGCAAATTGCGGCAGCAGATCGGCGATCGCGACTCCCACCGCGGCGCCCGCCATGTGCATATTCTCTTCGGCCTGGCGAACGTCCGGCCTCTGTTCAACGAGTTTGGACGGCAGGCTCACGGGCAGGTCGGTCGGCAAGGTCATGTCATCCAGACGGAATGTTTCCTGAGGCTCATCCGAGGGCAGCCTTCCGAGCAACGCCGTCAGCGCATCACGTGTTTGTCCCAACTGTTTTTGCAAGGGCGGCAGGGTCTGCGCGGTTTGTGCCTCCAGGGATTGCTGCGATAGAACATCCAAGTCGCTGGCCGTCCCCAACAGCCGCTGTTGCCGCACGAAGCCGGTCATTTGATGTTCCAACTGCAATAGACGCTCCGTGGCGTCGATCTGTCCGCGCAGGGATGCCTCCTCAATCGCCGTCACGACCACATTGCTGCTCAAGGTGAGGTACGTCGCCTCGAGTTGAAAGCGGCTGCTGTCGGCTTGCGCCTTGGCGATCTCGACTTGACGGCGCGTGGCGCCAAATACGTCGGGTAGGTAGCTCACGGTGAGCTGCGCCGTATAGAGGTTGTAGTACGGATTCGATTGCGGAAGGCTGGTCGGATTGGCGATGGTCCCCAGTGCATTCTTGGCGCGAGTACCGCTGAAGTTCCCCTCGACCACGGGGAAAAAACTGGTCCACTGCGCCAAATACAACTCGTGCGCTTGGCGCAGCGACGCCTGCGCCGCCCCCACGTCCGGATTGGCCTTGAGCGCCTGTTCGACCAGGCGGTCCAGCTGCGGCGATTTGAATAGCGTCCACCACTGCGCTGGGATGTCCATGCCGGCCACGAAGTGCTGTGCGTCACCGCCCGCACTCGCGGCCGACACGGTGTCTCCCTGCATGGGCGCGCTGCCGTAGCCGGCGGCGCTGGGCGGCGCCGGTCGCTTGAAGTTCGGCCCCACTGCACATGCCGCGGCACAGGCAATGAGCACAGCCATGGCGAAGCGGGCGGCGCTCATCGTCCCCACCGCGCTTGCCCGTGCCGCTGCTCCGCCCAGTGCTCGATGACGTGATACATCGACGGCAGCACAAACAGCGTGAGCACCGTGGAGATCGCCAGCCCGCCGACGACCACGGTCGCAATCCCGCGCTGCACGTCGCTGCCCACACCGGTATGAATGGCTGCCGGCAACATCCCCAAGGTCGCGACGGTGGCGGTCATCAGCACCGGCCGCAGCCGCTCGGTTGCTCCCTGCATGATGGCCTCGTGCAATTCCAATCCGGATTTTCGCATGCGGTTGAGATTCGACACCATGATGATGCCGTTCTGCACCGCCACGCCGAACAGCGCAATGAACCCCACGCCGCTCGCGACATTGAGATTCTGTCCCGTGAGGTGCAGCGAAATCAGGCCGCCGAGCATCGCCAGCGGCACCACGCCCAGGATGAGCACGGCCTGGCGGAAGGATTTGATGCCCACGGTGAGAAAAATCAGCATCATCCCCATGACCAGCGCCAGGATGACCAGCAGCCTCGCCTCGGCGCGCCGCTGATTCTCGAACTGCCCGCCCCATTCCAGCCGGATCTTGCCGCGGTCAAAATGAACCTGCGAGGCAATCTTGGCCTGCGCCTCGGAAAGATAAGAGGTCAGATCGCGGTCGCGGTTGTCGATGCGAATCGTGAGATTGCGCTGGCCGTTCTCGCGGGTGACGGTGCTCTCGCCTGAGCGCACACGAATGTCGGCCAGCTCGGACAGCGGCAGCTGCGCGCCGCCGGAGGTCATGACCAGGAGATTCCCCAACGCCTCCGGTGAATTGCGCGCGTCTTGCGTGTACCGCGCGGTCAAGGGATAAGTTCGTTCACCGACATAGACCGTGGACACGGGCGCCTGACCGACACCGGTTTGAATGACGTTCTGCACGTCCGCCATATTGACGCCGTAGCGCGCGGCCTTCTCATGATCCAGCTTGATCTCCATTTGCGGGATCGGGGGCTCCTGGAAGATCGATGCACTCGAGGTGCCGCGGATGCCGTAGAGCACATTGACGATCTGCGCACCGACGGCGCGCAGTTCATTGAGATCGTCGCCGTAGAGCTTTGCCACCAACGGGCTGTGCGCGCCGCCGATCAAATCATTGACGCCGTCGATGATCGGCTGGCTGATGCCGATGGAATATCCGGGTAGCTCCTTGTCGAGGTCGGAGGCCAGGCGGTCGACGAATTGTTTCTTGGATTCGCCGGCGGGCCAGGTGTGATAGGGCTTGAGTCCCACGGGCGCCTCGATATGGGACATGGTCCAGGAATCCGTGCCGTCATCGTTGCGACCGGTTTGGGTGACCACGTAGGACACTTCGGGATACTTGAGGATGGTCCGGCGCAAATCGCTCGCCATGTCGCTGGCCTTGTTCAAAGCGAGGCCGGTGGGCAGTTGCACCTGCAGCCACAGCGCGCCCTCGTCCAAATCCGGCAGGAACTCCCGGCCCACCGTGGCGCCCAAGCCGATCACCGCGAACAGCGCGAAAATCACGACGCCATAGATGATCCGCGGCTGATCGAGACAGTTCTGCAGCACGCGGTCGTACTGGATCGTGAGACGCGCGAGCCAGCGGTTGTGATACACGCGGCCGGGTTTGCGAAATGCCATGTACG
>Ga0210389_10001152_pt1 | contig 21733 bp, 14 predicted proteins | sample IncBWH28OmetaG_FD_160127 | JGI IMG/M metagenome (GOLD analysis project Ga0210389, IMG submission 160127) | Forest soil microbial communities from Barre Woods Harvard Forest LTER site, Petersham, Massachusetts, United States - Inc-BW-H-28-O ...
CGATTACAGCGAAAGTTTTAATCGGCCAATACCTCGTCGGGCATGGCAGGTATTCGGTCCTGCGATCGTCGCTCAACCACCTCGTCAAAGCTTTCTATGTATTTGGGATGATTGGTGCCCATCATCTTGTCCCAAAAGTTAAAATATAGCCCGTAATTATATTTGGTTAACCGGTGGTGCATGTTGTGATGCGTAGAAGTATTATGCCACCTAAACAACCAATGACCGGCAAAGCCTTTTGGAAAAAGCTCGTACCCCAGGTGGCCGATCACATTCAGAAAAAGCGAGTAAAGCACGAAAACGGTGATGGTGCCGGTAGTATGCGGAATAGTGAAGGACACCAGCGGAATAATACCTACCTCGATAATAGCCTCAACCGGGTGAAAAGCATAAGCGGCAAAAGGCGTGGGGTTTACCGACAGGTGGTGCGTTTTGTGTACAGCCTTAAACAACGGCTTCCAGTGCAGCAGGCGGTGTGTCCAGTAAAAGTAGGTGTCGTGCACCACAATCATCAGCAGTATGCTAAAAACATAATAGCCATACCCATACTTATCTGCAGGCGCATAAGCCAATGTAAGCCCTTTGTTCCCGGCCCATATAGTAAGCAGAATAACTACGCCGAAGATGGACATGGACAGAAACGAGTTTTTTATCTCGTTGATTACCTGTTTTTTGTCGGGGTACCGCTGCTGTATTTTGGCCAGCCAGTATTTTCTTTTTCGCCAAACATAAAAAAATACATAAGCCAGCCCCGTAAACAACAGGTAGCGCGATACGATGTTGAATACCAGCGTAATCGATTGCGTTTTATCGGGGAAAGAGGAAAACATGTTTTTTAGATTCAAGAGTCAAGAACCAAGAATCAAGAATCAAGAATCAAGAGATAATTATTCCTGGCCCTTGATTCTTGACTCCTGGCTCTATTAGTACAACGTATAAAATTAAATATCCTTATTCAGTAATTTTTCTAATTCGGCAAAACTGATATTCATTTTTACGCGGCCCTGTTTGGCGTAGGAAAGCTCGCCGGTTTCTTCCGAAATAATAATGGCGGTAGCATCATTGGTTTCCGTTACACCGATACCGGCCCTGTGGCGCAAACCAAATTGTGCCGGGAGGTCGGTTTTTTCCGTTAGCGGCAGGATACAGCTTGCAGATTTGATCTTATTCTCCGAGATCACTACCGCGCCGTCGTGCAGGGGGCTTGTTTTTTGAAATATGCTCTCCAGCAGGCGTTTGGATACTTTCCCGTCTATCACTTCGCAGCTGTTTTGATAAAATTGCTCATCGTAATACTTGGCAAAAACAATCAGGGCGCCAGTCCGGGTCTGCTTCAGGCTTTTGCAGGCATCCACAATCGGCTTAATGCGTGCGTAATTGTTTTTGTCGGCTTCGGCTTTGCCAAAAAAATACTGCCACCATGCCTTGTTGCGCTGCAGCGAAGCATTTTTCCCGACGAGCAGCAAAAATCGCCTGACTTCCTGTTGAAATACAACGATCAGCGCAATAATGCCTACGTCGACAAACTTGCCCAGGATAAACGTAAGCAAATGCATTTCGAGCTTTTTCACCACGAAGTACAAACCAAATATCAGGGCAAAGCCGATAAAAATATTCGCTGCAATAGTGCCCCGCAGCAGGTTATACATCTGGTAGATCAGCAGGGCCACCAGCACGATGTCCAGCAGGTCGAAAAAAGTGAATCTGAATAAGCTAAAAAATTGCATTTACTAATGTAAGAAAGATATGAGAAATGAGACGTGAGATTTGAGATAGAATAAGCATGACAGCAATGAAAGCCGGAAATACCCCGATTTGCCCTGAATGTTTTAACCCAGGTGCGAGAAATGAGGTACTCCCCACAATCTATCAAGGGATGTAAGGCCCGCCGGGCACGCCCCATCCCCATTTGGGCATAGGCACATTCGGATCTTCGGACACCTCGTCCAAATTTGAATTAATTACGGCAATGCGGGTGCCCCACTCCAGGTAGGCCAGGAATGCCGAACGGAATTCAGGGTCGGCCGGCAACGACATTTCGTCGGCGGTTTGCAATAGCAGGTCCATCCACCGTTTCCGGTGTTTTTCGGTCAAATGCTTTTGCAGGTGCTTTTTTATCATTTCGAAATGGCTTCCTTCCGAGTCGCTGTAAACCTTTGGGCCGCCTAATACTTCGGCCACAAAATGAGCCACATGCAGCCTGTGCTGTGGCGACATATGTTTAAAAACCGGCTCCAGTATTTCATCGGCCAATACTTTATCATAAAACTTGTCAAAAAGTTGTTCAAAAGCAGTCATACCGCCCGCCCACTCATAAAGTGCCGGAACGGTGGGTTTATCATTGTTAGTCGACATATGATTTCACGATTGATGCGCAGCAAAGTTAAGGATGAGCAACCGCAAAGCGGGCACCAATTACAATTTTGCCGGCTCTTTTTTGGGGAACAAAAGGGAAGCCCCAATACAGGCAATTAAAATGCAAAGAATGATCAGCAATGAATAGCCGGTTGTTAAGCCTATCCGCTCAACATAATTTGCGCCAAGCATCTTTAGGCCAATGAAGGTCAGCAGGGCAGCCAAACCAATCTTCAGGAACCGGAACTTATCGATAATATTTACCAGCAAAAAGAACATCGAACGCAAGCCGAGGATGGCAAATATATTGGAGAAGAAGACGATATAGGGGTCTTTGGTAATAGAAAATATAGCCGGAATAGAATCGACAGCAAATAGCACATCCGTGCCTTCAATGATCAGCAGTACCAGAAACAGCGGGGTGATCAGCCTTTTATGATCGATTTTGACGAAGAATTTCCCGCCGGAAAATTCGGGGTATACGGCAAAATATTTTGATGCAAATTTTACGATCTTGTGGTTTTTTGGGTCGATCTTCTTTTCCTCATCACGATTAACAAACATCATCACGCCCGTATAAACCAGGAAGGCGCCAAAAAGGTACAATATCCAATGGAAATGGGCTATCAGGGTAGCTCCAAGAAAAATAAAGCTGAAACGCATGATAATGGCGCCGATGATTCCCCAAAAAAGTACTTTATGGTAATGCCTGGCCTGCACGGCGAAAGCGGTGAAGATAAGCACCATGATAAAAATGTTATCGACAGACAAAGCATATTCAACTACGTAACCGGAAATAAACTCGAGGGCGAGGTTTTTCCGGTAAAGCTGTAAGCTTCCCTGGAAATCAAGCGGGTTTAGCTTAAGGTGATGGAAGTTCTCGGTATTTGCCTTGTCAAGCGCCGAAAAACTGTCGATATGATGCAAAAGGTGGCCATAGCGGTAAATAAAAGCATAAAAGCAAAGCGCGACAGCAATCCACACGGCGCTCATCACCATGGCCCGTTTGATGCTGACTGCTTTGTTGGGGTTAGCAAACAAACCCAGGTCAGCGGCAAGCATGGCTACTATAAGAATTATAAAGCCGGTGAGAAAAATAAGCTCGCTTTGCATTATTTATTTCGTTCGGTAGTGAAACGGACCAGTTGCTCCAGTCCCCGGCGCGATTCACCTTCAGGAAAGGTATTCAGAATTTGAAATGCTTCGTCCTGGTATTTTTTCATTTGCGTTTCCGCGTATTGCAGCCCGCCGGTCTCATTTACAAAGCTAATGATCTGCCTGATCTTTTTCGGATCGTCATTATGGTTTTTAACCAGGTTGATCATCTGTTTTTTTACATCGGGCTTGCTGTTGTTAAGCGAGTAGATCAGCGGCAGAGTAACCTTCTTTTCTTTTATGTCGATACCCAAGGGTTTGCCCACATCGTCGGTTCCAAAGTCGAACATGTCGTCTTTTATCTGGAAGGCAATGCCGATCTTCTCGCCAAAAAGCCGCATTTTTTCGATGGTTGCATCATCCGCTCCGGCCGAGGCAGCGCCGCATTCGCAACAGGACGCAATTAAGGAGGCTGTCTTTTGCCTGATCACCTCATAATAAACACCTTCCTCGATATCCATTTTTCGCACCTTTTCAACCTGCAGCAACTCGCCTTCAATCATTTGCTGCATCGCCCCGGAGACGATCTTCAGGAACCGAAAATCATCATGCTGTATCGATAGCAGCAAGCCCTTCGAAAGCAAATAATCGCCTACCAAAACCGCGATCTTATTTTTCCATAAAGCGTTTATCGAAAAGAAACCCCGGCGCTGGTACGAGTTGTCAACCACATCGTCGTGTATCAGGGTGGCGGTATGGAGCAGTTCAACCAGGGCTGCACCCCTATGGGTCGACTCGTTAATGCCTCCGCAGATGCTTGCGGAGAAAAAAACGAACATAGGCCTGATCTGCTTGCCTTTACGCTTTACGATGTAATGGGTAATACGGTCGAGCAGCGGGACTGAGCTTTGCATAGAAGCCTTAAACTTCCCTTCAAACACATCAATATCCGCAGCTATCGGCTTTTTAATCTCGTTGATGCTCAGCATTGAACTGATATAGTCTTTTTCCAGTAAGCAAACATGATGGGGTATCGGGCGCAAACATAAGGATTTTTGAGTAGTTCATGGTTGATAGTTCATAGTTCATGGCAGGAAAGTTTATGGTTCACCGATCATAGTTCATGGTTCATAGCCTAAAAAGCATTATGCGCCGTTTAGAACTTTCCAAACATTTAACCTAAAATGCCAATCCTACTATGAACTATGAACTATGAACTATGAACTACAAACCAATTAACATATTTTAACACTACCCTATTAAACTTACGGCGCTCTTTACGCTCTATCAGTATATATAACAAAACAGGAATAATATGAAAATTACAATATTCGGAGGTTTACTGGTAGCAGCTTTAGCTATCGCCTCAGCAGCGGATGCGCAAAGCAGGACACCGGTTATCAACCGTACCCATCACCGGCAGGAACGCCGGATAACCCGGGATGTACGCCACGGCAGGATCACCCGCATGCAGGCCTACCACCTGCGCCGTGATGAAGCAAGAATGAACCGCGACCGGCGTTTGGCTTTGGCGGACGGTCGTATGGACCGCCCCGAACGCAGGCATCTGCGCCGCGAGGAAAGAAGAATACACCATGCCATCCGTCGTGATGAACGCGTTGACAGGGTGAGTTAATAATTTGATGTGTGAGTTTGTGTATGAGTTTGTGTGAGGTTGATGAGTGCGTTTGTGTGGAGCGCCCGGTTTTTCCGGGCGCTTTTTTTATTGGCGACAAAAGCAATATTATTTTACCTTTGCAACCTTTGTTGTAATGTTGTAATGTTGTAATGTTGTAATGTTGTAATGTTGGAATGTTGTAATGTTTGAATGTTGGAATGTTGGAATGTTGGAATGTTGGAATGTTGGAATGTTGGAATGTTGGAATGTTGGAATGTTGGAATGTTGGAATGTTGGAATGAAGCTAACATTACAACCTTCAAACAAAAAAGGAGAGATGTCTGAGTGGTCGAAAGAGCACGCCTGGAAAGTGTGTATACCTCAAAAGGGTATCCAGGGTTCGAATCCCTGTCTCTCCGCAAATCAACTTACTGCCTGGCGAGCGATAGCGAACAGGCAATAAATTGATTTTAGCCCCCGCTAATTGTGATAAGGCTTAGGTTGAAGGCCTCTAAACCTTTATTTGAAATGAACCTAAAAGCGTAAGTTTATAACTTCAACCGAACACCGTCCTTTGGATGAAAACCTTCAGTGCCGTCTTATCTATCATAATAACTTTTTGCCCTTTCTGACTTGCATCCGGCCGGTTGACCCGGCAGGCAGTTAAATTTCCTGTGCTACCGATCTGGACATGATCCTATCCGGATTTCGACCCTAAAAGCATCTTTATCACATTTCAACTAAATCCCAAATCTCTTTTTAATGCTCCGGCAAACTGCTATTCACTTCTCAGGTTTTCATCGTGAACCGTGCTCCTGCCCTGAAGCTTCGGCGCATGCGTAAGTTCACTCCGAGCGCAGGCTCTTCACCGGGTTCACCAATGCGGCTTTTACGGTTTGAAAGCTGATCGTCATCAATGTGATGATGATGGCTATCAATGCAGACAACACAAATACCCACCAGGAAATATCAGTTTTATATTGATAGTTCTCCAGCCATTTAGTCATCGCCAGATAAGACAGCGGCGCTGCAATCAATAACGCTATGATCACCAGCACAATAAATTCTTTGGATAGTGAAGCAAACAGGGATGCAACGCTGGCGCCGAGCACCTTGCGGATACCGATCTCCTTAAACCGTTGTTCGGCCGTGAACATGGCCAGGCCCAGCAAGCCGAGGCATGAAATAAATATGGCCAGGAAGGCAAAGCCGTTGGATAGCTTGCCCACCACCTGCTCATTCTGGTAAAGCGCCTGGTATTCTAAATCGGAGAAAGCGTAATCAAATGCGAAGTTTGGGTTCAGCTCCTTGTAAACCTTTTGAAGGCTGGCCAGCGCCTGTTTTGTTTGACCGGGCTGCGTCCGGATCACCGCGTTGCCAAAACCTTCTTGTTCGCCAAAACGGATAACAAGGGGTTTTATTTCTTCGTGAAGGGAGTTGAAATGAAAGTCTTTTAATACGCCGATGATCGTCCCTTTTTTACCCCAGAAGGTTAGCGGTTGGCCGATGGGGTTTTTATAACCGATCACGGCAAGGGCGGCCTGGTTAATCAGGTAGCCTGTGGAATCAGTCGTAAAATCTTTTGAATAATCCCTGCCTGCAGCCAGGGTTAGCTTCATGCACCGCACGAAGTCGTACCCAACCGAGGCCTGCGTAAACATGACATGGCCGTTCGGGTCCTTGCCTGTCCATTCAACGCCGCGGGTGCCATTCTCGATATTGGTAAGATCGAAGCTGGTACGGCTTACCGATTGTATGCCCGGAAGCCCCATCACCTCCTGCTTAAAAACTTCATATTTTGAAAGCAGGTCGCCGTCCAGCGGTACGTAAACCAGGTTTTCGCGGTCATATCCCAAGTTTTTACTTTGAATATAATTTACCTGCTTTGAAATGACGATCGTTCCGATGATGAGTGTTATCGACAATACAAATTGAAAAACCACCAGGCCCTTGCGGAATAGTGCCACGCCAGGGCCAAGTTTCAGCGTCCCTTTTAAGACCTTGACCGGGTTAAACGATGACAGAAATAAGGCAGGATAGCTGCCCGAAACCAAACCGGTAACTAATGTGATGATGGCCAGCCCTATCCAAAATACAGGGCGGTTAAACGGAAGCCCGATCTGCTTTTGAGTAACCTGGTTGAAGGCAGGCAGCAATACGATAAGCAGCAAAACGGCAATGCCCACCGCTATCAGCGTCACCAACATCGACTCGCCAATAAATTGTTTTATTAAAACGGACCGTTCGGCGCCCACAACTTTACGCACGCCAATTTCGCGCGCCCGCTTAACCGACCGTGCGGTACTCAGGTTCATGAAATTGATGCAGGCAATCAGCAAAATAAACAGGGCTACGATGCTGAACAGGCGCACATATTCGAAGCGGCCGCCATCTATTTTACCATTCGTAAAATTGCCATGCAGGTATAGGTCATTATACGGCTGTAAGGCCAACTGGGGCGTTAAAGCCCTGTGTTGCGGTTGGGTATAGTTATCCAGGAAATGAGCGATCTTTTTGCCCACCAGCGCCGGATCAGCGCCTGGCCGCAGCATAATAAAAGTAAGCGGGCCCGAATTTTCCCAATCTTTTGCCCATCCATTCTCATCCAAAAACTTTTGCCAGTTGAGGAGGTACTCAAACGGGGTAGACGTTGTGTTGGGCAGGTCTTCAAATACGGCCGACACGGTAAGGTTTATCGTATTCTCCAGCAAAATGTTTTTGCCTATCGCCGCTTCGGGGCTTCCAAAAAGCTGGTTGGCCATTTTATGCGAGATGGCGATGCCGGACAGTGTATTTAATGCATTTTGCGCATTTCCCTGTAAAAGTTTGGTGTCGAACATTTTAAAATAATCTGGGCTGGCAAAACTGCCGGTAAGTTTCAGCGCCTTCTCCCCCACCCTGAAGTTGTGCGGCTCTACCCAGGCCATCTGTGTGGCATATTGCACCTCGGGGATAACTTTTTTCACCTCGCCGGCTATCAGCGCGGGTGTGCCGTATGAGGCATCATCCTTATGATCGACGTGGGTTCGCTCATAAACATCGTATATCCGCGGGCCGTTTTTATGCCACGCATCCATATCCAGTTCATTTTGCACCCACAGCAAAATAAGCAGGCTGCAGGCGATACCCACCGCCAGGCCCGAGATATTGATAAACGAATGCGCCTTGTTCCTGACAATGTTGCGCCATGCGATTTTTAAATAATTTTTAAACATATAGCTGCGGTTTAATTTCTCAGAAGACCACTTCGGAGTGGATTCCTGGAACGAAATTACCCTTGCAGAAGGAGAATAAGGTCTCAAAGTGTAAGATGGGCGCTCTTTTTCCAGCCTGCTCTTATATTCCGCCGGGCTTTTCCCGGTCATTTCCCTAAAAACGCGGTTAAAGGTGGATTTGGAATTGAAGCCGGCATCCAAGGCGATCCCGATCAGTGTTAGCCGGTCATAAGCTGGGTCCTGCATTTTCCGGATCACCTCACGGATGCGGTATTCATTAATAAAATCATTAAAGCTTTTTCTAAATGCCGTGTTAATGATCCGGGATAATTCATTGGGAGTGAGATCCAGCGTTTCCGCCAGGGAGCGTAAACTGAGTTCAGCATCCTGGTATAACAAGCCGGTCTCCATGGTTTTGCGCAGCCAATTACCTTTTTGCTTTAGCTCCGTCGCAGGCGATGGCTTTGACACAACCGGCCCGGGGGCGGGCGCCGCAATTTCAAGACTTAAGAACGCTTTGGCCGCTATCCATATCATCATCACCGCTAAAACCAGGTATAAAGGATAATAAGCTTGAATGCCCGGGTGGTTGTGGTAATAAAAATAATCCACGCCCATAAAGGGTATCCATAAGAGCCAAAACAGCGCAAAACGCTTCAGCAAGCGACGCAGCCAGCGCAACTGATATTGAGGGCGATCAATAGAATTAGCGTTCAACCGCCAATGAAAGTCCCGTATTAACCTGCGGGATAGGTATAAGTAAGTGATGACCGAAATTGCCGCCAGCACCTGCAATATTGGATTAAGCTCTTTGAAGATCAGCGTATCATAAGTAGCCGCGCCAGTCCTTATGCACTCTTTAATCTCCAATACCAAAACACCCAACCCCAGCAGTAAGGGGCTGAAATGCAACAGATCCCTCCGACGGAATTTATATGCCGGCCGTGTAATTTTAAGCACATAAAAATAGATCAGGGGGCCGAACCCAAGCGAAAATTGCAGCGGCAGCCAGCTCCAGCGCGGAAAATAGATCGTCAGCCTGGTATCGATGCCCAATACCCAGGCCGTCTGCAAAACAACGGTCGCCAGCGCCAGGGCCAGAAAACGGTTGGCTGCCTGGTTAGTCCTTTTGGTAAACCATAATTGCAGGGCGAAAGTCAGCCCGATAAATATCGTTCCCAGGAAAGCCAGGTCATAGGGGCTGATATGGAAAGTGTATGTATTCAAGCAATTAGCTTCCGCAATCGCTGTTCCAAATAGATAAGCTATTGATAGATAGAAAATTACACAATATTTGAAACGGGCGTTGTAACAAAATCGAACAGCAGGCCGGTCGGTTTTGGAGGGAGATTTCAGAAAACCCGGCAAAGCGTTCCATTTTTACACACCGAACACGTGGAACAAGATGAAACACATTGATTATCAATAATTTAAGTCTTTATTCAGTGCTTAAAATTCAGTAAGTAGTTGATAATCAGCATAAATTAAAATGCCGTTTTTGATAACAACCCATGAAATAATTGATAATCAGTATGTTCCACTTATACAATACGATGCTTTGTCTCGCGTATATAAAAATGCGTCCCGTATCTCACCCCGGAACGCACCACATCGTGATTCAACTAAATCTCAGATCGCAGGTTTATGCGTCTAAGTTCTTTTGGTCATTTGTCATTAGCATTTACCGGCTAATTTTCACCTTTTTACTGCCAACCGCCACTGCCACTGCCTACTCTGACCGAAGGCTCCTCACCGGGTTCACAATAGCTGCTTTAATGGTCTGAAAACTGGAGGCTATGAAAGCGATCAGCAACATACCCACCCCGCTCGCTGCAAAAATCCACCAGCTGATGCTGGTCTTATCCGCATAGCTTTCCATCCATTTGTTCATGGCCAGCCAGGCCAGCGGCGTGACGATGACGAAGGCCAGCAGCATGAGCAATACCAATTCCCTGGATAGCAGGGTTACGACTTGTGCCACAGATGCACCCAGTACTTTGCGAATGCCGATCTCTTTAGTGCGCTGACCGGTAGTGTAAATAGCTAACCCTAATAACCCAAGGCAGCTGATCAATATCGAAAGCCCGGTGGCCCAGGTTAACAAGGTTGAAGTATGTTGTTCCTGGTCGTAAAATTGAGCGATCGATTTGTCGTAGAACTGGTAGTTGAAATCATCATCAGGGTACGCCTCTTTCCAAATTTTTCCCGCGGCGGCTATTGTTTTCTGCCAGTCCGCGCTGCCGGCAGTTTCGGGCTTTAAGGCGATATGTATCGTGCTGTTGTAGAAATTGTCGTTACCATTTGCAAGGATCACCAGCGGGTTTATCGGCGATTGCAGCGAATGCGTATAAAAATCACCGGCCACACCAACAATGCGCATTGGCTTTGAATCGTTAAGTTTACCAAGCATTTTACCTATGGCATCACCGGGATTTTTGAAACCAAGTACCCGGGCATATTTATTATTAATTACCAACGCATGTGCCGTGTCGCCGGGCTGGATACCACGGCCGGCGAGTATTTTAATATGATACAACCTGATATAATTTTCATCCCCGAATTTCATTTCGACGGAAGTAGTTATCTCCTTTTTTCCATCGATGTAGGTCTCGTCCGTGGTGTTGGTTCCATCGGATGAGGGCGGCTCAAAACCCAAACTCACCATTTCAATACCGGGCAGGTATCGCAGCTTGTTTTCCAGTACCCTGTTAATGGCCGATGTACGTTTTTTATATGGGGTCTCCAGGAAAACAATGGCATCCTTTTTAAAGCCGAGGTCCTTATGCAATGCGTAATAGACCTGTTTGCTCACTAGCATGGTTGCCATTATGAAAAACTGGGCTATCACAAACTGCGATACGGTGAGCGATTTGCGCAGCCAGGCATTCCTGGTTTTGTGATTATTGCTTTGTGCCTGGTTTTTAAGCACCAAAACCGGTTTATAGCCCGAAAGCAGCAGCGCCGGGTAAAAACCGGATAAAACGCTGACGACCAAAGTCAATAGAAGCAGGAACAGGAAAATGCCGGGTTGATGGATAAAATCAGCCGTAACGCCGGGCGCAATAAAATCTGAAAACAGGTTTAAAATCACAGGGGTTAAACCGATCGAGACAATTACCGCAAAAAGAGTGATCAGGAACGTTTCGCTTAAAAACTGCACCACCAATTGTATGCGGGTGCTGCCCATGGTTTTGCGGATGCCGATCTCTTTGGCCCGTTGAGTTGCCTGTGCTGTGGATAAATTGATAAAATTGATGCAGCCCAGTATGAGCAGGAAACCGGCAACCACAAGCAGCAGGTATGCCCGGGTTTTACTGGCGGCTGAGCCGAACTCAAAAGTGCCGTAAACCTGGTCGAAATGGATATCGCTGAGCGGCTGAACGGTGTAGGTTGTTGAATTTCCGTTTTTCAGATCATCAGGACTTTGCGGGTTATTTTTTTTGTATAGCGCATTTACCTGCGCTTGTATGTTAGCTACCGAAACGCCAGGGGACACCTTGATAAACACCTCGGACGCGCCATTGGTGCTTCCCCAATTATTCGGTTGAACAGTCCTTGCCAGGCTGGTTTTTGGTTTAACCGAACTGAATGAAATAAAATCGTGGAACGAAAAATCGGTGTTCTCCTTGATGGTTTCAACGATGCCCGATACCGTTGTTTTCAACGTATCATAAGTGACCATTTTGCCGATCATCTGTTCGTAACTGAGCGCAGGGAAATAAAGCTTAGCTTTTTCGGAGGTAAGCACTACGTGATACGGATCACTCAACGCCGTTGCGCTTGAACCCGCAAGCCATTTATATGGTATGAGTTTAAAATAGTTTTGATCGGCCAGGGTGATTTGATCCTGGGACTTAAACTTTACCGGTTCGTTGTGCTTGTTTAATACGGTAACATCGGGACTTAAGGTAAACAAAGGCGCCACGATATCGACGCCGGTGACGGTACTTTTTATACCAGCGGCCAACGGAGCGACAACGCCATGGGCATGGGCTTCGTTGCCCTGGAATTTGAAATTGGTCACCACACGGAATATGCGATCGTTGTCTTTCTCAAATTTGTCGAATGTAAAATCGTAGTTTACAATTAAGTAGATAACCAGCGATGCGCTTATACCTATAGAAAGTCCTACGATATTGATGAAGGTAAAAACCTTGCGCTTCCAGAAGCTGCGAAAGGCGATCTTTAAATAATTGCGAAACATACCATTATAATTTAATTTTTCGTTCGACCACTTTGGAGTGGCTTTGTAAGACGAAATTATCGCTGCAAACTGGGTATGATGCGTCAAATTATAAGATGGGCGCTCTTTTTTCAGCTCACTTTTATATTCTGCCGCGCTTTTCCCGGTCATTTGCCGGAATGCCCGGTTAAAAGTGGATTTGGAGTTAAATCCCGATTCAAAAGCAATCCCCAGCAAGGTAATGTGATCATAAGCAGGGTCCTGCATTTTACGGGCTGCCTCCGCAACCCGGAATTCGTTAATAAAATCGTTGAAGCTTTTTTTCAGCACTGTATTGATTATCCGGGATAATTCATGGGTAGTTAACCCAAGCTTTTCGGCAAGTGAAACTAAACTTAGTTCAGGGTCCTGGTAGTAGCTGCCGGTTTGCACAGCTTTTTTTAGCCACGCACCCATTTGCTTCATTTCCGCCGGAAGCGGTGGTTTTAAAGACGGAGCCGGGGCGACCGGCACGCCAACCTCCGGCCTTAAAAAAGCTGAGGCCGCCATCCAAATTGCCGCTGCCGCTAAAAGCAGGTATAAAGGATAGTAAACATTGATGCTTAATTGATTTTGATAATAAAAATAATCAGCGGCAGTAAAAGGTATCCACAATAGCCATAACAGGCCGAAACCTATCAGTAAGCGGTTCAGCCACCGTAGTTCGTACCTGTACCGGTCGCCCCAATTAAATTTTAACCGCCGGTAATAGCGCTCGATCAGCCGGTGAGCCAGGTAAAGGTAAATGATGACGGAAACAAACGCCAGCAATTGCAATACCGGGTTCAGTTGCCGAAAGGCCGGTGTTTGATAGGTAGCTGCGCCGGTTTTTATACTGTCCCTAACTTCCCAGGCCTGAGCGCCCAGTTCCAGCAGCAATGGGCTGAAATGCAGTATATCCTTAAACCGGAATTTATATTCCGGCCGGGTTATTTTAAGCACATAAAAATAGAGCAGGGGGCCAAGCGCGAGCGAAAATTGCAGCGGCAGCTGGCTCCAATGGGGAAAATAAGCGTCAAGACCAATGTCCCTACCCAATACACCAAGCAGCCACAGTACCATTATAACCAGGGCTAAACTTAAAATGCGGTTTGCAGCCTGGTTGGTCTTTTTGGTGAATGCCAATTGCAACGCAAGAAAGAACCCGATAAATATGGCCCCCAGGAAAGCCAGGTCATAAGGGGTGATATGGAAAGTGTATGTATTCAAGCAGTTTATTGCTTCAATCGCCGTTCCAATTAGATAAGCCATTGATATATACAAAATTATGAAATGTTTGAAGTGCGTATTGTAACAAAATCGAACATTGGGCCGTTCGGTTTTGAAGTATCTGAAAACAAAAATGCGTCCCGTATCTCACCCCGGAACGCACCACATAAAGTGTCAACTAAATCGCAGATTTATGTATCTAAGTTTTTACCCCCTCCAACTCCCCCAAGGGGGATGGTTTTTATTGGTTCAATTGTTCATTAGTTGATAGGTACCCCCAGTTACAGGTTCGAATTAAAAACCTTTCGCCTTTTACCTCAAAAAGCTACTCACTCCTCAAACTCCTCACCGGGTTTGCCAGCGCTGCTTTGATGGCCTGGAAGCTTACGGTGGCAATTGTTATCGCCAATGCCGCTGCGGCAGCAAGTGCAAATACACCCGGGCCGATACTGATGCGGTAGCTATATCTCAGCAACCAATTGTGCAAATAATATAATGCTACCGGGGATGCTATCACACAACTGATCAGCACCAGCAGCAGAAAATCTTTGGATAGCAAAAGCCACATTTGCGGCACCGAGGCGCCCATCACTTTACGTATTCCTATCTCTTTGGCGCGTTGTTCGGCAACATATGCAGCCAGCCCGAAGAGACCCAGGCATGAAATAAATATGGCCAGCCCGGCAAATACGCCCGCCAGTTTGCCCACCAACACCTCCAGGTTAAACTTGTGCTCATACTCGTCGTTCACAAATTTGTACTCGTAGGGGTAAGCCTGGTTATATTTTTCAAATATCTTGCCTATTTTATCTATCGCAATATGCGTACCTGCGTTTTTCGCCAGCCGGTACGTCACCACAAACCCAAAGGGGTTATGCCCGAAAACGGCAGGCTCCACCGGGCTATAAGGCGAATCCATCAGCGCGTCTTTTACCACGCCGATGATCCTTACCGGTTTTGCGTTGAAATTGATGGTTATCAGTTGATTAACAGGATTTTTCAAGCCGATGCGCCTAACCATCGCTTCATTCACGATCACATTCAGTGTGTCGCTCTTCCAGTCGCCTGTGAAGTTGTGCCCCGCGGCAAAGGTCATGCCCAGGGTGTTAAAATAGTCTTCAGATATCCATATCGCGCCGATGTTCACCGTTTCTTCGCCTGCCAGTTTGCCCGGCCATTTCTGCAGCGTAAAATGACTGTACACCTGTGTCGCCGGCGAGGTGGATGAGGCCACGCTCTCAACCATTCCGGAAGATAGCAGGTCGTTTTTCAGGGCTTCATAATGTTGGGAAAGGTCGCTGTTCATGTCGGTCATTATCAGCCTGTCGGCGCTGTAACCCGTCGGCCGGTTCTTCACATATTGGATTTGCTGGTACACGATCACGGTACTGATGATCAACGCAATGGAACAGGTAAACTGCACCACCACCAGCACCTTCCTTGGCACGGACGCCCACCTCCCCACCTGGATGCTCCCCTTAAGCACCTTAACAGGGTTGAACGATGACAGGTAAAACGCCGGCCGGCTGCCCGCTGTCAAACCGGTAAACAGCACAAACAGGATCATGATGCCCCAGAATCCGATATTGCTATAAGGAATATGGACATCGGCGCCTGTCAGCGCGTTGAATGCCGGCAAAGCCAGCATAACCAGCAGCAGCCCCAGCAGGAACGAGATAAAAGTGATAAGCACCGACTCCGTCAAAAACTGGTAAACCAGGTCCATCCGCGCCGAGCCGATGGCCTTGCGCACCCCGACTTCCCGCGCCCGTTTCTCCGATCTCGCCGTTGAAAGGTTCATGAAATTGATACACGCGATAGCCAGCACCAGCATACCGATGATACTGAACAGGCGTACATATTCCACAAAGCCGCCGGCGGGTTTGCCGTTTTTAAAATCAGTGATCAGATGCCAGTCTTTCAACGGATGCAGGATCACCTCCGGCTTCAGGCTGCGCATCTCCATGCTCCGTTTATAAACAAGGTCTTTGATTTTCGGCTCGACCTGCCCGTAGGTCACTCCAGGTTCCAGCGCCAGGTAACCGGAGAATGAATTGTAAGTCCATTTGGTTCGCCCATCCTTTATCCAGCCCTGGGTAGCTTCGCTGTAAGCAAAGGGCACCAGGTAATTGAACTGCAGCGATGCATTTGCTGGGATATTCCTGATGACGCCGGTAACCCTCATGTTCTGCGAATTGTCAAAACGCACTTCTTTCCCCATTGGGTCGGCGTTGCCAAACAATGCTTTGGCGGTGGCCTCGGTCAGCACGATCGAATAAATATCCTTTAGGGCTGAATTGGCGCTGCCCTTAATAAACGGATATTGAAATATCTTAAAGAAATCCGCCCCGACCGCTCCTCCACCCAGGTATAGCTTTTTATCGCCTGCCAGCAGGCCGTGGTTCATTTTGCCAACATTGTCAGTTTCGGCCACATATTTTATTCCCGGTATTTCTTTACGCAAAACATCGGTCAGCGGCAGCGCTATGGACGTTTGCGTGCTTGTGCCGTTATGCTGGCTGGTCAGGTTCATCTCAACCTGGTACAATTGCTGGTAACCGGGCAGGAAACGATCATAGGAATATTGGTTGACCACCCATAAACCGATCAGCAGCGCCACAGCCATGCCGGCTGCCAGGCCCGCAATATTTAGTGTGCTATAAACTTTGTTGCGCAGCGTGTTGCGCCATGCGATCTTTAAATAATTTCTAAACATATAGTTGCGATTTAATTTCTTATCAGACCACACCGGGGTGGCTTCGTGACACGAAATTATCGCGGCAGAGCGGGAATAGGAGCCCAAATGATAAGTTGGGCCTTCTTTTTTAATATCGTTTTTATATTCGGCAGCGCTTTTCCCGGTCATTTGCCGGAAAGTGCGGTTAAAAGTGGTTTTGGAGTTGAATCCGGAATCGAAAGCTATGCCCAGCAGCGTCAGGCGGTCATAGGCAGGGTCCTGCATTTTCCGGGTCACCTCCCGGATGCGGTATTCATTAATGAAGTCATTAAAGTTTTTTTTGAGCGCCACATTAACGATCCGGGATAGTTCATGATGATGAATGTCCAGCGCTTCAGCCAATGAGTTTAGGCTTAGCTCTGCATCCCGGTAAAACAACCCCGCTTCCATGGCTTTGCGCAGCCATTTGCCTTTTTGCCTCAGTTCTGGCGGGGGCGATGGCCTTGAAACAGGCGCGGCCGGTGCGGGCGTTCCTATGTCCGGTCTCAAAAACGCCGCAGCCGCAATCCATATCATCATCACTGCCAAAAGCAGGTACAACGGATAATAAACATATGTACCCGGGTGGTTGTGATAATAAAAATAATCCACAGCCATAAAAGGTATCCATAATAGCCAAAACAGCCCGAAACGCTTCAGTAACCTGCGCAGCCAGCGCAATTGATATTTAGGGCGGTCAATTGAATGAGCGTTCAACCGCCAATGAAAGTCCCGGATCAGCCCGCGGGATAGATATAGATAAGTGATGACCGAAATTACCGCCAGCAACTGCAGTACCGGATTAAGTTCCTTACAGATCAACGTGTCATAAGTGGCGGCGCCTGTCCCTAGGCTTTCCTTAACCGCCAATACCTGCACGCCAAGTTCCAGCAACAAGGGGCTAAAATGCAGCATGTCCTGCCAAAAGAATTTATGTTCCGGTCGGGTAGTTTTGACTACATACAAATAGATCAGTGGACCTAAGGCCAGCGAAAATTGCAGCGGCAGCCAACTCCAGTGCGGAAAGTCTGCGTTCAATCGGATATCGATGCCCACTATCCAAACCATCCGCAAAACGATGGTTAACAGGGCAAAGCCAAGCAAGCGGTTGGCGGTCCTGTTAGCGCTTGTGGTAAACCATAACAGCAGCGTAAAATTTAGCCCTATAAAGATCGTTCCCAGGAAAGCCAGGTCATAAGGGGTGATATGGAAAGTGTATGTATTCACGTAAATTAGTCCCGTCAACTGCTGCTCCAAACTTATAAAATACTAATGGATAAGATGTTAACGATAAATTAAAATAAATGGTGTATCAAAACCGGACGAAGTAACGTCCGGTTTTGGAATAGCGGTTTAGAAAGGTTAGCAGGGTGCAGCGGCAAAAACCAAAAAGCCTCAAATCTTTCAACTTGAGGCTTTTAAGTTTTACTGGTGATAACGTTTAGTTTGCCGTCCAGGTATTATTTTTTATATCGGCATCCATAAATACGCCGCCGTCCAGCGTTATCGATTTTACATCTTTTGATGTTTTAATGTTGACAGCAATGTTTTTCTGATCGTGCTCCCAAACGATGGGGGATTGATGAAAGCTTTCGGTAGTACCGTCAGCATAGGTTACGTTCACATCGAAGGGAACTGCGAACCCGCCAATATTCTTTATCGACAAAGCGTAGCCGCCCGATGCCTTTTCGGCTTTTTCAAGGCTCAGATCGATATAGGATGGGGTGAAAAACCAGTTATAAAAAAACCAGTCGAGGTCCTTGCCCGATCCTTTTTTCATCGAATAAAAATAGTCCCAGGGGATAGGGTGTTTCCCGTTCCAGTTGCTCATGTAAGTATGCAGGGCCTTTTTAAACAACTCATCGCCCAGCATATCTTTCAAAGCCAGGTAACTTAACGAAGGTTTGCCATAGGCGTTGTTACCGCCGCCAAAAGTAACTTCGGGCGAAGGCGTTATAATGGGGTTTTCCTTCTCGTGCGGACCGTGTATCCACCGGTCAACGCGAAATTTTTTATAAAATTCATCTGCCGATTGCTTGTCCCGTTCTGCCGTGCCGATCAGTAATTCGAATGTAGTTGCCCAGCCCTCGTCCATAAAGGCGTAGCGGCTCTCGTTGGTACCCATGTAAAATGGGAAGTAGGTGTGGGCTATCTCATGGTCTTGCACCAGCTGCGCAAACACCAGGTCCTTTTCGTGGCTGTCATTTACCATCATCGGGTATTCCATATCGGCAAAACCCTGTACCGAAGTAGTTTTTGGGAACGGGTACGGCACTCCCGGCAAATTATGCGAAAACCAGTCCAAAGAATTTCGCGCAAATTGCACATAATGATGAAAATCGTCCGAGGCATCGGCGAACGCGGCCTGTACGGCAACGCGGCGGTGTTTTTTATCGTCAACCACAACACTCGCGGCGTCCCAGTCGTAGTGGTCGCTTACGGCCAGGGCCACGTCGGTAATGTTGGTGGCCGTCCATGTCCAGGTGTTGGTTGCATTTTGCGTGGTGATATTTTTATTGGCCAGGTCCTGCGCGGCAGCGATGTGTATGGTCGAGTCGCTCGTCATGGATTCCTGTAGTTTTTTTGCAAAACCGGGCTGCAAAACCTGGGTGGGGTTTCGCAGGGTGCCGGTGGCCCAAACCAGGTAGTTCTTGGGCACGGTTACATTCAGGGTATAATCATTAAAGTCGTTATAAAACTCCAGCGAGCCAGTATGCGGCTGCGTATCCCATCCTTTGTAATCGTCGTACACGGACACCCTTGGGTAAAAATAAGCCAGGTAGAAAGTGGTTGAATCAAGCACGCCGTCGCGGCCATGGGCTTTGGACAATAAGTAGTGCCAGGTAATGTTGAGTTTTAACGAGTCGTGCGGCATCAGCGGCGACTTCAGATCCACCATTTGGTTAGTGGTAATGGCCTTGTTGTTGTCCCAGTCGGTTTTTACGCCGTTGATTTGCAGGTCGTCCACGTGTACGCCGGCGGTTGGGTCAGCAGCGCCGCCTCTCCCTGCGGCAAGGTGAACGTTTACAATCAATTTCATGTTCAGGCTGTGCAGCGTATCCGGGCTGTTGTTAAAATAAGTTATTGCTTCAACGCCATTGATCGTCCGGTCAGGCGGCGCCATGGTTACCGAAATGTTGTACCGCCCATGGTTTTCCCAGTAGTTTTTACCGGGCTTGCCATTGAGTGAGCGGGTACCCTTATCATAGGCTTGCTTAATCTCGGGCGGCATGGTCAGCGTTTGTGCATTGGCCGACAACAGGGCCAGCAAAAAAATGGCGGAAAGCGCAATGGATGATTTTAACATACGTATCGTTTTGAAGTAAAATGCAGTTTTTATAACCGCTAAGTTAGAGAAATACCCCATATGTGCATAGCTTGCGCTAAATGCTGTTCAAATTTTTTTTGACTTCGGACGACTATGCAGGTGGCCGGCGACTACCAAACACAAAAAAACTCAAAGCGTTCCACTTTTTCACACGGAACGCGTGGAACATTGTGAAACATACTCATTATCAGCGTGTTTCACATTTTAATAAATCATCTGATTTAGCTAAGTAACTGATAATCAACATAACTTCAAATGCGTTTTTTGATCGAAATTGCTGGAGCGATTGATAATCAGCATGTTCCACTTTTGAGGCACTTTTAAAGTTGGTGATTTTTGATGATTTTGCGGGATTTGGCCCGGTTTCCCCCGCCGGTTCAAGCATCTTGCTTGAACCCAAATAAGTGTAAGCGTCCCGCTTACATAACCACTTTAGGAGTTCAGCAAAACGCCATGCAATCATTGGGATACGTCAGCGGGACGCTGACAGCGGTTTGAGTTCAAGTGAGACACTTGGAACCGGCGGCGGGGTTTCAAACTACAGGCATAGCAGGGGATTTTTCAAGGACCAGTTTCAATATTCAGATTGATTTTCTGCTACGATGAGCGTTTCAAACCTGTGCCGGCGCCCTTCAATTTCAACTCCTTCATAGTAGATCTCTTCAAACCTATTCATGTTTTTTACGAGGGATAATTTTACTTAACACAAAATAAAGAACTAATGCTATGATAGTCCAGTATAAAGCGCAGACAAGCGCCCGAACCGGGGGCGCCGGATCGGGATCGTTGAATATTGGGGCCAGGGGCCCTACCAAAACAATTTTAACAGGATATATAATTGCGGCAACGGTGCGCTTCCAGGCTATTGGCGAGCCGGCTCCCGGGAACCAGTCGCCGTTTACGGGTTGCAGCAGTAAATTGGTGATCCCCTGAAAGACAAACGCCGAAAAGAGAAAGATAATAACGAATTTGGTTACTGAAATTTTCATAATCTTGAACCCCCGTAGTCAACAAAAGTACTTTGCATTACAAAGTTAAATAAATCACTTGTATTTCAAAGTATTTTAATAAAACTACCAGGATTGGTTGTGTTGCGTGTTAAATCATCTTGCTTGAACCCAAATAAGTGTAGGCGTTTGGCTTACGTTAGCCACTTTACGAGTTCGGAAAAACGCCATGCTATCATTGGGGTACGTCAGCGGGACGCTGACAGGCGTTTAGGTTCAAGTGGGACACTGAACCGGCGGGGGGTTCATATCCACCTTAAGGTGGACGGCAGTTCCATCCTGCTCCCTGACGCATTATGTCCGAATTTTTCCTTGTAGGCAGTTGAAAAATGAGAAAAATTCTCGAAACCTACCCTGTAATAAACATCAACAGGCCTTTGTCCAATCTCAATCAAAAGCTTTGCTTCCGCCAAACGCCGATCCTTTAGCCATCTTTCCGGAGTATTATCGAAAATATTTCTAAAATCTCTTTTAAAAGTAGAAAGGCTTCTGCCTGTGAGTCGTGCGAATTCAGATATGGAGACGTTGTAAATAAAATTCTGGTTTATAAACTTTTCCAAATCAATTTTAAAAGGTTCGCTTAAATCAAATATCATCTCTTCAAGCCGTTGGTCATATCCCAACAACAGGGCAATAGCTTCGGTAGTTTTTAACGATGCCAAAGTTGGGTTTAATTTTTCCGGTTGATTAAAGTATGGCAGCAAGGATTGGAAATAGGCCCTGATAAATTTTGATTTGCTTACATCAACTAAATATCCGCCTGCATACCTGTGTTTCAATTCAATTTTATTTTGAGCAGCGTATTTTTTCAAGGCCTCCGGTGTCAGAAAAATGTTCACGCTTTTACAGGGCCTACCGCTTTCATCCGGAAGCTTTAAAGCCTTTACCAACTCGTTTTTACGTATCAGTATAATCGATCCTGCGTTTGCAACATATTTGCTATGGGCAAACTGCAATTCACGCGTTCC
>Ga0210389_10001153_pt1 | contig 21718 bp, 22 predicted proteins | sample IncBWH28OmetaG_FD_160127 | JGI IMG/M metagenome (GOLD analysis project Ga0210389, IMG submission 160127) | Forest soil microbial communities from Barre Woods Harvard Forest LTER site, Petersham, Massachusetts, United States - Inc-BW-H-28-O ...
TAGGATCTAACCTAATAGGGGTGCGATAATTTCAGTAACGAATCCTCCTGCAACTTATGAAGCGCCACGTCCTCATCTACGGGTTGATCGGTGGAATCTTGATTGCTCTGCTCCAGTGGACCGAGTATCAGTTCCTGGTCGTCGAACATTCCATCGAAATCTACGGCGGACTGATCGCCGCGACCTTTGCCGTTCTTGGCATCTGGCTTGGCCTCAAGCTGACAGCAAAACGCCAGACAATTGTTGTGAGGGAGGTCCCCGTCGCTGCCGAGGGACCGTTCATCCCTGACGAAAGAAAACGTGAGGACCTCCATATCACTCGCCGTGAGCTTGAGATCCTTGAACTGATCGCCCAGGGCCTGAGCAACCGCGAAATCGCCGAGAAGCTTTTTGTGAGCGAGAGCACGGTGAAGACCCATTCCAGCCGTGTTTTCGACAAACTCGGGGCGAGACGAAGAACGCAAGCGGTGCAACTCGGCAAGGAATTCGGCCTTCTCCCCTGATTTACTCGTGCACTTACTCTCGCAGAAGCACGGTTCGCGCCGATAACCGCTCCCCCAAACGAACGATTTTTTCTCTCCGCAGCAAAAATCAGCCAAAAGGATGACGACACCGACCCCGCCGCGCGCGGTATGTTGAGCCGGTCGACGCTCAAAACGAGCGGCGCGAAGTTGATGAAAACATGAAGTTCATGAAAAACGAACTTCCGGAAAAAAGGAGCGAACATGAAGTTACTGAATTCAAATTCGATGAAGGTCTTTGTCTTTGTTATGGGTACTCTGTCGATCGGCTTGTTTTCAAGCACTGCGCTCATTCCCGCAACCGCCGCCGCCCCGGAATATGAACTTCCCCGGGTCTACGACGCCTCCATGCCACGTGACCAGCAGATCGCACTCGCCGAAAGCGCCGCCCCGGCCGAGGTATCGAGTAATGCCACAGTTTATGTTCTCGGGCCCAAAGGCTACGAGAAAGCGCGCGAAGGCACGAACGGCTTCAGTTGTTTTGTCGGCCGGCATTTCGTAAAACCCGCAGAGACAACCATTGAGCCGCAGTGCTTCGACGCCGAAGGCAGCCGCACTCTCTTGCTTGTCTACATGCACGGTGAAGAGCTGCGCACAAACGGCAAGTCCGAGGCCGAAATCAAGGCAGACCTCGCCAACGGATATAAGGAAGGCCGTTACCAGTATCCGAGCAAACCGGGGTTCCTCTACATGATGTCCAGCCAGAACCGCTTGAGCGCGATCCCCGAGCACGGCACTGGCATTTTTCCTCCGCACTTGATGTTCTATGCGCCGAACATGACCACGAAAGACATCGGGTTCGACGCCGAACCGAAGCTCGATTATCTTGGGATGACTCACCCCGGAGCAGGCGATAACCTGATCGTAGTTATCCCAGCAGCATCCAAGTCGCCAGCTGACACGGCTGGTCGCTGAGCCCGTATGAGCATGGGGCCGGCAGCATACGTGGAAAGGTCAGGATCGGACGAAGGAAAAATTACGAGGATATGAGAAAGATCATCGTCACCTTCGGGCTGATTTCCGGCGCTATCTCATCGCTGATGATGATAGCGCTGGTAACCTTCGGTGACAGGATTGGCTTCGACCGCGGCGCGATCATCGGCAACACCTCCATCGTGCTCTCGTTCTTGATGGTGTTTGTCGGCATCCGAACCTACCGGGACAACATCGGCGATGGTCAGATTACCTTTTTAAAAGCTTTTGCCGTCGGCCTCTCCATTACCCTGATATCGTGCATCTTCTATGTCGTAACCTGGGAAGTGATCTACTACAACTTCCTGCCTGGTTTCTGGGACGCCTATGGCGCTCATTTGGTTCAGAAGCTCACCGCCTCGGGGGCCAGCCCGGCAGCCGTCCAGGAAAAACTTGAGCAGGTCAGAAAATACAAAGAGCTGTACAAAAACCCATTCTTCAACGCAGTGTTCACGTTCATTCATCCCTTCCCGATTGGTCTCGTCATCACGCTGTTCTCCGCGTTGGTCCTGAGGCGAAAGCCGCAACCGCAACCTGAGCACTCACTCTTGCCAGAATCCTGAATCTGACTTGGAAGAGACCTCGGTATCACCGCAACGCCGTCCTGCTCCCTTACCGTAGCGGTTACCAAGGCCGTCAGCGTGAAGAGGGTGAGGAACCGAATCAGGATTTTGCGACGTGAGACTGGCATCGCTGCTTCCCAAAAACTCCATCGCTTTGAGCCGTGAGAATTTCGAACAGGGAGCGATACTCACATCTGTTTTGCGCTGAGAACTCTTACCACATTCCATCCGCGTTGCCAACGTAAGAGTTAGGGATCTACTGTCGCCCTTGATCCGTCGCAAGATCAATCAGGAATATGTCCGAATCTTCGCTTAGCCGGTCGAATACAATTCGGCTGCCATCTGGTGTGATATCAAAAGTCCGCATTGCCGCTGAGCTGCTCAATCGACTCAACCGCCGCGAGCGCATCGTGCCAAGGTCGAGCAGCCAGAAGTCCTGCTCGGCCAGCGTATCTCCCAGCATGTAAACCAGGCCAGTGCCATCGGGCAGAAAGCGGGCCCGCTCACCTTCGCGCTGCACATTGATCTCCGGCAGCTTCGCGGGAGTCCCGTCCGGGTGCACTGCCAGCAGCGGCGCGAGCGTGAACAACTGGGGTCCGCTATACACAATTAAGTCTCCACGCGGCGACCACACCGGATCGAGGTACGGCCCGGTTGTAATCCGAATCGGTGAGCCGCCGTCAACCGGAAGTTTGAATATGCCCGGCCCGTTGCGGTCGCTGCCTGCCACGACAATCCATTTGCCGTCAGGAGACCAGGAAGCCGTTCCCCGAACATCAACATCGCTCGAAAGGGGGCGGAGCCGTGTTCCATCCGTCGCCATTACTTGCATCTGTTGCTTGCCGTCTCGCCTCAGTGCAAAGGCAACGCTACTCCCGTCTGCGGACACAGCCGCAGGCGACTGCAGTGCGCCTTCGGAGCCCTTCCAGATCTCCAGCGCTTTTCCGTCGCGATAGCTCCACAGTCCATCAGCCCCGTCTCGCGAAGATAAGTAGAACAACGTTGCGCCCCCGAATCGCGGTGCCTGGGAGCGTGCGGTGGGCAGTTGGAAGGCCTTGACGTCCCGTTCCTCAACAAGGCGTTTGGCGATTGGAACGCTCCACAAGCTGACCTGAGCATTCACGACACCTGCCACAAGGCGACGGCCATCCGCGGAGGCTGCTAGTGAGGTGTATTGTTCCAAACCTGAACTTACGCGGTTTGTAGTTCGCGTTCTTAGATCGAACGCCGACAACCATGGTCCTGCCCCGTCTTTGTTGTGAGCTACGAACAGAACCGTCCTCTCGTCGATCGGTGTTGGGTAAGCAATATCCGTGTTGAGATGTGTGAGTTGTTCTGGTTTTCCTCCTTCCGCTGATATGCGCCATAGATCCATCTCACGAGTGGCGGGTCGGCCTCGTACAAAGTAGATCCAGCGCCCATCCTTTGACCAGACCTGATAGTGATTGTGTAATCCGGGATCGTTTTGCAGAATCAGGCGAGGATTGCCCCCGTCGTGATCCGCGACAAATGTCGGGTCACCGGCTTGCCAGGTGTGATAGACAAGCCGAGTGTGATCCGGAGACCAGGCAACTTCGGCGGCTTTTTCATCTGGAAAATTGTGTGGCGCCCCGCCAATCAGCGGCCACAGCATGAGCCTCTTGCCTTCGGTTCCCGCGCTCCACACTTCTAATCCGTCTCCGGAGAATCCCACCGCCCGGAGCGGCGCACGCGCATCCCCGATTCGGCCCTGAGTAAGATTTGTCAGGTTGCTCCCGTTCGTTTGAATGAGCCAGATGTCGAACGGGCCGCTCCGATTGGAAGTAAATGCAGCGAAGTTCCCATCTGGCGAAACAGCAGGATCGCTTTTGGCGCCATTGAAGTTAGCAAGCCGTGTGAACTGAGCACCGGAAAGTGGATTTCGGGCCGCTGGCCAGGGACCATTGACGGCAACCCACCACCCGCCCAATCCCGCTACCAGCAACGCCAGAAAAGTCCACAGCACCCAGGTGTAACGCTTCGGCGCGGACCTCGGGGACGTAGTTGCTCGCGAAGTGCCGGAATCGGTGTCGCGTCTCAGGCGCTGCAAGTCGGTGCGAACATCTGCAGCGTGCTGATAACGCAGCTGCCGGTCTTTCTCCAGTGCTTTGTGGATGATCTCTTCGAGTTTCACCGGAAGCTTCCGATTCAACTCCGCGGGCGATACTGGATCCCGATTCAAGATCGCGTCGTAGATGGTCGCTTCGCTTTGCCCCCGAAACGGCTGCGTTCCCGTCGCCATCTCGTACAGCACCACCCCAAACGAAAACAAATCTGTCCGACTATCTAACTCCTTGGCCCGCGCCTGCTCCGGAGACATATAAGCCACCGTTCCCATGGCCGTACCCGGCTTGGTCTCCATGGGCGTATGGGATTCCGCGAGGGTTTCCTGCTCCGGGCGGTGCATGACCGACACCTTCGCTAAACCAAAATCCAGGATCTTGGCGTGTCCTTGTTCGGTCACGAAGATATTTGCCGGCTTGATATCGCGGTGCACCACTCCTTTCCCGTGCGCCACCGCCAGCCCATCAGCAATCTCGATCGCCAGTGTCAGCAGAGTGTCAAGTTCGACGGGCCGACCCGCGATCATCCGATTTAGCGCCGTGCCTTCCAGGTACTCCAACGCGATATACGCCCGTCCGTCTACTTCCCCAATGTCATACAGGGTACAAATGTTCGGGTGGTTCAGAGCCGAGACAGCCTGCGCCTCCCGACGGAACCGGGCGAGAGTCTGCGCATCGTCGCTAACGTTTTCGGGAAGAAATTTCAGAGCGACAAAACGGTGCAGACGAGTGTCCTCAGCCTTGTACACCACGCCCATGCCCCCGCTGCCGAGTTTTGACACGACACGGTAGTGCGCGATGGTCTTGCCTACTAAGGCTCTACTATCTCCCTCTTCTGGAGCCTGCGCCGGAGAATCCTCCCTTGCCAGCGCTTCGGCTGCGACTTGCAAGGCAGGTGCTTCCATAAAGCTGTGAGCATCCTTCTCGAACGCCAGCAAGGACTCTACTTCGGCGCGCAGATGCTTGTCCCCAGCACATCGCCGCTCCAGGAACTCGGACCGCTGCTCCGGCGCAAGCTCTAAAGCCTCCTGCACAAGCTGCTCGACTCGGGATTGACGATCAGGCTCCAACCCGCTTGCCTCCACTCATTTCCCGCAGCAGCCACAGTTTGGCCAGCTTCCAATCCCGCATCACCGTTTCAGGTGAAACCTTCAGCACTCCAGCCGTCTCTTCTACACTCAAGCCACCGTAAAATCGCAATTCGACAACCTGACTTCTCCTGGAGTTAACATCGGAAAGAGCCTTCAAGGCCTCGTCTAATGCCACCAGGTCAGGACCGCGCTCAGGGGATAAGACCAACGCCTCGTCAAAACAGACATGCCGGGCTCCTTTGCCCCGCTTCAGATATTGTTGTCCACGGGCCCAGTCGGTAAGAATGCGACGCATTAGTTGGGCACAGACGGCGAAGAAATGAGCGCGGTCCGCCCAGCTTACTTCCTTGAAAGCGACCAGCCGAAGGTAAACCTCATTGACTAACGCTGTCGTTTGTAGAGTATGGTCGGGCTGTTGCCGGGCCATGTAACGCTGGGCCGCTCGGTGCAACTCCCGGTAGACCAGAGGCGTCAACCGATCTAACGCTTCTTCATCCCCGGCACTCCAGGCTCGCAATAATTGAGTGATCTCGTGAACTGAAGGTGGCCCCATTGAACTCCTCGCGGGAAGCCTACAGCCCCGACTGGTCAAAAAGAGTAGCACAGCTGGAAGGCCCTTTCCACAGAATGAGTTCCCACGCCTTCATCCTCCAGCGACAAGTTTTTTCTTGGGGGCATTGCAGTTTTTGTCGCCGGTTCTCGTTATAGGAGATGGAGCGGCAAGAGGATGGCAAGCGACTCTTCGAACCGCCTGTAAGAGTTCGACAAAGAAGTATTTCCAAAATTTCAGGAGGCGACTATGCAAAGCAAAACTTTCTTCTGCTCGATAGGGGCGTGGGTTCTCGTACTCGCGCTAGGCATGAGTGCAGCGGGGCAAGATCGGCCAGGCAGGCACTTCAGTGGCGTGATCAATGACTATCCATTATCAGCCAACCCGACAGCCGGTCCGTGGGAACTTCGCGGCCCGTGGTCCTTGCGCCTGCAACCGTGGGGAGGGGCAGATTTTTCGGCAGCTCTGACGATGGAGTTTTCCGATTTAGGATCCGGCACCGGGTACAGCACCAACGCCCGACACCAGCACACGCACCACATAACGATGAAAGGCGCGACCCTGGTTTGGAACCCGCCTCAAACCGATTGCCCAACCGGCATCACTCCCTTCCCCACCTACACCTGGGTTCTGGAAGTGAACGGAATGGCGGATGTTGCGGGAAATGGAGGATCTCCTTTTACCGGGCCAGTGCCGCTACAGGTCTGCCTCGGCGGTGGTCCGGACCTCGAGATTTCGAACATCACGCTGGTGTTTACGAATCTCTCGACCGGCCCATCACAGGCGACAAATCATTTCGGACCGCAGGCGATCCACGGGGTCGTTCGGCTTCCCAAGGACCCTGAATAGCCGGGCTGAAGTCACAGTGGTTTGAAAGAGGAGGAATATCCCCATGCGGCGAGTGCATTTTGTTCTGTTGTTCCTGGTGCTTGTTATAGGTGCGCAGCCCCTGGTCGCGGTTACTTATTATGTTACGCACCAACCGACCTTGCTCTGCACGAACAACAAGACCGGATATTCCATTTTTCTCACCATCCAAGATGCGGTCACCCAGGTGCCCGCAGGTTCCACTATTAACGTCTGCCCCGGAACCTACGCCGAACAGGTCATCATTTCCCAGCCACTTACGCTGCGAGGCGTCTCTTATGGCGCCTCGTCTCAAGCCGTGATCGCTATGCCCAGCACGGGGCTAACGACAACGTCCAGCGCTTCCTTCGGCACTGTTGCGCCACAGGTCCAGGTAACTGCCGGTCCGGTGAAAATAAGCAACATCACGGTGGACGGGACCGCGGGAAGTTCCAACTGTCCCGCGGGTACCTACTTCGGGATCTTTTACAGCAGCGGTTCTTCCGGGACGGTGAGTGAGGTAGAGGCTCGCAATCAAAACTGTAGCGCGGCTGGTATCGGATTCGGAGCCGAAAATGGACCCGGTGCCACCGGATCCATCATCATCGAGAACAACACTACGAATGCAGCCAACGGTGCCGGCATTGCCGCCGGTAGCGAAGGTTCGCTTTCTACGCTTACTGTCTCAATCAAAGGCAACTACGTTACAGGCAGCTTCAATGGCATTGTCACATGTTGCTACGTGGCGGGCACCGTCTCGGACAATGTCATTAATGCAGTTGCTGACGGTAGTGGCGTCTTTGCCTTCTCCCCGTCGACCGCGGTGTCCGGGAACACAATCATCGGCCCAGTAAACGGACTTGGGATCTATGTAGACGTCGACGGCGTGACCGTCTCGGACAACACAATTCACGGCGCCGAGTGGGGAGTGTGGGTCTACGGCGCGGCGACCGTCACTTCCAACCACGTATTCAATAGCAGTGCCGGCGGAATCTACATCGACAAGACTGGCGCGACTGTAAAAAGCAACGTCATTACCGGAGGCCCAGTCGGAATCGGGTTCAATTGCTTCACCGGTACGGTTAGCGGTAATACCATCAATGGCGTTACCACGGGACTCGACGGCGTCCCGGCGTCATTCACGGGAGTAAATACGTTCTACAACTTGGCAACCAACACAACTAGTGGCGGATGCTGATCCGCGCCAGAAAGAAATTCCGGGCTAGATCGACGAACGCAATGAAGAAACGGAGAACAGGAGAGCCCCATGATTTCCAAAACGCTTCGCATCGCTCGAGTGATTATTTTTGCCAGCTTTGCGCTCAGTTCCGCTGCCTGGGCGGCGACTTGTTCAAACGACTCTCTGAGTGGAACCTACGGGTTTCTGCACGCCGGCGTCGATAGCCATGGCGCCCCGGCCGCCGCCGTGACCCAGCTCACGTTTGACCCAACCACAGGCACGTATACCGGAGAGGACCTTGAGAACATAGATGGCGTGATTGTCCGCTCGTCTCTCACCGCAACATACGAAGTCGCCAAGAACTGCACCGTCACGGCTCAAGTCAAGCTAGTCAGCGGTGGCCATTCTGAGGATGTGAATGTTTCCTTTGTGGTTACATCAACAGGTTTTTTGTTCCTCTTCCAGAATCCAGGCTCGACCTCGTCTGGATTCGCCGTAAAGCAGGGCTCCGCGACCTGCACCAATGCCGGAGTTACGGGTAGTTTTGGGTTCGAAACAACCGGCACCTTGCTGGCGGGGGCGCCCGCCACAGGACCGGTGGCTTTCATCGGTGAGTTGAAGTTAGGTGTCGATCCTTCTGGACAAGGAGTGATCCGCGGACACATCGCGGGTAGCGAGGATGGCACGATTCTCACATTCGCAGAAGAGCCCGTCACCGGTTCTTACAAGGTCGACAAGGACTGCAGGGGCACGGCTACCATAACGCCGAAGGGGCAGCCCGAAATGCACTTCAGCTTCGTGGTGGTGGACTGCGCGAAGGAACTACTGGCCGTTGAGACGGACGCGGACACGGTTGTCAGCGGGACTCTGGTGAAGCGCGATTAAGTGAAACGCGATTCAGTAACGAAGACGGCATCAGCGGAAAGCACTCACCCTACAACTTTCATCACTCGAGAGAGGAGCGAATCCATGAGACATAGTCGTTTCATCCGATCGACCCCACTGATCGCGGGGCTGTTGACGTTGACCGGCCTCCTGTTCGCGATTCTGGTTGTTTCACTGAACGCAGCCGAGTCTGATTCGCGGTATGACGTCAGCAAGGAAGTCACGTTCAGCGGCACCGTATCAAGCGTGCTCTACAAGCCGGCCCCGGGAATGATTTGGGGCTCCCATCTCATGGTCGAGACCGTCTCCGGCCGGTTAGACGCCAGTCTGGGTCGATTCGGCTTGGAACGGAAAGACGCGCTCCCCGTCACCCCCGGCCAGCAGATTGAACTCACCGGCGTCATGAAAACGGTTCACGACAAGGAAGTCTTCGTGGTGCGCAGCATAAAAGCAAACGGCAAAACCTACACTCTACGCAATGAGCACGGGATTGAAGTGTCGCCGCAAGCCCGTGAACGCGCCGCCGAGAAAGGAGTGACGCTATGAACCGCAACTTCACCGGCATTCTCGCATTGATTTTGGTTTGCCTGGCTTTCGGGTTCCTGACGGGTTGCAGCAACAGTTCGAGTACGCCGCCTCCTACCCTCGCGATCTCAGCGACGAGCGGATCGGGACAAACCGCAAATGTCGATGATGCCTTCACCAATATGTTGGTAGCCACCGTGACATCCAACGGAACGGCGGCCAGCGGCGTAACGGTTACATTCACGCCTGTCCCGGGATCAGTCGGTCAGAGCTGTACCCCCTCGGCCGCCACTGCCACCACCGCCTCCGATGGCACCGCATCGATCACATGCACTGCAAACTCGACCCCCGGCGCTTACTCCGTAACGGCCGCGGCAACAGGAGCCACAGCACGCGCAAGTTTCACAGAAAGCAACACAGCTCCCCGCGTGTTCGTGTTTTATGTGAACGGGACGGAAATCAGCCCCCAATTCGGACCCGGGCCGGTTTACTGCGCCATCGCAGGCGCGGTGGGATTTGACTTAAGCGGAAAAATCCTCGGCGGTGAACAGGACTATAACGACGGGAACGGCTTCACCTCGCCGAACGAGCCCACCCCCGACATCATCAACCCCACCGGCAGTTCCATGACGGTGGATTCGACCACCGGCACCGGGGTACTCATCCTTGATGTTTCGGCCAGTAATCCGAATGTCGGCGTGAACGGCATCGAGAAATTCGCCGTCCAGTTTATCAACGCAAATCATGCGCTGATCACGCAGTTTGATGGATCGGCAACTTCCAGCGGAAGCCTCGACCTTCAGACGGCAAGCAGTGGTGCTGGCGGCAATTTTGCCTTCACCCTCTCGGGCTTGGACACCACTGACGAAGGCACGGTTGCGTATGGAGGCGTGTTCTCGAACACCAGCGGAACCATCCACGGCACGTACGACGAAAATGATTTCGGGAAGGTGCTCGTGGGGAATACTCTCACGGCGACGGACAATGGCGTCGGAGCGGACGTGTATGGGCGAGGCGGCATCACCGGCTTCACCGATCCCAATAATGGCAACGCACCCATCTCGCTTGTCTACTACCTCGTTGGGCCCGAAGTTCTGCGCATTATCGATATTGACTTCAACGACGCGTTGGTGGGTTCAGCCTACGGTCAGGGCAGCGCTACCTCCTTCGACAGCACGGTGCTGTCAAAGGACGTGTTCGGCATCCTTGATAACACGTCGGACGAACTCGTTGTCGCAGCCGGGCAACTCGTTGCCGTTAATACCGCTGTTGGAACGTTTAGCGCCACATTCACAGGCGAAGGCGATGATGACGAAGGGGGCGCTATCACGGTCAGCGCTACCCCGGGCGGAGTCGCAGGCAACTACTCCTTTTCGAACACCGTGCTCGGTTATGGCAGCATGACCGGCATCACGGGCTTGGGATCCATTCACACACTCGGGCTGTATGCGACGGATCCAACGCTCAACCTTCTGGATCCCAACAACACCGCCGCGCCCAACCTCGGAGCCGCGCTTGTTCTTGGGTTAGATGATTTCGCTCAGCCCACGGGAGTCGTGATTCCGCAAGGGACCGTAGCTTCCGACGGATCTGACCTCGACCGCAGCTATGGCTTCGGCGCGCAGGCCTACATCGACAACGGCAGCTTTCCTAGCGCGAACCCGGGCTGGGAGTATGACTTCGTCGGGCAAGGAACATTTTCGTCCCTTGCTTTCACGACCGGGAGCCCTTCAACTCTGGTGGATCTCAGTGATCCGTTCGCGTCCTTCGTACCGGGCACGCCGGGGGAGTACACTGCCGTCCGGATCACGGGGACCGCAGCCGCACCTGACACCGCGGGCCGATACACATTCCATTCGGCTACGCCATTTGCCGTCGGTCCTGTCGGCGCTGCCGGTCCAACCGTCGACTTCACCGTGGTCCTGTACGAAGCTGGTCCGGGGCTCGTGTTCTCGATCGAGGAGGACGCCGACAGCGAGTGGCTGGGCACCTTCCAGGAAAAGAGTGCCGGCCCGCTCAATGCAATGCACGTGAAGAGAGGACCGCTGATTAAGAATCAGGCGAAACCGAAACGTTAACCGGTCGACAGTTCGGGGCAATTTGTCGGCAAACAGGCCGGCAGGCATAAACCTCCAATCATCTGGATACTGGAATTGGCTAGCCTGCCTTATTATCCTGCATGCCTTCTTGAAACCTTCCGCTCGGCAAGAGCCATGCATACTACCTTGCTGTGTGCCTGGGACATTTCATCCGTTACCACGTCACCGTAAACATTTATCGTGGTACGAATGTCCGAATGCCGCATGAGCTTTTGCTGCACGGCAATCGGGAACCGAAGACCTTAGACGAATAACACGACACTCTCATCCACGCCGGTCGTTGCGATCCCGAAAAAAAACCCGCGAAGCTCAGTGCCGCCCTATCGACGGGCGGGCATAATTACGAATTATTTCTTACACTTTCATGTTGTTTCGATTCTGATGTACTATCTCCGCATCGGCTTTGGTGCAGGGCATGGGCCTCGTGCTGGGCAAACGAAAGAAAACGATATCGGTCATCCGACATAAGGCGCGAGTCGGCGCGCCATGGAGTTATGAACATGAAGTGTTCGATCCTCTTCACATTGCTCACTTGCGTCTCCGCCGCGTTTGGCCAGACAAGCTCCTCCTTCTACGTTGCGACGACCGGGAATGATTCAAATCTCGGCACTCAATCCGCGCCTTGGCGCACCATTCAACACGCCGCAGACACTGCGCGGGCGGGCAGTACAGTCTACGTTCGGGGCGGAGTCTACGAAGAATTAGTGAGTATCAACGCTTCCGGCAATGCGAGCGATGGATTCATCACTTTTCGAAGCTTTCCAGGCGAGACCGCGGTCCTCGACGCAGCGCATTTCATTCCCACCAGCAGAACCGGCGTAGTCACGATTCAGAATAAAAGCTACGTGAGAATCGAGGGTTTCGAGATTCGCAACTTTCGCACCGCCGAACATCGGCTCGCGCCTCTGGGTATAAACGTGATCGGGTCTGGCTCCCATATCGAACTCCTGAAGAACAACGTCCATCACATTGAAAACAATTTTGGCGGCCGCGATGCTCCCGGGAGTGGCGGCAACGGCTTTGGCATCGCCGTATACGGCACCGACGCCCAGACGCCGATCACTGACTTGATCATTGACGGAAATGAGGTGCACCACCTCAAGACCGGATCGAGCGAGTCATTGGTTGTGAACGGGAACGTCACGAACTTCCGCATCACGCACAATGTTGTCCACGACAACAACAACATCGGAATCGACGTCATCGGGTTCGAGCGCACGGCGCCCGATCCCGCCGTTGATCAGGCTCGCGACGGGATCGTCAGCGGGAATTTGGTTTACAACATTACATCGCGGGGCAATCCGGCATACGGCAACGAGGAAAATTCAGATGGCATTTACGTCGATGGCGGCACCCGGATCCTGATCGAACGGAACGTCATCCACAATGTGGACTTCGGAATCGAGTTGGCCAGTGAGCATAAAGATCGCGCCACGAGTTACATCACGGCTCGAAACAACCTCATCTATCACTGCCATACCGCGGGTGTTTCCATCGGAGGTTATGCGCCTGAGCGAGGGCACACCGAGCACTCGAACGTGGTGAACAACACGCTCTACGAAAACGATACGTCGGCGACCGGTTCAGGAGAGTTCCAGATGCAGTGGAACATGTCGGACAATATTTTTGAGAACAACATCGTTTATGCAGGGCGCCGCTGCCTGATCACGCTGAACCGGTCACAAGCTGACCATGCCCGCCCGCCAGCCGTGGTTGATCACAACCTTTATTACTGTGTCTCCGGAGCGGAGGCGAGCACATGGGCAGGCGCTTCCGCCACGGTGACAGGATTCGACAAATACGTTGAGTCCACGGGGAATGACCGTCATTCGCGCTTTCTCGATCCTCATTTTGTCGATGTTGCCGCGAACAACTTTCACCTGCAATCAGATTCTCCCGCGATCGGTGCAGGCACGACTGACGGAGTGCCCGTGGGAGATATGGACCTTGAAGGCTCGACCCGCGTCAGATCCGAGAAGATTGACATCGGCTGCTACCAAAGACAGTAGGAGTTGGTCCATGCTGAAATTGGACGTGAATCGCCGCGAATTCCTGAAGATCGCCGCCGGAACCGGCGCTGCCTTGGCCATGCCTGTCCCCGGCGATGCCGCAGTCTCTCAGAAAATGATCGGCATCCAGGTCGGAGCAGTTTCGTTTGTCGATGAAGGTACCGAGAAAGTCCTCGATGTGCTTCAGCAACGTGCTAGCGTGAATACGCTGTTCCTAGCGGTCTTTACCTACGGTCGCGGCATTGCGGGAAGACAGATTCCGGGCCAGCCGCTGCCCGACCATGGCAAGCAGGAGTACGATCTCAACTTTCACGGCGGGAATTTCGCCACTCCTCATCCTCGGTACTACAAGAATACTGTTCTCAAAGATACACGCGCGCCCGACCACGGCACCCTCGACATCTTGGCCGAAGTTCTCCCGGCGGCAAAGAAGCGCGGCATGAAGGTCATCTGCTGGCTCGAGGACGTATTCCGCACTGACCTGCCGAACATCGAGAAACTGCAGGAGCGTGATCTATACGGGCGGAACGCCGACACGCTGTGCGTCAACAATCCCGACTACCGAAATTTCCTGACTGGCCTGGTAGAGGACTACGCACGTTCTTACGACATCGATGGAATCATGTGGGGGTCGGAGCGGCAGGGTGCGCTTTGCGACAGCTTGGGTGCCACGCACGATACGCCGCCAGTCGATCCGGGCACCGTCACTTGCTTTTGCCAGTTTTGTCAGACCAAAGGGAAAGAGCGCGGTATTAACGTGGAGCGCGCTCGCCAGGGATTTCTGGAGCTGGAAAAATTCGTTCGCTCCTCCCGCAGCGGCAAACGCCCCGTGGACGGCTACTACGTTCAATTCTGGCGTCTGCTATTGCGATATCCCGAACTGGCCGCATGGGAGATGTTGTGGACCGACAGTCTTCGCGAGACCTATGCTGCAATCTACAAAACAGTAAAGACAGCGAAGCCGGCGGTGCCGGTGGGTTGGCACATCTGGCACAACAATTCCTTCAATCCGATCTACCGCGCCGAGCAGGACCTTCACGAGCTCTCGAGCTACTCCGATTTCATAAAAGTAGTTATGTACAAGAACTGCGGCGGCGAGCGGATGGCGTTGTATGCAGACAACGCCGGATCGACTCTGTATGCCGATCTCTCAAAACAGAGTCTCCTCGATTTCAACTATGCCGTCATGGGATTGAAAGAAGGCAGCTACGATCAGATTCCTCACACCGGACTTTCGCCGGACTATGTTTTCCGCGAGACGAAGCGCGCGCTCGAGGGCGTTGCCGGCACCAATACTCTGATTTGGCCCGGCATTGATATCGATATCCCCACCGAACCCAACAACAGCAAGTGCTCGCCGCAAAGCGTGAAAGAAGCCGTCCTCGCCGCCCTCCGCGCTGGTGCACCCGGCGTGATCCTCTCCCGCAAGTATTCCGAGATGCGACTCGCTGACCTTAGCGGCGCTGGCGATGCAATCCGCGAGTTGAAATCGTAGGTGAAACCAGCCACCCGGTTTGCAACGATTACTGCTGGGAGCCGTCAGGCAACTGGCGCGCATTCGGCATCGGATGAAGTTGCAGGAAGGCAGTTGCAGCGCTGCGGGCACGTCCCGCGATTTCGCGGGGGTTCGGTCGCTCGGCGACCCCGAGCAGCAGGCTGACCATTAAATCGCGCCAGAGCAGCCCGAAGAACTGCTCGGCAAGTTCGGCAGGACGGCCCGTCAGCAGTCCGGACGCCTGGGCATCGGCCATGATTTTACGCAGGGCCGCGCGCCTTGTCTCGCGTCCTATCGAGTTGAGCGCACGCGCCACTTCGGGGGCCTGGACCGCCTCGGCGATGGCCAACCGGAATACCGCAATCACCGTGGGATCGCTCACCTCGCGGAGAAGGTTCGCCCCGAAAGAACCCAGCACCCACTCGAGGATCCCGCGATCACGCAGCACGGGCAGGTCAGCAGGCACGTCTAGCCGCTTGGCGCGCTCGCTGATGCAGGCGATTAGCATTTCCTGCTTGTTGCCAACCAGCCGGTAAAGCTCCCGCTTCGAAACGCGCGAGCGCGTCGCGATCTCGAGCATACTGGTCGGTGCATAGCCGCTCCTCGTGAACGCCGCAAAGGCCGCCTTAAGGATGCGCTTGCGCACCCCGGCTCCGCCGTCGCCTTTGTGTCGGTGTTTTGACATCGATGCTGCCGCCATCACCCTCTCCTTGGCCAGCCTGGTACCGTATAGTACCACCAGGCGTGAGGGGAAGAGAATTTTATGCTCAACGAATGAAACTTTTCAAGTTGCAGTTACGTCTAAGAGAATGTGGTACCCAGTGGTACCAATGCAACATCATGATTCCCTGGGAAATCAAAGGAGTTGAACAATGAAGATTGAAGTGTCATACCTGTTTCTCGCATTCGCGATCGTCCTCGCACCCACGGCACAAGCCCAGTCCACACCTCCGCAGCCCAAGATCACCGGTGTGGTGACGATGCTTGCGCCAAAACCGGGGGTCATTCCCGGCCAAATCATGAAAATCATGCCCGCCGAAATTCGTGCGACCGTCCCCTTGTATCTCGACGGCAAGATTCAGCAGTGGTACATGCGTGGAGACGGCCGGGGCGTCATCTTCATAATGAACTGCAAGGACGTGGAGGAGGCTCGCGCTCTCATCGAAAGCCTGCCTCTCTCGAAGGCAAACCTCGTGGACGGCCAGTTCATTCCGGTCGGGCCACTCTTGCCGCTCGGCATGCTATTGCGAGATAGCCCGACCAATAAGTGAACTTGGCCAGGTGGATATTACCCGTGATGTATGTCATCTAAAGGAAAGCCGTCAATCTAACAGGAGGCCAAATGTCGCCGAAAATCATCTTCAATCTGCATCTCATCTTAGGTTATGTCGCGTGGCTGCTTTGCTTCCGCGCGTACCTCCTACCCAAGCTCAAGTCAATGGATCAGGTCGAAGCGCAGCGCGTCATCGCTACTCTGCATAGCTTCCGCTTCTTCGGGCTCGTTTTTATTCTTCCAGGGGTCGTCGGAAATCTGCCTGCTAGCTTTGCCCCGTTCGCCGCCTACTGGGACCTCGCAACCGGAGTGCTCGCCATGCTGGCGCTTCTCACGGTAAGGATGCGTCCGCTCTTTTGGCTGTTCGTGGTCGCCTTCAATCTCGTCGGGGTGGTGGATCTGATCGTCGACTATTACCATGCTGTTCAGGTTGGCCTTCCTGCGATGGCGGGGCAGTTGGGCGCCGCCTATGCGATCCCGATCATCTACGTGCCCGCGCTGATGATCACGCACATCGTCGCATTCTATTTGCTGTTGCGTCCTCAGCCCAAGGCGGTTCGAGCCCTCGCAGGCGACGCTGCAGGCGCTTAGATCCGATTTCGTTGCAAGTGGATTTTCGGCAAACCGGAAGCTATCGACAAACGGCTTCAAGACTATCCGCCTCGAACTCCCACCATACTGGTGCGGCGTAGGAGGCCGGGCTGAGCATCAGGGTTTAATCGCGCATCTCGCGATTTCCAACGAGCGAGATGGCGATGGCTTCCGTGATCATCCATGGGCAGTGAATGTAGTCCACAATTTGCTCGATTTCTTGGCCGATCACCCTCATGCGAATGACCGAGTATGAGGTCCATGTGTCCGCCCCGCGTTGGAGAACAATGAGCACGGGTTCCCCATCCACCTCGCCCAGCGCGAGTTTCCACGGCCACGGCCAGCGGTCGTAGTTGAAGAAGTAGGGTGCGTCGGCAAACTTTCCTGCAAACCTGTCGAGAACGTTGAGCCGGGCGTCGGCGCTGATCAATTCGCGCACTCCGTCCCAGTCGCGTCGATTAAAGCGATCCACATAGAGTTGCATGATTTGTGCTAGCTCGGGATTCGCACTTCGAACTGAAGGCGATGAAGCCGGAGACGAAACTAATTTCGTCCGGCCGCGGTTGAGCGCGGCCTTGACCCCACCAACGGTGGAATCGACAAGTTCTGCAATCTCCTCCAGCGAGTAATCAAATACGTCCTTCAGAAGAATGCATGCACGCTCCTTCGGAGGCAACGATGCGACGAGGTGTTCCACTGCTTTGCCGATCCCCAGCGTGGCTGGTTCGGCCGGTGAGACTACTTCGGGCATGGCAACGGCCGCCTCGGCTTCATCCCGCACTCCCTTTCGTCGCAGGAAATCGATGCAGCGATTGTGAGCAATCCTAAACAGCCACGGCTTCAGAGGACGGTTCTCATCGTACTTGTCCAGCTTCCGATAAGCTTCGATCAAGGCCTCCTGCACGACGTCTTCGCCGTCCATGATCGAACCCGTCATGCGCGCACAGTAGCGGTGCAGGCTCGGCCGAAGCGTGGTCACCGTCTCCAGGAAAGCCAGATAGCGCGCCTCGACCCGACCAGAGCCATCCACATACTCTCGGCTATCTCGCATGACGTCTGTCATCATTCTCTCCACTTACGTATGCAGCGGGGCCAGGTCCAGGCGGCCAGACAATCGCTGGTTCAGCTTGCTTTCGCCTCCTCCTCGCGCCTGCGGATGGCAGCTCCTTGAGGGTCGGTCAGGATATCGACCCACTTCGGGTGAGGCGTGGGCTCGGCGTCGTAGTTGTCGTGCCAGTTCCACCACTTGTACGGCGCGGTCTGCGGGTAACCCTCGGGCGAGTCCTCCCAAGTCTCCTGACGGCCGAGTGGCGTGATGTCGAGGTAGCTCCATGTGCTCCCCATCGCCTCATCGCCGCGGCTATTGATGAAATATGTGCGGAACACCTTGTCACCGTCGCGGAAGAATACGTTGTGGCCGTGCCATTCATCGACGCCGAAGTCCTTGTCGAAGCTGTCGGTCATGGTGTACCACGGCATCTCCCAGCTCATCCGCGCCTTCAAGCGCGTGATGTCTGCCTGCGGCGCGCGTGAGGCCCAGGCTAGGGTAGTGTCACGGGCGTTCAGATGCGCCAGGTGCGCGACCTGATCGGCGCCCAACGAGCAGCCGCGGCAGGCGTGGTCGGGCCAACCGAACACTCCGGGCTCGAAGAAGGCGCGATAGACGATTAACTGCCTGCGGCCCTCGAATAGATCGAGCAGGTTAACTTTGCCGTTGGGCCCGTCGAATTCATACTTCTTCTCCACCAGCGTCCATGGCATCCGTCGACGCTCGGCAGCCAGCGTATCACGGGAGCGGGTCAAGGCCTTCTCTTTCGCGAGAAGCTGCTGCCGAGCAGCCTCCCACTCCTGCTGCGACACGATTGGGGGTGTCTTCATCGCGATATGCACTTTCGGGTTATCGACTGCGCGGGTTGACATTTTCGTTGCTCCTTTCCTGTGCGTTGCAAGTGGTTTCTGCTTTTTGGTTCTTCTCGCGAAACACGTTGACCGCCAGGGCCGTCAGACCCCCGGTCGAGACCGTTCCGGCGACGACCAGTCCCACCGTTGCGAAACAGAATGGACACATTGTTTACCTCCATAACTTCTCCCGGCCGATGCCACGGTTGGCGCCTGTGATCAGAATTGTTTTGTTTTCGATGTTCATATTGTCCTCCAGGTTTGTTCAATTTGTTCTTACTGCAGCTATTACGGCTGCCGGCGACGTAAGGATACGTCCGAGTCAAATTTCTTGAAGGCGCACCCCAGAACTTACCCCATGCGGAATCGCTTGGCCCAGCGGCACATACCGCGAAGTGGAGCGATGAAGACGGCGGCGGAGCTCCCCGACCTGGGCACTTTGTATCGCTCCGCGGCATCGATCGACCGTTTGCGCGTTTGTCAAAATTGATTCGTGGTGGGAGGTTTGCTAAGGTCGAAGTCATGTCCGAGCGAGTCGTTTCCCAGCTTTCCCCCGAGCAGATACGCGAATTGCTCGACTCCCTTTATCGCGTGGAATCGGGACGAATCCTGGCCACTCTGATCCGCTTGCTCGGTGATTTTGATCTTGCCGAGGAGGCCATGCACGAAGCCTTTGCGGCCGCGCTGAGCCTGTGGCCGAGCAGTGGAGTGCCCGGCAACCCGCGACCATGGTTGATTTCGACGGCCCGATTCAAAGCCATTGACACTCTGCGTCGACGGGCAAGATTTGATGCATCGCAAGACGAACTCGCGCACCATCTCGAAGCGCAAGGGAGTTCGGCGGCAAGCTCCAATGAAAACGAGGATGCGTCCCTCGAAGATGACCGGCTGCGCCTGATTTTTATCTGCTGTCATCCACTTCTAGCGCCGGAGGCGCGCGTTGCGCTCACCTTGCGTGAGGTGTGCGGACTGACCACCGAGGAGATCGCCAAGGCCTTCCTCACCACTCCGCGTACGCTGGCGCAGCGCATCGTGCGCGCCAAGGCAAAGATTCGAGAGGAACGGATTCCCTACGAGGTGCCGACCGCGCAGGAATTGCCGGAGCGACTGGGCGCGGTGCTGCAGGTCATCTATCTCGTCTTTAACGAGGGCTACTCTGCCGCGGCGGGAGCGAACGTAACGCGAGCCGAGCTTACCAGCGAGGCGATTCGACTGGGCCGGTTGCTGCTCGAACTCCAGCCAGAGACCGAAGTCATGTGGGCAGAAGTAACGGGACTGCTTGCCCTGATGTTGCTGCAGGAATCCCGACGCGCCGCGAGAACCTCTCCGACCGGACAGCTGATTTTGCTGGAAAATCAAGACCGCACGCTGTGGAACAAGCAGCAGATCGCGGAGGGAGTGGCGTTGCTGGAGAAAGCCCTGACTTCCCGCCGCTTCGGCTCCTACACCCTGCAGGCTGCGATTGCGGCCGTTCATGCGGAGGCGGAATCGGTCGCTGCAACCGACTGGCGGCAGATTGTTGCGCTTTACGACCAACTGGTACGAATTCAGCCTTCGCCCGTTGTACAACTCAATCGTGCCGTGGCCATTGCCATGCGCGATGGTCCAGAGGCCGGTCTGGCGCATATCGACGCGGTGTTGGAACGTTGTTCAGGAAAACAAGGCGACTTGGCAAATTATTATCTGGCGCATTCCGCCCGTGCCGATATGTATCGCAGGCTCGGCCGGACAGCTGAAGCTCGGGCGTCCTATGAGAAGGCGCTGGCCCTGACCCAACAGGAACCAGAGCGGCAATTCCTGCAGGAGCGGATTCGGCAGCTGGGATAAAAAATAGAGCAAGGTGTTAATTTTTCAGGATACCGTGGAAACCGGACGTGCCAGAGCGTGCTCTTAGGGAACTAACATGGAAGCGACGAACAGCTCAAGCGGATTTTTGTCGCCGTCGCGATATCGCCGGATTAGATCGGAGTACGGAGGGTCGGGAGGTCTCGGCTCAACAGTCCAACGGCGCGGCCAGTGCCCATAGCGACCGAGCACGCACCAAATCATCAGCCTCGCCGAGTGTCCATTGCCGTTGGCGTAAGGATGCACCCGCAAAAATATCTCAAAGGCTCTACACGCGAACACGATGAGATAACGCAATCGATCCCGCCCCGACAGTGGGGGGCCCCCCTCGAGCGCATCGAGACCGGAGCGAATAATGCTGGCGAGTTCTGTCAGATTGTGTTGGACGGCGACGGGCGGCGAACCTACACGCGGATCGCTCGGTACCATGACACGGTAGTGTTGAAGACATCGAAACGGCTCCCCGCGATAGTGTCCCGCGTAGTAGTCACAATTTACGGGTGTAAGTCCTACGAAGAGTCGATGATGAAGAGGGCGAGTATCTAGAACAGAATTTCGTGTGTCGATGTCACCCCTCAGAAGGGCAATGAGGATCTCATCGACCCGTGCCCCCAGAAGTGTGCCACGGCGAGGGTCGCTTTCATAGTTAAATGCCGGGCAGTCCGGCGGGTGCGGATCGGTGCTAGTCAGTAAGATTGCGGACATCCTCGGCCAGCCTATGCGCCCATGCTTGGACGTTCTCAGGAATCCCATGCGACTGCGCGGCCCGCTCGATCATCGCCTCGACAGCATCAGACAGACGCAGCGCCGACCGATCAGAAATGGCAGAGACGATAGCGCGAAGCTCTCCGAATCCGCTTGCGTGCTGCGGAGCGGCGAAAATGAAACTCGGAAGGCCTGCCTCTGGTTCGGCATAGTCGCCGGAGATAAAGAAAGCAGGCCGGCCCGTTGTCTGGACTGCTTTAGAAGTGTCTTCAGCCGAAGGAGTCTCGAGAAGGAACGTATAGAACTTCGGGAACGCGGTCGAAGCGAATTGCGGGGAGACCTCCAATTGATCTTCAAGAACGAAGTAATTTGCTCTCCGGCCCGTCCGCCAGACGGTTGTTCCGGGAGCACCACCAATACCAATCACATTCGTAACCTTCAATGGGGCCGTTCCAGCCATGAATGTCCGCGCTATTCCAACCGAAACATTCCACTGTGAACTGTCTAAGAAAATCGGTTCATTCTCGGTGCTCCGTATCGGAAGGGACGTTATCGCATCACTCATAATGTGTCTCCCTCTGTGACAAT
>Ga0210389_10001154_pt1 | contig 21710 bp, 21 predicted proteins | sample IncBWH28OmetaG_FD_160127 | JGI IMG/M metagenome (GOLD analysis project Ga0210389, IMG submission 160127) | Forest soil microbial communities from Barre Woods Harvard Forest LTER site, Petersham, Massachusetts, United States - Inc-BW-H-28-O ...
CCGCTTGCGGGGGAACGCAAAATCGCACCGCGCGGGCCGCGCGCGTGCGATTTTGCGTCTGCTCGCCAGCGTTGTCCCCAACGCTGACTGGTCAATACGGGATATCCCACGCATGCTCTCGCGGTGCACACGGATGCGCTAGCAGTCCTAGACAAGCTCGGCGGTTTCGCGACCACCGCGCAACTGCTAACAGTGATGACCCGTCAACAGCTCGACGTTCAAGTCAAGAACGGTGGCCTCGTTCGCGTGTGGCACGGGGTGTACGCGGCCCAGCAGCCAAATCTGTTGGGCCGCTTGGCCGCACTCGATATCGTTATTGGGCGACATGCAGTGGCATGCATGGGCACAGCCGCCGCGCTGCACGGGTTTGATACGGAAGATACAACAGTCATCCACGTACTCGATCCCGGCGTGCGGGTGCGTCCGAGAGTCGGTTTGATGGTTCACCAACGCAACGGCGCTCTGCTGCAACGAGTACAAGGCGGGCTTGCAACCTCGCCGGCATGGACCGCCGTGGAGGTCGCCAGGCAATTGCGCCGTCCGCGAGCGCTGGCAACACTCGACGCCGCATTGCGTTCTACGCGGTGCACCCGCACTGAGATCGGCAGCGCCGTCGCCGAGCAGCGCGGACGTCGAGGCATCGTCGCGTTCCGCGACCTGCTGCCCTTCGCCGACGGACGTGCAGAATGGCTATGGAAAGCGAGGCTCGGCTCGTCATGATCGACCGCGGGCTGCCGCATCCCGAACTCCAATACGCGATCTGCGGCCGCAGTGGCGAGCTGTGGCGCGTCGACTTTGCTTGGCCTGAAGTTCGTCTGGCCGCCGAATACGAAAGTATCGACTGGCATGCTGGGCGAAACGAAATGCTCCGGGATAAGGCACGGTGGGGCAAGATCCAAGAACTTGGGTGGACGATCATCCCCATCGTCGTGGATGACGTAAGGAGGGAACCCGATCGCCTCGGCGATCGAATCACCAGCCACCTAAACCGCGCGCGCATGGTTGGTTAACGCTAGCGAGCAGACGCAGAATCGCATCAGGAAGGCCGCGCGCGTGCGATTTTGCGTCTGCTCGCCACTTTCTAGCGAGACAATATCGCCGAAAGCACTTGACGCAGCTGACTTTCGGGATCGGCGGGCAGCTCGTCGGCACGCCAGCCGACGAAGTCGTCCGGCCGGACCAGCAGCGCCCCCTCAGGCCCGAGTCCGGTGACGGCCGCCCATCCGTCGTCGCCGATGCAATGCACGGCGATCGGGATGTCCAGGGCAGCCGACACCGAAGTTGTCGCCGCGCGCCATCGTTCGTCCCGGGTAAGCACCGTGAACCCCGGACCGACGAGGTCCAGCGTCGAAACACGCTCGCCGCGGTGTCGCACCCAGACGTGTGGAACCCGGGTGCCCGCCTGAGCGCGCAACTCGTCGACGAGGTGCACCGCATCCGGATCGTCCAAAGGCTCGCCGGTCACCACCGCCGCCGAACGATATTGGTAGCCGATGAGCAGCGCGAACATCGAACACTCTTCGTCGGGCGGCAACTGTGGCCGATCAGCGCCGCCCAACTGCAGCAATTCAACCGTCGGACCGGTCAGGGACTGACGAGCGGCGAAGCGCCCCACCGGGTGACGCTCGGCGTGGTACGTGGCAAGCAGTTCCGGTCCCGCCGTCCCCTTCAGCACGGCGGCAACCTTCCAGGCCAGGTTGTGCGCACTCTGGATCGCGGTGTTGGCTCCCCCAGCCTTGAACGGCGGCATGGTGTGCGCCGCATCGCCAACGAGAAACGTCCGCCCACACTGGAATTGGTCGGCCACCTGTTCGTAGGGTTGCCAAGCCGCGACCTCGATGATGTCGATATCGATCGGCTCGCCGATGGCCGCGGTGAGCACCTCGCGGCAACGTTGCGGCGTGAACTGGTCCGCCGTCTCGCCGTTGCCGGGGAAATACGTGGTGATGAACATTCCCAGGTCGTCTTCGACCACGAGGAATATGCCATCCACGTCAGCGTTTTTGACCTGAACCCCGTCGCCTTCGCCCAACCGCGCAACAAACTTCTGCCAGGGCGCCCGAAAGTAGATGAATACGACATAGATCGGCAGCGCGCCGTACCCGGATGTCCTGATCTTCAGCGCTTTACGGATCGGGCTGTGCATGCCGTCGGCGCCGACGAGATAGTCGGCGCGGACACTCTGGGATTCACCCGACTCCCGGTCGTGCAGCACCACGGTGACACCGGCCTCGTCGAGATCCACCGAGGAGAGTTCCGTGCCGTAGCGCACTTCGCCACCGCGCCGGCGTGTTTCGGCGAGCAGCATCGGTTCGAGCCTGCTTTGGGGACAGTACTGCGCGGCGGGTTCGGGGCTGAGCTTGTCCAGGCCCGCGAAAATCGCGTCGATGTCGATGGCCGGCTTTTCCTCCGCGCTGTGCAGCGTCGGCTTGACGACCATGGTCGACACCTGCTCGGCGACCTTGTGGACCTCGTCGCTGAGACCGAGGCCGCGCAGAATTTCCAAGCTGCGGAAGCTCAGATTGCGGGCCTTCGGATAGATGAACACCTCGCGCCGCTTCTCGACCAGCAGTGAACGAACACCGTGCTTGGCCAGCAATGCCGACGTCGCCAGCCCGGCGGCGCCGGCGCCGACGATGAGCACGGGTACCTGGATGCCGTTGGCAGTGTCACCGTTCGTAAATAACGCCATAGTTTCCACCAGCTTTCGTGGGGCCGACAGCACCATATTACGCATACTGGAAGTAACTATCAAACAATAGTTACTTCCAATAATTGCCAACCGCCAGCCTTCGCCGACCTCTTGTGACTGATGACTGATATGGTATTTTGGTCACGCGCATCCGGGAGAGCGGCGGTGATCGTGGAGCGTTCGAGCGTGGACCGGCAACAGCGGGCCGATCGGATCCTGGATAGCGCGCGTGACCTGCTGCTCCGCTGGGGCTATCGGCGGGTGACTATCGATGAATTGGCCGCTCATGCCGGTGTCGGCAAGGGCACCATCTACCTGCACTGGCGGTCTCGGGAGGATGTCTTTCACGCCGTGAGCGCCAGAGAAGCGGCGGCGGCCATGGACGCCATTGTCGGTGCGCTGCGAAGTGATCCCGCCGAGGTCGCGCTGCACCGCTACCTGCGCCGGCTATTCGTCGAGGCGATGAACCGCCCCGTCTTGCGCGCGCTCTACACACGCGATGGCGACACGCTCGACAAGTTCCTGGCCGCGCCGAATCATCAGCGGCTGGAGGAAACCAAGCTGGGCGTCAACCGCGACTACCTGGGTGTTTTGGCCGCGGAGGGATTGCTGCGATCCGACTTGCTCCCGAATGATCTCGATTACACCTTGCCCGTCATCGTCTTCGGCTTCTTCGCAGCCGAGCCATTTTTGCCGCCGGCAATCCAGTTGAGCCTGGAACAGAAGGCCGACCAACTCGCGGACACCGTGCGCCGCGCCTTCGAGCCGGCCAGCGCGCCCGGCAAGGAGGCTCGTCAACGATCTATGAAACGCGCTGCGGCGAAAGCGATCCCAATTTTCGAACGGCTTACCCGGGACTACCACGCCGCGGCGTATGGAGGCGATCACAATGACTGAGCCGGCTTCTGACCCCGCCCGCCCGCGCGGGCAGTACGGGGTGGACGGGGATTACCGGCTGATTCCCGCGCCGGTCATCTTTGGCGGCTACCTGGTGTTGTGCATTTCGGCAGCCGTTTTTGCCACCGTGTGGCTGATCGGTGGACGTACCCTACCCGGTGTCGTGGCTGCCGTGGTTGCCGTCGTACTGGTCGCCGCGGGTGTCAGTATTTTTCGCTTCAGTAGGCGCGGAAAGTTTGAAGTCTGGGCGCGGCTGCTGAACGGGATCGGCCTGCGCGGCGACGAACGCGTGCTCGACCTTGGCTGCGGGCGCGGCGCAGTTCTGCTGGCCGCAGCCAAGTTGTTGCCGCGCGGAACTGGCGTGGGCGTGGACATTTGGCGGCCTGACCAAACCGGCAACTCCATGGAGGCGACCCTGGCGAACGCCGACGCCGAAGGTGTGGCCAACAGGATCGAACTGCACACGCGGGACATGACCGATCTGCGGTTTCCCGATGCGTCCTTCGATCTCGTGGTGAGCAACCTCGCGATCCACAATCTGCCGGGCAACCGGGCGCGGCTCGCCGCGATCGATCAAGCCGTGCGCGTCCTGCGGCCGGGCGGTCACATCGTGATCGCTGACCTCGCTTTCACCCGGCTGTACGCCACCCGGCTCAAACAGCTCGGCATGGCCGACGTCAAGCGTGCGGATCTTGGCTGGCGCGCGTGGTGGGGCCTGCCGTTCCTGCGCACCCTCGCCGTGACCGCGACCAAGACCACGGGCTAGCAGCAGAGTCGAGGAGGTGACGAAAATGGCTTCTGCAAAGTCGGTTTCGCGGGTGGTCGCGTTGGAAGAGGCGTTTGTTCACCAGCGAGTCTGGGATTTGTTTCCCCCGCCGTTGCAGCGCAGATATCAGCCCGTCAGGGCCCGGCTGAGCGACGTCGGAGCCGAGCGAATTCGTCTCATGGACGCGGCGGGAATCGACGTGCAGGTGCTCTCACTGGTTCAGCCCGGTGTCCAGATTCTCGCGGACGACGAGGCCGAATTGGCGGTTGCCGTGAGCCGCGAAGTCAACGACTGGCTGGCCGATGCGATCGCCGCGTATCCGACGCGGTTCGCGGGCTTTGCCACGCTGCCCACCCAGTCCCCGCCGCACGCCGCCGACGAGTTGCAGCGCACCGTGCGCGATCTCGGTTTCGTGGGTGCGCTGGTCAACGGACACACCAACGGGCGTTACCTTGACGACCCGACGTTCGACCCACTGCTGGCCAGAGCCGAATCCTTGGGTGTCCCTATCTACATTCATCCCACCGATCCGCCGGAGGCGGTGTCGGACGTGTATTACGCGCCTTTCGGTTCGGCCCTCGTACCGACTTGGGGCTGGCCGGTGGAAACCGGAACGCACTTGCTGAGGCTGATCTGCGCGGGAGTGTTCGACCGGCACCCGAATCTGAAGGTCATCGTCGGACACATGGGAGAGCTGCTTCCCTACTGCTTCACCCGGCTCAACGCAGGGCTCACCATGGCAGGCTGGTTGCTCGCGGCCGAATCGGGCAACCAGGGTGAGCCGCACACCGCAATGCGCAACACCGTCGGCTACTACCTGCGAAGGAACGTGTTCATCACCAGCAGCGGCGTTTTCGACGTGCCGGTGTTCGATTGTGCCCGGGCGATGTTGGGGCTGGACAATCTGATGTTCTCCGTCGATTACCCGTTCCAGGACAACTTCGCCGCAATCGAGTTCCTCCAGCGATGCGACCTCTCCCCCGACGACCGGGAGCGTTTCGCTCACCACACCGCGGAAGTTCTTCTGGGACTTGGCAATCGGCCACAGTCGGCCCGCCCGGCAGGAGCCGTTCTGGGCGATACCTGGTACAGGTTGCGGTCCCGCGTCCAGTCGAAGGTGGGCCGGACGCTGATTTCGGCCCTGGTCAAGTAGTCCTGAATTCAGGCCAAGAACTCCTCGGCCGCGGCGACAACCCGCTTGCGGTCACGCGCCACCAGGCCGATCCGGGTCCGCCGATCCAGGATGTCGTCGACCTCGAGCGCGCACTCGTGCGTCACTGCGTATTCGAACTCCGCCCGCGTCACGTCGATGCCCTCTGCGACGGGATCGCCCGGGCGGTCACAGGTGGCGGTGGTGATGACGTGGGACGCCTCGGCCCCGTAGCGCGCCACCAGTGACGCCGGCAACCCGGCGGCCCTTGCTGCGAACGGTGCGGGGTTGGCCGGCGCCCCGATCAGCGGCAGATTGCGGGTCCGGCAGTCGCCGGCGTGCAGGTGCCGCAGGCCGATCGCACGATCGAGGACATCCTGTGCCATGTAGCGGTATTCGGTCAGCTTGCCGCCGATCACGCTGATGACGCCGGACGCCGACTCGACGACGGCGTGCTCACGCGACACGTCTGCGGTGCGGCCTTCGAAACCAGCACCGCCGGAGTCGATCAGCGGCCGCAGACCGGCGTAGGCGCCGATCACGTCGGCGGTCCCCAACGCGGTCCCCAACGCGGTGTTCACCGTGTCGAGCAGAAAGGTGATCTCCTCGACCGACGGCTCGGGCACGTCGGGAATCGGGCCGGGAGCGGCTTCGTCGGTCAACCCCAGATAGACCCGGCCCAGTTGCTCCGGCATGGCGAACACGAAGCGGTTGAGTTCGCCGGGAATCGGAATCGTCAGCGCCGCGGTCGGATTGCCGAAGGCCGCCGCAGCGAAGACGAGATGGGTCCCGCGGCTGGGCCGCAGCCGCAACGAGCCGTCGATCTCGCTGGCCCACACCCCGGCCGCATTGATGACCGCATCGGCCGACACATCGAACGACTCTCCCGTGCGCTGATCGGTCAACCGCGCCGACGTTCCTGAGGCTTCGGACGCCGCGACGTACGTGAGAATCCGGGCGCCGTGCTGGGCCGCGGTGCGCGCAACCGCGGTGACCAGTCGGGCGTCGTCGATCAATTGTCCGTCGTAGGCCAGCAATCCACCGTCCAGGCCATCTCGTCGAACCGTGGGAGCCATCTCCACCACGTGGCGCGCCGAAACCCTCCGCGACCGCGGCAGTGTCGACGACGGCGTGCCCGCCAGCATCCGCAGCGCGTCGCCGGCGAGGAATCCGGCCCGCACCAAGGCGCGCTTGCCGTGACTCATCGACGGCAGCAACGGGACCAGCTGTGGCATCGCGCGAACGAGATGAGGGGCGTTGCGCGTCATCAGGATTCCGCGCTCGACCGCGCTGCGCCGGGCGATTCCGACGTCACCGGTCGCCAGGTAGCGCAGCCCGCCGTGGACGAGCTTGGAACTCCAGCGACTGGTCCCGAACGCCAGATCGTGCTTTTCCACCAGCGCGACCCGCAGGCCTCGGGACGCGGCATCCAGGGCGATCCCGGCGCCGGTGATGCCGCCGCCGATCACGAGGACGTCCAGTGGCTGGCCGTCGGCGAGGGCAGTCAGGTCGGCCGCACGGCGCGCGGCGTTGAGGGCAGCGGTGTTCACGCTAGGTATCCGTTCAGCGAGTAGGCGAGTTCGGTGGCCAGCGCGTCGGCGTCGAGGATCGGCCGGACGATCTGTTCGGACTGAATGGTCGACTGCGTGATCAGCAACACCACGGTGGCCATCTGCAGGGGGTCGCCGGCGCGGACGCTGCCGTGTCGCTGTGCCACCCGCAGCCGCTCGGCCAGGGCGTCGATCAACATCTGCTGGCTGGCGCCAAGGCGTTCGGTGATGTAGATCGGCGCCAGCTGCGAATGCAGCACCGACATGACCAGCTCGTCCCGACGCAGCAGATCCGCGACCGTAACGATCTGTCGCACAAGCGATTCCCGGTCATCCCCGAGCAGCGGCGCATCGCGCATCACGCCGGTGATGCGCTGAGTCAACAACGCCGCCACGATCGACTTCGTGTCCGGCCAGCGGCGGTACACGGTCGGCCTGCTCACCCCCGCGCGTCGCGCGATCTCGGCGAGGGTCACCCGGTCGACGCCGAAATCGACGACACAGCTGGCCGCCGCGGCCAGGATCCGGTCGCCGGTGTCCGACGGTACGTTACTGATTGACAGCATGTGTAATACTGTAACGCATGACGCACCCCGAGGCTCTCCTTCCGCCGATGAAATGGAACGCCTGGGGAGATCCCGCCGCGGCCAAGCCGCTTTCGGAGGGCATCCGCTCGTTGCTGAAACAGGCCGTGGGCCTGCAGGATTCCGACAAGGCCCAGCTCGACGCCGACCAGGTGCAGCTGCGCCCGTCGGCGCTGGCGCCGGCGGATCGGGACGCGCTGGCCGCGATCGTCGGCGCCGAGTACTGCCGCACCGACGATCGCGATCGATTGCTGCACGCCGGCGGCAAGTCCACCATCGACTTGCTGCGGCGCAAGGACTCCGGAGTGCAGGAGGCGCCCGACGCCATCCTGCTGCCCGGCAGTGAGGACGACGTTGCCGCGGTACTGCGTTACTGTTCCGAGCACGAGATCGCCGTGATCCCGTTCGGCGGCGGCACCAACGTCGTGGGTGGGCTCAATCCGAGCCGGGGTGAGTTCGCCGCTGCGGTCTCACTCGATTTGCGCCGCTTCGATCGGCTCATCTCCCTGGACGAGGTGTCCGGCCAGGCGGTTTTCGGCGCCGGCGTCACCGGTCCCGACGCCGAACGTTTGCTCGGCGAACGCGGCTTCTCGCTCGGGCATTTCCCGCAGAGCTTCGAGTACGCCACGATCGGCGGCTTCGCGGCGACACGCTCGTCCGGCCAGGACTCGGCCGGCTACGGGCGGTTCAACGACATGGTCCGCGGACTGCGGATGATCACGCCCGTGGGCACGCTGGATGTGGGCCGGGGACCCGAGTCGGCCGCGGGTCCCGACCTGCGGCAGCTGGTGATTGGCTCGGAGGGCACCTTCGGGGTCATCACGCAGGTCCGGTTGCGCGTGCACCGGGCCCCCGAGGCCGTCCGCTACGAGGCCTGGTCGTTTCCCGATTTCGGGACGGGCGCTGCGGCCCTGCGTGCCGTCACACAAAATGCGGCCGGCCCCACCGTCATTCGGCTCTCCGACGAGGCCGAGACCGGAGTCAACCTCGCCACTACCGAGTCGATCGGCGAAAACCAGATCACCGGCGGGTGCCTGGGAATCACCGTGTTCGAGGGCACCAAGGAACACGTCGAGAGCCGGCACGCCGAGACCAGCGCACTGCTGGCGGCCCATGGCGGCACATCGCTGGGCGAAGCGCCGGCCCGAGCGTGGGAGCGGGGCCGGTTCGGCGCGCCGTATCTGCGCGACTCGCTGCTGTCGGCGGGCGCACTCTGCGAAACCCTCGAAACCGCCACCGATTGGTCTAACGTTCCCGCGCTCAAGGCCGCTGTCACCGAAGCGCTGACGAACGCACTGGCCGAATCGGGCACTCCAGCGCTGGTCATGTGCCACGTCTCGCACGTGTACCCCACTGGTGCGTCGTTGTACTTCACCGTCGTCGCGGGGCAGCGGGGAAATCCGATCGACCAGTGGCGGGCCGCCAAGAAGGCTGCGTCGGACGCGATCGTGGCCACCGGCGGCACCATCACCCATCACCACGCGGTCGGCGCCGACCACCGGCCCTGGATGCGCGACGAGGTCGGCGAGCTGGGCGTGCAAGTGTTGCGCGCGGTCAAGGCGACGCTGGATCCGGCCGGAATTCTCAACCCCGGCAAGCTGATTCCGTGACCCTGCTCCGGCGTGAAATCAGCAAGGTCACGGCACTGACGAATCCCGTTTCGGGGCACGGTGCGGCGCTCCGCGCGGCGCAAATCGCGATCGCCCGGTTGCAACACCGGGGCGTGGAGGTCGTCGAGATCATCGGTGACGACGCCGAGGATGCGCGTTATCTCGCCGGCGCCGCCCTGGAAAGGGGCACCGACGCACTCATGGTCACCGGGGGTGACGGCGTCGTCTCCAACGCGCTGCAGGTGTTGGCCGGCACGGACGTCCCGCTGGGAATAGTCCCCGCCGGCACCGGTAACGATCACGCTCGTGAATTCGGCATACCCACAAAGGATCCCGAGGCCGCCGCGGACATCATCATCGACGGCTGGACGGAAACCATTGACCTGGGCCGGATTCGCGACGCCAAAGGTGTTTACAAGTGGTTCGGCACCGTGGCGGCCACCGGGTTCGACTCGCTGGTCACCGATCGCGCGAACCGGATGAGCTGGCCCCACGGGCGGATGCGCTATTACATCGCGATGCTCGCCGAGCTTTCGCAGCTGCGGGTGTTGCCGTTCCGGTTGGTGCTCGACGGAACCCGGAAGATCGACGCCGATATCACCCTTGCCGCCTTCGGCAATACCCGCAGCTATGGCGGCGGGCTGTTGATCTGTCCGAACGCCGATCCCACCGATGGTCTCCTCGACATCACCATGGCGCATTCGGCGTCAAGGACCAAGTTGGTCCGCCTGTTCCCCACCGTGATGAAAGGCACCCACGTCGACCTCGATGAGGTGAGCACGGCACGCGCCAAGTCGATTCACGTCGAGTGTCCCGGAATCAATGTATACGCCGACGGCGACTTCGCCTGCCCGCTGCCCGCCGAGATATCCGCGGTTCCCGCAGCCCTGCAGGTTCTTCGGCCGGCACGCTGAGCATCCGGCCTCCCGGGACCGTTAGCCGACCCCCCTGCTGAGCCAGGTCACTTCACCCGCGTCACCGCCGTCGCGGTACACCTCGAGCGCCTCGTCCCACGCGGTTCCCAGCACCGAATCCAGTTCGGCGGCCAGCGTGTCGGCACCCTGGGCCATCATCGTGCGCAGCCGCATCTCCCCGACCATGACGTCTCCGTTGGCGCTCATCGATCCGCTCCACAGACCCAATTGCGGGGTGTGGCTGAACCGGTGGCCGTCGATTCCCGGACTGGGGTCCTCGGTGACCTCGAAGCGCAGCACCGACCACGAGCGCAGCGCGTTGGCCAACCGGGCGCCGGTGCCCACCGGACCGACCCAGTTGGTGACCGCGCGCAGCTGCCCGGGCATCGCCGGCTGCGGTGTCCATACCAAGTTGGCCTTGGACTGCAGGCTCGACGACAACGCCCACTCAACATGCGGGCACACCGCCGCGGGCGAGGCGTGGACGTACACCACACCGGTCGTCACGTCGGCGAATTGATTCGACGCACGCATCTCCTGCTCCTTTGGTTCCACGAAGGACGTCTTCCCCAACGACCTGGCGGACCCATAAGCAGGGCAGCTTGCCGATATTCCCCGGATATTTTGTGTCTTGCGTGTCTATTGTGCCTTGTGATGCCCCTGTTGCGCTAGTGTGCATTTTTCACGAGGCGTGCTCGCGTATCACCGCGTCGGAAATCGCCGGCCACGGCTTCAGGGCCCACTCGCCGAAGTCGCGGTCGGTGAGGACCACCAGCGCCAGCGCCAGCTCGGGATCTGCCCAGATAAAGCCACCCGCTTGGCCGAAATGCCCGTATGTTCGCGCCGAGTTCCGCGCACCCGTCCAGTGCGGCGATTTTGAATCCCTGATCTCGAAGCCCAGCCCCCAGTCGTTGGGCCGCTGCGCGCCGTACCCGGGCAGTACACCGTCCAGGCCGGGAAACTGCACCGTCGTCGCCTCGGCGTGCAACTGCGCCGAGACCGTCGACGGGCGCAGCAACTCACCGGCGAAGACCGCCAGATCGGAAACCGTCGAGGTCGCTCCGAACCCGGCGGCCGCGTTGCCGCCGTTCAGCCGCGTCGCCGCCATGCCCAGTGGTTGGCACACCGCCTCGGCGAGGTAACTGCCGAATTCGATCCCCGACTCCCGCTCGACGGTCTCGGCCAACACGGTGAAGCCGTAGTTGGAATACACCCGGCGGGTCCCAGGCTTGGCCAGCACGCGATCGGAGTGCATCGCCAGGCCCGACGCATGCGCAAGCAGGTGGCGGACCGTCGCGCCGGGTGGGCCGGCCGCGGTATCGAGATCGACGACCCCTTCTTCGATGGCGACGTGCAGGGCGCGGGCCACCAGCGGCTTGGTGACCGACGCCAGTTCGAACACCCGCTCGGTGTCGCCGCGGCTGTTCAGCACTCCGCTTGCCCCAACCACTGCGGCGGCGACAGCCGTAACCGGCCAGTCGTCTATAGCGTCCAGAGCGTCGGAAGCGGCCATCACTTCCCGGCGATGTAGTAGCTGTTGATCGGGTCGGAGTCGACCTCGGCGACCCGCACGTTGTCGAACCCGGCGTCGGCGAGCATCGACGTCGCCAGCTGCGTTCCCCAGGCCGCGCCCAGGCCGGCGCCACCGACGGCCAGCGACACCGTCATGCAGTGCATCAACGACGTCGCGTACAGGTAGGTGCTCATCGGCACGCCGATGTTGTCCTCGAGCCGGCTCGACGCCTTGATGTCGGCCATCAGCAGCACACCGCCGGGCCGCAGCGCACGATGGATGTTTTCCAGCACCCGGGCCGGCTGCCCCTGATCGTGGATGGCGTCGAACACCGTGATGACGTCGTACGCCTCGGCCTTGTCGAGCTCGGCCAGATTGTGGCTTTCGAAGGTCGCGTTCGTCAGGCCGATGCGGGCCGCCTCCCGGATGCCGGCCGCAATGGCCTCGTCGGAGAAATCGATGCCGGTGAACCTGCTGGCCGGGAACGCACGCGCCATCAGGTTGATGGCATGACCGCTGCCGCAACCGAAATCGGCCACGTCCGCGCCGGTGCGCAGCCGCTCGACCAGGCCGTCGACCAACGGCAGCACCACATCGACCAGGGCGCTGTCGAACACGACACCGCTCATCTCGGCCATCATCGTGTGGAAGCGGGGAAATTCGCTGTACGGTAGCCCGCCGCCCTCACGAAAACAGCCGATCACCTTCTGCTCGACCTCGCTGAGCAGCGGAATGATCTGCGACACCAACGCCAGGTTGTCCGGGCCGGCCGCCCGGGTCAGCACGCCCGCGCGGTGGGCGGGCAACAGGTAGGTGGCGGTCTGCGGGTCGTAGTCGACGACGCGTCCGGTGGTCACGCCGGCCAGCCACTCCCGCACGTAGCGCTCGTTGAGACCGGCGGCCTCGGCGATCTGCGCACTGGTGGCGGGCCCCAGTCCCGCCATCGTGTCGAGCAAACCGGTCTGATGTCCAATGCTGAGCAGCAGCGCCAGGCTGGCACCGTCGATGGCCGCGACCATTCGTTCGGTGAATGCCTCGGCGGTTTCGGAGGCAGTCTCGCCGGTGGCGCCTTTGTCGAGTGCCGTCACGCTCAGCGACGCTACACCGTAGGTTGGAGGCCATGAGTCAGACAGTGCGCGGCGTGATTTCGCGAAGGAAGGGCGAACCCGTCGAATTGGTGGACATCGTCGTCCCGGACCCGGGGCCCGGGGAGGCCGTCGTCGACGTCATCGCCTGCGGGGTGTGCCACACGGACCTGACCTACCGCGACGGCGGCATCAACGACGACTACCCCTTCCTGCTCGGCCACGAGGCCGCCGGCACGGTCGAAGCGGTCGGGCCGGGTGTGACCGCGGTCGAGCCAGGCGACTTCGTGATCCTGAACTGGCGCGCCGTCTGCGGGCAGTGCCGGGCGTGCAAACGCGGCAGGCCCGCGTACTGCTTCGACACGTTCAACGCCGAGCGGAAAATGACGCTGACCGACGGCACCGAACTCACTCCGGCGCTGGGCATCGGCGCCTTCGCCGACAAGACGCTGGTGCACTCGGGTCAATGCACCAAGGTCGATCCTCAGGCCGACCCGGCCGTCGCGGGCCTGCTGGGTTGCGGGTTGATGGCCGGGCTGGGGGCGGCGATCAACACCGGCGCGGTCGACCGCAACGACACCGTCGCGGTGATCGGCTGCGGAGGCGTGGGCGACGCGGCGATCGCGGGGGCCGCGCTGGTCGGCGCCCGACGAATCATCGCCGTCGACACCGACAACACCAAGCTGGACTTGGCCCGCAAGTTCGGCGCCACCCACACCATCAACGCCCGCGAATTCGATGTCGTCAAAACCATCCAGGACCTCACCGATGGCTTTGGCGTCAACGTGGCGATCGACGCCGTGGGCCGGCCCGAAACCTGGAAGCAGGCCTTCTACGCCCGCGACCTCGCCGGAACCGTTGTGCTGGTTGGGGTTCCGACGCCCGACATGCGCCTGGACATGCCGCTGCTGGACTTCTTCTCTCACGGTGGCTCGCTGAAGTCGTCGTGGTACGGCGATTGCCTGCCCGAACGCGACTTCCCCACCCTGATCAGCCTCTACCTGCAGGGCCGGCTTCCGCTGGAGAAGTTCGTCTCCGAACGCATCGGGCTCGGCGATGTCGAGGAGGCGTTCCGCAAAATGCACGACGGCAATGTGCTGCGTTCGGTCGTCATGCTGTAGCAGCCGCGATTGAGCGGATGGTGGACCCACGGGACCTTCGAACTCGACGGTGGCGGTTGGGAAGTCGACGGGCTCAGGCGGCGAAATTCAGTACCCCTGGAGGATCCGCCGCTTCTCGGTCTCGAACTCCTGTTGCGTCAAGGCCCCGGAATCCCGTAGCGCCGCCAGCGTTTTGAGTCGCTCGAGGCGGACCCCCTCGTCGCTGGGCTCGGAGGCCGTGGTGACCGGCGCTTCGGGCGGGGCGGGTGGCAAGACCGTCGGCGTGACCGGCAAGAAGGGCATCGAAGATTCCGTGAACGGCATCGAAGATTCGAAGTAGGGGCTATTCGTTACCGCCTTGCGCCGGGCACGAGCCATCCACCGTCCCGAGATGATCGAACCGACAAGTCCCACAACGAACATCGCGACGAACAACCACACCAGGAAGCCGTAGGAACTCTGGTGGCCGAAGGCCAGCCGCGGGTCGATGTATCCGTTGACTTGCCCATCCGTCGTGATGTTGTAGGTGCCACTAACGGGAATCTTCGCCACCCACACTCGCACGTGCGCGTCGTTGTTGACCGTCGTTGTGCTGCCGTAGTTTTCCGTGACCACGGGTTGGGCCACGCCGTCGGGAGGCGAGATCGTGACTCCGAGCGGCGGCACCGGCAGTCCGCCGCCGTTGGGACTGCCGAGCAGAACGGTGTGCAGGCTCAGGTTGACTTCACCCGCGGGCAGGTACAGGCTGCCTGACCCCGGGATCGGCACCTCGCCGTACGCGTTGTATTTGTCCAAGAAGAAGGTGTTGAGAACTATCGCGATGATGAAGCCGGCTACCGAGACGACCATCATCACGACGGCGGCCGACAGCGAAGTCTTCGCGAGCCTGTTGCTGCTCATCCAGGCAGTGTGTCATTGCGGGCCAGACGATGCCAGTTCGCCGACGGCGACGGAAAGAGCAGACTGGGACGGGGCGCATACCGAACAAGGGAGTGATACGCATGGCCAACGATCTCGTCGCTACCGTGCCCGATCTGTCGGGCAAGCTGGCGGTCGTCACGGGCGCCAACAGTGGTCTGGGGTTCGGGCTCACCCGGCGACTTTCGGCCGCCGGCGCCGACGTCGTCATGGCGATCCGCAATCGCGCCAAGGGTGAGGCGGCGATCGCAGAGATCCGCACCACGGTTCCCGACGCGAAGCTGACGATCAAGGCCCTCGACCTGTCGTCACTGGCGGCCGTCGCGGCGCTGGGCGAACAGCTCAACGCCGAGGGCCGCCCGATCGACATTCTGATCAACAACGCCGGTGTGATGACGCCGCCCGAACGGGACACCACCGCCGACGGCTTCGAATTGCAGTTCGGCAGTAACCATCTCGGCCATTTCGCACTGACCGGACACCTGCTGCCGTTGTTGCGCGCCGCCAACGGCGCGCGGGTGGTCTCGCTGAGCAGCCTGGCGGCCCGCTTCGGCCGTATCCAGTTCGACGATCCGCAATTCGAGAAGTCCTACTCGTCGATGGCGTCCTATGGCCAGTCGAAGCTGGCCGTTTTGATGTTCGCGTTAGAGCTGGACCGCCGTAGCCGCGCGGGCGGTTGGGGCATCGTGTCCAACGCCGCGCATCCCGGATTGACCAAGACCAACCTGCAGGTCAGCGGACCGTCGCACGGCCGCGACAAGCCCGCGCTGATGGAACGGTTTTACAAAGCGTCGTGGCGTTTCACGCCATTCCTGTGGCAGGAGATCGACGACGGGATTCTGCCGGCGCTGTACGCGGCCGCCGCGCCGCACGCCGAGGGCGGCGCCTTCTACGGACCACGCGGGCCCTTCGAGTCCGCCGGCGGTGGCGTGGCGCCGGCCAAGGTGCCCGCGCGTGCCCGCAACCAGGACGACTGCCGACGACTGTGGGAGCTTTCCGCGCAGCTCACCGGAGTGAGCTACCCGAAGCCGAACTGATAACAACCGCACCGATTATCGTGTGTCCATGCGGCCTGAGCGTCGGACGCCCGAACCGACTCCCCAATCGACGATTGTGGTCCGACCACAGCCGAGGGACAGCGCCACCTACACCCAGTCGTCGCGGTTGCAGGCCGCCGGGCTGGCGCGAGCCATCGCGGTGTTCGAGCGGGCCGCGGAACAAGTGCCGCTGCCGACGAATCCACAGCCGATCGCCATCGCCGACTACGGCACCGCCAACGGGCACAATTCGCTGAAGCCGCTGTCGGCGGCCATCGCGGTGCTGCGTCGTCGCACCCGCCACGACCAAGCAATCCTCGTGGCGCACACCGACGTACCGGACAACGATTTCACGGCGCTGTTTCGGACCTTGTCCGACGACCCGGACAGCTACCTGCACATGGACGCAGCCAGTTTTTCCTCGGCGATCGGCCGGTCGTTCTACGGCCAGATCCTGCCTTCCAAGACGATCAACCTCGGCTGGACGTCCTGGGCGACGCAATGGGTGAGCCGGGTCCCCTGCGAACTCCGCGATCACGTGCACGTCGCCTACAGCAAAGACAACGCGGCCCGCGCCGCCTACGCCCACCAGGCCGCCCTCGACTGGAACGACTTCGTGGCGTTCCGCGGCCGCGAATTGGCCCCCGGAGGGCGGCTGGTGGCGTTGACGCCCGCCGTCGACGAGGACGGCACATCCGGGTTCAGGGCGTTGCTCGACGCGATTGTTGCGGCACTTGACGATCGGGCACGCGAGGGCCTGCTGACCATGGACGAGCTGCGGCGGATGGCCATTCCGGCATTTGCCCGCACCGAGGCGGACTTTCGCGCTCCGTTTTCGCCCAGCGGCCGATTCGAAGGCTTGACGATCGAGCATCTCGAGACCTTCAATGCCGAGGACCGATTCTGGGCTCGGTTCCAGACCGACGACGATGCCGAGGCTTTCGGCGCGCAGTGGGCGGCGTTTGCGCGGGCCGTACTTTTCCGTTATCTGACGGGCGGGCTGGACTGCGCGTCCAACGACCCCCGAGCGGTCGAGTTCGCCGAGCAATTGGAGACAGCCGTCGCGGAACGGCTGTCAAAGGCACCCGAGCCGATGCGGATTCCGCTGGCCTCGGTCGTGCTGGTCAAGCGCTGACAAGGGTTTCGACACAACACCGCAGCGGGTAACCCCGGACGATAGTCGCACCTGCGACTGCAAGGGGTAGACGGATGAATGTGCAGGAAGACAAAGCGGCTGGTCAGGATCATGATCAGCGGCCAAACGAAAAGCCGGAGCCGGACGAGGACAACAAGCGACGCGCCGCCGACATGATGACGGCCTACGAGGACCGGCCCACGTTGGTGCTTCCGGGTTCCGGCGGAATGGTGTCGGGCACGGCGGTCAATGATTGGCTGGACGAGGACGGCAACCCTAAATACGGAGCCCCGGGCTCGGAAGACAAAGCCGATGAACGCGTGGCCGCCCAGGGCCAGAGCGGTGGACTCGACAAGGAACAAATCGAGAAGGACAAAGCCCTGAACGACGAACTGAGGAAGGCCTCAGCGGAGGAGAACAAGGGCGAAAAGCGCTGAGCCGACGGCCGATTCGGCTAATTGCCTTGTTGGATGATCGGTCCTATTCCTAGCCGGGCACCCAAGCCGGGGCCTAAATACGGGATGGGCGCGCCGATCCCGGGAATTCGTGGAATGGCCGGAATGGGCGGAATCGCCGGAATCGGCGGCGGAGCCGGGGCGGGTGGTGGTGGCGGTGCCTCCGGGGCCGGCGGATCCGGGGCCTGATTCACCGGTCCCTCTGGCGCCGCCGGCGGGTTGCCGGTCGTCGGCGCATCGGTTGTGGCCGGCGGGTTGGTGTCGGCGCTGGATGGCGGGGGCGCCTGCTGCGTCGGTGGTGCGGACTGCCCGGGGTTCGGCGGCTGGGGACTTGCGCTACCTGCCGGCGGCGCAGAGGAGGCCGGAGTCGTACTCATCCCCGGGGCCGGCGCGGTGCTGTCGCCGGAGTTCAATCCGATCGCGACTGCGGTGCCCACCAGCAAGATTGCCACCGCCGTGCCGATGATCAACACCACCGGAAGCCGATACCAGGGCATGACCGACTTCTTCGACTCCGAACGCGGTGGTGCCGGTTGCTGGAACTTCACCGCGGGACGGGCTGACGTGTAGCCGGAACGGCCGCCTTCCGGATACGCGCCCGCCCCCGCGGGTAGGGCGCGTGACTCGTCTTCGGCCTCCGACCAGGCCAGCGCGGGCATCATGCTTGATGCCGGTCCTTCGGGCGTCCCCGACTGAGCCTGCGCCGGCTCCGATTGGACCTTCGCGGCCCGCGCCACCGGGATCAGCGCCGACGCCGCTTCGGGGGCGGCCGGGGTCAGCGCGGTCGCGATGTTCTCGCCGGGAGCCGCCGACGCCCGCAGCGCGCCGCCGATAGCTGCCGTCAGTTGCGGACGCGGGTTCGTCACGACCGGGATGCGGAGGTGCCCGGACAGCGCCGTGGTAACCGCCGGGATGCTGGCCCCACCGCCCACCGTGATGACCGCGACCAGATCGCGAATTCCGTTCCGCTGCAAGGCCTCGTCCAACACCGCCACGAAGTTGCTCAGCGGTTTGCGGATCGCGTCGTCCAGTTCGTTCCTGGTGAGCCGAATACCGCCGCGCATGCCCGGCAGATCGTCGGTGAGAGTGGTCACCGTGCTCGACGAGAGCTGCTCCTTGGCGATGCGGCACCCGGTTCGCAGCCGATTCAGCGAGCCTATCGCCGAGGTGCCCGACGGGTCGAACGAACCCGTGTTCGGCATGTCGGCCATGACGGCGGTCAACAGCGCCTGATCGATCATGTCGCCGGAGAAGTCGGTGTGTCGCACGGTGGGGGCCACGGGGTCGTAGTCGCCGGCGGCGTCCATCAACGTGATGCTGGTGCCGCTGCCGCCGAAGTCGCACACGGCCACGGTCCCGCGGGCGGGTATGCCCGGATTGGCCCGCGCGGCGAACAGTGCCGCAGCGGCATCGGACATCAGCGCCGGCGGCCGCCCGCGGTTGGACCATTCAGACGCCCGGGTCAGCGAGGCGCCCAGGACGTCGACGGCCTTCGGAGACCAGTGGGCGGGATACGTCACCGCGATGTTCTCGGGCAGCGGGCGGGTGGCGGAGTAGGCCAGCGCACGCAAGGCGTCGGTGACCAAGGCCTCGCTGCGGTGTACCGAGCCGTCGGCCGCCACGATTCCGACCGGGTCTCCGACCCTGTCGACGAAGTCGGCGATCACCAGGCCGGGTTCGTCGAGCTTGGGGTTTTCCGACGGGATGCCGACCTCGGGCGCACGCTGGCGGAACAGCGTCAGGACCGGCTTGCGGATGATCGCGAGATCCGCGGTAACGGCAGCCAGGTTGGTAGCACCAATCGACAAGCCCAACGCGGGCTTAGCTCCCTCGGCCATTCGTCCAATCCCTACGTTCAACGGCCACCGCTTCGTGACGACCCGCCGCCACGTTTGCGATCGCCACGCCCGGCATCCGCCCAGCTGTAATTGTGCCGGTGATACCTATAGCCAATCTCTGCGCATGCTATGCGTGAGCTGTATAACGACATAGCCGCTGCTATGCGGCCCAATCAGCGAATCGAGCCCTCGCCGGCGATCAGCGGAAGGTCCAGGGGCGTGACCCAGCCGGGCGGCAAATCGTTGACCGCCGGGACGGCGTTGAGTGCCCGCATCCCGGTTGCCAGGCACCCGGCCGCGGCCGCATCCCGGCCCGATCCGTCGGTGAACCGAAACGCGGTCTCCTGGAAGATGCTCGGGGTGCCTTCGATGTCGACTCGGTAGACGTCGTTGTCGTGGCCCGCCGGCCAGTCGGGGGCGGCGTCGTGCCCGATGCGGTTGACGTGTTCGAGCTGGATGCGGGTTTCGCCCCGGTAGATCCCGTTGATGGTGAACCGGACGGCGGCGACGTGCCCAGGCTTGATGACGCCTTTGGCGGTAGTGCGCTCCGTCGGTGTCACCCACTTGTCCCAGGTGGTGGTGATCTCGTCGAGCATGATGCCGGCGGCGTGGGCGATCATCGGGACGGTGGCACCCCACGCGAAGATGAGCACGGTGGGGTTTTCCAGTATCGGGCGGAATTCCGGCTCACGGCCGATGCCCATCTCAGTCTCGTAGTCGCCTTCGTAGTTGGTGTAATCCAGCAACTCGGAGGCGCGCACCTTGCGCACTTCCGAGCAGACGCCCATCAGCGTCATGGGAAAAAGGTCGTTCGCGAATCCCGGATCGATGCCGGTGGTGAAACAGGACGATCCGCCCAGCTCGCATGCCTTGGTGATCGGCTCTATCCAGTTGGGCGGGTTGAGATACATGGTCGGCCAGACCCACGGTGTCATCGAGGTCGAGCAGACGTCGATGCCGGCCCGCAGGAACCGCGTGATCAGTGCGATGTTGGCATCTGCGTGCGCCGCGGTCGGGCCGTAATGGACCAACGCGTCGGGCCGAAGCGCGATCAGGGCCTCGACGTCGTCGGTTGCGGTGATGCCCACCGGCTCGGGCTGCCCGCAGATCTCGCCCACGTCGCGGCCGACCTTGTCGGGGTTGCTGACGCCGACGCCCACCAACTCGAACCGCGGATGTTTGAGGATCTCGTTGATCACCATCCTGCCGACGAAACCAGTGCCCCAGACCACTACTCGCTTTGGACCGCGTTCCGACATACCCACCCTCCGATCATCAGCCCCTTCCCGGTTTCACCCTAGGCGCGGGCACTGGGGGCATCTGTACCGGTCAGCGGTCCGGCAGAGCCTCGAGGTTTTCGGCGCAGCGAATGAGCATGGCCGCGAGTTCCTTTCGGCCTGCGGACGGAATTCCACGCAACATCTCGGCTTCAACGCCTTCGACTGCGGCGTGGCTGTTGTTGAGATGCCGCAGACCCAGCGAGGTCAGTTGCAGCGCCTGGGCGCGACCCCTTCCCTGCGCGTCCGACGCGGCAACCAGACCCGCCGTACGCAACCCATTCAAAACATCGCGCAGCGATTGACGGGTGACGAAGCACAGCCGGGCGAGTTCGGACGCCGATGCGTCGGGATGATCATGCAGGGCACGCAACAGCGCGTACTGCGCCATCGACAGCCCGGTGGGTTTGAGCGCAGCGTCGCAGCGACGTCTTAGCTCCTGCTGAACCCGCTTCACCAGATAACCCGGGCCATGTTCGGTCTGCGAAGAGGACATGACAGGAACCTTACATCGTGTTATGGTCCAAGTGTAAGGTTCCTGACAATTCCGGAGGCGATTGACGATGACCGTGATTCAAGAGCACGCTCCACTCGCGACCCTGATCAATGTCTTCACCGTGGCGCCAGAGCGGGCGCCACAATTGGCCGAGCTGCTGCGAGTCGCCACCGAAGAGAAGATGCGGTTCGTGCCCGGCTTCGTCTCCGCCAATATCCACGTCAGCACCGACGGCACCCGCGTGGTCAACTACGCACAATGGCAAAGCGCCGACGCGTACCAAGCGATGTTTGACGATCCGAGCGCGCGCGAACACATGGGCCGCTGCGCCGCCATTGCGACCAGCTTCGAACCCCACCTCTACAACGTGGAATCGGTGCACCACGCGGCACACAGCTAGGTAGAAAGCACTTCCGTACCGTCTGACGTGATGACACGATGACATTCATGACCAGTCATCTCAGGGGACCCGCGATCCTCTTCGCCGTCGGCATCGGATTCGCAAACGTGTGCGGCGTGGCCAACGCGGCGAAGGACTTTCCCACGGTTCGCTACGAGGTGAGCGGTCCCGCCGCCGCCCAATTCATCTACTACCAAACCGGTGCCGGTCAGCTGCGTGCGGTCAACGCGACACTGCCGTGGTCGTCGGAGTTCACCGGTTACGGCGGCGGCGTCTATGTCCTGAGCGCGCAG
>Ga0210389_10001156_pt1 | contig 21676 bp, 23 predicted proteins | sample IncBWH28OmetaG_FD_160127 | JGI IMG/M metagenome (GOLD analysis project Ga0210389, IMG submission 160127) | Forest soil microbial communities from Barre Woods Harvard Forest LTER site, Petersham, Massachusetts, United States - Inc-BW-H-28-O ...
ACTACAGCCGCCACAAGGACGATGACGGCTACCCCTCCTTTGAGGAGCTGGCCACCCTCGGTGAGCACTTCCACGTCAGCCCCAGGATGCTGCAGATAGCGTTCGGGCTGCTGGACACCGACGCACTTATCCTCCTGGACGAGGACGAAATGAAGCAGTATCTGGAACAGGGTGGGGGGAACCACATGAACCCTACGGGAGCCGGGGGAAAGAAGGGCCCGAAAAATGCTCTACTTTCGCCACGCGCGGACCGGCCACCGCTGTAGGGTCACCCGCGTTCGGGGGGAGTCCAAATGACACAATCGGCACTCACAGCCCTGGCACTCTGCTTCTGCGGCGGGGCCATCTGGGTCCGACGCAAATCCTGGCGCATCCGATGGGACCGCGCCCTCACCATGTCATTCCTCTTCCAAGGGTTGGGCTTTGCGCTCTGCGCCCCAGCGATGTCGCGCTACCTCGAGCCCGCACTGTTCAGGATCACCGGGGTCGCGCACCTACGCGACTTCTTCGGCCATGTGTTGTTCATCTGCGCGATCTGTGGCGTCATCTACGCGTGCGCCTGCCGACTCGTACCCGACCGCGAATTGGAATCAGTGCTGTACAAGATCGAATTCCCCGGCGCCATCGCCGGCGGCACCATGCTCGCCGCCATCACCCTCAGCCACAACCTCTCCCGGGAACCGCGCCCGGACTTCCTCGACGTGCCGTGCGACTTCTGGCTCCGCGTTTACTGGCTCACCTACGGGGCCATCGTCATGTACCTACTGTGCTTCGTCGTCCGATTGTTGTGGGTGTTGCGGCGCGACCCGCGCTCCCGGCTCACCGCAGACCTGTTCATCATTGCCAGCGGATTAGGGGTGGTATCTTTCGCCCTGCTCCTCACCAGGATCATCATCAACCCGGGGCTGGTTGCCCGCTTTTGGATTTCGACACCTTCGTGTGTGGCTGGGGGGTTGGCCGCGTTCGCGGCAGCCTGGTCGTGGCGGGAGAGGATGCGTCCGCGCTCACGCAGGAGACCGCCACCGAATTCAACTAGGAGGTGGGCCTGAAGGCTGAGGTTTCACCCAGCGTTAACGCGGTACCCTTCCGATCACCAACAGCCACAATGTGATTCGACTCATTTCGCGCGTCACGCGCCAGGCGCGGGACACCAGTCAAGCTCAGCGTCGATGCTGCCGAGATCGCGCATGTCGCCCGAAGCTAAGTACGGCGGGCGTGCCGAGCAAGTCACCCCTCGTCGGCGGCGTCGACTGCTGCGCTCAGCGCCGCCATCAGCTTGCGCGCCTCGTCTGCTGTGATGACCGGATCAATGGGCCAACCGAGGACGATCTTGCGCTCTATGCGCCCGTCTGTGTGCTGGGTGCCGATGATCGCCACGGTGATGTCGTCGTTGTAGTGACCGGCGTAGGTGGCGTGTGTGACCGCCCATTCAGGGCCGTCGAATACGCGTAGACCTGCTGTCCATGGTCCGACTGTTGTGGCGTTTGCGGGTGCCTCAAGATCAATGTCGCCGGGCGTCTGAAGGTCTGTGAACGTGTCCCAACGGAGTGTGTCGTCATCGCTGGTGTCCATGTCACAAAGACTAGATCAATCGTTGCAGAAATGCGATTTTTTATGCGACAATGCGCTTCCTCAACTAAACCCTTGTTGGCGGCGTCGGCTGCTGCGGCCAGCGCAAGGCGTAGGAGGGCTGGGTCTGCCGTGCCCGACTTGGGCGCTGAGGCCGCTGAGAGCAGCGCGCTAAACAGTAGTAAGCGGACCTTTGAAATCGCATAAGGCCTGTCAGGACTGTTTTCGGGGTGGCTTGCGCGCTTCGGCTCGACCGTTAGGCTCAGCAATCGTGCGCGACCATAAACCCCAGCCGGGCCGAGTCGGCTGCAGTAATTAGCAGACCTAACGAATCCCGGTCCAATCTGGAACCCGCGCACCGAACACGAGCTAACGGACGCCGCGCAAAACGGCCTGCTCAACGAGACACAAGCTCGATTTGAAACGGGAGCTTGAGTCTGGCGACAGCGCGGACAGGGGCTTGGCAAAAGATGTGGCCTCCTTCTCGTTGGATGGCGGAACCATCCTCATAGGTGTGGATGAAGCCACCTCGCCACCTTCGCTCACTCCGGTCGTGTTGAACGGGCTCCCTGAGCGCGTCGAGCAAATCGCAGCGATGAGAGTCGATGAACCGGTTTTAGTCGAAAACTGTCGTTATTGAGTCGACGGGCGATCCCAGCCGTGGGTATCTCGTGGTGCATGTACCCGCATCTCCTCGCGCGCCGCATATGGGTGATGTAGACCGTCGCTCGCGACACGCCATACTTACGCGCCAGGGCCGGCGCTGACTCACCCTCAGTCAGGCGACGGGCCACCGCCGCCGCCTGCTCGGGCGACAGGGACGGCTTGCCGGCCGGTGTAGGTGCCCTTGGCCTTACCGACAGCATCAGCGTCGTGCACTGGATTCACGTGATGGCATCGACCGCACTCCCCAAGAACACCTTCCACGCGTCCGGAACGGGGATGTATCCGTTGTCCGCCAAGCCATTCTGTCCGGCGCCGATGGTGCTCTGCAGGAATGCCTTCACGGCCGCACCAACCTGCGGATCGCGATACTTCGAGCAGACAATCTCGTAGGTCGCCAGCACAATCGGGTAGGCGCCAGGCTGCGTCGGGTTGTAAAACGTCACGGTGTCGAGCACCATGTCGTTACCCTGCCCCGTGACGGCGGCTCCGGAAATCGTCTTGCCAACCGAGTCGGCGCTGATCGCCACTGCATCCGGACCGGCCGAGGTGATGATCTTGGCCATGCTCAGGTTCTTTCTCTGGGCGAACGACCATTCGTTGTAGGTGATCGCTCCTTCGGTGGCCTTGATGGCCGCCGAGGTGCCGTCGTTGCCCCTGGCGCCTTCACCGACACCGCCGTTGAACGTCTTTCCGGTGCCCTTGCCCCACGCGCCGTTCGACGCGGCATCAAGGTACTTCTGGAAGTTGTCCGTGGTCCCCGACTGGTCGTTACGGAACACGACGTGAATCGGCTCAGCGGGCAGAGAGACGCCCGTGTTGAGGCCCTGGATCGCGGGATCATTCCAGGTAGTGATGCCGCCGTTGAAGATCTTGGCCGTCGTCGGGGCGTCCAGGTTCAGCGAGGTCAGGCCCTTGACGTTGTAGGTGATCGCGATCGGACCGAACACCACCGGCAGGTTCCACGCCGGTGAGCCGCAGCGCTGCTGGGCCGCGGAGTACTCGTTCTGGGCCAGCGGCGAGTCCGATCCACCTAAATCGGTTTGGTTGCCGGTGAATTCGCTGATCCCGGCGCCCGAACCGTTGGGCGTGTAGTTCAAGGTCTGACCGGGGCAGGCTTGTTCGAACGCAATGACGAAACGGGTCATCGCGTTGGCCTGGGCTGTCGACCCGCTGGCCCTCAGCGTCTTCGTCCCGCCGCAATCCACCTTCCGCGGCAACACGGCCGCCGTCGCACTTCCCCCAGCGGCACTAGCCGAACTTCCCCCAGCTGTGCTACCTGCTTTGTTTTCACTGCAACACCCCGACAAGAGCAGTGCACCGGTAGCCAAAACGCTCAACGCGGCGCGAAATCGGTTCGGCTTCAATTCCGTTCCTAGTGTCGGGATGAAACGGGATCGACTGTAGGGATGAAACGGGATGGCCGTCGTCCTAGCCGCGGCGCGCCAAACACCCATCTCTCGCAGCCATGAAGCCAACAATAACACCGGACACGGCCGCGTCACCGGCCGACGAACTCACACCATCGCCGCGGACCTGGCTCATCCCGGGGCAACTGCACAGCTAACGGGTCAGGCCGTGGAGGCCTTCGGAAAACTAGACATTGTCGTCGGTAGCCATGCCGGCCCCGACTAGAGCGGCGAGCGGCCGCCGGGGGCGACAATGGGCGTGCACGGCGCAACTAGAGCAAGACCCGGCAAGGAGGGCGGACCGTGGTAGGCAACCAAGAAGGCATCGGCACGTTGAAACTCGAATGCCCGCAAAGCCATCCCGTTGGCAGGATCCTCAAGGAGGCCCCATATCAGTCAGTGCTATACGACCCCGGAGCCCAGATTGGGCCGCGCCGGTTCTGGCCGGATGAAGGCGACCAGCCACAGTTCAAGACGCGCTGTCGCTATTGCGACAAACCGGTGGGAGAGGCCACGGCCACGCTTCAGGACAAACTTCGCAGTGTGATAGACAACGTGTCCGAGACAGCCGAAGCTGCCACGCTGCCATATCTGTAGCCGGGGTGAGGCTAATGGTTCCGCTACTGTAAGCGCTACAGTAGCGAGGCAACGGCGCGATTTTGCACCCACGCATGCGCCGACGCGAGAGGAGTCCCGTGGCGCAGGTTCCCCCGGCACCGGACAGCAATCCCCGACCTCCTGAGGGGGATTGGCTGGGCACCCCATACCTGTCTTTCGAGCGCCACGGCCCGATCGCTGTTTGCACGATCGATCGCCCGGATGCCCGCAACGCCATGACTCCCGCGATGTACTTCGGAATCCGTTATGCCGTAGGCCGTCTCAACGCGGACCCGGATCTGGCCGGGCTACTGATCACCGGCACCGGAGACGTCTTCGCGCCGGGTGGTGACATGACCGGCGGAGCAGGCGCGGACGACTGGATCACCTTTGGTGCCGCGTTGGGCATGGATGTCACGCCGTTCGACGCCGTACGGACCTCAGCCAAGCCGGTTGTCTCCGCGGTTAACGGGTTATGCCAGGGGGGCGGCTTTCAGATCGCCTTGTGCAGCGACCTGTCAGTGGTGAGCGAGCGGGCGACCTTCCGCGTGCCCGAGTTGTTCCGCGGTTATGCCGACACGTACTACAGCCAGATGCTCGTCCATCTCATTGGTCCGGTACGCACTCGGGACCTGATGTTCACCGGACGGGTGCTCAGCGCGCAGGAAGCTCTCGACTGGGGGCTGGTGAGCAGAGTCGTGCCCCACGAGAGGCTGCTCGAGGTGGCCCGAGATTTGCTCGAGCAAAGCTGCCGAACCGCACCACGGGCCCGCGCCGTCATCAAGTCGAGCATCGACAACTATCTCGGCTTGTACGACCGCATCGGCATGACCGGCAGTTTGACCGACTCGGAGGCCAGAGAAGGCGTCCGCGCTTTCAAAGAGAGACGCTCGCCCGAATGGGTGCATCCGCAATTGCGCATCGAGGGACGCCTGTGATCGCACCGACCGCTTAACAGTCGATCCACTCGCCGTGGGCGGCAACCCGCAGCAGGCTGCTGATCCCGGCCTCGTCGAATGCTTTGACGAATTCGTCGACGCCCTCGCTGAAATGGGCCCAGCCATCGACGTGAGCCGGTATCACCAACCTCGCGCCGAGCAGTTCAGCGGCGGCTGCGGCGCGGGCCGCGGTCAGCGTCAACGGTCGCCCGCGTTCCTTGGTCTTCACCCGCGCCGCCCCGGCGAAGAGCACCGCGATGTCGAGATCTCCGACGCGACCGGCCACGTCCTTGACCGCACCCATCGAGGCGTTGTCGCCGCTAAGGTACACGGTCGGCAGACCGGGCCCGGACAGCACGAAGCCGGTCACCTCGCAGTTGACGTGCCCGCTGGCGTCGTGTTGCCCGTCGGCCGGGCCGTGGACGGCCGGAACGGCTTGCACGGCAAGGGACCCGGAGCCGGGCACCTGGTATGTCTCCCAGGGCGCAAGCCCCACCGCCGGCGGCCCCAATCGGCCCGCGGCACCGGGATGGGTGAGGACCAGCGGCGCGGCCAGCGCGCAGCGGCGGCCATCGTCGTCCAGATTGTCGGGATGTTGGTCGTGGCTGATCAATACCGCGTCCACCAGTCCGAGGGCATCGGCACTCACCGCGGGACCGGCGAGCTTCGTCAGGTATCCGTGCACGCCGGGTGGATCGAAAGTCGGGTCCATCACGATCCTGCGGCCGGCGATGTCGACGACCGTCGTCGGGCCACCCAAGACACTGATCGCGCACTTACGTCGCTGCGCGTCGACTTCCGCACTCATCGTCACCCCTGATCTTCTTGCCGCAGAGTGGCCCCGTATCGTCATGCGGCGGGCTGGCGGACCGCGATGACTTCGACCTCAACACGGATGTTGGGCCAGACAAGCGCGGGAATCGCGGCGAGCATGAACACGGCTCGTGTTTGATCATCGGCGTACTTGCCGATGTGGGCGGCTATACCGGTGTTAATGGATTCGAATTCGCTGCTCATGTCGCCCTTTCGTGGTGGTCCGTTCCGGGGCGGGCACCCGCGGACTAAAGCGAGGATGCCCGCTTTGGGCTGAGCTGTCACCATCCCGGCTGCCGATTGACCCGGGTGATTCCACGGTAGGTTGTTGATCGCGTTGTAAGCCTCCGGCGTCTTCGGCGTTGACTTGCCTCGCCGCACTCGAGCAGGATGACGCCGTGACCGAAGTGCAGGACCGCGTTGTCGATCGGGCCCGTGGGATGCGCGACCTCGTGCGCGCCGAGGCCGCGGAGTCCGAGCGATTGCGCACCCTCTCGACACCCATCGTCGACGAGATGTGGGCCAGTGGCCTGATGTCAGCGTTCAACCCGGCGGCGGCGGGCGGCGTCGAACCGTCGTTCGCGGAGATGATCGAAACCTGGATCGAGATGGCTTGGCAGGACGGCTCTTTCGGCTGGATCGGGATTGCTAACCTGCCGTCGACGTTCGCCGCCGCGAGCTATCTTCCAGATCAAGGTTTCGCGGAGATCTTCACCAACAACGACAACCGCATCACCATCGGCGGCCAGTACTTTCCCAACGGCCAGGGCGCGGCCGTCGACGGTGGCTTCCGGCTGACCGGCACGTGGCAGTTCGGCTCCGGCACCGCCCACTCGGCCTACATCGCCGCCGGCTTTCTGCCGATGGACGACGGCGAAATGCGCTGGGTCAGCGAGGGCATTCCCGACATGCGGGTTGCGTTTCTGCCGCGGGAGGAGATCACCTTCACCGACGGGTGGCATGTCCAGGGGCTCAAAGGGACTGGCTCCTACGATTACAACGTTGCCGACGTGTTCGTCCCGGACTTCCGCACCATTCCGTTGTTCACCCGCGAGCCTGTGCGGGGATCCTCAGCGGCCGGCCGCATGGGTCTGATGCCCGTCACCGCCGCAGGTCATGCGTCGTTTGCGCTGGGGGTCGCCAAGAGCATGCTCGACGACGTCGAGGAACTCGCGGCCACCAAGGTGCGGATGAGCGACATGGCGACGCTGGCCAGTCGTCCCACTTTCCAAAAGGGTTTGGCCCATCACGTTGCGGCCTGGCGGGCCGCCCGTCTTCTGGTACTCGATGCCTTCACAACGGCCGAGGCCGCGGTTAACGCGGGCAACGACCTGACGCCCGGGTTGCGGGCCGACATGCGGGTGGCCGCGGTGTACGCCACCGACACGGCCAGGGCATGTGCGGAATGGGCTCACCTGGCGGCCGGCACCACCGCGATCCGCGAGGGTAGTCGGCTCGAGCGCGCGTTCCGCGACATCTACACCGGCACCCAGCATGCGTTCATCAGCGAGAAGGTGGCCATCGACGTCGCGCAGATCTGGCTCGGCATCATCGACGACCAGTTCGGGCTTTAGATTCCACGGGCGCGATCCTGCCAATACGGTTGCCGAAGTTGGGCTTTGAGGATCTTTCCGCTGGCGTTGCGGGGTAGTGACTCGACGAAGTCGACGGTTCGCGGGCACTTGTAGCCGGCCAGATGCTGGCGGCAGAATTCGATGATGTCGCCGGGCTCGACTTCGGTGATGGCGACGACGATCGCCTTGACGGATTCGCCCCAGAAGTCATCGGGGATACCGATGACCGCGGCGTCAGCGATGGCGGGATGCTCGATGAGCACGTTTTCCACCTCGGGTCCGTACACGTTCTCACCGCCGGTGATGATCATGTCCCTCAACCGATCCTCGATGTAGAGGTAGCCGTCGGCGTCGAGATGCCCGATGTCGCCGGTGCGCACCCAATCGTCGGCGGTGATGGTGTCGGCGGTTGCCTCTGGCCGATTCAGATAGCCGCTCATGCGCTGATTGCTGCGCACCCAGATCTCGCCGGGTTCGCCGTTGGGTAGCGGGTTGAGCGTTTCGGGATCAACGATCTGGATTTCGTTGCCCGGCGCGGCTTTTCCTGCCGAGAGCAGCAAGTCGGGCCGGCTGGGATCGCGATGATCCTCCGCGCCGAGTGCCGTGATGGCGCCGCAAAGTTCCGTCTGCCCGTATACCTGGACGAAGTTCATGTCGGGCCAGGTCGCGAGCGCACGCTGCAGCAAGGGCATCGGCATCGGGGCCGCCCCGTACACGAGGTAGCGAAGGCCTGAGATGGCTTTGGTCGCCGCGTCGCCGGCGTCCAGGAACCGGGCGATCACCGGGGGCACGAAGAACGCGTGCGTCGCACCGGCTTTCACGGCGCCGATCAGTGTCGCGGCCTCGGGCTCGCGGGTCAGGAACGTCGGTGCCCCGGCCCGGATGCCGAAAAACGAGTAGGCGATGCCACCGACGTGAAACAGCGGCATCGCGACCAGGTTCGCGTCCCCCTCGGCGAACGGAAACGGCGGGGCCAGGTTTGCGATGTGATTGACCAGCGCGCGCTGGCTTAGCGATACACCTTTGGGCCGCCCGGTGGTGCCCGAGCTGTAGATCACCAGGACCCCGTCGGTTTCACTGACCTCAGGGTCGGCGGCGACGGGTGTGGCTGCGGCGAGCCACGATTCGTACTGATCGCCGTCACCGCCCAGCACGAAGACGCGTTCCAGCGCAGGGACCCGCGCGCTGAGAGCGTCGACCGTGGAGTGCAGTTCCGCGCCGACGAGCAGCACTCGCGCGCCGGTGTCATTGAGCACGTGGACCAGTTCGTCTCCGAATACCCGCCAATTGACGATGGCGGCCGCCGCGCCAATCGATGCGGCGGCCAGGAGGGTTTCCAGGCAGGCCGGGTGATTCTTGTCCAGGAATGCCACGCACTGGCCACGTTCCACACCGGCGGCTCTCAGCGCGCCGGCTGCCTGACGAATCCGCGACGCCCACTGCGCCCAGGACCATTGCTGCTCACCGAAGTGAATCGCGACGTCGTCGGGCCTGCGCTGTTCGTGTTGCTCGACGAATCCGATGAGCGTCTCCGTCGTAGGGGTCGTGGCGTCGGCGCGTGGCATAGGTCCAGTCAAGCATCACGGGGCGAACGCCTGCGTTTAACCCTTCGACGCGAGGGCTTTCAAGATGCTGCCCGCCGGTTCTTCCCTGGCGTTGCGGTAGCCGGTGCCCGCCCACAGGTTGATCCGTTCGGGATCGCCGGCTGCGGTGGCCGCCTTGCGGATTGGGCTCGTCAAGTGATGCAACGCGGGATAGCCGGTCGGCGCCACATCCGAGTATCGGTCGGTGAAGACGTTGGCCAGTCCCCGTGCGGGGCGCCCGGTGAAGGCCCGGGTGAGCACGGTGCCCCGGCGCGCGGGGTCGGCAAGCGCCGCGCGGTAGGGAGCCGACGTCCCGCTCTCCTCGCTACGCAGCAGAACCGTGCCGACGGCGGTCGCGATGGCACCCGCCCCGAGGGCGGCGGCGACGTCGTCGGGCGTGCCCAGCCCGCCCGCGCCGATCAACGGCAACGAGGTGACGGCGCCGACCTCCTTGAGCAACTGGGGGAGAGGGATCTCGGGAGGCAATCGCTCCGGGGTCAAGATGCCGGAATGACCACCGGCGGCCGCTGCCTGCACCAGCAGCACGTCCACGTCGGTCTCTGCGGCCAGCTGTGCCTCATCGGCCGAGGTGATGGTCTGACCGACCAGGCTGCCGGCATTCTTCAACGCGGTGATCACCCTTGGCTCGGGGATACCGAAGGTGAAGGTGACCACCGGTACCGGGTCGGCGAGCAGCAGGTCGATCTTCTCCTGCCAGTAGTCGTCATTCTCGGTCACCGGCACCCTGCTGAGGTCGACCTCATAAAGATCCGCCTCCTGCTGTACCTGGCGGCGGTATTGCTCATAGGCCCCCGGATCGACCGGGACCGGGTTCGGTGCGAACAGATTGACCCCGAATGGCACACCCGCGGCGCGGACTTGGGCGATCTGGTCGGCGAGCACATCGGGTTCCTTATAGCCGCCGCCAAGGAAGCCGAGGCTGCCGGCGCGCGCGGCCGCCACCACCAGCTCTGGCGTGCTAGGACCGCCCGACATCGGCGCGGCCAGCACGGGAAGCGTCAGTCCGAGGCCGGTTAGTGCGCTGTGCATGAGATTGCCCCTACTCGTCAGGTGGTTGGCATCAGCCTTTAGTCAACCCCGGCAGCAAATTCAGGTCCACGACTTGTTTTCGACCACTGGTAGGCGCGTCTTTGCACAGCATGAGAACTTCTGCCTACCTCAGCTGCGAGGAGGATCGTCTTTCTGTCGGGTGCTTTTCGATGGTCGGGATCACGCTCAACGGGTTCGATGCACCGGTGCCCGGACGCGGCTAGCTTCGACGCCTTGGGTGCACACTCGATTCGGCTAGGCAGCATGACGGCGTGCCACGGTGTGTCAACATGGCTCACATGGTGAACGCTCATCGTGCCCGGTCGCGCACATTCGTTGTGACGGGCGCGGCGTCCGGCATTGGCCTGGCCACGGCGCGGCGCCTGCTGGCCGAAGGCGGCACCGTCGTTGGCGCCGATCTCGCCGCCCCACCCGACCTTGGTCCCGATTTCAGGTTCGTGACGGCCGACGTGACCGACGAAGCGGCGGTCGCCGCGGTGCTGGCCGCTGTGCCCGACCGCCTCGACGGCGTCTTCCACGCCGCCGGCGTTGCCGGAGGCGGGCCGGTCCACCTGCTCGACCGGGCAGAATGGGACCGGGTGATCGGGACCAACCTCACCGGCACATTCCTGGTGGCCAAGGCCGCCGCGGCCAAGATGATCGAGCAGGAAAGGGTCGACGGGGAACGGGGCTCGATTGTGACCGTCGCCAGCATCGAGGGCCTGGAAGGCACGGCGGGCGGCAGCTCCTACAACGCCGCCAAGGGTGGAGTTGTGCTGTTAACCAAGAACATTGCCCTCGACTACGGACCGAGCGGCATCCGGGCAAACGCCATCTGCCCCGGCTTCATCGAAACGCCGATGGCTCGAAATGTTTTCGGTCTGCCGGGGATGGAGGGCCCGCTGGCCTCCATCACCAAAGAGCATGCCCTGCAACGGCTCGGCAGGCCGGAGGAGGTCGCGGCTCTGGCGGCTTTCCTGCTGTCCACCGACGCGTCCTTCATCAGCGGTCAGGCCATTGCCGTTGACGGTGGTTACACCGCCGGCCGCGACCACGGCGTGGTTGCGCTCTTCGGCCTGCCCGAATGATGCGATGAGCCGTCGGCCGCCAGGCCCAGTGGCTCGATCAATGCCGCTTGCTTGCGTTCAGGTGGTGCCGTCTGCTATTCATAAGTGAATATTCACTAGTTTGAGTTGGAGGCGGCGTGACCCATCGAATAATGGTGGCCGGTGTCGGAATGATTCCTTTCACCACCCCGAGCCGTACCGAGCCATACCAGGTAATAGCCGAAAACGCGGCGCGAGCGGCGTTGGCCGACGCTGCGGTCGAGTACCGGTCGATTCAGCAGGCGTACGTGGGGTATGTGTATGGCGACTCGACGTCAGGTCAGGCTGCCCTGTATGGATTGGGGCAGACCGGCATCCCCATCGTCAACGTCAACAACAACTGCTCAACCGGCTCAACGGCACTCTGGCTGGCCCGGCAGGCCATCGAAACCGGTGCGGCCGAGTGCGTGCTGGCGTTGGGCTTCGAGCAGATGCAGCGAGGTGCGCTGGGGTCGGTATGGACAGACCGGCCCAGCCCGTTCGCCCGCTTTGATGACGTCACCCGCGCCGCGCAGGGATGGGACGATGCCGCGCCGATGGCCGCCCAATACTTCGGCGGCGCGGGTCGCCAATACGCCGAGAAGTACGGCACCGATGCCGCGACGTTCGCCCAGATTTCAGTCAAGGCGCGCCGGCATGCCAAGCACAACCCGTACGCGGTGTTCCGCGACGAGGTGACCGTCGAAGAGGTGCTGGGCTCGCCGCACATCTACGGACCACTGACCAGGCTGCAGTGCTGCCCGCCGACGTGTGGTGCCGCCGCCGCGGTCCTGGTCAGCGAGGAGTTCGCGCGCAAGCACGGGCTATCCCCACAGGTTGCCATCAAGGCCCAGGCCATGACGACCGACTTCCCGTCCACCTTCGCCGGCGCCGACATGATCAAGATCGTGGGATACGACATGGCCAAGGCCGCCGCCGATCAGGTGTACGAAACCGCCGGTGTCGCGCCCGAAGACATCCGTGTTGTGGAGCTGCATGACTGTTTCACCGCCAACGAGTTGCTCACGTATGATGGTCTCGGTCTGACGCCGGAAGGCACCGCGGAAAAGTTCATCCGCGACGGCGACAACACCTACGGAGGGCGGGTGGTGACGAACCCATCGGGCGGACTGTTGTCCAAGGGGCATCCCCTCGGGGCAACGGGCCTCGCCCAGTGCGCCGAACTGGTGTGGCAGCTGCGCGGGCAGGCTGGGGCACGCCAGGTCGACGATGTCAACGTCGCGCTACAGCACAACATCGGGCTCGGCGGTGCCGCCGTGGTGACCCTCTACGAGAAGGTCGGCTGATCGTGGCGATTGACACCAGAGTTATCGGAACCGCGCTGCCCACCACGACTTTGACGATCGATCGAGGTCGATTGCGGTTCTTCGCCAAAGCGATCGGGGAGACCGATCCGATCTACACCGACGTGGAGGCCGCCAAAGCCGCCGGCCATCCGGATATTCCGGCGCCGCCTACTTTCCTGTTCTCGGTCGAGCTGGAGAACCCGGATCCGTTCGCTTTCCTGGCGTCGATGGGCGTCGACCTGCGGTTCGTTTTGCATGGCGAGCAGGCCTTCACATATCACGCCATCGCCTATCCCGGTGACGAACTGGTCGCGAGTCCGCGTATCACAAACGTGTATACCAAGAAGGGCGGGGCGCTGGAGTTCGTCGTCAAGCACACCGCGATCACCCGTGCCGACGGGACGCCGATCGCCGAACTGAACTCGGTGATCGTGATCCAAAACCCTGGAGTGAAGCCATGACGCGGGCCGAATCGATAGTGGTGGGCACCGAACTGCCACCGCTGCAGGTGGGCCCGATCTCCCGGTTGACCCTGGCGTTGTTCGCCGGCGCCTCGGGCGATCACAACCCGATGCACGTGGACCTCGACGCCGCCAAGTCGGTCGGCTTGCCCGACGTTTTCGCCCACGGCATGCTGTCGATGGCCTACCTGGGCCGGCTGCTGACGAACTGGGTTCCGCAAGACCGCATCCGGTCCTATCGGGTGCGGTTCGCGGCGATCACGCCGGTGCATGGTGAACCGAGCTGCACCGGCCTGGTGACCCACATCGAAGACGTCGATGGCGAACGGCGAGCCACCGTTGAACTGGCCGTCACGCTTGCCGACGGCACCACCACCCTCACCGGCGATGCTGTTGTCGCCGTCTAGCTGAAAGGCGCTGTCACACATGGGAACTCTGGAGAACAAGGTCGCGATCGTTTCGGGTTCGGGCCGCGGGATCGGACGTGAAATCGCCATCAAGCTGGCTTCCGAGGGTGCCCGGGTGGTGGTCAACGATCTTGACGCCGACCCTGCCGCCGAGACCATTGCCGCTATCGAGGCGGTGGGCGGCAAGGCCGTCAGCTGCATCGGCAGTGTCACCGACGCCGGCTTCGGGGAGCGGTTCGTGCGGACCGCCGTCGACACCTTTGGCGGCCTGGACATCATCGTCAACAACGCGGGCTACACCTGGGATTCGGTGATCCAGAAGATGACCGACGAGCAGTGGGACGCGATCCTGGACGTGCACCTGAAGGCGCCCTTCCACATCCTGCGGGCCGCACAGCCGGTCATCAGCGGATTTGTCAAGAGTGCCAAGGCAGCCGGGGAGCCGGTGCCCTGCCGCAAGGTGGTCAACATCTCGTCGCTGGCCGGTGTGGGCGGCAACGCCGGCCAGGCCAACTATTCCTCGGCCAAGGCCGGCATCCTCGGCCTCACCAAAGCGCTGGCCAAAGAGTGGGGCCGCTACAACGTCACCGTTAACTCAGTGGCGTTCGGGTTCATCAAAACTCGGCTCACTGAGACGCCGGCGGGCGGCGGGAAGATCACCGTGCAGGGCAAAGAGATTCAGGTCGGCGTCAACCCGGGTCTGCTCGCGGCGATGGAACAATTGATCCCGCTGGGCCGGGCGGGTACTCCCGCCGAAGCCGCCGGCGCCGTCTACCTGCTGTGCACGCCCGAGTCGGACTACGTCAGCGCGCAGACCTTGGTCTGCGGCGGCGGAGTGAACATCTAGAGGCGCAGGTGAGTGACGTGCACCCCTCGCCGTGGGTCGACGACGAAATCGCCGACCTCAAACAGATGGCCACCAAGTTCTTCGAAGCCGAATCCGTCCCGAATCGGGAGCGCTGGGAGCAGCAGAAATGTGTCGACCGTGAGTTCTGGTTGGCCGCAGGAAAGTTGGGGCTGCTGTGCGCGTCGATTCCCGAGAAATACGGCGGGGGCGGCGGCACGCTCGCCCACGATTTCGCCATCTTCGAGGCGCAGGCCAACTGCGGCGACACCGGCTTCGGCAACCAGGTGCACAGCGGGCTGGTCGCGCACTATCTGCTCGCGTACGGCACAGAGGAACAAAAACGGCGGTGGCTGCCCAAGATGGCGACCGGTGAATACATCGGCGCGATCGCGATGTCAGAGCCCGGCGGCGGCTCCGACCTCAAAGCCCTTCGCGCTGCCGCGATTCGAGATGGCGACCACTACAGATTGAACGGATCCAAGACGTTCATCTCCAACGGTGCAAGCGCCGACCTGATTGTGCTCGTCGTCAAGACCGACCCGTCGTCCGGCGCCAAGGGTGTTTCTCTGCTCGTCTTGGAAACCGCCGGCGCCGAAGGATTCCGGGTCGGGCGGGTGCTGAACAAGCTGGGCATGAAGGCGCAAGACACCGCGGAACTGTTTTTCGACGACGTGCGTGTCCCCGTCGGCAACCTGCTGGGCGAAGAGGGCGCCGGCTACGGCTATGCGATGCAGCAGCTCGCCCACGAACGCCTGATCGTGGCCATCATCGGTGTGTCGGTATTGGAGAGCGCGGTCGCCGAGACCGTCGCCTACACCAAACAGCGCTCTGCGTATGGCGCTCCGCTGTTTTCGCTGCAGAACACCCGATTCGAGCTCGCGGACTGCGCAACCATTGCCAAGGTGGCGCGGACTTTCGTGGACGACTGCATCGTCAAGCACCTGCGCGGGGAACTGGACGCGGCGACGGCGTCGATGGCCAAGTCATGGGTCACCGAGGTGCAATGCCAGGTCATCGACCGATGCCTGCAGCTGTTCGGCGGGTACGGGTACATGCTGGAGTACCCGATCACCCGGATGTACGCGGATTCGCGGGCGCAGAAAATCTATGCCGGCACCAACGAAGTCATGAAAGAACTGGTCGCGCGGTCACTGTGACCACCGCCCTCCACAGGAGACGCCGATGTATGTAACCCAGTCGCTGCACCGAATACTGCAGCAGTGTCCGGACATGCCGCTGACGATTTTTGCGGACCGCCAACGCACGGTGCGTCAATCCGCGGATCGCATCGCACGGCTGGCCGGGGCCCTGCACGCACTTGGCGTACAACGCGACGACCGGGTGGCGTTCCTGGGTCTGAACTCCGATCGCTACCACGAATACTTCTATGCAGTGCCCTGGGCCGATGCGGCGGTAAACCCGGTGAATATCCGGTGGAGCCCAGCCGAAATCGCGTATTCGCTACGGGATTCCGAAACCAAGGTGCTGCTGGTCGACGACGCGTTTGCCGCGGCCGTGCCACAGGTTCGTGCCGCGGGCGCGGAGCTGTCGACGGTCGTCTACTGCGGTGACGGTTCATGCCCGCCGGGAATGGTCGACTACGAAGGGCTCATCGCGAACTCGCAGCCAATCACGGACGCGCGGCGCGGCGGAGACGCGCTTTTCGGCATCTTCTATACCGGCGGCACCACCGGGCATCCCAAGGGAGTGATGCTCAGTCACACCAACGTGATGACCTCGGCGCTGGGCAGCCTGGCCAGTGGCCACTTCCTCACCGGCCGTGGACGAATCCTGCATGCGGCGGCCTTGTTCCACCTGGCGGCGATCGGCATGTGGATGGCCGGCAACGTTGCCGGGTCGACCCATGTGTTCGTCTCGTCCTTCACCCCCGGCGGAGTCGCGAAGGCGGTCAGCGACCACCAGGTCACCGACCTGTTGCTTGTTCCGACCATGATCCAGATGCTGATCGACCATCCGGACGCGGCCGGGTTCGACCTCACCTCGCTGCGCCACCTCACCTACGGCGCCTCGCCGATCTCGGAGGCACTGGTCGAGCGGCTCGGAAAGGCGCTTCCCACAACGTCTTTAGCCCAGGCCTATGGGATGACCGAGCTCGCGCCGGCGGCCACGTTCCTGGCGCCTGCCGATCATGACAACCCGTCGCTGCAGAGATCCGCCGGGAGGGCGTTACCTCATGTCGAAGTGCGGGTGGTCAACGCGACCGGCGACGAGGTGCCGCCCGGTGAGATCGGGGAAATCGTTGCGCGCGGCGACAACGTCATGGTCGGCTATTGGAACCGGCCGAAGGAGACGGCCGCGGCGGTATGCGACGGCTGGATGCATACCGGCGACATGGGACGCATGGACGAGCACGGCTACCTCTACATCGTCGACCGACTCAAGGACATGATCATCACCGGTGGCGAGAACGTCTATTCGGCGGAGGTGGAGAACGCCCTCGCCGGCCACCCCGCGGTTGCCACCGCGGCGGTCATCGGTGTCCCCGACGATCGATGGGGCGAACGGGTTCACGCCGTGATCGCGTTGCGGCCGGGCGGTGAGGCGACTCAGGAATCTATTCAGGAGCACTGCCGGGCGCTCATAGCTGGATACAAAGTGCCCCGCAGCATGGAATTCGTCGATGAGCTGCCTGTTTCCGGTGCCGGTAAGGTGCTCAAACGTGATCTGCGGGAACGCTATTGGAGTCCGGTCGGCAAGCAAATCTCTTGAGATAATGGCCAACCAGCAGCAGTCCTTGTCGACTCCGCCGGCCAGAGGAACGCGGCCGCGAAACCGGCGTCAGTTGATCATCGATGCGGCGGCCGACCTCTTCTGCGCCAAGGGATACGGCAACGTCTCGATGAGCGATGTCGCCGATGCGGTAGCCGTCGGCCCGTCGGCGTTGTACCGGCACTTTCGCGGCAAACAGGCGCTGCTGGCGACCGTCATCGAGGACGCGCTCGGCAGCCTGGACGACGCGTTGAAGGGCGCTGACGACTGCGGTGATCTGGCCGTAGTTCTGGCGCGTGTTGTGCTCGCCGGCCGCACCGAGGGTGTGCTGTGGCGGCGGGAAGTCCGTCACCTGACCGCACAGGACCGCAAGAAGCTGCAGCGCGTCGCCCGTCGGGTCGGCGATCAGCTCGCCCAACATATTCGACGCCGGCGACCCGACCTGGAAGCGGTACAGGCTGATCTGCTGGCGTGGTGTGCGCTCGGCGTTGCGAACAGCATTTCGTTTCACGGCCTCTCGATGGCAGAGCCGGGATTTACCACCCTGCTGAGCGAACTGATTGCGGTGCCACTCGAGGCGGGCGCCCAGTTACAGCCGGCAGGCTCCGGCGCGTCTCGCGGAGGGATGGCCGCACGCTCACGCAGAGAAGCGATCCTGGCAGAGGCCGCCGCACTGTTCGCCGAGAAGGGCTTCTCCGGGGTCAGCGTGGACGACATCGGCGCCGCCGTCGGCATCGCCGGACCCAGCATTTATAACCACTTCACGTCCAAGGCCGAGATCCTGGCGGCGGCCATGTTCCGCGGTAACGAATGGCTTTGGATGGAATTCAATCGTGCGTGTGCGGATGCCCCGGACGCTGCCGAAGCCCTTCGCCGCGTCGTGCTCAGCTACCAGACCTTCGCGTTCCACAACCCCGACATCGTTGAAGTCCTGACGACCGAGGTAAGCCACCTTCCCGAGGCCGAGAACCAACGCGCCAGGACTGCGCAACGGGCATATATCGATGAGTGGGTGCATCTCGTGCGGCAACTAAACCCCAACTGGACGATCACCGAGGCGCGGATCCGGGTGCAGGCGGCTCAGATAATGATCAACGACGTCGTGGTGATCCCGCGATTACGTACGCTGCCGGGAGTCGAGGCTGTCCTGGCCGATATCGCCGTCGCCCTGCTCGGCGTGCCACCGATCGCGACGAAGGTCGTTTGCACCTAAGATTCGCGGCATGGCCGGTTCTGTTACTCCTGACGATGCGATCGACGCGATCCGAGGCGCGGGTGGAGCCCAGCCGGGCTGTCGCGCGCTGCACGCGAAAGGCACGCTGTACCACGGCAGGTTTACGGCGAGTCCCGAGGCGGCCGGGCTGTCGCGCGCAAAGCACCTTGACGGGTCTCCGGTTCCGGCGCTGATCCGGTTCTCCAACGGATCGGGGGACCCGGCGCAGCGTGACAACGTAGCGGGGGTGCGCGGGATGGCGGTGAAGCTCACGCTGCCCGACGGGTCGACCACAGACGTGTCGACGCAGACCGCGCGGCTGTTCGTGTCCAGCACGCCGGACGGATTCGTCGATCTGCTCAAGGCAATGCGGCCCGGCGTTACTATGCCGCTGCGCATGGCGACATACCTCATCACCCATCCGCGGCTGCTTGGCGCGTTTCCCGTTCTGCGCGACGCCAACAGGGTTCCGGCAAGCTACGCCACCGTCGAGTACCACGGGTTGCATGCCTTCCGCTGGATCGCCGCCGACGGCAGCACCAGATTCGTTCGCTACCACTTATTCCCGGTGGCGGGTGAGGAATTTCTGTCGGGGACGGCTGCCAAGGAAAAGGGTGCGGACTTTCTCCTCCACGAGCTGAACACGCGCCTCGCGGGCGGGCCGGTGCGGTTTGACTTCCGCGTCCAGATCGCCGGGCCGAACGACTCGACGGTCGATCCGTCGGCGCCCTGGCGCAGCACGGAGACGGTCACCGTCGGCGACCTCGAGATCACCGGCCTCGAGACCCAGCGTGAGCACGGCGGCGACATCGTCGTCTTCGACCCGATGCGCGTGACCGACGGCATCGAACCCTCCGACGATCCAGTGCTTCGGTTCCGCACCTACGCTTACTCGGCGTCGGTCAAGCTACGCACCGGCGTAGATCGCGGCGCCGAAGCGCCGAACGCCTGAACGCAATTCAGCTCAGCGTGGTGGCGGCTGCCTCCGCGATAACGTCCATCACCTCGCCGCGCTTTCGCCATGCCCGGAGCTGCCGCATCGCCCCGTTACCCTGTGCCGCGATGCGGTCGAGTTCGGCTACGACGCGGTCATGTTCACCGAGCGCATCCAACGCCGGGCGCATCCGTCGCACCAGCGTGCCCAGCTGCTCACGCGCCGGCACCGCCCCGCGGCCATGGACCAAATCGAGCGTGTGCCCGGACAGCCCGTCGTGGGCGGCCTTCCAGTACCCCGCCCGCAGTGCAATAGGCGACAGGCGCCCGCCGTCGTCGCCTCGGCCGCGCTCATCGAGCGCCGTCATCACCGCGGCCCTGATCAGGGTGGCAAGCAGCACCGTTTCGGCGACCGTCGCCGGCACGTCGGCCACCCGGACCTCGACCGTCGGGAAGTTCGCCGACGGGCGCACGTCCCAATAGATCATGTCCTGATCCAGGATCACCCCGGTATCGGTCAGCATGTGCACCGTGCGGTCGTACTCGTCGATGGAGGCGAAGAACGGCGGCGCGCCGGCGGTTGGCCAGCGGCTCCACAGCACGCTGCGCCAGCTCGCGTAGCCGCTGTCGGCGTTGCGATACATCGCCGAATTGGCTGACAACGCGAGCAGAGACGGAAGCCACGGCCGCAGCCAGTTGCTGACCTGGATGGCGGCCGCACGATCGGGCACCTGCACGTGTACGTGACAGCCGCAGATGCCTTGCTCATGGGCGATCATGCCGAACTGTGCCCCGATCCGCCGATAGCGTGGGGTGTCGGTGACGGGGAACTTGTGCGGCGTGGCTGGCGGAAGTGCAAGGGCCAGCAGTCGAACCCCGCTGGCCTTCGCAGCCTGCGCCGCGGTGCGCCGCAGCCCGGCGAGCTCCTCGCCGAGCTGGGCGCTCGTGGTCGCCACGCTGGAGGTGGTTTCGACCTGGCAACTGCTGAGTTCCAGCTGCAGTGTGACGCCGCGGTTTTCGGCCTCCGCGGCCACCTCGGTGTTGCGCGGGGCCGGTTCGCCGGTCCGCGGGTCAACGAGGAGGAACTCCTCCTCGACACCGACAGTCGGAAGGTCGCTCACTGGGCCTCCGGCGGGCGCCGGCACGGCCGATCAGTTAGCCGGCCGGCGCGTTACCAGCGAACAGGACCGGCCGTGCTCGAAGTGAGTGCGGCGTCCACGGACGGGTAAACCGGCAGCATATGGCTGAGACCACACGCTTTCACGATTCGCGTCACGACCGGCTGGTGGCTCACCAGCAGCAGTTCGACGCCGCGATCGCGGCAACGTTCCGCCTCGTCGGCCAGTGCGGCGAACGCGCAGCAGCCCATGAAGTCAAGGCCGGAGACGTCGACGACGAAGGACCCCGGCGCGGTGACGACGGCGGCCGCTTCGTCGAGCAGCTGGCGCCAGGTGTGCTCGTTGTAGGCGTCGATCTCGCCGCCCGCGTGAATCAGGACCGCCGGACCGCTGCGATCGGTGGTCGCTCTTAGCGTGCTGTGCGGATCACCCAGCTCGTAGACCAGTCGGGTGCTGAGCATCAGGTGGGTGGAAAACGGGTCTGCTATGGCCAGGTGCATGGTGGACTCCTAATTCGCTGGCACTTTCATGCCAGGATGGGCGCCCGTCCTGTTGTCTGAAGACAGACTTCGCGTGAAGTTGGAATTTCATTTGTATAACAAGACAGGGCGGTCTGTCTACCTGTCGGAGCTATGAGTATCGTGAGGGTTGTCATGAGTAGCCCCGACGACGTCGTAACGCCCGCCTCGGCGCCCCGCGAGCGCATCCTGAGTGCGGCATACGAGCTGTTCAGCCGGCGTGGGATCCGCGCGGTGGGCACCGACGAGGTGATCGAACGGGCCGGTGTGGCCAAGGCAACCCTCTACCGCCACTTCCCGACGAAGAACCACCTCGTGCTGGCCGTGCTGGAGCGTCGCGAACAACTCTGGACGCACGGATTGATCGAGGCGCAGTCACGGGACCGCGCCAACACCCCCGAGGAACAGTTGCTGGCCATCTTCGACGTCATGCACGACTGGTTTCAAAACCGCGACGGTTATGAAGGCTGTTCGTTTATCAACGTGTTGCTTGAGTTGGGGGCCGATCATCCTGCCGGACGGGCCAGCATCGCCCACATCGACAACGTCCGCGATATCGTGCGCCAACGCGCTGTCGCGGCCGGGCTACACGACGTCGAGGACTTCGCTTGGTCCTGGCACATCCTGATGAAGGGCGCCATCATTCTGGCGGCCGTGGGCGACCCGAACGCCGCTCACCGTGCCCAGAAGATGGCCCGTGCCCTCGTCGAGCAGCACCGGCCGGTTTTGGAGGCCGGAAACCCCGCCGGGTAGTCCCTCGAGCGGCGTCAGGCGGCGTCCGCCGCGGCGGTGCCGGTCTTGCGGTGGTGCTCGGCCTCGAGTTCGGCGATCGCGCGGGATGTGCGTTCGCGCAGCAAGATT
>Ga0210389_10001158_pt1 | contig 21650 bp, 20 predicted proteins | sample IncBWH28OmetaG_FD_160127 | JGI IMG/M metagenome (GOLD analysis project Ga0210389, IMG submission 160127) | Forest soil microbial communities from Barre Woods Harvard Forest LTER site, Petersham, Massachusetts, United States - Inc-BW-H-28-O ...
CCTGGGTGGCGCTGTGCGTCATCGCCGGGATCTTAAACTGGAAATTTTTGCTGTTTTACGTGCCGTTTTATTATCTCGGTCACAGCCTCTCTTATCTGAATGGGTATTACCGTCATTTCGGCGGGAACCCGGATGAACCGATTGCCTGGGGAGTGAGCAGCTACGGCAAGCTGTATAATGCGATCTGGTTCAACAATGGCTACCACGCTGAGCATCACTACAAGCCGAAGGTTCATTGGACCAAGATGAACCAGCTGCACGAGCAGATCCGACAAGAGCAAATCAAAGCTGGCGTTCACGTGATCAAGCCGCCGCATGCTCTCGGTTTTCTCGAGTCCAACCAACCCAAGCCCAACGCCGAAGTGGAGACGCAAGGGGCGCCCACGGCGTAAAGGGCGAAGCGCACCGGTAGGGCGAAAACCTCGGCGCGCCGAACGCTTTTTCCAGAACGGAACCTTCGACGCGCCGAGTTTTTCGCCCTACCGGCGCTGGCTCCTGTGCCCTGTCCCTAGCCTAAAATCTCTTCCAATTCCCCCGACGCGACGATCTCCGCAATCGAGCGAGGTTCTCTTGGTGCGTCTTCTTCGGGGAGCAAATCTAGGCTCCACCACCCGACGTCGTGCCATCTACCGAGTTTGAATCCGACTCGCTGGTAGACTCCGATCGCCCGGAATCCGATCTTCTCGTGAAGCCGGACACTTGCTTCATTTGGTAGCGTGATACCGGCAAATGCCCGGTAATATCCCAGAGATTGGCAGATCTTCATCAGCGCGCTGTACAGCGCGGTCCCAATCCCACGTCGTTTCGCCTCCGGAGCTAGATAGGCCGTAAAATCGACAGACCACCGGTATGCCGCCCTTTCGCGGTGTTTACTGGCGTAAGCATAACCAAGCACATCGCCCGTTTCCGAAACCGCCAGCAACCAAGGATATCGCTGCATTAAAGTGCTGATCCGTTTCCGCATCTGACCTTCGTCTGGAGCCGCCGTCTCAAATGAGACCGCTGTCTCAAGGCAAAACGGCGCATAGATCGCAGCGACTTCCGCGGCGTCAGCAGGCGTCGTCAGGCGCATCCGAGGAGTTGAGCAGTGAGTCGGTTCCATACTCTGTTTTTGAGTAATCAGTAATCAGTGTGTCAGTAATCAGTCTTTGACAGCAATTACTGATCCCGATTAGCAACGCCGACTCCCCAGGGCGTCGCGTCTTCCCAAACGCCATCGCTATAGTCGACTATTGGCGTCGACACCCGTGCAACCCAAAACGCGGAATGCGACGCCCCTCCGTTAGCGCGGTTGCAAACGTCCGCAGCCACCAATCACCAATCACTTCTCAAGTCTCACGCCCCACCCCCCGCCTCCCGGCGTTTCCACAACGATGGCATCGCCGGCGGCAACGTCGCGTCGGTCGGAGCTATTCAGTACTTCTACACTGCCGTCGTTCCTCAAGATTGAGGTTCTGCCGACCTTGCCAGCATCTCCTCCCTCAAGACCAAAAGGCGGTACTATGCGATGATTCGCCAGAATAACGACTTGCATTGGTTCACGAAATCGGAGCTTGCGTACGATGCCGTCGCCTCCACCCCAACGCCCAGCGCCACCTGAATGTTCCCGGATTTGGAATGCCTCCAACTCGACGGGATAACGTAATTCCAACACTTCCGGATCAGTTAGCCGAGTGTTCGTCATGTGTGTATGCACCGCAGAAGCGCCCGCGAAATCGGGACCTGCTCCAGCTCCGCCGCCGATCGTTTCATAGTATTGGTATCGATCATTGCCGAAGGTGAGATTATTCATCGTGCCTTGGCTCGCTGCGACAACACCAAGCGCACCGTAGAGGGCATTCGCTAACGCTTGCGACGTCTCCACATTCCCGGCTACAACGGCAGCCGGCGGCTCCGGAGCCAGCATAGATCCTTTCGGCACCACGATCTCCAGCGCGTCCAGACAGCCATCGTTCAACGGAATCTCTTCTTTTATTAGGGTACGGAAAACGTACAACACAACCGCGTTCACGATTGCGCTCGGCGTATTGAAATTGTCGGTTCTTTGAGCGGACGTACCGCTGAAATCGATCACGGCTCGGCGCGCTTCGGTTTCGACGTCGATACGCACATGGATCTCAGCTCCCGAATCCATGCGTTGTACGAAACGGCCCGGCTTGAGGCGATCGATCACTTGTCGCACCTGTTCCGCTGCATTGGATCGGACATGATCCATGTAGGCTCGGACGCCTTCCAAACCGAACTGTTCCACCAACGCCTTCAGTTCGCGCCCACCCTTCTCGTTGGCCGCGATCTGGGCATGAAGATCGCCAATGTTTTGGGGGATATTGCGCGCAGGATAGGGACCGCTCGAAAGAAGTTCGATCAGTTCCCTTTCTCGAAAACGGCCCTGTTCAACTAGAAGAAAATCGGTAATCCGAATCCCTTCCTCATCAATGGTCCTGCTGTTGGGAGGCATCGATCCCGGAGTAATACCGCCGACATCAGCATGATGCCCGCGGCTCGCTACCCAAAAGACCGGCCGTTCGCCTGAAGTCCCCTGGAGAGCGCCTCGCTTGCGAGGCCGATGTCCGAGGAACACCGGTGTAACCACCGTAATATCGGGAAGATGAGTCCCACCCATAAAAGGGTCATTCAGGGCAAACACATCGCCCGCTCGAACCCGATGACCGCGCCTTCGAATAATTGAGCGTACTGCTCCACCCATTGAGCCAAGATGCACAGGAATGTGTGGCGCGTTTGCAACCAGCCTGCCTTCGGCATCAAACAATGCACACGAGAAATCCAGGCGTTCCTTGATGTTAACGGAATAAGCAGAGTGTTGCAGAACCACGCCCATTTGTTCCGCAATCGACATGAAAAGGTTGTTAAATACCTCGAGCAAAACCGGATCTACCTCGGTGCCAATTGCGGTGTGGACCGATCGAGGAACGAGGCGGGTCAACATAAGGTCTCGTTCCCCGGTAATCTCCCCCAGCCAACCAGGCTCGATGACGGTGATCGTCGTACGTTCGATAACCAACGCCGGACCCGCGATCTTAGAGCCCGGAGCAAGTCTTTCCCGATCAAAGACTGGGGTTGTTTGCCAGCTTTCAGCGAATCTGACGTTCGTTGATGCAACCGGTAGGGATGAGCTCCCGCTCATCCGGATTTCTTCGGTACCCAACGTGCTGCCGAGCTCTTCACGGACGAGCGGGAGCTCGTCCCTACCGTTACCGATCGCTTCGACAGATACGGCTGCGATTACTAAACCGCGTTCATCCGGATCCATCGTAAAACCAAAGCGGGATCGATGAGCAGCTTGAAACGCTTCCGTTATTTTAGTGAGACTACCCCCTTCAACCGGTAAAGCGGTATTCGTACCCCGATAGCGGACGTGAAACTTGCGAATGACGCTTTCTGTTTCGGAGTGTTGGAACTGCAGTTCCCGCCGGGCGTCTCCTTCCAAGCCGGCCAGAACCAGTTCGGCCTCGGCAATGCCTTCCACGCTCAGCGGCAACTCCACTGACGATTCGCGAAGCGCACGAAGCTCGGCCTGACCAATCCCATAGGCCGACAACACTCCCGCCAGAGGATGAATTAGAACCCGCTCCATCCGTAACGCGTCTGCCACCGCACAGGCATGCTGCCCGCCTGCCCCACCGAACGTAACGAGCGTGTACTTGGTGACATCGTAACCCCGAGCTACAGAGATCTTTTTGATGGCATTTGCCATGTTTTCGACAGCGATCCGGAGAAAACCGCTGGCTAATTCGTGCGGCATAAGTGACTTCCCCGAACGCGCTTGAATTTCTCCGAGCTCACGGAACGCTTCACCGACTCGCTCTTTATCAAGGGGCAAATCTCCGCTCGGCCCAAAAATCGTTGGGAAAAAGTCCGGAGGGAGCCGTCCTAACATCACGTTACAATCGGTCACCGTGAGCGGCCCATTGCGGCGATACGCGGCCGGTCCCGGGTTGGCTCCCGCGCTCTCCGGACCGACCCTCAGGCGGGTGCCGTCAAACCAACAGATTGAACCGCCTCCCGCAGCCACGGTATGGATGTGCATCATAGGGACGCAAATCCGCACGCCAGCGACTTCGGTTTCGAACTTGCGTTCTAACTCCCCGGCGAAGTGGGTGACGTCCGTCGAGGTGCCACCCATATCGAACCCAATAACCAGACTAATACCAGCTCGAGCCGCCACCTTGGCGGCTCCCACAATTCCTCCGGCCGGCCCGGATAAAATAGCGTTCTTCCCTTGAAACCGAGCAGCGTCGACCAGTCCGCCGTTCGATTGCATAAAGAATAAAGGGATCCCCGGAAGCGCCTGCCGCAGCCCGTCGACATACCGGCGAAGCACCGGCGACAGATAGGCATCCACCACGGTAGTGTCGCCCCGATTCACCAGGTTAATGAGCTGGCTGGTCTCGTGGCTGGTCGATACCTGGGAAAATCCGAGCTCGCGCGCGAGTTCGGCAATCGCCTGTTCATGCTGAGGGTAACGGTACCCGTGTAAACAAACGATGGCCGCCGCGCGAACACCTTGCGCCCGGACCTCTTTAAGTGCATCCCGCACAGCAATCAGATTTAGCGGTTCCAGCTCCTCACCTTCGGCAGAAAAACGTCCATCGACCTCCACCACCCTTTCATAGAGCGCTTCGGGTAAAACAATTTTGAGGTCGAAGAGCCTTGGCCGTTGCTGGGTCCCGATTTTAAGGACATCCGCCAAACCGCGCGTGATCACTAGCACCGTCCGTTCGCCTTTGCGCTCCAGGAGTGCGTTCGTCGCTACCGTTGTCCCCAATTTGACGGACACTATCTTCGCGGCCGGAATCGGGTCGCTCGGTTTAAGCTCCAGCATTCGCCGGATCCCTTCGACCGTCGCATCCGAGTATTGTTCCGGATTATCGGATAACAATTTGGAGGAAACTATCCGCCCGTCGGGCGTACAGGCCACAATATCGGTGAAAGTACCTCCTCGATCGATCCAAAATTGCCAATGGTCTGACTGTTCGGGCATGCGGGTTGCGAGAAGAGAAGATCGATGGCCATTACGTCCAATAAGGATTTGATAGCCGATTCTTTGGCGGAGTCCATTGGGTATGACGGACGATCCCAAAAACGCTAGCTAAATTCCAGCCGAGAAGGTAACTCTCAAAGAGTTGCTAAAAATGCGATTCGCGTTAGCACTTTCACTGCTCTTATTGATGACCGTCGGACGGGCAGACCCGCCTAGTTCAGAGCCGCGCGCTTGGTCGTTCGATAGCCAGGTCCAAAAACACAGTGAAACCGGGTCGCATGGCCCGACAGATGAACAGCAGATTGTTGCGCTCCTTGGCCGGATGACCGAGCGTTGGAATGCGCACGACATTGAGGGCTACATGGAGGTTTTTTGGCAGTCTCCCGACCTTTGCTACGTTTGCAACGGCCAGGAGGTCATGGGATGGGGGAACCTAATGGCGGAATATCAAAGAGGTTTTCCAGACCGAAGTACGATGGGCACGGTTCATGTGGACCGCACTCTGGTGCAAGTGATTCATGCCAATGTCGCTTCCGCGCTTGACTGGTGGTCGGTCAGTTTTCCCACCAAGGGCTCTCATCCAGAATTTGCGACTACAACCTATCTCTTACGCAAACTTCCCGCAGAAGGTTGGAAAATCGTGCTGTTGCACACCAGTTTTGTAGAACCCTGATCCGGCCTCGTGGTTCTTTGATCCGAAGCCGGACCGGAAGCTTGGCCTTGCAAATCAGCCTTAAGCCACTGTCATCGGGTGCGTCGGCAGTCCCGGCGCAATCAGGTTGGGATGGGTCGGCAATCCTGGCGCGAACAGCTTTTCGACGTTCCAGATATGGAATCCCCAGGCGGGCGAGGTGACCGGCGGAAGATTCCGTAAGTGGCGGCCCATTTGAGCGGCCGGCGGTATCATGGCGAAGCAGCTCTGAGCTGCACAGACCAGAACGATTAGGGATATTTTCATAGCGGAGCAGCTTAAGATAAAGCGCCTGAGGGTTGACACGATTTTTAAGCTTTTTTCTGGCGCCCCTAGATCACGACAGTCATTACAAATGTTACTGCATTTGGATGGCGAACCGGTTATAGACAGCCCGTTGCGCTCAACCGTCACAAAATGTTCCTAGCCTCGCGGACTCTTCCTTCGACCCGCGGTAATGCTCGACCAATCAGAGCGCTCCCGTTGCGGCCTCTGCGCGAGCCTAAGTTCTTAGTCAGTCCGGCCGATGGCCCGGTGAAAATTTATAAAAATTCGTCGGGCGGTCACATCGATGCTCTTTGCTTCGTCAAATGGGGCAAAGCAAAACAACATGAAAAAATTCGTGCTATTGATCTTTCAAGGACCCACGCCCCCTATTCCCGGTACAGACCGCTGGAAAGCGCTGTCGGAAGCGGAACAGAAGTCGATCTATGCGGATTATGCGGAGTTCGGTAACACACCCGGAGTCAGCGATGGGCTTCCACTAGGGCTGCCTGACGCAGCCAGGACGGTGCAGGTGCAGAATGGAAAGATCAACGTTAAGAACGGGACCTACCTGGCCGAAAGCGCGGCCGGGTACGCGGTGTATGAAGCAGAGACCATGGAGGCTGCGGTCGAGCTGGCTGCACGAATTCCGGCGGCTCGGTTAGGCGGAGCCGTGGAAATACGGCCGGCCGAGAAGTACTGGTAATCGTGGTGGACCAGCGGTTCGCGGCATTTTACTCGTACTCGTCCTCGTCGTCGTTCTCGTCCTCGAAATTTTCTCGCTGCGTTCTCGACCGTACCTGACCTTGCCGCTGGCCGAAACGGAATCCGTGGCTCCATATCGAATCAACCGAAACCGAGGACGAGAACGACGACGAGGACGAGTACGATTCCAGACTCCGCGCACGACCCAAGGGTTCTGCCTAAGGCTTTTGCGAAAACGTGCAACAGCGTTCTGGAAAGTTAGTTCGCACTAGGAAACAGTTTACGGGTGGACCAACGCGGCGAGCCAGGCGGGATGGAATGGTTAGCTCAGCGATTTGAGGAGAATCGCGCGCACCTGCGCAGTGTCGCCTACCGGATGCTGGGTTCAATCACGGACGCGGACGACGCGGTTCAAGAAACGTGGCTGCGGCTTAGTCGGGCCGAAAACAGTCACATCGAAAATATGCGCGGCTGGCTGACGACGGTTGTTGGTCGAATCTGCTTAGATATGCTGCGGTCACGCGCCTCAAAGCGCGAAGAATCCCTGGATACGGCTATACCTGATTTCATCGTAAGCCGGAAAGGAAATCCCCAGGACGAAGTTGGGCTGGCGGATTCCTTGGGTTTGGCGCTCCTGGTCGTACTCGATACGCTGACGCCCGCTGAACGATTAGCTTTTGTCCTGCACGATATGTTCGCATTGCCCTTTGAAGAGATCGCTCCGATCGTCGGGCGGTCTTCTACTGCCGCCCGGAAACTCGCGAGTCGCGCCCGCACGCGCGTGCAAGGAGCGGCGTTGCCGGAAAAGGACACTGCGCGCCAGCGCAAAGTGGTCGATGCGTTCGTGTCCGCAGCGCAAACAGGTGACCTCGAAGCTCTCATCACAGTGCTGGATCCTAACGTGGTCCTATTGGCCGATCGTGCTCCTGCATTAAAGGGCATTCGCGGCGCTGCTGAGGTTGCGAAACAGGCGCTCGGATTCTCCAAGGTAACGCAGAAAACTGACTCTGTGCTCGTGAATGGAACACCAGGGATTATATCGTGGTTTCCCAATGGAAAACCGATGGCGGTGTTGGGCTTCGTTGTGGCAAGCGACAGGATCGTGGAAATTTACGTTTTGTCCGATCCTGACCGCCTCCGCCAGGTAATCGAACGCGCGGCTCCGTAGGAGCGGAATCTCTATAGAAACGGTAACGTAAGGGCGACCAGCTCCGTAGGAGCGACAATAGAAGGTGATTCTCGATTAGATGTCGCTCCTAACGGAGCTGGCCGCTTTTTTCCGCTTAATCTATAAAGATTTCGCTCCTCCGGAGCTAGGTATCGGCATCCCGATGAATCTCGAAGCGGAAGCCGTCTTTCAATCCTGCTGCGAGAGTACGCCAAAAGACCTAAGGTATTCTGCTAAACCGCTCGGCGTCGATTTCGCGTGATTTTTGTTCGGTATGGATCAAACCTCGCCTATGTCACAGTCTTCTACTCCGATCTTTTCTACGGCCTCGGTTATCGGCTCCGGTCTTATGGGTACGGGGATCGCAGCGGTGTTCGCCGCAGCCAAAATGGAGGTCACTCTGATCGATACCGACCAAAGGCGATTGGACGAATCGAAAAGCAGGATTCAGGGAATTGCGGCAGAACTCTTGGCAGCCGAGCTAATCGACGAGAATCCGGAAACTGTAGCCGCCAGGGTCGTTTGCGCGACCGATTTAGCAGCGTGCAAAAAAAGCGAACTGATCCTGGAAGCGATTTTTGAAAATCTGGAAGCCAAACACGCGTTGTATACCCAGCTGGAACAAACCGTCTCTCCTTCCACCATTATCGGCAGCAATACATCGGGTCTGCTTCCTTCGGACCTTTGCCGGCCGTTTCGTCATCCTGAGCGGTTTCTCGTAGTTCATTTCTGGAATCCGCCGCACGCGATCCCATTAGTCGAAGTGGTACCGAATCCCGCGACCAAGCCTGAGATAACCGATCTGGTAGTGAAATTCTTGCGCTCCATTAACACCGATCCGGTTTTGGTCGCGAAAGAAATTCCCGGCTTCATCGGCAACCGCCTTCAGTACGCCGTCCTCCGCGAAGCGCTTGCCATCGTTCGCTCGGGGGCTGCAACACCTGAAGCCGTTGACACCGCCATGAAGGCTTCTCTCGGACCACGATATTCAGTGGTTGGCCCGATTGAGACCGCCGATCTAGGCGGACTGGATACGTTTTTTACCATTGCAAGCTATCTGATGCCGCTCTTAGCGAAGGACGAAGACGTTCTTCAATTGATGAAAGAAAAAGTCGCAGCCGGAAAGACCGGGCCACGTTCCGGGGAAGGTTTCTACAGCTGGCCTGAAGAACGAGCGGCAGCGGTTATTGCCCACCGGAATCGCGCGCTCCTGCAGCACAGGAAATCGATCAGAGAAAAGTAGGGCGGCGCCCCGGTAGGGATGAGCTCCTGCTCATCCGGTTTTTGACCACGCGCACACAGAACGGCGGATGAGCAGGAGCTCATCCCTACCGTCGTTTCCAGCGAGCACCTGTCTGATAAACTAAAAGGTGCAGAAAAATCCGAACCGGCCACCGGTCTGATTGACGCCGACGTTACGCGGATAGATGTCGTCGTTAGAGACATGCTGATATCCGCCCTCGATCAGAAAACCCCAATTCTTATCGATGAAGTAGCGCGCGCCCACTTTCGCTTGGAGGACGAATTCAAATGGTCCACCAATGATATTCTGACTCTGCTGAACATAAAGATCGTTCCCACTAAGTCCTAAGCTAGCGCCGATGTAAGGAACGAGCCGCCATCCCGGCTGAACGAAGTTATAGTGTAGATCCAGCGCGCCGCCGCCAAGAATCCCCGAGTGTTCGCGGGTTGATTCCCAGAGAAAAAGATGTGCGAGTCCTTCAAAATTGCCCCGGTAAAAGCTATTGCCGATCACCGGCAACATGTAACCTAGCTCCAGGTCAGTCTCGTTAAAGCTATAAAGGGGGTGCCGCATTCTCGGCCACGCTGCCATGCTGTAAAATCCGTCAGCGACAATCACGTCCCATTGGCCGCCGTGAATGAAATCCTCTGTCGGTGGGGCAGTTACGACAGCTTTACTCGGGGATTCCGTGATGTCACTCCCCGCCATCGCGTTCGGCACATACGAGATAATGGATAGACTGGCGAGGGAAACCAGTATCAATCGGGCTTTGCTTTTTGCGCACATCATGTGGTGTTTCCTTTACTTGTGTGTCAATCGCGGCGTTATAGATGGTCGGATTTCAAGATGATCGGCCGTTTTTGCTGGGTCTTGGCATCCCTCGTTTTTGAATTGAATTCAACTTTATTTTCGTAGCGCATTCAATATGCACGGACACGCTGGTATCGCCATTCTCACCGGATTGTTCCTTACGGTGATGTTATCGGAAGATTCGGCGATTGTGAGCGGGGCTTTGCTGGCCGTGAATGGAGTCGTGCCGACGTGGCAAGCTTTCCTGGCTTGCTTTTTTGGGATGTGGAGCAGCGATTTCACCATTTATTTACTAGTTAAAACCGGTGGCGCAAAGGCACTGGATTCACGCTGGGGCCGCGCACTGGTTTCCCGGAAAAAAGTAGAGTCAGCCTCAAGCTGGTTCGCCAGGTTCGGCGGGTTCGCCCTCATCTTTAGCCGGTTGGTTCTGGGAACGCGCACCGCCCTATTGGTGGTATCCGGTCTCATGAGGTACCCAACCAAACGCTTTTTAGGCGTTACCATGGTCGGCGCGTTAGGATGGCTGCTAATAATTTTTACCCTTTTTTCCGTGTTCGGTCCGCCATTTATAGCAGTGTTCGGGCTCAGATGGATCATTGCCCTCGCCGTGTTCGTCTCGGGCGGCGGCGCAACCGCCTTTATGGTCTTCCGAAAAAGAAGCAAAGCCTGGAGGGGAGCCGCTTTGCCCCATGGAAATGATGCCCGGCAAAATTCATTCCAGCACGAGTGAAGCCAAGAAATGCTATAAACAGGCGGCTCCCGGGAACGTCCCAGCGCTTGGCAGGTCTATCGGTTCTTCGCGTCTTCCTAATCCGTGGGCAGGGCCGTCCAACCGCAACATCACGCTGGGCAATTACCGGGAGCCGCCTGCTTTTTATGGCTTCCAGTCTCGCCACATAGCAGATCTAATCCGGTAGGTTGTGTGGTACACACTCCAAAACGGCTCGCCCGACATAGTCTCCCGAAGTCTAAACGACGGGGCGAAGTCTGGCTCCCCTCCAAGACTCCTTGAACTCCTTGTACTCCTCCTTTATGTCGGGAGCGTGTACGCCTATACGCCGACACGCCGATACTCCCATCCGCTCCAAATATGTCGGTAGGTAGCGCGAAGACCGAAAGGCCTTCGGGACGGCCGGCGGTGCTTGTTGCCACGGGAATCTTGCTGAGTCGCATTCTTGGTCTCATCCGTGGCCGCGCGCTTGCCCATTACCTGGGTATTTCAGACGCTGCGGACGCCTTCAACGCGGCGCTGCGGATCCCCAACTTTCTGCAGAATCTGTTCGGCGAAGGAGTGTTATCGGCATCGTTCATCCCGGTTTACGCCCGGCTGCTCGGCGCGAAAGATGAGGAAGAAGCGGATCAAGTGGCGAGCGTCATTGGATCTATCCTCGCTGTTGTGACCGCGACTTTGGTTCTACTCGGAATCCTCTTGGCCCCTTTTCTGATCGAAGCGATCGCTCCCGGTTTTGTCGCTGCGAAAAGAGACCTTACGGTCACGCTGGTTCGCATCATGTTTCCCGGAATCGGGGCCCTAGTCCTGTCCGCATGGTGTCTGGGCATTCTAAATAGTCATGGCCGTTTTTTTCTGTCGTACGCGGCGCCGGTTGTTTGGAACATCATGATCATTGCGGCGCTCTTTATCTTCCGCAACGTCCCTACCCTGTCTCAGCTAGCTGTTTGGGTGGCTTGGGGTTCGGTCGCAGGTTGCTTCGGACAGCTCGGGGTCCAATTACCCACCGTCTTCCGAGTTACCCGTCGAATTCGTTTCTCTCTCGATCTTGCTTCGAAGCAGATCCGTACGGTTTTTACCAGTTTCGGTCCGGTATTTATCAGCCGTGGCGTTGTGCAGCTCAGCGCCTATATCGACAATCTTCTGGCTAGCCTTTTGCCTTCCGGGTCGGTTGCTCTTCTAACAAATGGACAGACCATCGCGTTATTACCGATCAGCTTGTTCGGGATGTCAGTTTCCGCCGCCGAGCTTCCCGCGATGTCTCGCGCCATTGGCAGCGATGAACAGGGCCTGCGCCGTGCGCTAGCGGATCGGTTAAACGCTGCCCTGCGCCGAATGGCGTTCTTTGTGATCCCTTCTTCCGCCGCTTTCTTGGGTCTAGGTGACACCATTGGAGCGGTGATCTATCAGACCGGCCTTTTCACGCATCAGGATGTCCTTTATCTCTGGGCGTTGCTAGCCGGTTCCGGCGTTGGTTTGCTGGCGTCCACCTTCGGCCGGCTTTGTTCTTCAACCTTTTACGCGCTTCGCGATACTCGCACACCGCTCAAGTTCGCGATTGTGCGGGTGGTACTCACCGTCATCCTGGGTTACCTGTTTGCGTTCCCTTTGCCGAAGCTGTTGCACCTCGATCCCAAGCTTGGACTAGCGGGCCTCACTGCCTCCGCTGGTATTGCCGGTTGGATCGAATTCTTGTTGCTGCGGAGAACACTGAGGAAAAGAGTTGAGCGATTTTCATTGCCGCCCAGATTAGCCCTGCGTTTGTGGTCATCGGCATTGTTAGCGGTTGCTATCATTTTCCCGCTCAAACATTTCTTCGATGGACACCCGATCATTGCCGGTATCATCCTCCTGCCATGGTACGGAGCGCTTTACCTCTGCGGAACACTCGCATTCCGCGTGCCGGAGGCCTGGGCCATTTTTGAAAAGGTGTTGGTAAAGGTGAGAAGGCGAGGCGGCAGCCAAAAGCGGTAACGCGTTCCGCCCTAGCAGGTTTGAAAAACAGCTCCGTAGGAGCGAAATCTTTATAGCAACGGCAACGTAAAGGGCGACCAGCCCCGCTAGGAGCGGCATCGAAGATGGTTCTCGATCAGATGCCGCTCCTACGGAGCTGGTCTTTTTTTATGGGCTCAGGCTATAAAGATTTCGCTCCTACGGAGCTGGGAAACCCATTGGCTGAATCACGCCTTCAATAGCCCCTACCCTAAAATCGCCTCGAGATCGCTCGCTTTCAGGTATTTGCCGATATGATGCCCGGTTCGATTGGCAAGAATCGTGCACGCTTTTCCTTCCGGGTCGCCCAACGAATCGAGGACCAACACTGCTTCGTCGAAATTCTCGCCGGCAGTGAAATAGCTGGTGGTAACGACGGTCCGGATGCCAGCAGCTGCGGCCGCCAACAAACCGTTACGCGAGTCTTCGACCGCGATACAATGATCTGGCGGAACACCCAATTCGCGTGAGGCGAAAAGATAGATGTCCGGGGCCGGCTTCTTTTTGGGGACGATATCTCCGGCGAAGACCTTGAAGCGTGAAGCGGTCGCTTCTCCGACCGTGAACCGGAGTACTGCGTCGACTGAAGGTTTAGCAGAAGTTGATGCCACCGCCAACCGCCAGCCAGCGGCTAACGCCTCTTCCGCTAATCTCTTCACGCCAATTCGCCCCGGCACATTCCCAGACGCGATGATCTCTTGATAGATCGCGGTTTTTTTAGAGTGCCACTCCGCCAAAAGTTGCTTTTGAGCCGGTTCATCCTTCGGGACGGGATAAACAGCCTGAAATTCCGGCTCAGTAAATAGCGCCTGCATCCGTTCTTTGCCGCCGCCAATCCTCAGCTTTTCTGCGTATTGCTGCTCGCTCCAACGCCAGGGGACGTCTGCCTTTTGCCACATGCGGTTAAACGCAACCAGGTGACCATGTAGCTCGGTGTCTGCTAATACGCCATCACAGTCGAAAATCAAAGCCTTCATATTTTGGAGCTCACTCGGAGATTTCCTACCGGATGCGAACGTCTGAAACCTCAACAGCCAATGGTAAACCGCCAATTGGTCAGGCTTGCCCCGCGCTGCCGAAGATGTTCATGAATCCGGCGGCCATGCCTTTAACGTCTTGCTGAACGGCTTTCAGCAATTTCAACGGATCATATTCCTTCGGCTTATTCTCGAGGTAGGTCCGGAAGCCATCGGCAAACTGCATCTTCAGCTTTGTGGAGATGTTAACCTTTGCACATCCGTTTTGGATCAGTCGCCGAAATGTATCGTCAGACAAACCGGTGCCGCCGTGTAAAACAATCGGAACCGGCTTGCGGGCGGTAATCTCCTTTACCCGGTCAAAGTTAATCACCGGTTCAGTGGCATACATCCCGTGAGCAGTACCAATCGCGGGCGCAAAGCAATCGATTCCGGTTGCTTCGATAAACTCGACACATTTTTCGATTGGAACCAGCTCACCTTCCAGATCGCCGCCAACGCCATCCTCAACCCCTTTGACCGCTTCCAGCTCGCCTTCGACCCCTGCGCTTAGTTTTCTCGCGAAATGCACAACTTCGGTAGTCTGCCGCAGATTTTCTTCATAGGTCAGACTCGAGGCATCAAAGAGAGCTGAATTCCACCCAGCTTCGAGACAGGTTTTGATCATCGAAACGTCGGGGCAATGATCAAGGTGAAGCGTCGCCGGAATCGGCCGCTGCGATGCAAGTTCCGCAAAGGTCTGCTGAATTAAACGCGCGCCCCAGAATTTAACGGTCTTGACTGAGACCTGGATGATAACGGGCGAGCGGGTCTCGGAGGCTGCGTCCAGAACCGCCATCATAGTCAGGTCGTCTACGATGTTGAACGCGCCGACACCGTAACGTTTTTCAAAAGCCCGATCTAAGATCTCTTTGAGAGCAACGACAGCCATAAGTCTTAAGGAGCTAGGAGCTAGAATCTAGGAGCTAGGAGAGACGCCGCATCTGAGTTGGGCGTGCGAACGCGTGGATAAGTTGCTTCTTGGGTTACTCGGTTGCGCGCCGAAAGCAATTCTCCTTGCTCCTAGATTCTAACTCCTAGCTCCTGGGTTTATAGGGGTTAAAAAGTCCTAACCGCGATTTCGGCTGGAGCATCCAGGAGTTGTTTCAGCTCGTCATCAAGCCGTAGCAAGGTGAGAGAAAAACCGGCCATCTCCAACGACGTGCAATAGTTCCCAACGTAATTTCGCGCTATGTTTAATCCAGCATCTGCGCAACGCTGCGCCGCCCGCCGATATAATAGGTAGAGTTCGCTGGGGGGAGTTCCGCCTAGCCCATTGATCATGAGAGCAACTTCGTCTCCCCTTTTGTAAGGAAGATCTTTGGAAACCGCATCGAAGAGCTCGTCAACCACCGCGTCAGCGTTTGGTAACGGAGCCCGACGCCGGCCTTTTTCTCCGTGGATCCCAACGCCCATTTCCATTTCTCCACTCGCCAGCTCGAAGATGGGCTTATCCTTGCCCGGAGGAGTGCACCCTGTAATCGCGACACCCATCGTCCGAACCACACTGACCACCTTCTCCCCTAATTTGACCAGATCCGCGAGATCAGCGCCTTTGGCGGCAGCGGCTCCGCAAGCCTTAATGACGAAGAAATTACCCGCGACGCCGCGCCGGCCGACCGTGTAGGCGCTATCCATAACCGCCACATCGTCGTTGATGAGCACGACTCCGATCTTGAGGTCCTCCGCTTCGGCCATTTCGCGCGCCATTTCCCAGGCCGCCCGGTCACCGGTGTAATTGTTGATCAGATGCAAAACGCCCTTCTTTGAATTCATGAGGCGCGTGCATTCGAGTACGTACTCCATTGGTGGAGCCGCAAACACATTGCCTGGACAGGCGGCATCTAGCATGCCCGGACCCACCGCCATGACGTGGGCTGGCTCGTGACCGCTTCCTGAACCCTGAATAACGGAAACGAAGTTATCGTTGGGACGATCCGCTCTATAAATACAATTGAATTTCGGCTGGTATTTCAGTTTGCCAGGATTGGCTAATGCGATGCCCTCGAGCATTTCGGCGACGAAGTTCTCAGGGGCATTCATGAATTTATTCATTGGTCGGGAGTTCCTTTATTGGGGGATTATGCTGGGAAGTCGATTATTATTGGGTAGGTTGTGTACCAAGCTGTACGGCTACGGCTCGCAACATCATGGCGACCGCAACAATCCCTGGGTCGAGGGTTCCGATGGTGCGGTCACCGGCGTAAGATTGGCGTCCGCGCTTCGCCGGCCATTGGCGGGTGCCTTCGATGGCGTCTTCTGCCACTGAAGCTGCCGCCTCGACGGCAGGCACTAAGTCTTCTGGCGCCAGACGCGCATATTCTTCTAACTTGTCGGCGGCCGGGATCAACGCATCTAGCAAGGTTTTGTCACCTTGACTAGCGTTGCCTCGGGCAATTATACCGGCGATCGCCGCCCGGCCCATCACCACAAGATCACTAAGATTGATCGTTTGCTTCTCTTTAGAATTTATCCCGGCTCGAAGGAAAGCCGTGCCCCACATCGGTCCGCTGGTGCCGCCGGCGCTTCCGGCAAACGTCGAACCTACTTTCATCAAGAATGTTCCGATCGACGATCGATCGATCCCCTCGTCCAGTTGACGCAAAATCGCTCGGAAACCATCGGCCAGCGTCTTGCCGAAATCGGCATCTCCCATCTCGCCGTCCAAGTCACAAAAAAATTTTTCGTTATCTAAAGAGACTTTTGCAACGGTTCGCAGGCAGCTTTCTACGTCTTCTAAGGTGAGGCTATGCATGTCTGGGGGAGTCATCAGCGGTTGTCGGCAATCAAAACGCCGTATCCTGGGATCCAGGTTAGTGGCGTGGATAAAAACGGCAACGAGCCGTCTCAGTCAAACTGTTGACCGGCGGACCCGCCCGAGGCTCGTTAGCGGATGAGAATTGGCAAATGACAATTGGCAGGTAGGGCGAAATTCTCGGCGCGCCGCTGGCTCTTTTAACCAATTTCACTAATCCGCGCCGGATTTGAGCCGCCACGTGTGGTAAATGTCCGGCCCTGATTTTTATCGAACCCGTCGCAACAATCTAGGTAGCGCTGGGCAAACCCCAACGCGCAACGGCTCAAATCCGGCGCGGAATCACCATTAGAGTAACACACCCCAAGGGCGCCGAGATTTTCGCCCTACCGGCCTCGCCTCACCAACCATCTATCACTTGTCATTTCCTATGCGGACGAGCTTTGGGCGAGTCCGCCGCTTGCTGAACACGGTTTTCCCCTCGCACCAGCTCCCTTCCACCATAAGCCGATAAGGTATCGCCGGTATGCCACGTTCGTTCCGGTGCAACATATCGACCAGGAAATCGACTGCCATGACTCCGATCTGGAACGAGTTCTTTTTCATCCCCGACAACCCTTTGCGCCCTTCATCCAGAGAATGAAACGCAACTCCAACATCGGCTGGGACTCGGAGACCGGCTGCTCTTAAGCAAGCCAACACTTCGGGCAACCGAGTCACGATCGCGTCTGGGCGATGAGCCATGAACCAGGTTAAGAATGCTTGGGCGTCCCAGCGGTCGAGGATCAGCGGCGGTAGACGATTCTTGCGATGGAGTTGGTTCTGTTCGACAAGATAGGCGGCTAGCCAATTGTGATCGACCCGTTCGTCGTGATCGCGCCGATTTACAAGTCCCAGACGCCGATAGCCGCGCGTTTGTAACTCGGCAAAAAGCTTCCACATTGTGCGGTATTCGTGGTTGGAGACCAGATGGAGCTGTGGTTCAACCAATGTGTAGCCAAAGGTCACCGCTGCAAAGCGGTGCCAAGCGACATCGATCGAGCAAAGTCGTTCCTGCGGCGGGATCAGCAGGCCTTGAATATTCCGGGTCCACAAAATCTGGCTCATTCGTGCGCCGGTCATGCCCGGTTGCCGCAACCAAAAGCACTCAAGCGCGTAGCCTCGTTCTGCCGCCCGAGCAGAGGCGCCCTCAAAATAGTCACGATTGCATGCGGAATTCCGCCAACTCCATTCTGCCTTGTGGTTGGTTAGCCACCCGATCACGCCCCGGCAATCAGTGACCTGCTTTTGCCCTCGGTAAGCACATAACGCTGCCAACATCGCATCCGGTTGATAGTGGAGCTGATGGGCAATCTCTTGGATTCGCAGACGAGTCTCCTCCGGTATCCGGGGATGTTCCCGCAAAGCGAGAGAGACCGTCGAGTAATGGCATCCTGCTCGCTGAGCGATGTCGCGTAACGTTGCCCGAATCCGAGAACGAGCCATAGGAGGGATGCATCAATGATCGTCTGAACGAGGCAGCTTGCAACCACAGTGTGAGAAGTGAGAAGTGAGTCGTGAGAGGTGCTGCGAGTTTGGTGGGGCGAGGCTCCCAAAAGACCAGAACGTTTTCACGAAGCGATTGGTATCTCAACTAGCGACCACGTTGCTAGGCGGAAACCCGTGCCGAGCTGTGGGACGGCGCTCGATCACGGCTCGGTGCGTCTATCGGACTAACCCACGATGTCAATTGTGTCCGCTGAGTTCCCTGATCAAACTCCCAGTCTTTCGGGAGCCTCGCCCCACCAAATCACCTGTCACTTCTCACGCCTCAGGCCACCCGCCAGTGGCTCACACTGGATTGGCCAAGGTCAAATTCGCAAGGAACGGATACGCCGCCGTACTTGGGATACACAAACCTTGCCGCTGGGCTGTTCGTACGGGTAATGCCAAACAGCACTTCGGCGCCGCCTTGTGCCACCATCAACAGCGATTCTTTGAGTAGGAGGGCGCCAAACCCACGATTGCGGTATTCCACAGTGATGCAGGGGCCCGTGATCAAATGGTTATCACTGCTCCGGCTGGTATCGATCACCGATGCGGCAATAACTCGATTCCCGTGCGTGAGCACCAAACAATCGCATTCGCGATGGTGAGCAAATTTATCCTCCACTTCCTGCTGCAGTCGGGGCATGAGTTTGGAGGCGACATCATTCCAACATGACTCCTGAGCGAAACAGCTATTGATGACCTGCTGAATCAATGCCTTCTCCTGTCGGCTCGCCGTCCGGAGGCCGTAAGTCTCGGTGATGATGTACCGGCTGGTTTCAGGAAGATCTTTGACCTCCCAACTGAACCGGGACCAGCCCATGGATTTCATATTGCAATACAATGTTCCCCGAAAGCCTCGTAATTAGCAAGTCCCGAAAGGCACAAGGCCGAGGAGGGAGAAGCGAGTCGGAGACGCCAAACCAAAAGTCCAGCCACCAAGTGCGTAAAAAAAACGACGTTAGAGCTTACAGCGAGAAACTTTGGTTTAAGGGAGGAACGCTGTTCTTCGCCGAATGATTTAGCCAGAAGAAAAGCCGAGGTCGTTAGTTGATCAAAGTCACCGAGTGCGATTCGGGTCGTCCTTGATGCACACCCACCATACACATCCTAATAGAGCAGAGCCTAGAAAGAGGAACATTCCCAAGGTCAGCATACGCCATGGTGATGCCGGAATTAGTCCTCATAGTCAAAAGGAAAGTGGTCATCAGGCTAAAAAATCATGTCGAATGGCACAAATGGAGTGGCGGATGACGGAGTGTTGGAGTGTCGGAGTAATTGAGCTGGAGGGGAGCCGCTTTAGCGCTTGCCCAAAGATCTCGCTTATTCTTTTTGGCGTGTGGAAGGCTAAAACATCGGGTTAAACAGGCGGCTCCCGCAAATTACCCAGCGTAATGTTTTATCCAGCGGTTGGTTCGATTACTCCATTTCATCGACGAGACACCAGCCGTGCGTTGAGACGTTCGCGGGAGCCGCCTGTTAAACAAAAGTTGTGACCATCACGTGCCGAGAGAAATAGGCCGAGGTCCTTTAGATGCGGTCCAAAGCGCTCCCCTTCATCCGTGCACCACTCCATCACTCCATCACTCCATCACTCCGTTACTCCATTACTCCACGTTCTTCATTTGAACACCAAAGAACAGACTTAGCACCTGCCGGTAAACTTCTCGCTTAAATGGAGGCACCCATTCGATGTTGAACTCCGACGGGACGATCCAGTTCAGCGCACGGAACTCAGGCTCACTGGTTTCATGTTTGGGTTCAAAACCCGGCAAAAGTTCGATCAGAAAGTAGATTTGTTCTTGCCCGTGAAAGCCTTCTTTGGTCCGGCAACCGTCAAAGAGATAGCGGTAAGTCTCCTTGCGCTCGATGATTCGATATGATCCGCCGGGAAGGCCGACTTCCTCGAGCAATTCACGTTCAAGCGCTTGCTCCGGGGTTTCCCGAGGTTTGATACCTCCTTGCGGGAATTGCCAGGATCCGGGCCGATCCGAACGCTCACCGACTAAGATCTTATGGTCGGAACGCCGGATGATCGCAGCGACGTTCGGCCGGTAGATCGGTGTATTTGTACCCACGGTTTTAGCGCCCTAGCAGATCCAGTAGGCTTTTGGCCTGATTCTTAAACTGATTGGACATTCCTTGATTGAGCGCGTCAGAGATCCGCTTGGAAAGATCTTCTTTTGGATCATTCAGTGGGCCGCTGACCTGCATTTGCGCCCAAGAGAGGCCGTCTCGCTGTTCAGTGAAGACTTTCTGTTGAACCCCAGGTAGCCAGCCCAGAAGGGTAGACGATAGTCCAATCGCTAGGTTGGCTTTGATCTGGTCTCCGTCGATCGTTCCATTTCCATCCACCCTTAAGAGATCTTGGTATTTGATGGACAAATTAGAAAATTCAAAGTGTTGCCCCTGGCGGTTAATCTGGACATCGACGCTGTCGAGTTGCCAATCATTCAGGCCGAGTTGCTTCACCAAGCTGCGAACTTTTCCGAACAGCAATGACCAATCCAACTTAGCTTTGTCTAAATGCACGGCCCCAACAATTTGACCGGTGTTGGGCTCGGCTAAGTCTCCGGTGAAATCGAGGCTTCCCGAAGCGAGTCCTTGGAGGTGCCACTTCGTCGGAGGAAATTCACTGAGCGAAAGTCCCGCCAGATCGCCATGGAATTTGTAAGGGTGGTTACCTTCCAACTTGACAGATCCGTTGACCGCGATTGAGCCGCCGGCCGGAACCATTAGCTTTGCCTGATTGATAGTGATTGCCGGCGACTGATACGAACCGGCCGCCTCGTCGATTTGCAAGGCAGGCCAACCACTGGCATTGAGGGTTCCTCCGTTAGCTGATAAATCCCACTGTTTATCTCCGCGATGAACCGCCGCCACCTGTAGCCCGGTGATCTCTGCCGGCTTTTCGCCCGCGGACCAATGCACGTTGACTTCCTTCACCGAGACTCGGTTTACGTCGACTCTGGGGTGAATAAAACTGGGCAACTTAATACCCAGCGAGTGATGCTCTGGCTGTTGGCTATTCGGTGCATCCGGGGCCGGTGTTCCAATTACCAGATCCAGATTTTTGATCAGGATATCGTTAAAATCGCAGACACCGGAAAAAAGCCTGGACCAATTTGGTCGGGCGGAAAGTTCTTTTGCTTGGATAGAAGCAAGATGAGTTTTCGGTCTCCCTTTGCCCGTATAATCAGTGGAATAGAGAGCGCCCCCACTGGTGCTGATGGGCCCAAGTATCCCTTCGGTCTGGAGTGACCGGTTAACGCTCCGGCTGATCAAGCGCCGGCAGGTCTCGCTGCCGAGAAAGAACGATCCCCCAAACCAGGCCACCACCAAAATCACGATGACGGCTCCGAGTGCGATAAAAAGAAAACGAAATACTTTCACAAGCTTTAAGACGTGTTAACTCAGCAGGTCAGGTCACAATCACGCGGCACAGTATGGAACGCCGCCAGCGCCGTCAACGCCGGGAACGCCAGACTTCGCCCCGTCGTCTGAAACTCCGGGAGGCTACGTCTGGCGGGCCGGGAACACTAATTTGGTGGTGCGAGGCTCCTAAAAGGCCTCAACGTTTAAGCAAGGGAATCGGTCATAACCAATACACGCAATGAGTTAGGCTTATAAAACGCGCCGAGCCGTGTCCCAGCGCTAGACCACGGCTCGGCGCGTCCAAAATGTAGCAATGTCCTTAGTCAGGCGAATACCCAATCGCTTCGTCACTGTGTCGAGGACGCTCGGGAG
>Ga0210389_10001159_pt1 | contig 21643 bp, 22 predicted proteins | sample IncBWH28OmetaG_FD_160127 | JGI IMG/M metagenome (GOLD analysis project Ga0210389, IMG submission 160127) | Forest soil microbial communities from Barre Woods Harvard Forest LTER site, Petersham, Massachusetts, United States - Inc-BW-H-28-O ...
TTCAATGGCCGCGATGGTGGCGCGCCGGCGTCTGGATCGCGGCGTCAAGCTCAACCATCCGGAAGCCATCGCCATCATTTCGGATTTCATCGTCGAGGGCGCGCGCGACGGAGGCACGGTTGCCGAACTGATGCAGGCAGGCGCACAGGTCCTGACTCGTGCCCAGGTGATGCCAGGCATCGCCGAAATGATCCACGACATCCAGGTGGAAGCGACGTTTCCGGACGGCACCAAGCTCGTCACCGTGCACGAGCCGATACGATGAGCTTATCCGTCATTCCGGGACGCCGCGAGCGGCGGACCCGGAATCCAGAGATTGTTGATCGAGATTCTCCAATGTGCAATTGCACATCGTAGTTCGCGTCTTCGACGCCCCGGAATGACAGAGGAGAAAAAATGATCCCCGGTGAACTCTTCATCAAGGACGGCGAGATCGAACTCAATGCCGGTCGCAAGACGGTCACGCTTTCGGTTGCCAACACCGGCGACCGCCCGATCCAGGTCGGCTCGCACTACCATTTTTTCGAAACCAATCCGGCGCTGAAATTCGATCGCAAGAAAGCGCGTGGCATGCGGCTTGATATCGCCGCCGGCACCGCGGTGCGCTTCGAGCCCGGCCAGACCCGCAATGTGCAGCTTGTGGCGCTGGCGGGCAAACGCACCATCTACGGTTTCCGCGGCGACGTGATGGGGAAGTTGTGAGGATGTCGAAAGCGGCCGGAGCCAGATCATGTCCGTAAAAATCAAACGTTCCGTCTATGCCGACATGTTCGGGCCGACCACCGGTGATAAGGTGCGGCTCGCCGACACCGACCTGATCATCGAGGTCGAAAAGGATTTCACGACCTACGGCGAGGAGGTGAAATTCGGCGGCGGCAAGGTGATCCGCGACGGCATGGGCCAGTCGCAGGTGACGAACAAGCAGGGCGCGGCCGATACCGTCATCACCAATGCGCTGATCGTCGACCACTGGGGCATCGTCAAGGCCGACGTCGCAATCAAGGAAGGCATGATCGCTGCGATCGGCAAGGCCGGCAATCCCGACATCCAACCCGGCGTCACCATCGTGATCGGCCCCGGCACCGATATCGTCGCGGGCGAAGGAAAGATCCTCACCGCCGGCGGGTTCGACAGCCACATCCACTTCATCTGCCCGCAGCAGATCGAACATGCGCTGATGAGTGGCGTCACCTCGATGCTGGGCGGCGGTACCGGACCCTCGCACGGCACCTACGCGACGACCTGCACGCCCGGCCCCTGGCACATCGCGCGGATGATCCAGTCGTTCGACGCATTCCCGGTCAATCTCGGCATTTCCGGCAAAGGCAACGCATCGCGTCCGGCCTCGCTGGTCGAGATGGTCAAGGCCGGCGCCTGTGCGCTCAAGCTGCATGAGGACTGGGGCACGACGCCTGCGGCGATCGACAACTGTCTGGCCGTTGCCGACGATTACGACGTCCAGGTCATGCTGCATTCGGACACGCTGAACGAATCCGGTTTTGTCGAGGATACCGTGAAGGCGTTCAAGGGCCGCACCATCCACGCCTTCCACACCGAAGGCGCCGGCGGCGGCCACGCACCTGACATCATCAAGATCGCCGGGCTGAAGAACGTGCTGCCGTCGTCGACCAATCCGACGCGGCCGTTCACCCGCAACACCATCGACGAGCATCTCGACATGCTGATGGTGTGTCACCACCTCGATCCCTCGATCGCGGAGGATCTTGCATTCGCGGAAAGCCGCATCCGGAAGGAAACGATTGCCGCGGAAGACATCCTGCACGATCTCGGCGCGCTCTCGATGATGTCGTCGGATTCGCAGGCCATGGGCCGGCTCGGCGAAGTCATCATCCGCACCTGGCAGACCGCCGACAAGATGAAGAAGCAGCGCGGCGCGCTGCCGGAAGACAAGGGCAAGGACAACGACAATTTCCGCGTCATGCGCTACATCGCCAAATACACCATCAATCCTGCGATTGCGCACGGCGTCTCAAAACTGATCGGCTCGGTGGAAAAGGGCAAACTCGCCGATCTCGTGCTGTGGTCTCCGGCGTTCTTCGGCGTCAAACCCGAATGCATCATCAAGGGCGGCTCGATCGTGGCAGCCCCGATGGGCGATCCCAACGCGTCAATCCCCACCCCGCAGCCGGTGCACTACCAGCCGATGTTTGCTGCCTTCGGCAAGTCGCTGACTGCTTCGTCCGTGGTGTTCAGCTCGAAGGCGGCCGTTGCCTCCGGGCTTGCGCGCAAGCTCGGCATAGCAAAGAAGCTCTATGCCGTGCAGAATACGCGGAGCAAGATTTCCAAGAAGAGCATGGTTCACAACGGCGCTACGCCCAACATCGAGGTCGATCCCGAGACGTACGAGGTGCGCGCGGACGGCGAACTGCTGACCTGCGCGCCCGCTGAAGTGCTGCCGATGGCGCAGCGCTATTTCATGTATTAGGACGCCACCCATGGTCGTTAGCCTATGATCCGCGCCACGCAAGTACGCGGCCAACATCGCTGGAGCGAATCTCCAGCCGATACCGTTGTGCTCGATTTCGACGATCGTCACCGGCGGCGAATGGCGATGACGGGCACGCGGGGACTTGAATTCCTGCTGGACCTCGAGAGCGCGGTCGCACTGCGCGGCGGCGACGCGCTGGTGCTCGAGGACGGCAGGCTGATTGAGGTCGTGGCGGCGCCGGAGCCGCTGCTTGAAATTCGCGGCCAGGACCCTCAGCACCTGGTCCGGATCGCCTGGCATCTCGGCAACCGCCATCTGCCGACGCAGATCACCGGGCGCGCTTTACGGATCCGCCGCGATCATGTCATCGAGGCGATGGTCAAGGGGTTGGGCGCGCGGGTTGTGGAGATCGAGGCGCCGTTCGATCCGGAAGGCGGCGCCTATGCCGGCGACGGCCATGCGCTCGAAACGCACGCGCACGAAGCGCATGGCCATGCCGGCCACGACCATGCCGAACATGACCATGGTGGTCACCATCAACACGACGAGCATTGTGATCATGACCATGATCACCACGGCCATTCCCATGCTCATGACCGTAAGTAAGCCGCCGAAGACACGGCGCGACCGGCGGATTGTGGCATCGGAACAGTCCATGTCGGCGCGCGGCGAGGGCGAGCTTTCGGAACAAGAGGCGGCGAGCCTTTACCGGCTGATGACCTGGCTCTCGCCTTCATTCCCGGTCGGCGCGTTCTCCTATTCCAGCGGCATCGAATGGGCGGTGGAAGCCGGCGACATCACCGATGCCGTATCCTTGCAGCAATGGCTGACGTCCATGCTGGTGGACGGTGCCGGGATTTGCGATGGTATCTTTCTGGCGCATGCGCACCGGGCCGTGTCGTCCAACGATGATGCGGGGTTGGCGGAAATAGCCGAGCTCGCGTCGGCCTTCGTCTCCTCGCGCGAACGCCATCTCGAAACCACGGCGCAGGGCAGGGCATTCATCGAGATCGCGCGCGCCGCATGGCATAACGCTTCGCTGGATCGGCCGATCGCAGCCTGCAAAGCGGGCATCGTTTACCCGGTCGCAGTCGGCCTTGTCAGTGCCGCGCATCACATTCCGCTCGCGCCGACGGCTCACGCCTTTCTCCACGCGGTCGTCTCGAACTGGATATCGGCCGGCGCGCGCCTGGTCCCGCTCGGACAAACCGATAGCCAGCGCGTGCTGGCGCGGCTCGAAGCGGCCGTGGCGGCGACGGCAAGGCGGGCGCTCTTGGCCTCGCTTGATGATCTCGGCAGCGCGACCTTCCGCGCCGATCTCGCCACCCTGCGGCACGAGACGCAATATACGAGGTTGTTCCGGTCATGATGAGCTCTATCCACATGTCGTCCCCGCGAAAGCGGGAACCCATGACCACAGAGTTTGGTTATTGCGTGCGGTATCGACCGTTCAGCCTTATTGAGAGATCACGCGGTATGGGTCCCGGCTCGCGCTTTGGGCTGGGCCGACGATGGAAGGCTAATTGAAATGTCAGCTTCACACGGCCCGCTTCGCGTCGGCATCGGGGGCCCGGTTGGATCCGGAAAAACCGCCTTGATGGATCTTTTGTGCAAGTCGATGCGGCAACGCTACGACATCGCCGCGATCACCAACGATATCTATACAAAATGGGATGCCGAATTCCTCGTTCGATCCGGATCGCTGACGCCGGACCGGATCGCAGGCGTCGAAACTGGCGGTTGCCCGCACACCGCCATCCGCGAGGATGCTTCGATGAATCTGGCGGCGGTGGCCGACATGCGCGCCAAATTTCCCGACCTCGACATGGTGCTGATCGAATCCGGTGGCGACAACCTCGCCGCCACCTTCTCGCCGGAGCTTGCCGACCTCACGATTTATGTGATCGACGTCGCGGCCGGTGACAAGATCCCCTCCAAGGGCGGTCCGGGCATTACGCGCTCTGACCTTCTCGTGATCAACAAGATCGATCTCGCTCCCCATGTCGGAGCCTCATTGGAGAAAATGGATACCGATGCCAGGCGGATGCGCGGCGAGCGGCCTTTTGTCATGACCAATTTGAAAAAAAGCGAGGGCCTGGATCGCATTATCGGCTTCATCGAGGCCAAGGGCGGTCTCGGCCCGGCGATACAACCCAAGGGGCACTCCAAGGCGCAGTCCAAGGGACTGTCCAAGGGAGGCGAAGCCCAACGTCGTTAACGACTATGGCGTTAACGTTGCCAACAGGTTAGTCCGCCCCGCACGGAACAAAATCGGCCCTTCCCGGTTAGCATTCTCCGACGACGTCAACCCGTTTTGCGTGGTAGTTGTTTTGTCCATCGTGCTATACCCCGCTCCACTAGCTCGTAGCTGCTGCCGATGATCACTGCTTCCCAATGCGGTAACAGTCGGTTTTCATTGCGCACTTCGATTTGTGGCCGTGTCAACGGCCGTCAAATGGTTCTTCGGCTTCGTTGCCAATGCCTTCTGTTTGAGTGAGCGAGTGGTTCGGCTGGGTCTCATCACCGGTTTTATCGCACTGATCGGAGTCCTGCTCTCCGGGCTTGCGGCCTATCGCGTCCATGATCAGGAACTGACGGTCGACGGGATCGCGCTGGCGCGTGCCGTCGACGTTCATGCAAGCCTGGTCCAGGACCGCCTGACCGAACGCGAACTGCTGGCGCGCGTGGCGTCCGGCCTTTTCCGTTCACCTTCGGTGATCAAGGCCAATATGTTGCAACCGCTGCGCTCCTCGATCTATGCCTTCAAGACCGATTTCGTGGTGGCGAGCTGGATCGCGCGGCTTCGCCCTGAAGAGGTTGCAGCAGCGCGTACCGAACTTTCAAACGCCGGATTTGCAAATCCGACTATTCGACGTTTCGATGATGCGCCGCTGGATGCGGCCGCGCTCTCGCGGCCCGTCGACCTGTTGATGGACGTCGAGCCTCGCAACGCGGAGACGAATGACTTCCCGGGCCGGTGTGTCGACCAGCACCCCATTTTGGGGCCGATGCTGGTGCGGGCGATGGAAGAGCTGAAGCCGGTGGCGTCCGATCCGCTTCCGCTGTTGCGGAACGATGGGCCGATCGGTCTCGTCCTTGCCGCTCCGGTGCTGCAGGACAACGGGACACAGCCGGCCGGCTTTGTGACGTTCTCCTACGAACTTGCGCCGCTGATGCTTACCAATGACGATCTGTCGTTGTTCTCGGTGGCGCTGAAGGATCCGCGCAGCGACAATGGCGAGTTGATTGCGAGCGACCGGGGCGTCGTCGTTTCACGGCCGGCCAGTTCGCCGGGCCTGGCGCAGGTCATCAACCGGACGGTCTCATTTGGAGGGCGCGACTGGACGCTCACCTATTACGCCAAAACCAATACGGTGAACCGTGCCATGCAGACGGCGGCGATCGTGGCCGCGATCGGCTTTGCCTTGACCGCCATTGTCTGCGGTCTGTTCGGCTATGTGGCCTACAACAACCTGCGCCTCAGCCGTGAAATCCAGGTGCGGATCGGCTTTGAGCGGCGCCTGACCGCGGTCATCGATGAGCTCAACCACCGCGTCAAGAACATCCTGGCGGTGATTCAGTCGATCGTGACGCGCACGATGCGCCATGGGGCGGATATCGATACCGCGCGTGAACTCCTGATCGGCAGGATACACGCGATGTCGAATGTGGTTTCGCTGCTCAGCGAGAGTCAATGGCAGGGCGTCAACTTGAGGGGGTTGTTCGAGGCACGCGCGATACCTCATGCCGAACGCATCGCCGTCAGCGGTCCCGAGATCACGGTCAGCGCACGGGCGGCGCAATCGCTGTCGCTATTGTTCTTCGAATTGGCGTCACATTCCGACGAAGGCCTTTCGCTGGTGGGAAAGCATCCGCACATCGTCGCGCATTGGGAAGTGACCGGCGAAGAGCCGGAAGCGATCTTCCAGTTTCGCTGGGAGGAATTCAACACCAGCGCGGCGACCCGCCGCGCCGACAGCGATTTTGGCGTCATCCTGCTCGACCGCGTGGCGCCGGAGGCGCTCGGCGGGACGTCGAAGCGATACTTCACCGATGCGAGTTACGTTTACGAACTGACGGCCCCGATGGAGACCGTGGTTGACATGTCGGAGAGGGATCGGACCGAGCAGTTTTCGGCGCCGCTCAAGCCGGCAAGATAGTTGCGCCATCTCGTCCGTCCGTCATTCCGGGATACGCCGGAAGGCGCAGACCCGGAATCTCGAGATTCTACCATGCGCAATTGCACATCGTAGTTCACGCTTCGCGTGCCCCGGAATGACACCTGTCAGCCATTGCCGCCGATGACCGCGCGGACCGTTTCGTCAGGACCGAAATCCTCCGCGCCGTCGACATAAAGCAGTGCCGAGAGCTTGGATCGCGCGCGATTGACACGGCTCTTGATGGTGCCGACCGCACAGCCGCAGATCGCCGCAGCATCTTCATAGGAAAAGCCGGAGGCGCCCACCAGGATCAGCGCTTCGCGCTGATCCTGCGGCAGTTTGTCGAGCGCCGCACGGAATTCCTCGAACTCCAGATGCGCGCCTTGCGCCGGCTGGGTCTTGAGCGTCTTGGCATAGCTGCCGTCGGCGTCCTCAACCTCGCGGCGCCGCTTGCGGTAGTCCGAGCGAAACAGGTTGCGCAGGATCGTGAATAGCCACGCCGGCAAGTTGGAGCCCGGCTGGAACGAGTCGATGTTGGCCAGCGCCCGCAGCAATGTCTCCTGCACCAGATCGTCGGCGCGGTCGCCACTGCCGGAAAGGGAGATCGCGAAGGCGCGAAGACTCGGCACCGACGCAAGGATGTCGTCGCGAAGAGAATCGGTGAGAGGCATTATTATTCCCCTCCAGTATTTTTATCGCCCGCACTCCCCAATTGGGGACTACCCTCCGGTACATCAAGCTTGCGGATCAGTTCGACGAACCGATCCGGAACCCCCTGCCGGACGACATCGTCGTACATGGCGCGGAGCTGATGGCCGATTCTGGATTGAATCTCGGCGTTTAGGCCGCCCTGCTTTTTTGCATCCTTCATGACCTGATCCACGCTTCCCCGGGAGTTAAGCTTATGTATCTTCACGGTAAATCCTCGAAATAGCCCATGCCGCGGTGCTGTCCGTGCCATTGCCTAATTCGAACTCGGCACAAAAGTTCCGCAAAATGCGGGAACTTTTCGCGAGCCTGGGCGTAAGTTACGGACGTCAAGGGGGATACTGGGTCACCCCTTTTTGAAGTTCCGGCCCAAGAGAATAATGGAGTGGGGATGTCCCGATCACAGCTCGTTGCGGAACACTTACCGTTGTTGCGCCGCTATGCCCGTGCGTTGACCGGAAATCAGACGTCAGGTGACGCTTATGTCGGAGCCATGCTCGAAGCCCTGCTTCAGGATCCGACTCTGCTCGACGAGGGCCACGGTCCTCGCGCCGGGCTCTTCCGGTTGTTTACCCAGATATGGAACTCGGTCTCGATCAATGATGATCCGGATGTGACGACCTTGCCGATGCCGCCCGAGCGGAGGCTGTCGAACATCACCCCTCTGCCGCGTCAGGCTTTCCTGCTGCTGTCCCTGGAAGGCTTTTCGGAGGAGGAGGTCGCCTTCATTCTCGGCGTCGATGTTGCCGAGGCTCGTAAGCTTGCCGATGCGGCGGGCCGCGAGATGGCCGCGGAAATCGCCACCGACGTGCTGATCATCGAGGACGAAACCTTCATCGCGATGGATCTCGAGAGCCTGGTGAAAAACCTCGGCCACCACGTGATCGGCGTCGCCCGCACCCATACCGATGCCGTGGCCCTTGCCAAGAACAAGAGGCCCGGTCTGATCCTCGCCGATATTCAGCTGGCTGACGGCAGTTCGGGCCTCGACGCCGTCAACGAGCTGTTGCGTACCTTCGAGGTGCCGGTGGTGTTCATCACAGCCTATCCCGAACGCTTCCTGACCGGCGAACGCCCGGAGCCCGCCTTCCTGATCTCGAAGCCGTTCCAGCCGGCGATGGTATCGGCGGTGGCGAGTCAGGCGCTGTTCTTCCAGCGCAACTCACGAAACCGCACGCCGAGAGTGGCGTAACCCCGCGTAACAACAAGGTTGAAACCTGAAGCCGGGCGTACAGATAGCGCCCGGCTTTTTTATGCCGAAGGGGCCGCCAGGCGCACCCTGGGCTCGGCCATCCTGTTCACTCAATGCAATACAAAAAGCAGGGCGCGGCTGGCATCACCACAGCCGCGCCCCGCGTCGCCGGTCAATGGGGCAGGGGGGATAACCGGCTGCGGAGATGACGCGCTGACCAAAAGATCGTTCCAGCGGGGAGCCAAATTTTTCACACCGGCGACTTTTTTGTGCCGGCGACGTTATGCCCGCGAAACCTTTGGGGTTCCGCCGGCGTTGTCTGTTTGATCGCAGGAGCGGGATAACGGGAAACGCGCGGGACAAGAAATGTCGCGGCTGACAACAGGGATATCGGGCGCGGTCGCGCTCGCAGTGATTTCGTGCGCAGCAGCGCAGTTTGCCTTGGGCCGTGATCTCGCGGCGGCGCAGGATCATGCACAACCACAACAAGGCCATACCCATCCGCAAACCGATCGGTTGGCCTATTCGTTCACCACCCTGGCCGCCGTCAATCGCGGGGCCAAGGCCGACCGGGCGGCGAGCCCGGCTGGTTCGTCTGCGCCGACACGAACGGTCTCGCTCAGGTTCGACGGCTTTTCGGCTACGACTTTCCTGCTTCGCGTTCCCCAGACCGGCGGCAACCGCTCGTTGGCAGTGCCTCCGGCAAAGCTTGGCGCGCGCAAACCGATGGTCGCTTGCGAGCCTGTCGTCAGTGTATTGACGGAAGTCGTCAAACAGCTCGAGCCCGGCCGCTGCGTAACCTGATAACGCGAGGCGATTATTCGGCTGGTGCTTGGTCCGACGAAGCGGAGCGGCCGGCAAACAATCCCAATGCGAGGCCGCCAACGGCGAGGATCGGGATCAGCCTCTTGACGCCGATCGCGCGGACCACCTGGAGGCCGGCTGCCACGACCATCGGATCGGCCAATGCTGTTTGCATCGCGGATTTTGCAGTCTCTGCAGCATGCCGCCGGGCCTGCCGTTTGCGGACGGCGTAAACCACGATCCCGGTCAGCGCGATAAGAAAGAAAATCCCGGCGCCAGTCAGGCAGGCTTCGATCTGGCCGTAGTTTTGCAAGACGTAAATGAAAGCGGCCGCGCAGAGGAATGAAATCGCGACGAGCAGGGCGAGCGCGATCGCAGCCGCAAGCGACGTCATCCGCACGGCCACGCCCGTCGATTCCTTGAGGTCGTCGATCATGCGCGTGAACATATATCTGCCCGTCTCGCCGGTTAGGCCTCTATTGATGCGTCTCCTATCGGCGCCAGTTCTTACCGCCGCCAGGTTACGCCGATCAGGAAACCAAGCCCAAGCGCCAGGCCCACGGCCGCAAGCGGGCGCTCGGTGATGACATTCTCGAGCGTTTCTTCGACCGACCCAGCCGCGTCCTGGGCGGCATCCATCATCGCGCCGCCGCGCTCGGAAAGGTCATCGACCACCGAGTCGACATTGGCGCGGGCCTGCTTGTAGCCGCGGCGCGCCTGCTTGCGCGCGGTGCCTGCCAACGTGTTGAGGGCATCGGTGATTTGGTCGGCAAGCGCGCCGATATCGTTCTTCACGCTGGCCACATCCTTCTCCAATTGGTCGTAGGTTGCTCTGTCTGTCATGTTTCGCATCCAATTTCGCCGTCGGTACTCGACATCAAAGAACTCCCGGCTTCCAGAGTGGCTACGTGACCAACGTCCCTGGCACATGGAAGTTCCCGAAGTGAAACCGATGGGACCGGAAGCGGCTATGGTAACTGGGGAGAGGCCGACGGTGACAAATGCTCCCTGAGGATCAGCCCGACGATCAATAGCGGCGACGAGAGGAAGGCACCCATCGGTCCCCACAGCCAGGTCCAGAATGCCAGCGAGATGAAAACGGCGAGGGCGTTGAGCTCGAGCCTGCGCCCGATAATGGTGGGCGTGATGAAATGGCCTTCGAGAAAAGTAAGTCCGACAAAGGCGAGCGGCGCGATCAACGCCGCACCAATGGTTGAGAATGCGACCAGCCCGACCAGCATCAGGATCACAAACATCGCAACCGGACCGATAATCGGTAAGTAATTCAGCGTGGCGGCGAGCGCGCCGAGCCCGGCAGGATTGGGCATTCCGGTTGCCCAGCAGATCAACCCGGTTGCCGCGCCGACGCTGAGGTTGATCGTCGTCACCATCAGCAGGTAACCACCAAGCTGTTCCTCGATCGTGTTGAGGGTCCGCAACGCCCGCAACCGCGAGTCGCGGTCGGTGAAGGTCATGATGAGGGCGCGCCGAAGGTCTCGCCAGCTTGCGATGAACAGCACGAGGGTCGCAAAGAACAGCAGGAATTCGGTGAATGTCGGTGACAGGAATTCCAGCGTCGGCGATAGCCATTCGAATTTCGGCATCTGGAACGGCGCAGGCGGTAGAGCATCGGATCCGCCGATCATGCCCTGCAAATCCCGCCACAGCGCCAGCGGCCGGTCGAATACATAGAGCTTGTCCTTGAGCCGGGCGCCGAGTTCGGGCAGCCGGCTGCTCCATTCCATCAGTGGCGACGAAATCAGACCTATAATGAACGTGACGCCCGCGCAGACCGCGCTTACGATAAGAACCGCCGACAGCGCGCGCGGAATCCGGTGACGTTCGAGAAGGCCCGCTGCTGGCGACAGCATGGTGCCGACCACGAATGCCGCCACGATGGGCAGGAAGAATCCCTTGGCGACGTAGAGACCGGCGACGACGCTGATCACTAGTAGCGATATCAGGGAAAAGGCGATGATTTCCGTGGGGCTGATAGTGGGCAGCAGGTCAGCATTGCTGTCAGGTGGCGGCTTTTCGACAGTGTCTCCGGCAGGCGCACGTTCGTTGGGCAGGACACGCAACAGGCTCTCCCCGCTCTAACGGCGAAATATGGATATTGAGCCGGGGCGCCGCCGCGGAAGGCTCAATCGATAAGCCCGCAAGGCGCGAACAGTTCCATCGCCAAAACGTGAAGCTCTCCGCGCTTGACAGGTTTGGCGCGTATTTGTCGCAGGGTGGAACCCAGCACCCCCGGTCGCGTTCGTTCTGAGCATCAGCGTGATGCGCAGCGCGGGGTAGTCATGCCACACACATCCATCAACTTCTCGTCGCGACTGATCGGCGCGGGCGCCATGGCCGCGGCCCTGATCGCGGCCCTGATGATGTCGTCGGTCCTCTTGTCGGGCGCGGCCAACGCGCAGGTGCTTGGCTATTCGGCAGCGTCGCAAACCTCGTTTCCGTCAAACGGAATCATGACAGTGCCCGATAATTCCGCCGCGCCGGATGAAGGCCGGGGAAGCGCCTCCGTAATGTCAGAGCGGCTGCGTCGCACCACGGTGACGCTGGCGACCAGCGAAGCACCGGGCACCGTCATCATCGATACCGGCAATACCGCGCTTTATTACGTGCTCGGTCAGGGCCGCGCCATTCGCTACGGCGTCGGTGTCGGCCGCGAGGGATTCACCTGGTCCGGCGTGCAAACCATCAGCCGCAAGGCGGAATGGCCGGATTGGCATCCACCGGCGCAGATGATCGCACGTCAGCCCTATCTGCCGCGCTTCATGGCCGGCGGTCCCGGCAATCCGCTTGGCGCCCGTGCCATGTATCTCGGCTCCAGCGAATACCGCATTCACGGCACCAACGATCCCACGACGATCGGGAAGTTTGTTTCCTCCGGCTGCATCCGGCTGACCAATGAAGATGTCGCCGATCTCTTCAGCCGCGTCGATGTCGGTACGAAAGTGGTGGTGTTGCCGAAGGGCGCGCAGCATCTCGAGCCCAGAATCGCAAACGGCGCTCGACCGCCGGTCGCGCGCCCAGCAGTGACCACGCTGCCGTCGGGCCGTCAGGCGATGAACCTTTCAACGTCGCCGATCTACTGAGGGCAGAGCCGGGCCTGGAGGCGAGCAGCATGATGGCAAGTTCGGATAAACTGGCGCTGGGCGGTGCGATCCTTCTGGCTACGATGGTGACGACGCCATCGGCCCAGGCACAGGATTTTTTCTCCAGGCTTTTTGGCTCGTTCGGGGTTCATCGGCCACAACCGCCAATGATGCCGATGCCTTACGCCGGCGAGGAAAATAACTCCGTCGCCCCGGATGGCTCAGTGCCGCGGGTGCGCATCTACGGTGGCGGATCACAGGCCTATTGCGTGCGAAGCTGCGACGGGCGCTATTTCCCGATCTCAAACGCCGGCAATCAAAGCCGTGCCGCATCGTGCAGCAGTTTTTGTCCCGCGAGCGAAACCAAGGTGGTGTATGGCGGCAATATCGACAGTGCCGTGACCGAGAGCGGAAAGCCTTATTCCGAATTGCCGAATGCCTTTCGTTACCGCGGTGAGCTGGTTGCCGGTTGCACCTGCAACGGCAAGGACCCGGTTGGGCTTGCGGAAGTGAAAATCGAAGACGACCCGACATTGCGCAGGGGCGACATCGTGGCGGGAGCCAAAGGTCTGATGGTTGCAGGTCGTGGCGCCGACCGGCGCGGCGCATCGCTCGATCTGACGCCGGCGCCCGAAAAGATACGTTCGCATTACCGGCGCGTGCCGGTGGTCGCCGCGCAATAACTCTGAGCCCTCATAATTCGCAACGCTTCAAGTTGCACATATTGCGCGGGAATCCGGCGACCTCGAACCAAGGTCCTGCGTCCCAGCGTTTTCGAGCGTTGGTTCCTTGTGTGGAACCAGCGAGGTTATTTGCGCGTTGAGACAGGCGCCTTTTCTCTTCTCGCGCCCATAGGGGGAATTTAAATGCTCATAAGCGTGCTTGTGACCTTTCTGGTCGTTATTCTGATTCTGTATCTGGTCAACCTGTTGCCGCTCGATGGCCGCGCCAAGCAGATCGTGCGCATCATCGTCATCATTCTCGGCGTATTATCGTTGCTCAAGTATATCGCGGTGTTTTAGACGCCCGCCTGGTCGCGCCAATAAAAAAGCCCCGGTAATACCGGGGCTTTTTTCAGGGTCACGCTCGGGGCGGATCTTCCCTGACCGATCGTCTACAACCTTTATTTGAGCGTCCTGAACCAGTCGTCCACATCCTTGTGGATCTGGTCCTTGGCGAAGCCGTAGCGCTGCTGCAACTTGCCTTCGAGCTGTTCGCGGCGGCCTTCGATCACGTTGAGATCGTCGTCGGTGAGCTTGCCCCACTTCTCCTTTGCCTTCCCCTTGATCTGCTTCCAGTTACCTTCGACCTGGTTCCAATCCATCGTCCTCTCCTGGGTTGGGAAGACGATCTAACGGCCGCGATGTCCGATCGTTCCAGAAAAGGGCTGCGGCCATTCAGCCCGCCGCCTTGGCCTCGCGGCGTCGCGCGGTGAGAATGTATTCGGTGTAGCCGTTCGGCTGCTCGCGCCCCTTGAAGACGAGATCGCAGGCCGCCTTGAAGGCGACGCCGTCGAAACCTGGAGCCATCGGCCGATACAGCGGATCGCCTTTGTTCTGGCCATCGACCACGACCGCCATTCGCTTGAGCGAGTCCATCACCTGCTCCTTGGTGATGACACCCTGATGCAGCCAGTTCGCCAGATGCTGGCTCGAAATGCGCAAGGTGGCGCGGTCTTCCATCAGGCCGATATCGTGGATGTCTGGCACTTTCGAGCAGCCGACGCCCTGGTCGATCCAGCGCACGACATAGCCAAGAATACCCTGGCAGTTGTTGTCGATCTCCTGCCGCACATCGTCGGGCGCCCAGTTCGATTTCGAAACCGGGATGGTGAGGATGTCGGACAATTTGGCGCGGGGGCCACCCTTGGCCAGCTCGTGCTGGCGCGCCAGCACCTTGACCTGGTGATAATGCAGCGCGTGCAGCGTGGCAGCGGTCGGCGAAGGCACCCAGGCTGTGGTCGCGCCGGCTTGCGGATGGCCGATCTTCTGCACCAGCATATCCGCCATCATGTCGGGCGCCGCCCACATGCCCTTGCCGATCTGGGCATGACCAGGCAGTCCGTCGATCAGGCCAATATCGACGTTGGAATCTTCATACGCTTTGATCCAGGGCTGTGCCTTCATGTCGTTCTTGCGGATCATGGGACCGGCTTCCATGGACGTATGGATCTCGTCGCCGGTGCGGTCGAGGAAGCCGGTGTTGATGAAGCAGATGCGCTTTGAGGCCTGCTGGATGCAGGCCTTGAGGTTGACCGTGGTGCGGCGCTCCTCGTCCATGATGCCGACCTTCAAGGTATTCTCCGGCAGTCCGAGCATCTTCTCGACGCGGGCGAACACTTCGCAGGTCAGCGCGACCTCGTCGGGTCCGTGCATCTTCGGCTTGACGATGTAGACCGAGCCGGTGCGGCTGTTGCGTAGCTTCGAATGACCTTTCAGGTCGTGGATCGCGAGCAAACCGGTAACGGCGGCGTCGAGCAGGCCCTCCGGAATTTCCTCGCCGGCAGCATCCAGCACCGCGTCGGTGAACATGTGGTGGCCGACATTGCGCACCAGGAGCAGGCTGCGGCCATGAAGCTTGAACTCCTTGCCGTCCGGCTTGTTGTAGATACGGTCGGGGTTGAGCGCGCGCGTCAGCGTCTTGCCGCCTTTTTCGAAGTCGGCCGACAGGGTGCCGTTCATCAGGCCGAGTGTGTTGCGATAGACCAGAACCTTGTCTTCGGCGTCGACCGTCGCGACGCTGTCTTCCATATCCAGGATCGTACTGACGGCGGCTTCCATGATCATGTCGGCAACGCCGGCCGGATCGTCCTTGCCGATCATGTGGCTGCGGTCGATCTTGATTTCGATGTGCAGCCCGTTGTTGACCAGCAGAATGGCCGAGGGCGAAGCGGCATCGCCGCGAAAACCCGCAAATTGCGCGTTCGAACTCAGCGCGGTGGCATTGCCGCTCTTCAGTTTGACCGCCAGCTTGCCGCTGATGACGCCGTAGGAGGTCACATCGGTGTGGCTGCCGGTAGCAAGCGGCGCCACCTGGTCAAGGAAGGCCTTGGCCTTGGCCACCACCTTGTCGCCGCGCGCCTTGTTGAAGCCCTTGCCCCCCTCGCTGGCGTCGTGCGGGATCGCATCGGTGCCGTAAAACGCGTCGTAGAGGCTGCCCCAGCGCGCGTTCGCAGCGTTCAGCGCATAGCGTGCATTGGTGAGCGGCACCACAAGTTGGGGGCCGCAAATCTTGCCGATCTCTTCGTCGACATTGGCGGTCTCGACCCTCTGCGTCGCAGGCTCGGGCAGGAGGTATCCGATCTCCTTGAGGAAAGCAGTGTAGGCATTGAGGTCGAGCGGTTTGCCCTTGTTGGCGCGATGCCAGCCATCGATCTTGGCCTGCAAGGTGTCGCGGAATTTCAAAAGCTCGCGATTTCGGGGCGCCAGATCGCGCACGATGGCGGCAAGCCCTGCCCAGAACGCATCGGGTGCGGTCCCGGTTTTTGGAGCCGCTTCGTTGGCGATAAAATCAAACAAAGCGGGCGCAATCTTCAAGCCGTGGGCGTCGATACGATTCATGATGGATTTTTTTCTCGCAAGAGACTGCGCCAAAACGCGCGATCTTCAGAATTTTCTAGGCAAAAAACGCGCCAGCAGGCGCGAAGTTCGACGGCCTTTTAGCGCCAAAGCGCGCCTCAAGAAAAGCCCTTAGTGGCTTATTCCGCCGTGTGATAATGGTTCAAATATTGGCAGCCAGATCAATGACTTCGTCGAACAGAACGCCCGTTGCCGCCAGCATGCGTTCGATTTCCTCGATCGCCTCGCTCACGGAACGCCTTGAGGTATCAAGAACGAGTTCGCATTGGATCGGCGGCTGGTAATCGGTGCCGATACCGGTGAAGGCGGCGAGCTTGCCCGCGCGCGCCTTGGCGTAATGGCCTTTGGGGTCGCGGCTCTCGCAGATTTCGGCGGGCGTCGAGACATGGATTTCACGGAACGCGGTATCGGCGATGTGGCGCGCGGCGGCGCGGTCTTCGCGCGACGGCGAGACCGCGGCAACGATGGCGATATGTCCGTTGCGCGCAAGGTGGGTTGCGACTTCGGCAAGCCGGCGAATATTTTCGCTGCGATCTTTCTCCGAGAATCCGAGATCGCGGTTGAGGCCGGCGCGCAGCGTGTCGCCATCGAGCAGGATCGGCGAGCCGCTTCGGCCGAACAGCCGCCGCTCCAGCCCCAGCGCCAGCGTCGACTTTCCGGAGCCGGGCAGCCCCGTCAGCCAGACCACCGCGCCATGATGGCGATGGCGTGCCGAACGCTCGTCGGGCCGCAAGGCCGATTCCACCGGCACGATATCGACGGGTACTGCGCGTTGTCCGGCATCGACCGACAGCACCAGTCCGCCGCCGGCAATGCGGCCATTGACTTCGATGACGAGCCGCCCGGTCCGGGGATTTTCAGCATAGGAATCGGCGGCGACCGGCTGCGCCAGCGAGATGTCGATCTCGCCAACATGGTTGCGGGAGATCGACTGGGTCTCGACGCTGGCGAGCTCGCCGGGATCGACCGCCTTCTCGATCGCCACGACGCTCGCGCGGCTCTCGCGCGTGCCGAGCCGCACCAGGATCTGCTCGCCTTTGGCAAGCGGCTTGTCGTGAAGCCAGAAAATGCGCGCGCGGATTCGCCGCGTGTCGCGCGGGCTCGATCCGGCATGAGCGATGACATCGCCGCGTTCGAGAAAAAGCTCGCGGTCAAGCGTGATGCCGACGGACCTTCCTGCGGTCTGGACGCCCTCGAGCGGCGTCACCGGCCAGCTTTCGACGCTTTTGATTTTTGCGATCTTGCCCGCAGGCATGATGACGATCTCGTCGCCGCTTGCGAGCTTTCCGGATTCGATGCGGCCTGCGACGATGCGGCGGTCGTCGAACTTGTAGATCGCCTGCACCGGCAGCCGCAGCGCAAGCTGCTCCAGCGGCAGCGCCGGCTGAAGCATGTCGAGCGCATCGACCACGGTGGGGCCGTGGTACCAGCGGATCCTCTGCGAGGTCGCGGCAACCCCGTCGCCGTCGCGGGCCGAGATCGGGATGACCGCCAAAGGTGTGACGCCAAGGCCGGTCAGATGCGCAGAAATTTCGTCGTGGATTTCGGTAAATCGCGCCTCGCCGAAATCGACCCGATCCATTTTGTTGACGACGACGGCGACCTGTTTGACGCCCAGAAGATGCAGCAAATAGCCGTGACGCCGGGTCTGGTCGCGGACGCCTTCCATGGCGTCGATGATGAGGAGCGCACCGTCGGCCTGCGAGGCGCCGGTGATCATGTTGCGCAGGAATTCTGCGTGTCCGGGTGCGTCGATCAGCACGACGTCGCGCGAACGGGTGCGGAAGCGGATCTGCGTGGTGTCGATGGTGATGCCCTGGTCCCGCTCGGTCTGCAGCGCGTCGAGCAGAAACGACCATTCGAACGGCATGCCCCGTCGCGCGCTGACCTGTTTCAGCATCTCGAGCTTGCCTTCCGGCAAACTTCCGGTTTCGTGCAACAGCCTGCCGACCAGCGTCGATTTGCCGTGATCGACATGGCCGACAATGACGATGCGCACCTGCGGGCGGCTCGTGCCGTTTGGCGTCGCCGATATCGCGGCAGGGACGGTCATGTTCATGGCGAGGCTCAACGCATTGCTCTTAAAGGTATCCCGCGGCGCGCAGCCGTTCGAAGGCGTCTTCGGTTTCGTGATCGAGTGCGCGACCTGCGCGCTCCGGCACCTTGGTACGATCCAGCTCGATCAGGATTTCCTCGATGCTTGAGGCGGTCGACACCACCGGATGGGTAATGTCGGCATCGCCCAGCGAGCGATAACGCTTGCCGTTTTTGGCGAGGTAGAGCGGAATGATCGGGATGTTTTCGCGCTGGGTATAGGCCCAGATATCGGCTTCGGTCCAATGCAGGATTGGATGAATGCGCAAGTGCGCGCCCGGCGGCGGCGAGGCATTGAATTGGTCCCAGAATTCCGGCGGCTGGTCGCGCACGTCCCATCCGCCCTCCGCGCCGCGCGGCGAGAATACGCGTTCCTTGGCGCGCGTTGCCTCCTCGTCGCGGCGGATGCCGGCGATCAATCCATCGAAGCCGTATTTGGCGAGCGCAAGCTTGAGGCCTTCGGTCTTGCGTGCGGCCGAACGCGCCGCCGGCGGCAAGGTCGGATCGACAGCGTCAATCGGCGGGCAGGGCTCGACCCTCAGATCGAGACCCCACTCCTTGCCGAAAGTGTCGCGAAACGCATACATCTCCGGAAATTTCTTGCCGGTATCGACGTGCAAGGCCGGGAAGGGCACGCGGCCGAAGAAGGCCTTGCGTGCGAGCCAGATCATGACGTTGGAATCCTTGCCCAGCGACCACAACAGCGCGAGCTTCTTCAGCCGCGCGAAGGCTTCCCGCAAAATGTAGATGCTTTGCGCTTCGAGCGCGTCGAGGTGGTCCATCGAAGGCGTCAGGGCACGCCCCTCGCCAGAATCTTGCGTGACGGGTGGCTCGATCGGGATCGGCCGGTTCAGCCTGTCAGGCGCGTGGCTCTTATCGAGAAGATGCATCTACCGGCCCTTGGCCTTTGGAGGCGGAAATTCTATAGTTGCACCGCAATAGAGAAGAAATAAATTTCTCTTTGCGGGCGCTGATCGACACATATATAGAAAATAATTCCAGTCAACCCCGAAAGTCGGGGGAGAGAGCGCCGCATGCGATTCTTGCCGGTATTTCTCGATCTGCACAGCGGCGCCGTGGTGCTCGTCGGCGCCGGAGACCTCGTGCGCGCCAAGCTGCGCCTGCTCGCCTCAGCAGGCGCGCGCGTGCGCTGGTATGCGACCGACGGTAATCACGACCTTGGCGGACTTGGCGCGGATGATGCGGCGCGGGTCGAGCTTGCGACAGGCGATCCGCTGACCGCCGACCTGAATGGGGTGATCGCGATCCTCTGCGCGGGCGCGGGCAGCATCGGTCCGGCCATGTCGGTAAGGGCCAAGGCGGTTGGCTTGCCTGTGAATGTGATGGATGATCTCGAGCATTCGACCTTCATCTTCCCGGCGATCGTCGATCGCGGGGACGTCGTAGTCGCGGTCGGCACCGGCGGCGCCTCGCCGGTGGTGGCGCGGCGTGTGCGCGAGCGCATTGAGGCGGTGCTGCCGGCTCGTATTGGCGAACTCGCGGGCTTCATCGGCCGCTGGCGCAAGACCATCCACGGCCTGATCGGCGAATTTCCGCTACGCCGCCGTTTCTGGGAGCGTGTGGTCGATGGTCCGATCGGCGCGCTGGTTCTGGCAGGCCGCAGCGAAGAGGCGGACGCGGCGCTGAAAGATATTCGTAACGTCTCGGAGTTTGCCGGCGCGCTGCCGTCTGGAACGGCCGAGGGCAGCGTCACGCTGGTTGGCGCAGGGCCCGGTGATCCGGATCTGCTGACGGTCAAGGCCTTGCGCGCGTTGCAGGACGCCGACGTTATTTTCTACGACGAACTGGTAACGCCGGAAATTCTCGACCGCGCCCGTCGCGACGCATCCCGCGTCCCGGTTGGCCGGCGCGTCGGCAAGCCGGGCATCGGCCAGGACGCCATCAATCGTTGCCTGATCGAAGCGGCGAAATCCGGCCAGCGCGCGGTGCGGCTGAAGGGCGGCGACCCCTTCATCTTCGGCCGAGGCGGCGAGGAAATCAAAGCGCTGCGGCAGGCGAATGTTTCCTATTCGGTCATTCCCGGCATCACCGCGGGCCTCGGCGCGGCCGCGCAATTCGAGGTGCCGCTGACCTTCCGCAATGAAGCGCTGCGCGTCACCTTCCTCACCGCGCACAAGGCCAGGGACGCCGAAGCCGTCGATTGGTCGACCCTGACCGACATCGCGATGACGATCGTGGTCTACATGGGAATGACCGCGGCGCCGTCGGTGCGGGCGGGCCTTTTGGCGGCCGGACGCTCACCGCAAACGCCCGTCGGCGTGTTCGCGCGCGCCACGCGGGTGGATGCGGCGGCCGCGATCGGCACCCTTGATGAACTGCCCGATCTCGTCGAAAAGATCGCCGGCGGTCCCGCCATCCTTATCATAGGCGACGTGGTCGCGCATTCCGCGCCCGCGCGCCATCAGCAACTCAACCAACTCGCCTCTTACTTTCAGGTCGCCGCCGAATGACATCGCCGCTCGAACAAAAGATCAAGATCACAGGTCCATCGATCATTACCGCGAACCGCACCTTTGATGGCGCGGTAATCTATCGTAACCGCGCCCAGGGATGGTCGACCGATCTCTCCGAATCCGCTGTGGTCCGCACCGCCGACGAGGCGCGCGCGCTGTTGGCCGAGGCGGTCGCCGATGACGTCGGCGCGGTCGGGCCTTATATCGCGCCGGTCGACGTCAAGGATGGCGGCGAGATCAGGCCCGGCAACCTGCGCGAACACATTCGCCTCAAGGGCGTCACCATCGATCTTCTTCCGGTTCCGGCGTAAGGCCAATCCGCCATGTATGCGTATGACGAACTCGACCGAACCCTCATCAACGAACGCGTTGAGGAGTTTCGCGACCAGGTGAAGCGCCGGCTCTCCGGCGAACTCACCGAAGACGAATTCAAGATGCTGCGGTTGCAGAACGGCGTCTATCTGCAACTGCACGCCTATATGTTCCGCGTCGCGATCCCCTACGGCACGCTGTCTTCAAAGCAGCTGCGGCGGCTGGCGCATGTGGCGCGGCATTACGACCGCGGCTATGGGCACTTCACCACGCGGCAGAACATTCAGTTCAACTGGATCAAGCTTGCTGAGCTGCCTGACGCGCTGTCCGATCTCGCCGAGGTTGGCATCCATGCGATGCAGACCTCGGGCAACAACACGCGGAACGTCACCTCGGATCAATGGGCAGGCGTGGCGCCGGGCGAGATCGAGGACCCCCGCATCTGGTCCGAACTGCTGCGGCAATATACGACGCTGCATCCGGAATTCTCCTTCCTGCCGCGCAAGTTCAAATTCGCGATCACGGCCTCCGCGCATGACCGCGCCGCCATCAAGATTCACGACATCGGGCTCCGCCTGCACAAGAACGCGCAAGGCGAGACCGGATTTGAGGTTCTGGTCGGCGGCGGTTTGGGCCGCACGCCATTCATCGGCAAGACCATCAAGCCGTTCGTCCATGGCCGCGATCTCCTGAGCTATGTCGAGGCGATCCTGCGCGTCTACAATCAGTATGGCCGCCGCGACAATATCTACAAGGCGCGCATCAAGATCC
>Ga0210389_10001160_pt1 | contig 21628 bp, 18 predicted proteins | sample IncBWH28OmetaG_FD_160127 | JGI IMG/M metagenome (GOLD analysis project Ga0210389, IMG submission 160127) | Forest soil microbial communities from Barre Woods Harvard Forest LTER site, Petersham, Massachusetts, United States - Inc-BW-H-28-O ...
CACAAAGGAAGTGCACCCCGTACTCCCTCACCCGGATCGCTACGCGATCCGACCTCTCCCCATGGGAGAGGTAAGACCGCGCTTGCGTCGCGCTTCCATTCTTCATCAAAGCAACGTCTTCAATGCACCACCTCGAACAAACCGGCCGCGCCCATGCCGCCGCCCACGCACATCGTCACCACAGCATATTTGGCCTTGCGGCGGCGACCTTCGATCAAGGCGTGACCGGTCAGCCGCGCACCCGACATGCCATAGGGATGACCGACCGCGATCGCCCCGCCATTGACGTTGATCTTTTCCGGATCGATGCCGAGCTTGTCGCGGCAATAAAGCACTTGCACGGCAAACGCCTCGTTCAGCTCCCAGAGATCGATGTCGTCGACCTTCAGGCCGTGACGCTTGAGTAGTCGCGGCACCGCGAATACCGGCCCGATGCCCATCTCGTCCGGCTCGCAGCCGGCGGCGACAAAGCCGCGGAAGATGCCGAGCGGTTTTAGCCCGCGCTTCGAAGCCTCTTTGTCACTCATAATTACCGAGGCGCTGGCGCCGTCGGACAACTGGCTGGAGTTGCCGGCGGTGATGCAGAATCCCTCGCCGCGCACCGGCTTCAGCGCTGCCAGTCCCTCGGCCGAGGTATCCGGCCGCGGGCCTTCGTCCTTTGACAGCGTGGTCTCCTTGAACGAGATTTCGCCGGTGGCCTTGTCGGCGACGCCCATCATGGTGGTGATCGGCGCGAGCTCGTCGTTGAACTTGCCGCCCTGCTGGGCTGCGGCGACGCGGCGCTGGCTTTCCAGCGAATATTCATCCTGCCGCTCGCGCGAGATACCGTAGCGCTTGGCGACCACTTCGGCAGTGTCGATCATCGGCATGTAGACCTCGCCCTTGATCTTGAGCAGCGCGGGATCCTGGGTGTGAAACTTGTTGGCGTGGTCGTTCTGCACGAGGCTGATCGACTCGCCGCCGCCGCCGACCGCAATCTCGACGCCGTCGAAAATCACCGAGCGCGCCGCCAGCGCGATCGCCTGCAAGCCCGAGGCGCATTGCCGGTCGATGGTGGTGCCAGCCACCGTGACCGGAAGGCCCGCGCGCAACAGCGCCTTGCGCGCGATGTTGCCGCCGGTCGTGCCCTGCTGCAAGGCCGCGCCCATCACCACGTCCTCGACTTCCTTGGGATCGACCTTTGCGCGCGCGACGGCTTCGCCGATGGCGTGGCCGAGCAGCGTCGCACCTTCGGTGGCGTTGAGCGCGCCGCGATAGGCCTTGCCTATGGGCGTGCGGGCGGTGGAAACGATGACGGCGTCGGTCATGAGTGACCTCCTGTTGCGAGTTGCGGTGTTTTTGTTGGCGCGGGGCGTGTTGCGGCTGCGGCCTGCTGGCGCAATTCATGACGCGACAGCTTTCCGACCGACGTGCGCGGCAATTCGTCGACGAATTCGAGCGCGGCCGGAATCTCGTGCTTGCCGAGTTTTCCCGCAAGGAACTCCTTGAGGTCGTCCAGCGTGAAAGCGCTGGCGCCAGCGCGCAATTTGATGAAGGCCTTGGCCGCCTCGCCGCGATAGTCATCGGGAATCCCGATCACGATCACTTCCTGCACGGCCGGGTGTTCATAGATCGCCTGCTCGATCATCTGCGGATAGACGTTGAAGCCGCCGGAGATGATCATGTCCTTCTTGCGGTCGACCAGATAGAAATAGCCGTCGGCATCCATGTAGCCGATATCGCCGGTCAGGAAGCGGCCGTCAGAGAAAGCCTGCGCGCTTTCCTCCGGCCGGTTCCAATAACCCTGGGTGACGTTGGGTCCCTTGATGCGGACTTCGCCGATCTCGCCGGGCGACAAAACCTTCCGGGGATCGTCGAGCGCAACCACGTCCATCTCGATACCGGGCAGCATCAGCCCGATCGAACCGGGCTTGTCCGGGCCGGCCTCGGGGTGGCCGGTGCCCGGCGAGCAGGTCTCGGTCATGCCCCAACCGCTCTTCAATTTCATGCTGGTCTTGCGCTCGAAGACCTTGGCGACTTCGACCGGGAGCGGCGCGCCGCCGGATCCGCACATGACCAGCGACGACATATCGCGCTTGTCAAGATCGGGAAGGCTCGCGATCGCGATCCACATGGTGGGAACGCCGGGAAATGCGGTGGCGCGCTTGACCTCGATGTCGTGCATCACGGCCTGGACATCGAAGCGCTGGTGCAGCGAGATCAGATTGCCGTACCGGATCGATGACAACAGCACCACGGTCAGCGCGTAAATGTGAAACAGCGGCAGCACGCAGATCACGCGATCGATCGCGTTGCGCTCCAGCCGCGCCGGCCTGCCCCAGATCTCATAGATCGAAACCGCCGCAGTCAGATTGCCGTGGCTGAGCATCGCGCCTTTCGGCAGACCCGTGGTGCCGCCGGTATATTGCAGCAGTGCGATGTCGTCGGGTTTGACTTCGGGCCACTGCGCGGGCTTTTTTGCGCCGTCGGCGAACTTGGCAAAGGTGACGATGGCCGCATTATCGGGAATCGGCGTGTGCGGATTGCCAACCGCACCCCAATGATCGTCTTCGCAGACGATCAGGCGATCGACCAGGCCCTTTTCGAGGAATTTCAGCGCCGTCGGCAACAAGGTCGCGAGATCTGAGGTAACGAGAATCCGCGCGCCGCTGTCGCTCAATTTGTGGGACAACGCGCGCTCGCCGTCGAGCGGGGAAAGATGGGCGATGCGGGCGCCGGCCTTCAGCGCCCCGAAGAAATTCACGGGATGGTCGGGCGAGTTGCCGAGAAACAGCGCAACCGTCGTGCCCTTGCCGAAGCCGGCGCGCAGAAACGCGGAAGCTGCAGTCTCGGCCAGCGTCTCAAGCTCGGCAAAGCTGATCGCGCGGTCGCGGAATTCAATGACCGGCCGCGCACCGAATTCGGCTACCGCTTTCGACAACAGCTCGGGCAGCGTGCCGGATTCAATCGCGTCGTCCCATCGGGCGCCTTGCGGATAGAATTGTTCGCCGGGATGGGTCATTTTTGCCGCGACCGTTGTGCAGGTTCGATAGGGAGTGAGGCGAGCGCGGTGCTGCTTACTCCCCTCCCCCTTGCGGGGAGGGGGTGGGGGTGCGGGTTCCCCGAGCACTGCGCCTGCGACTTACCCCCCTCCCTGACCCTCCCCCGCAAGGGGGGAGGGAACATCAGCATCGAACCTATAATTCTAACTTCCATCACGCGGCTTTCGCCGTCTGCGCGAGCGAGGCGAAGGTCTTGCCCTCGTCGGCGAGCCGCTTGAGCAGGGGCGCGGGCTCCAGCGACGGATCGTTGGTTTCCTTTGCGTAATACGCCAGGCGATCGGCGATGTGCTTCAGGCCGACCTGGTCGGCGTAGAACATCGGGCCGCCGCGATAGATCGGCCAACCATAGCCGTAGAGCCAGATCACATCGATATCGCCGGGTCGCGCCGCGACCTTCTCTTCGAGAATCCGCGCACCTTCATTGATCATCGGGTACATCATGCGCTCGAGGATTTCCTCGTCGCTAACGACGCGGCGTTTGCGCCCGAGCCGTTGCAGCGTCTCGTCGATCAGCTTCTCGACTTCGGGATCGGGCAAGGGTGCGCGCGAGCCGGCTTCGTACTTGTAATAGCCCTTGCCGGTCTTCTGGCCGAAACGCCCGGCTTCGCACAAGGCATCCGCGATTTCCGACTTGATGCCGCGATCCTTGCGCGACCGCCAGCCGATGTCGAGGCCGGCGAGATCACCCATCGCGAACGGCCCCATCGGCATGCCGAATTTGGTCACGACGGCATCGACCTGCTGCGGCAATGCGCCTTCGAACAGCAGCTTTTCGGCCTGCTTGCCGCGCTGCGCCAGCATTCGATTGCCGACAAAGCCGTCGCAAACGCCGACCACCGCCGGAACTTTTGCAATTTTGCGCGCGACGGCCACGGCCGTCGTCAGCACGTCCGGCGCGGTCTTGGCCGCACGCACGATCTCGCACAGCTTCATCACGTTCGCAGGCGAGAAGAAGTGCATGCCGAGCACGTCCTGCGGGCGCTTGGTCTCCTTCGCAATCTCGTCGATATTGAGATAGGAGGTATTGGAGGCGAGCACGGCGCCGGGCTTGGCGTATTTGTCGAGCGCGGCAAAGACTTCCTTCTTGATCGCCATGGTTTCGAACACGGCCTCGATGACGAGGTCGGCATCCCTGACATGCTCAAGTCCGACGACGCCGTTGATGAGCCCCATGCGCTTGGCGGGCGCATCCGCCGGAATACCGCCGCGCGCGGCGGTCGCCTCGTAATTCTTCTGCATTACGCCCATGCCGCGCTTGAGCTGTTCCTCGCCGGTCTCGATCAGCGTGACGGGAATGCCGGCATTGGCAAAGGACATCGCGATACCGCCGCCCATGGTGCCGGCGCCGATGATGGCAACGCGCTCGACGGGGCGTGGTTTGGTGCCTTCGGGAACCCCTGCAATCTTGGCCGCCTCGCGCTCGGCAAAGAACGCATAACGCTGCGCCTTGGACTGGTCGCTCGATACCAGCTTGAGGAAAGTCTCGCGTTCCTTCTTCAGCCCCTCGTCGAAGGGCAGATCGATCGCGGCGCCCACTGCGTCGGCGGCGGCGAACGGCGCCTCGAGCCCACGAGTTTTCTTCGTCATCGCCGCGACCGCATTGGTGAAGATCGAGCGATCGGCCTTCGCGGCGGCGAGCTTGCTGTCGTCGTCACGCAATTTCCGCAACGGACGCTTTTCCGCCAATACTTTCCGCGCAAAGGCCTCCGCCCCGGCGGCGGGCCCTTCGACGATCTCCTCGATCAGCCCATTCTTCAGGGCGTCGGAAGCGGAAATCGGATCGCCGCCGACGATCATCTTGACCGCTAGTTCCGGACCCACCGCGCGCGGCAGCCGCTGTGTTCCGCCGGCACCGGGCAGTATTCCCAATTTCACCTCGGGCAGGCCCAGCCGGGCCTCCTTGGTCGCCACGCGGTAGTGGCAGGCGAGCGCGACCTCAAGGCCGCCGCCGAGCGCGGTGCCGTGAATGGCGGCCACCACGGGCTTGGGCGAATTCTCGATCTCGGCCAGCACCTCATAAAGGCCAGGTGGCTTCGGCGGCTTGCCGAATTCGGTAATGTCGGCGCCGGCAATGAAGGTCCGCCCGGCGCAGGCCAGCACGATCGCCTTCGCTTCGGGGTCGGCAATCGCGCGCTTGACGCAATCCATGATGCCGCCGCGCACGGCGGCGCTCAGCGCATTCACCGGAGGACTGTCGACCGTGACGATGGCAACCACGTCGTGACGCTCAAACCGTACCACTTCGTTCACGGAACTCTCCTTCGGCCTGTTCTTGCAAAGCTTATTTCATCGCCGGCGGCGTCGACATCTTTTATTCCGCATTGCAGAATTGAATTCCGCATCTTGACAGGGAGGGTTATTTTGAAGCACGTCCCTTGTCAACAAATGCGGCATCGGCGGCAGACATGAAGCGTCAAGGCAAGAAAGTGGCGACTGATCGCAGTTTCGTTGTCGCACTTTCCCGCGGTCTCGATGTGCTGCGCGCATTTCAACCCAACGACGGACTTCTCGGCAACCAGGAAATCGCCGCCCGTACCAAGCTACCGAAGCCGACCATCTCCCGGCTGACCTATACCCTCACCAAGCTCGGCTATCTTACGCCGGTTCCTCGGTTCGAGAAATATCAACTCGCGCCGGCCGCGCTGGCGCTCGGCTATTCTGCACTCGCCAATCTCGGCGTCCGGCACTTGTCGGAACCGTACCGGGAAGAATTGATGCGCGAGACCGGCGGTGCGGTCGCCATCGGCGGCCGCGATCGCCTCAGCATGATCTATTTCGGCCAGAGCCGCGGCATGACGCTCGGCGTCCAGCTCGACGTCGGCTCGCGCATTCCGATCGCCACCACCGCGATGGGGCGCGCCTATCTCTGGGCGCTGCCCGAGGAAGAGCGCAACGCGCTGCTGCGTGACTTGCGCGAATATTACGGCGCCCGCTGGGCCAAAATGCGCGACGGCATCGAGCGCGCCGGTGAAACCATGGCCAAACACGGCTTCGCGATCTCGGCCGGCGAATGGCACGACGACATCGCCGCCGTCGGCGTAGCACTAAAGCTCAATGACGGAACCGGCCCATATGCGTTTAACTGTGGCGCGCCCGCATTCCGCTTCACGGAGGACCGGCTGCGCAACGATATCGGCCCGCGTCTGGTGGCCATGGTCAAGAACATCGAGGCCGCACTCGGGGGAACGGCGCCGCAATTAAAAAAAGAAGAAGGAAGGAAGCTGAGAGCAGGAGGGAAAGTTGCGCGTGTGGTTGAGGGGATCCGGTAGCCATTGCCGTCCTGATTCAGCAAGGGCCGGGGCTGGCTCGAGCCCGATGACCTGCCGGTGCGGGGCACGATGACGCAGGCCCAAACGGCACCGGCCGCGTCGCCGCTGCTCGCGGTTTGCGACGTCAGCGTCGTGTTCGGCGGCATCGTTGCGTTGAACGGCGTGTCCTTCGACATGCACGAGGGACAGATCCTCGGCCTGATCGGGCCGAACGGCGCCGGCAAGACCACGCTATTCAACTGCCTGAGCCGGCTCTATCAGCCGAGCAAGGGCGACATCCTGATGGAGGGCGCGAGCATCCTCAAGCGCCCGCCGCACCGGATTGCCGAAATCGGCATCGGCCGCACCTTCCAGAACGTCGCCTTGTTCTCGAACCTATCGGTGCTCGACAACGTGCGGGTCGGCGCCCATGCGCGGACCCATGGCGACATCATCAGCGATTCGCTGAAACTTCCCAAAGTCCGCCGCAACGAGGCCGCGCTCAACGAACGCATTCACGAAATCCTGACCTACCTCGCACTCGACGACGTCGCCCATGCCATTGTTTCCGGCTTGCCCTTCGGCACCCAGAAGCGCGTGGAACTGGCGCGCGCGCTCGCGGCCGAGCCCAAGATCCTGCTGCTCGACGAGCCCGCCGGCGGCCTCAACCACGAGGAGGTCTATGCGCTCGGCGATCTCATTCGGCGCATCCGCGACGATCGCAAGATCACGGTATTGCTCGTCGAACATCACATGGGTCTCGTGATGTCGATTGCCGACCATGTGGTCGCGCTGAATTTCGGCCGCAAGCTCGCCGAAGGCACGCCCGCCATGGTGCAGTCCGACCCCAATGTCATCAAGGCCTATCTCGGGAGCAAGGACCAATGACGGCGCTCCTCAACATCAGGGCGCTGAATGCCTATTACGGCCAGGTGCAGGCGCTGCACGGGCTTGAGTTCTCGCTTGAGCAAGGCAGCGTGACGACGCTGCTGGGGGCCAACGGGGCGGGCAAGACCACGACTTTGCGCGCGATCTGCAACATGGTGCGGTCATCGGGCGCCATCGAGTTCGACGGCGCTCCCCTGTCCAACCGGTCGACCGAAAACATCGCCCGCCTCGGCATCGCTCATGTGCCGCAGGGCCGCGGCACCTTCACGACCATGACGGTGGAGGAAAATCTCCAGCTCGGCGCGATCACGCGCGGCGACAAGGCGGCCGTCGCTTCCGATATCGAGCGCATGTATGCGCATTTTCCGGTGCTCAAGCAGCGGCATATCCAGCAGGCCGGGACGCTCTCGGGCGGCGAACAGCAGATGCTGGCGGTGGCGCGCGCGCTGATGCTGCGGCCGCGGCTGATGCTGCTCGATGAGCCCTCGTTCGGGCTCGCGCCTTTGGTCGTGCGTGACCTTTTCAAGATTCTCGGCAAGATCAACCGCGAGGACCAGGTCACGATCCTGGTGGTCGAGCAGAACGCGCAACTGGCGCTGGAAATCGCCGACCAGGCTTATGTGATCGAGACCGGCCGCATCGTGATGTCCGGCAAGGCCAACGAGATCGCGGACAATGAAGATGTCCGTAAATCCTATCTCGGCTATTAGGGAACGCGAGCCCATGGAGCTCCTCACCAATCAGATCCTGGCCGGCATCGCCACCGGTGCCATCTATGCCTGCATGGCGCTTGCCGTCGTCATGATCTATCAGGCGATCGACCATCTCAATTTCGCGCAGGGCGAAATGGCGATGTTCTCGACCTTCATCTCCTGGCAATTGATGCAGTGGGGCGTCCCCTACTGGGGCGCCTTCCTGCTTACGCTGATCTTCTCGTTCGCAGGCGGCATCCTGATCGAGCGGCTATTGTTCAAGCCGCTGGCGAAAGCGCCGATCCTCACCAACGTCGCGGGCTTTATCGCGCTGTACGCGATCATCAACAGCTGCGCCGGCCTGATCTGGGATTTCACCATCAAGCAATATCCGACGCCGTTTGGATCGGCGCCTTTCCTCGGCAGCCAGCTGATTTCGACGCACCAGGCCGGCATGATCGGCGTCACGGTGCTGCTCCTGATCGCGCTCTACGCCTTCTTTCGGTTCACCCGGATGGGCCTTGCGATGCGGGCGGCGGCCTCAGTCCCTGAATCGGCGCGGCTGGTCGGAATCAATACGTCCTGGATGATCGCGCTCGGCTGGGGCATGGCGGCTGCGATCGGCTCGATCGCGGGCATGCTGATCGCCCCGGTGGTGTTTCTCGAACCCAACATGATGGGCGGCGTCCTGCTTTACGGCTTTGCCGCCGCCGTGCTCGGCGGCCTGACCAGCCCGTTCGGCGCGGTGATCGGCGGATTCCTGGTCGGCATCTTCGAAAATCTCGCCGGCACCTACATTCCCGGCGTCGGCAATGAATTGAAGCTGCCAATTGCGCTGGCGCTGATTGTCACCGTTCTGGTCGTCAAACCGGCAGGCCTGTTCGGCCGGCCCATCATCAAGCGAGTTTGATCATGAGCGCCGTGCAGGAAGCCGTCCCCGCCGCGCCCGCCATCGAAGCCGTTCCGAAACGGGCGATGACGCTCGGCACCGGCACCTCGCTCATCGTGCTGGTCGTGCTGATCACGATGCCGCTGTTTGTGAAGAACTTCATCATTTTTCAGATGACGATGCTTCTGGTCTATGGCCTCGCCGTTCTGGCGCTGAACATCCTGACCGGCGGCAGCGGTCAGTTTTCACTCGGACAAAGCGCCTTCTACGCGGTCGGCGCCTACACCTCGGCGATCCTGATGGAACACGCCGGCGTGAACTATGCGCTGACGCTGCCGGTCGCGGGCCTGATCTGCTTCGCGTTCGGCTTCCTGTTCGGCCAGCCGGCGCTGCGCCTTTCCGGCGTCTATCTGGCGCTCGCGACGTTTGCGCTGGCAACCGCAATGCCCCAGCTTCTCAAGCTTGGCTATTTCGAACATTGGACCGGCGGCGTGCAGGGTCTTGTGGTGACCAAGCCCGATGCGCCGTTCGGCCTGCCGATGTCGCAGGACATGTGGCTTTATTACTTCACGCTCGTCATCACGATTGCGATCTATATTTTCTCGGTCAACCTGCTGAAGTCACGTTCGGGCCGCGCCTTCATGGCGATCCGCGACAACGAAATCGCGGCCTCCGCCATGGGCATCGACGTGGCGCTCTACAAGACGCTGGCCTTCGGCGTCTCGGCCGGCATCACCGGCGTCGCCGGCGGGCTCGGCGCCATCGCGGTACAATTCGTGGCGCCCGACGGCTACACCATCACGCTCGCGATCTCGCTGTTTCTCGGCATGGTGGTCGGCGGCGTGGGATGGCTGCCCGGATCGATCGTCGGCTCCGCCTTCATCATCTTCGTGCCGAACATTGCCGAGGGCATTTCCAAAGGCCTTTCCGGCGCCGTGTTTGGCGTCATCCTGTTCCTCGTCATCTTCCTGGTGCCGCACGGCGCGAGGCAGGTCGCCCTGGTCGCCCAGCATCTGATCGACCGGTTCAAGAAACGCCAAGAAAACTAAGGAGAAAACGATGCATTCTGGACGCAAGTTACTGATCGCCGCGGTCGCAACGGGTGCGGTCGCGTTTGCCTCGGCCGGCAGCGCGCTGGCGCAGAAGAAATACGATACCGGCGCGACCGATACCGAGATCAAGATCGGTAACATCATGCCCTATAGCGGCCCGGCCTCCGCCTACGGCGTGATCGGCAAGACCGAGGCGGCCTATTTCAACAAGATCAACGCCGAGGGCGGCATCAACGGCCGCAAGATCAATTTCATCACCTATGACGACGGCTACAGCCCGCCAAAGGCGGTGGAGCAGGCGCGCAAGCTCGTCGAAAGCGACGAGGTGCTGGTGGTCTTCAATCCGCTCGGCACGCCCTCGAACAGCGCGATCCAGAAATATTTGAACAGCAAGAAGGTTCCGCAACTCTTCGTCGCGACCGGCGCCACCAAATGGAACGAGCCCAAGGATTTTCCGTGGACCATGGGCTGGCAGCCGAGCTACCAGAGCGAGGCGCGCATCTATGCCAAATATCTGATGAAGGAAAAGCCCAATGCGAAGATCGCCGTGCTCTACCAGAACGACGATTTCGGCAAGGACTATCTGAAGGGCCTGAAGGACGGGCTCGGCGCCAAATCGTCGATGATAACAGCGGAGGAAAGCTACGAGACCTCCGAACCCACGATCGACAACCACATTGTCAAGCTGAGGGCCTCGGGCGCCGACGTCTTCCTGAGCATCACCACGCCGAAATTTGCAGCCCAAGCGATCAAGAAGCTTGCCGAGATCGAATGGAAGCCGCTGCATATCGTGTCCAACGTGTCGAGTTCGATCGGCGGCGTGATCAAACCGGCGGGCTTCGAGAATTCGCAAGGCATTCTCTCGGCCGCCTATGGAAAGGACGGCGCCGACCCGCAGTGGGACAACGACCCCGGCATGAAGAAATTCCTCGATTTCCTTGCCAAGTATTATCCGGAGGGCAACAAGCTCGACGGCTCGGTGGTGTTCGGCTATGGCGTGGCGCAGACCATGGTGAAGGTGCTTGAGATGTGCGGCGACAACCTGACCCGCGAGAACGTCATGAAGCAGGCCGCAAGCCTGAAGAATTTCGCGCCCGACACGATATTGCCCGGCATCACCATCAACACGTCGGCGACCGATTTCGCGCCCATCAAGCAGCTCAAGATGGAGCGGCTCAATGGAGAGAAGTGGGAATTGTTCGGCGACATCATCAGCAGCGAGCTGAGCAACTGAATGCGTTTGGGTTAACGTAGCTGACCGCGGCGAAACCTTAACGCATCGCGAAAGCCTACTAAAGAAGCAGCCTTCCGCGCCCCGCGCGGAAGGCTTTTTCTTGTGAGGAACCTGGCAAGATGGTACTCAAATAGGCAGTTCACCAAGAGCTTTCGACCAAGAAAGCCGTGCCGAACACAAGCACTAAGTTACGACCAGAGGGAGAACGTCATGGCTGTTTTCGCGAACAGAATTGCTATCGCGTCCGTCGCCGCGTTCGCGCTGCTTGCCGGATCGAACACCGGCGCGCTCGCGCAAAAGAAATACGACACCGGCGCTACCGACACCGAAATCAAGATCGGCAACATCATGCCCTATAGCGGCCCCGCCTCCGCTTATGGCGTGATCGGCAAGACCGAGGCGGCCTATTTCAACAAGATCAATGCCGAGGGCGGCATCAATGGCCGCAAGATCAACTTCATCAGCTATGACGACGGCTACAGCCCGCCCAAGGCAGTGGAGCAAGCACGCAAGCTCGTCGAAAGCGACGAGGTGCTGTTGATTTTCAATTCGCTGGGGACGCCGTCCAATTCGGCGATCCAGAAATACATGAACGCCAAGAAGGTGCCCCAGCTTTTCGTCGCCACCGGCGCGACCAAGTGGAACGACCCGAAGGACTTTCCGTGGACCATGGGCTGGCAACCGAGCTATCAGAGCGAGGCGCGGATCTACGCCAAATACATTCTCAGGGAAAAACCCAATGCCAAGATCGCCGTGCTCTACCAGAACGACGATTACGGCAAGGACTATCTGAAGGGCCTGAAAGATGGCCTCGGCGGCAAGGCCGCTTCCATGATCGTGGCCGAGGAGAGCTTCGAGACCACAGAGCCGACCATCGACAACCATATCGTCAAGCTCAAGTCGACCGGCGCCGACATCTTCTTCAACATCGCGACACCGAAATTTGCGGCCCAGGCGATTAAGAAAGTGGCCGAGATCGACTGGAAGCCGCTCCATATTCTCAACAACGTCTCGGCTTCCGTCGGCAGCGTCATCAAGCCCGCCGGATACGAGAATTCGCAAGGCATCGTTTCCGCGGCTTACCTGAAGGACGTCTCCGATCCGCAATGGGACAACGATCCCGGCATGAAGCAATTCCTCGATTTCCTCGCCAAGGATTTTCCCGAAGCCAACAAGATCGACGGCTCAGTGATCGTCGGTTACGGCGTCGCGCAGACCATGGTTCAGGTCCTCAAACAGTGCGGCGACAACCTCACGCGCGAGAACATCATGAAGCAGGCGGCAAACCTCAAGGATTTCCGCACCGAAGTCCTGTTGCCGGGCATCAAGATCAACACCTCGCCGGCGAGCTTCGCCCCGGTCAGCCAGCTGCAGCTGATGGTATTCAAGGGCGAGCGCTGGGTGCTGTTCGGCGACGTCATCAGCGGCGAGATCGGCGGCTGATATCCTTTGCCGCATAAGACAGGAGCACCCCCGCAAGCGTCCGCCTGCGGGGGTTTTCTTTTGCCGCAATGGGGTGGATAACGGCCTTTCTGTTTTGAGCCAGAGCCCCCATTGAACGAAGCCGTGACCCCATGACCGACAGACGTCCTCTCTTGCGTGCCATTTTCGACGCCGCGGTCGCTGCCGCGCATCCCGACGTCGTGCTGTCGGCGCATCTGAGCCCGATTCCAAAGGGCAACGTGATCTGCCTTGCCGCCGGCAAGGGCGCAGCGGCGATGGCTGCGGCTGCGGAGCGGCATTATCTCGACGTCCTCAAGCTCGAGCCCGCGCGCCTGTCGGGGCTCGCCACCACGCGGCACGGCCACGGCGTCCCGACCCGGCGGATCGAGGTGGTCGAGGCCGGCCATCCCGTGCCCGACGAGGCCGGGCTGAAGGCGGCGGACGAAACGCTCGCGCTGGCGCAAACAGCAGATACCGACGACCTTCTGCTGGTGCTGTTGTCGGGCGGCGGCTCAGCCAACTGGATTGCGCCGGCCGACGGCGTGTCGTTCGCGCAGAAACAACAAGTGACGCGCGCATTGCTGCGCTCGGGCGCGCCGATCGGCGAGATCAACACCGTTCGCAAGCATCTGTCCCGGATCAAGGGCGGCCGGCTGGCGCGCGCCGGGCAGCGCGCCGAGATCGTAACGCTCGCGATCTCGGATGTCCCCCACGACGATCCTTCCGCGATCGCGTCCGGCCCAACGGTGCCCGATCCGACCACGTTGGCGGATGCGCGCGCCATCGTCGGCAAATACCGCCTCGACGTCGATGACGCCATCCGCCGCGCGCTCGACGATCCCGGGAACGAAAGCTGCAAGCCGGGTGATGCCGCCTTCGCGCGCGCCAGGTTCGAATTGATCGCGCGGCCGAAGGCTTCGCTTGATGCCGCGGTCAAGGTTGCGGCCGATGCCGGCTATGCAACCATCGACCTCGGTGCCGACCTCGAAGGCGAGGCGCGCGAGGTTGCCGCCGATCACGCGCGGCTGGCGCTGAAGGCCCGCGCCGAGGGCAAGCGCTTGGCGATCCTTTCGGGCGGCGAACTCACGGTGACCGTGCGCGGGAACGGGCGCGGCGGTCCCAACCAGGAATATGCGCTCGCTCTAGCCGATCTTCTCAAGGAGACGCCAGGCATTTCGGCGCTGGCGGCCGACACCGACGGCGCCGACGGCGGCGCAGGCCACGCCAGCGACCCCGCGGGCGCCATCATCGATCATGCGACATTTGTGAAAATGAAATCGCTTGGGCTCGATCCGGCGGCCTATCTCGCCAACAACGACGCCACCGCTTTCTTCACTGCCACCGGCGATCTCCTGTTGACCGGGCCCACGCTGACCAATGTCAACGACGTCCGGGTGATCCTGGTGGATTGATGTGCGGAAGCACGTCATCCCCGGGCGCGCTTAGCGCGAACCGGGGATCTCGAGATTCCCCGATGCGCAATTGCGCATCTGAGGTTTAGATCTTTGGTCCATCCCGGAATGACGATTGAGAGAGATGTTACCCCTCAAAACTCGCTGGCGATCCTGGTCAGCATCGCAACCAGCGCGGCGCGGTTGCCGGAACCAAGCAGTTCATTGAGACGCGCCTCGTGCTTCGCGGCGACGAGTTTCTTCGCTCGCGACAGCACCGACCTGCCCTTGTCGGTCAGAACGAGATTGTGCGAGCGCCGGTCGTTGGCCGAGCGTATCCGCGCGCACAGATCGCGGCTCTCGAGGCCGTCGAGCATCGCCACAAAATTCGGACGCAGGATTCCAAGCGTGCTGGCGATCTCCGTCTGGTTACGGCCGGGATTTCGATCGAGCAGCAGCAACACGGAGAACTGCGCAGGCGTCAGCTGCAGCGGCGCGACGCAGCGTAAGAAGTCTTCGAAAATCTTCAGCTGCGCGCGCTTGACCGCATAGCCAAGCAGTTCCGACAGCTCGCCCAGATCGATCGCCGTGTCCTCGGCGTCCTTGCGGGCGGCACGCGGGGTTGCAGCTGCGGCAGCAGTTCTGGAAACAGTCATCGGTCGCTGTTCATCCCTTCATGAAGATAGCAACGATCTCTTCCGGCACCGCCGCCGATTTCAAACGGCTGGGGTCGCCGGGGTCATGGCCAACCAGCACCCGCGTCTCGAAAGCCTCGATCGCGAGTGCATCGCCCTTGAACACCTTGTGGGTCACCTCGAAACTCGATCGCTTGAAACTCTCGACCCGGCTTTCGATCGTGATCCAGTCGCCATGGGTCGAAGCGATATAGAATTTCGCCCGCGTATCCACCATGGGAATGCCGACCAGGCCGTACTTCCTGACGATGTCCTGCTTGGAGAAGCCGGCGGCCTCGAACATGATCGAGGTCGAGTCGTCGAACATTTCGAAGTAGCGCGGGTAATAGACGATGTTGGCGGGATCGCAATCGCCCCACTGGATCTGCACGTCGCGTCGATGCACGAACATCGGACCGCTCTATTTCGGCGCCATGCGGAGCGAGGCGTCGAGCCGCACCACCTCACCATTGAGGTAAGCGTTGTCGATCATCTGCATCACGAGCGAAGCAAATTCGTTGGGATCGCCGAGCCGGCGCGGGAACGGAATGGCGGCCGCGAGCGAGTCCTGGGCCTCCGGCGGAAGGCCCATCAGAAGCGGCGTGAGAAAAAGACCCGGCGCAATCGCCAGCACGCGAATGCCGAACTGCGCCAGTTCGCGCGCGATCGGCAGCGTCATCGCGACGATGCCGCCCTTCGAGGCCGAATAGGCGGCTTGCCCAATCTGGCCGTCATAGGCCGCGATCGAGGCGGTCGAGACCACAACGCCGCGTTCGCCGCCGGCAAGCGGCTCCAGCGTCGACATCGCCGCCGTCGCGAGCCGCAGCATGTTGAACGAGCCGATCAGGTTGACCTTGATCACGCGATCGAAGTCAGCCAGCGGCATCGGTCCCTCACGGCCGATCACCCGCTTGGCAAGGCCGATGCCCGCGCAATTCACCAGCACCCGCGCCGGACCGTGAGCTTCTGCGGCTTTCGCAATCGCGGCTTCGGCTGACGCCGAATCCGTGACGTCGCATGCGACGGCCACGCCGCCAATTTCGGCTGCAACCGTTTCGGCGAGCTTGGCGTTGATGTCGCATACCGCGACTTTAGCGCCTTCCTTGGCAAGCCGGCGCGCGGTGGCCGCGCCCAATCCCGATGCGCCGCCGGTGACGATCGCAGCCTGATCTTTCAATTGCATGGTTTCCTCCCGAATGGTTCCTTGAATTAAGCCGGTATCACGTCTGCATCCGGCGTCGATGAATAAAGCGCCTCGACCAGGTGGCTGCGATGCTCCAGCACCGCGCGCTGGTTGATCGACCCCTTGTCGGTGACTTCGCCGCGATCGATCGAGAGCGGCGCGTCAAGCAGCAGCGCACGGGCGATCCTCGTCGAGGAACCGGTCGCGGCCGACTGGAACGCCACAAAGCGCTGGCGGAAGGCGCAGCGAACCTGCACGTCGCGCGCAGACGCAGCGATATCGTCTGAGGCGAGCGCCGGATTGATCAGGCGGCAGCCATCAAGGTCGAGGATAACCAGCGCCGACATCTCGTCGCGGTTGATGCCGGCGATTACGACGTCGCGCACCAGTGGCGCACAGGCCGCGATGAAGCGGGCGCGCAGCGGGCCGACGCTGACCCAGGTTCCGCTCGCAAGCTTGAAATCCTCGGCGATACGGCCATCGAAGTCGAGGCCTGCGGCAAGGTCAGTGGCATCAGCCGGTTTGGCCGCGTCGCCAAATTTATAGAACCCCTCCTCGTCGAAAGCTGCCGCTGTGAGCTGCGGCTGACGCCAGTAGCCCGGCGTCACGTTCGGCCCTCGGGTGCGAAGCTCGAGCTTGCCGTTGGCCGGCACAAGCTTGACCTCGTTACCGGGCACGGGAAGCCCAATATGGCCGGATCGGCTGGTGCGCGGTGTCGCCAAGAGACACAGCGGCGCGGTTTCGGTGGCGCCCAACCCCGTCAGCATCGGAACGCGGAAGCCAGTTTGACGAACCGACAATTCGTCGAGGCTGTTCCAAACAAACGGCGACATCGCTGCGCCGGAAAAGAACATCGCCTGCAGCCGGCGAAAGAACGTTTGCCGCAGATGCACATCGTCGCGCAGATATGGCAGCAACGACTCGTAACCCTTCGGGACGTTGAAATACACCGTCGGCGAAATCTCGCGCAGATTTTTGACGGTTTCCTCGATGCTATCAGGCATCGGCTTGCCGGCGTCGAGGTACATCGAGCCGCCGTTGAACAGCACAAGCCCGATATTGTGATTGCCGCCGAAGGTATGATTCCACGGCAGCCAATCGACGATCACCGGCGGCTCCTCCTTCAGGAAGGTCATGGTCTCGCGGATCATCACCTGATTGGCGCACAGCATCCGTTGCGTGTTGATGACCGCCTTGGGGTTGCCGGTAGAGCCCGAGGTCAGCAGGAATTTGACGATCGTATCCGGACCTGTGGCCTGATGCGCCGCGTCGAGACCGGGATGCGGCGACGTCGCCACCAGATCGGCGAGCGTTGTCACCGCGCGGCCGGGCAACGTGCCGCGAGATATCGCGAGTTCGACCTCTCCGGACACAATGGCTTGCAGCGCGGATGCGTATTGGTCAGCGTCCTCGACGAACACCAGCCCCGGCGTCAGAAGCTTCATCAGATAGACAAGTTTGCTGAAATCTCTCGATATCAGCGAATAGGCTGGCGACACCGGGCAGAACGGCACGCCCGCGACCATGGCGCCGAACGCCACCAGCGCATGGTCGATCGAATTGCCAGAGAGGATGACGATCGGCCGCTCCGCCGAAAGATCGCGCGCCAGGAAAGCTGAGGCGATGTGGCGGCTCAGGCGAAGCAATTCGGCGTAGGTGATTTTCCGCCAGCTGCCATCGGCCTTTCGCTCCGCCATGAAGAGGCGATCCGGCGCGACGCTTGCCCAGTGGTGCAGCCGATCCGTCAGGCGGGCCGGGTAATCGGTCAGGGATTGAAGTGGCCTGAGATAGATGGTGCCATCGGCGCGGCGATCGATCGACGCGGCGGGATCGCCGAACGAAATCGGCCGCAAGGGAGCGGAGCCGGCGCCGTCACCGCACGTTTGCAAGGACAGATCGGCTTTCGCGCTCATGTCCTGTCTTCCTCCCTAATAGTTATGTTTTATAACTAATTGAAGGGGAGTCAATATTTCTCCGCCCTCATCCCGAGGAGCCGCGAAGCGGCGTCACGAGGTATGGGAACATGAGGCAGTGATGGGCGATCAGAATAGGCTAGCGCGCCATCATCTGCTGCGGCAACCAGGTCGCCAGCAACGGAAACGCAATCAGAATAATCAGGCGAATGATATCGGTGGCGACGAACGGCAGCACGCCCTTGAAGATCGTGGTGAAGGACACGTCCTTGACCACGCTCTTGATCACAAACACATTCATGCCCACCGGCGGATGGATCAGGCCGAGCTCGACCGTCATCACGATGATGACGCCGAACCAGATCGGATCAAAGCCAAGTTGCGAGACGACCGGAAAGATGATCGGCACCGTGAGGATGATCATCGCCATGGCGTCCATCAGGCAACCCAGCACCAGATACATCACCATGATCACGGCGAGCACGCCGTAGCTGCCAAGACCGAGCCCGGTGAGAAGCTCGGTGACCTTTTGCGGTGTCTGCGTCACCGTAAGAAAGTAGCCGAAGATCAGCGCGCCGATCAGCACCGTAAAAACAGCCGCGGCGGTGCGGGTCGCCTGCAACAGCGAGGCGAGAATCTTTTCCCGATCGAGACGGCCGGTGAAAACGCCGATCAGGAAAGCGCCGGTGGCGCCGACGCCGCCGGCCTCGGTCGGCGTAAAGCGCGGCAGATACGGCAAGCCGTAAAGGCCGCCGATGACGAAGATGAACAGCAAGACCGGCGCCCAGATTTCCCTGAGCGCGGCGAAACTTTCCCGCCAGGAGGTCCGCTTCCCCGAAGGCAAAAAGCCCGGTCTCAAGTAGCCGATCAGCGCGATCGTGATCATGTACATGGTCATCGCGAGCAGGCCGGGGATGATGCCGGCCATGAATAGCTTGCCGATGTCCTGCTCGGTGATGATGCCGTAGACGGCGAGCACGGTGGATGGCGGCAACATTGCGCCCAGCGTGCCGCCGGCCGCGATCACGCCGGTGGCAAAGGATTGCGGATAGCCGAAGCGGCGCATCTCCGGATAGGCCACAGCCGAAAACGTCGCGGCGGTCGCGACCGAGGAGCCGCAGATCGCGGCAAAGCCGCCGCAAGCGGCAACCGTCGCAATCCCGAGACCGCCGCGCAAATGCCCGACAAAATCGTTGGCGGCGCGAAACAGATCGCGGCTCATGCCGGAATGGCTGACGAAGGTACCCATCAGCAGAAACATCGGAATCACGCCGAACGTATAGTCGGTCACCGTGCGCATCGAGGTCTGACCGACCAGCTTGAGCGCCGGCGTGCCGCCGACGAGATAGCTGAAGCCGGAGACGCCGACCAACCCCATCGCCATGCCGACCGGCACGCGCAGCAGCATCAGCGCAAACAGCGCGACGAATCCAAGGACGGCGACGGCGTCGGTGCTCATGCCGCGTTTACTCCGTGGCCTTCAGCTTGGGTTCGTGCATCTCCTCGGGATGGAAAATCAGCCGATAGGTGCGGATCGCGATCAGAAGCACCGCGGAGACGTCCCCAATCCACGCCACCGCAAAGAACGGCCAGGTCGGTATGTGCAGGTCGAAGGTGGTGACGTTGTCCTGATAGGTGCCGCGCACCTTGTCGAACAACGTCCAGGTCTGCACCGTCACCACAAACAGAAGCACCAGCGTCGCAAACACGTCGATCATGCGCTGGTATTTCGGCCCGACATTGCCCCAGATCAGATCGACGGTGATATGGGTGCCGCGATAGCTCGTCGCCGCGATGCCCCAGAAAATCAGGATGCCGAGCAGCAGCCGCCCGATGTCGAAGGAATCCGGAATCGAATAGCTGAAGAGATTGCGCAGCAGAACCGCGACGAAAATATTGGCGGCGACGATGCCGACAAAGCCGGCCGCGATCCATTCGATCGTGTCGATGAAGCGGTCCATGGCGTTGCGCGTCATGTACCGCTCCAGCGGTGCTCTGGAAGGCAACGCGCCACTACTGCGTCAGGGCGTTGTACTTGGCGAGCGAGGCGCGCAACTCGGCGAGCACGGCATCGGGATCTGCGCCGGTCTTCCTGACGCCATCGCTCCAGGTCTTGATCAGCGGCTCGGACGCCTTCTTCCACAGCGCGCTCTGCTCCGCCGTCAGCGTATAGACTTCCTGTCCGGCTTCCGCCTTCACCTTGTCGAGGCCGGCATCCTCGAACTTGCCCCAGGGCTCGCCGACGCGGCCGGCGGCTTCGGTGTTGCAGTTGTCGTCGATCGCATTCTTCTGCCGCTCCGACATCTGATTGTATTTGTCCTTGTTCATGACGAAGGCGAAAGTGGTGACGTAAAGCGGCGCGTCCATATGGAATTTCGTCACCTTGTCGATCCCGAACAGCACCAGCGATCCCCACGGGAAGGTGACGGCGTCGGCGACGCCGCGTTCGATGATGTCGCGGACCTCCGGCGCCGAGGACTGCACGTTGGTGCCGCCGAGCAGCGTGACGAAATTCGCAATCGTAGCGTCGGCGGGACGGATCTTCATGCCCTTGATGTCGTCGGGTACGAGGATCTTCTTGGTGCGCGAATGGAACGACGACGGCGAATGGATGAAGGCGAGGCAGAACTTGACGTCCTTCATCTCCTTCTCGGCGTATTTGCGATACCAGGCGTCGAGCGCCATCGAGCCACCCTTGGCATCCGACATCAGGAACGGCAATTCGCCGGCGCCGATGATCGGGAAACGGCCGGGCTGATATCCCGGATTGATGTAGGTGACATCGGCGATGCCGTCGCGCGCCATGTCGTAATGGTCAAAGGCCTTGCCGAGCTGCTGCGCCGGATAGACCCTGGACTTGATGGTGCCGCCGGAAGCCTTCTCGACCGCGGCGCCCCAATCCTCCAGCGACTTTTGCAGCGGATGCGATGCCGGCACCCAATGCGACAGTTTCAGCTCAAAGGTTTTCTCCTGCGCCACCGCAGGCGACATGAGGCTGGCCAGCAGCAAGGCGAGCAAGGCCTTTTTCATCAGTCACTCCCTTTCAGCAAGGGCGGGCTTTGATCAGCCGCTCTTTTTATTTAACATGTTATAGATGGCTTCATCCCGGTTGCAAGGTGAAGCCGTGACCGCGCAACCCGCTCGCGAGCTGGCCATGTTGTCCCGGATCGCATTGCGAAACATCGGCTTCGCAGGCGCACCGGCACAGTTTGCCAAGACCGTTATATGTTATAACTATCGGCGATTGTATCGGGGGAGAACAGATATTGCGGACAAAAGTCGCAATCATCGGCGCGGGACCGGCCGGCCTGCTGCTCGGTCAGTTGCTGCACACTTACGGCATCGACAACGTCATCCTGGAGCGCCACACGCCGGACTACGTGCTCGGCCGGATTCGTGCCGGCCTTCTTGAAGAGGGCACCGTCGCACTTCTCGACGAAGTCGGCGCCAGCGCGCGCGCCCACCGCGAAGGCCTGGTCCATGAGGGTATCGAACTTGCCTTTGGCGGCAGCCGCCACCGCATCGACATCAAGGCCGCCACCGGCAAGACGATGATGATCTACGGCCAGACCGAAGTGACGCTCGATCTGATGAATGCGCGGCGTGCGGCTGGACTGACCAGCACCTACGAAGCCGAGCACGTCAAGCCGATCGATTTCGATACCGACCGTCCCCGCGTTTCCTACGTCAAGGACGGCACCACAACCGAGATCGACTGCGATTTCATCGCCGGATGCGATGGCTTTCACGGCGTCAGCCGCGCCAGCGTGAAGTCTTCCGCGATCGAGACTTTTGAACGGGTCTACCCGTTCGGCTGGCTCGGGGTTATGTCGGACACCCCGCCGGTCGGCCACGAACTGATCTATTCCAACCATGAGCGGGGATTTGCGCTTTGCACCATGCGCTCGACCCGGCGCAGCCGCTATTACGTGCAGTGCCCGCTCGATGATCACGTCGACCAATGCCCCTCTGATCGGCCC
>Ga0210389_10001163_pt1 | contig 21590 bp, 4 predicted proteins | sample IncBWH28OmetaG_FD_160127 | JGI IMG/M metagenome (GOLD analysis project Ga0210389, IMG submission 160127) | Forest soil microbial communities from Barre Woods Harvard Forest LTER site, Petersham, Massachusetts, United States - Inc-BW-H-28-O ...
GGATGCCCCACGGGTTACCGTTAACGTATAGGTTTTGGTGGTGGCGCCGTTTTGAGCGGTTACTACCGTATTGATTACCGTCTGACCGCCTTCAGTCAGCGCAATCGGAGCGGTGACCGTGCCTGATGTTACGGTCGTACCGTTTACTTTTATGGTTGCATTGGCATCGCTGCTGACGGGCGTCAGCGTTATCGATGCGGTGGCATTGCCCGTACTTATGGTATAACTGGTGGCGCCGCTTGAAAAGGCCGGTGTTAAGCCGCCGACACCTGGCCCCAGCTTGGACAGACTGGCATTGGTTGAGGGCGCACGGGTAACGGTTACCTTATACGTTTTGGTGGTGGTGCCGTCCTGTGCGGTTACTACCGTGGTGATCACCGTTTGAGCGCCTTCGGCCAGCGCGATAGCCCCGGATGCCGTTCCTGATGTAACGGTCGCGCCGTTTACTTTTATCGTCGCGTTAGCATCGGTAGTTGTTGGGGTGATCGTCATGGTTGAAGCCGAATTTGCCACACTGGCAGTATAATTTACCGTGCCTGCCGCGAATACCGGGCTCAGTGTACCGCTGCTTATTTTCAATGCCGATAATGTGGCAACTGCTATTGCCCGGGTTACCGTTACCGTGTAGGTATTAACCGGGCTACCACCCTGCGCGGTTACCACTATGGCAATGGTATTAGCGCCCTGGCTTAGACTAATGGGCGGCGACACTGTATCAGGCGAAACTTTTAGCCCGTTGATGGTCACCGTGGCCAGGGGGTCAACCGTGTTGGGGGTAAATGTTATGGAGCTGGTTGAGAGTGGCACACCTACCGAGTAGTTGAACGCGCCGGAGGCAAATGCCGGGCTCAGCGTGCCGCTGCCGGGTATAAGCGACGATAGTAAACCACTGTTAGTTACCATAATGCTTATCGTCTGCGGCCAAAATGCACTTGTGCTGTTGTATGCAGCAACATGGTAAGTGGTTGCCTGGCTTGCCCTTAAAGGGGTGCCTGTGATGGTACCGTCGGCATTGTTGAGGGTTAAACCCGGGGGCAAAAGCGGGTCGATATAAACTCCGCCGACAGGGTAGATCGCTTTTATCACCTTGTTTCCGTAATCGGCTACATAGATATCGCCATATTTATCAAAGGCCAGCCCTTCGGGATTGGCAAAGCCTCCCCCAAGGGTGGTTACCACGCCCGCCGTATTAATTTGTTTTATAGCGCTGTTAAAATTATCGGCCACGTAAACATTGCCCGATGCATCAACAGCAACACCATATGGATGGCTGAAACCTGTTGCCAGCGTAATTGTTGCGCCGTTTACCGCAAGGATCTCTTTAACCGCGTTATTGCCGTTATCACCCACAAATACGTTACCGGCGGCGTCAACAGCTACGCCTACCGGGGAACTAAAGCCGGCGCCGATAACCACCGGGATATTAGTGGCGGCCGGGATCTCTTTTACCTGGTTGTTTTTATAATCGGCCACGTATACATTGCCAAATCCGTCTACCGCCACCCCTGTGGGCGCGTTAAAGCCCGAACCCAGTATAAGGGGAGCGCCGCCGCCAACGGGTATCTTTTTGATGGCATTATTATTTTGGTCGGCCACGTAAACGTTGCCGAAGAGATCAGCGGCAACAGCAAATGGTCCGTTAAAGCCGGAGCCGATAACAGACTCGGTGCCGTTGGCAGCACTAACTTTTATGACCTGGTTATTTACGGCATCCGCTATATAAATATTCCCTGTTGGATCAGTAGCGATACCTGTAGGGCTGGCAAAGCCTGTTATGATAGTAGCCGGTATGTTTTTAAAACCGGGCGCAGAAATACCGCTGGCAGTTGGCGCCAAAGGCGTAATGGGCGTGCCCGCCGAAAAGGTTTGCGGCGTGGCATAACTGATGGTCACCTGCGGCGCACTATTCACCGTAATGTTTACCGTTGTTGATGTGCCCCCTCCTGCGTTGTATGCCGAAATGGTGTAAGTAGTTGCTGCGAGTGGGTCCAGGGGCGTGCCGCTTATGGCGCCGGTCCGGCCGTCAAAACTGAGGCCCCGCGCCAAAAACGAACTGATGTAAAATCCGCCCGCCGGCTGGCATTCCCTTATCGTATTATCGCCCTCATCGGCAATCAGCAGGTTTCCGTAACTATCCAGCGCCAGCCCATCGGGACCGCTAACCGTGGTGGCAATGTTCAGCACGCCACCGCTTACCGGAAATTCCTGTACGATATTAGCATCCCTGTCGGCCACAAAAATATTTCCTTGCTGGTCCACCGTTACTGCATAGGGGTTGGTATAACCCGATGCAAGTAAAACAGGCGTACCCCCTGCAGGCGAGATTTTATAAAGCTTTCCGGCGCCCCTGTCAACCACATATAAATTATCGGCGGCATCCAGCGCAACAGATACCGGTTGTGTAAAGGCGGTCGATATCGTAACCGTCGAGCCGTTATTGGCCAATATTTCTTTAACCGCGTGGTCGCCGCTATCGGCTACATAAATATTTCCGGCGGCATCTATAGCCAGCCCCCGCGGGGCCAGGAAACCGGCGCCCAGGCTAACCGGGGCGGCACTACTACCTGCCACTATCTTTTTTACGGCGTTATTGCCATAGTCGGCCACGTAAATATTCCCGGCAGCATCCAGGATGGCATCCGTAGGTGTAGCAAAGCCCGAACCGAGGTAACTGACAGCGCCGGCGTTTGGCGGTATTTTCATAACCTGGTTTAACCCGATATCAATCACGTACAGGTTTCCTGCGGCATCTTTCGCCACGCTGTAGGGTTGCGAAATTGCCGCGCTGATTGTGACCGGCGTATTGTACTGCGGCGGTGTAACACCTGCGCCGCCGGTGGGCGACAAAGGCGTTATGGTTTGGCCGGCGGTATAGGTTTGAGGACCTGCATAACTTAAGGCAGTAGGCGGCGCCAGGTTAACTGTTATAGAAACCGCCGCCGATGCAGTGCTTGTACCATTATAAGCCGTAACGGTAAAATTTGCAGCCGGCGAGGCCACTATGGGCGTACCGCTGAAAATACCGGTGTTATTATCAAACGTTATGCCGCGCGGCAGCGCCGGGCCGGCATAAAAACCGCCAACAGGCGAGATCTCCTTCACGGTGCCGGAACCGAAATCGCCTACGAAAACATTGCCCGCGTTATCAACGCCCACGCCCATCGGCTCGGACATGCCGCTAACAATATTCAGTATCGTGCCGCTTCCAGCCAATACTTCTTTGGCTGAACCATGCAGCTCATCGGCTACAAAAACATTGCCCCCGTTATCTACCGCGATGGCGTAAGGATTGTTAAATCCCGAACCAACGTTTACCGGTGTGACCGACTGAAAAGGATATTCGATCACCGATGCATTATTGGTATCGCCAACATAAACATTATAATTTCTGTCGATAGCTACGGCTAATGGCCCGTTAAAGCCGGACGCAAAAACGGAAGGGATGGTTGTTCCCGACGGGATCTTCAAGATTTGTTTATTGCCCAGGTCGGCTACGTACAAGTCGCCGTCCGGGTCGCAGGCAATGCTGTTGGGCTGGGCGATGGATGTAGTGATGGTTATTGCTGTGCTTGTGCCGGCAGGCACTTCCTTTATAGCGCTGTTACCGTAATCGGCCACATAAAGGTTCCCTTGAGCGTCAACCGCGACGCCTGTGGGCGAATTAAAGCCCGAGGCTACGGTAGTAGTGGCGCCCCCGCCGGCCGCTATTTTATAAATTACACCATAGTGAAAATCACAGACATAAACATTACCGCTAATGTCCACCGCTTCGGCGCGCGGCCTGCTGAACAAGCCTGCAATACCAACCGCGTTGGTACTGTAAGCCGCCGGGCCCACCCCGGTTGCGGCGGGCGCAAGCGGCGAAATGGCTGTTCCGGTAATGTAAACATGCGGATTGCTATAGCTAACCGTTAGCTGGGTAGCATTTAAAACTGTTCGCGGCCTGTTTTTTGCCGCCCTGGCCGTACGCGCGGCCGCGGCTTTCCCTTTTTTGTGCGCCGGAGATGCGCCGGCATATAAATTAATTCCAACGCAAAAAAAAGCGATCAAAAATAACAGTTTAAGCCTGCCGGTGGCAGGGGCCGCAATGCTGCTATTTGACGGCCAAAGTAAAATTGCTTTCATAAGTTTTCTCTAAATAATTCAAAGGAGATTAGCGATTAGTTGATTAGCGGTTAGAGATTAGTTAGCTTTTCAACTAATCTCTAATTAACTAACTTCTTCCCGATAGCTATCGGGACACTGGTATCAATACTTCAGCACGATAAACCCTGTTTTATGTTTTGTAATACCGTTTACGGTATAATCCAGCTGGTAGAAATAAGTGCCCGGTAATTGCATCTGCCCGTTTTTGTTTGAATGCCCGTCGAATACTTTTGAGCTGTTATCATACCCCTGGGTTTCATAGATCAATTGCCCGTTACGGTTCATAATGGATAGCCTATTATCCGGGTATCGGCTGATGTTGTCGATCTGTAAAAAATCGTTTATACCATCTCCGTTTGGTGATACCCCCTGGTGTACTTGTATGCCATCATCCGCCAATTGCGGCGTTTCGGTCGTCCCGATAGCTATCGGGATGGTTACGCTAATCCCCTTCCCGATAGCTATCGGGACATAGCTATCGGCGCCGCCTGCTGCCCGTGTTACCGTCAGGGTATAGGTTTTCGTGGTGGCGCCATCCTGTGCCGTTACTGCCGTGGTGATGGTATTGGGACCGACTGCCAGTGCAATTGGCGCGGTCGTCGTTCCTGATGCTACAGTTGTGCCGTTCACCTTTATAGTGGCATTGGCATCGCTGCTGACGGGTGTTAATTTCATCGATGTAGTCGTATTGGCCGTACTTATGGTATAGCTGGTGGTGGCGGCGCTAAAGGCCGGCGTTAACCCGCCGATACTGGGCCCGAGTTTCGACAGGTCGGCATCGGTTGAGGGCGCCCGGGTAACGGTTACCGTATAGGTTTTGGTGGTGGCGCCGTTTTGAGCGGTTACTACCGTATTGATTACCGTCTGACCGCCTTCCGCCAGCGCAATCGGAGCGGTGACGGTGCCTGATGTTACGCTCGTGCCGTTTACTTTTATGGTTGCATTGGCATCGCTGCTGACGGGGGTTAGCGTCATCGATGCGGTGGCATTGCTTACACTTAAAGTGTAGCCGGTAATGCCGCCCGAAAAAGATGGGGTTAACCCGCTAACGCTTGGCCCCAGTTTGGACAGGTTGGCATTGGTGGATGGCCGGATGACGTTAACCGTATACGTTTTTTTAGTTGTGCCATCCTGGGCAGTTACTGCTACGGTAACATCATTTGAACCGACAACCAGGGTTATTGGCGCCGAAGCCGCACCGGACGCAATTGTCGCGCCGTTTACCGTTACGGCAGCATTTGGGTCGGTCGCCGTCGGCGTTAAAGTAACTGAGGTAGTGCCGTTGCTTACCATATCGGTATAGGCCAGGGTGCCTGGTGCAAATACCGGGCTTAGCGTTCCTTTGCTTAGCGAAATGTTAGACAATGTAGCAATGGTTGATTTAGCCCTGGTGGCCGTAATGATATATGTACTGGTGGTTACCCCGTCCTGCGCGGTTACTGCAACATTAATTGTATTGGCGCCGGGACTCAACGGTATGGCAGCTGACGCGCTGCCTGATGTTACTGCCGTGCCATTAATTTTGATCGTAGAGCCGGCATCGGCTGTAGTTGGTGTTATGGTGATGGATGCAACATCGCCGGTTTCGCTGGTGGTATAGGCAGTTGTGTTGGTATTAAAGGCCGGCGTTAACGTGCCCTTGCTGATGGTCAATCCCGACAGTGTGGAATTGGTAGAGGGCCTGATGACGTTTACAGTATACGTATGTTTGGTGGATAAATTTTGGGCGGTTACCACCGTAGTAATGATATTCGATCCCACTGCCAGGGCGATGGATGCGGAAGCCACGCCTGATTTTACCGCTGTGCCATTCACGGTAATGGTTGCCGTTGGATCGGCGGCGGTAGGCTTAAAGGTTAACGATGCCGTGCTGTTGGTCACCATATCGGTATAGCTGAATGTACCGGCTGCGAACGCGGGGCTTAAAGCGCCCTTACTTACGGCCAAAGCCGACAGGCTGGCGTTAACATCAGGAATGATAGTATTGATAGTCACTTTGGCTGCCGTGCCCCCGCCTGCGTTATACCCATTTACGATATAGTTTGCAGCGGGGCTTACCGCAGTCGGCGTTCCGCTGATGGCGCCGGTGTTGGTATTGAAAACTAAACCGGCAGGCAAAGGCTGGTTAATAAAATAGCCGCCTGCAGGCGCCACTTTGGTTACGTATGCCCCGATTTCGCCGCCGGTATAAATATTCCCCGAAGGATCAAGCGCTATCGCATAAGTGCCGGGCAGCCCGGTAATTATCGGTGCGGGTGTATTGCCACCTACCGGGATTTCCAAAATCGACGCACTCCCGGCATCAGCCACGTACATATTTCCTGCATTATCTAATGCTACGCCATAGGGGCGGTTAAAGCCGCCTGCTATCAGTACCGTGGCGCCGCCGTTTGCCTGGATCATTTTTAACGCGCCATTGCCCTGGCAGGTAACGTACACGTTGCCTGCTGCATCAACGGCTACGTCGTTTGGCTCGCTAAAGTTCGATCCGATGCTAACAGGGGTGCCGCCGCCGGCCGGTATTTTTTTTACGAGGTTGTTGCCATTATCAACTACGTAGAGATTGCCCGCAGCGTCCAGCGCTACGCCGGCGGGTTCCAGGAACCCGGTAGCAATCACAACAGGAACACTGGTGCCGGCGTACAGTTCCTTTACTACGTTATCACCTGCTTCGCTAAAATAAACATTACCGGCAGCATCAACTGCTACCCCCTCTGGTTCGTTTACGCCGGAAACCAGGGTAACCGGTGCGCCGCCTGCGGCAGGAATAAACCATATTTTATTATCATTCAACGCGGCAACATAAGTGTTACCTGCTGCATCAAAAGCTATGCCCGCAGTAAAGTAAATACCCTGGTCAATCTGCGTTTGGGTGGTGCTGTACGCTGCCGCAGAAACGCCGCTGCTGGTTGGTGTTAAAGGAGCAATGGCCGTGCCGACAAAATAGGTTTTTGGCGAACTGTAGCTAATGGCGGCAGGAGCCACCGTCCTAACCTGGATGTTTAATTTGGCAGATGTAGGGCCGCCGCTGTTATAAGCGGTAACGGTATAATTTATGGAAGGGCCTGCAACGGTTGGTTTCCCGGCGATATCGCCGGTTGTTTGGCTAAAGGTTAAGCCTGCTGGTAAAGCACGGCTGATATAATAACCACCCACAGGATTTAATTCTTCAACGGCGCTGCCAAACTGATCGGCGGTAAAAATATTACCGAAAGGGTCAACCGCCAGGCCGGTAGGGCTGTTATAGCCTATCGTACCAATGGCTGCCTGGGCGCCGCCGCCCGCAGGCACCGAGTATACTTTGGCAGCCGTCCTGTCAGTCACAAAAATATTTCCTAATGGGTCTAATGTCACACCCCACAAAAAGTTGAAGCCGGAAGCTAACGTAATTACCGCGCCACCGCCAACAGGTATTTCCTTTAGCGCCTTATTGCCTTCATCGGTTACGTAAACATTCCCGGCAGCATCCAGGGCCACACCAAGCGGGTGGGTAATCCCCGACCCCAGGGTAACAGGCGTGGGGTTGCCGGCCTTAATTTCCTTTACGGCGCTATTGCCATAATCGGCCACAAAAACATTGCCGGCCGCATCGACCGCTATGCCATACGGGGTGACGAAGCCCGACCCTAAAGTTGCGATCCCTCCCGCAGCCAGAATTTCCTTCACCAGGTTATGGTTGGTATCGCTTACGTAGATATTACCGGCAGCGTCTACCGCTACACCACTGGGATTACTAAACCCCGACCCCACCACTACAGCGGCGCCGCCGCCGGCGGGTATCATTTTTATGGCGTTGCTGCCGCCATCGGCCACATACATATTGCCCGCCTGGTCAAAAGCTACATCGGTAGGGCTTACATATCCCGAACCTGTTGTTACACCCTGGGTATTATAGCCCGGCGAACTTACGCCGGTACTGGTTGGCGCCAGCGTAACTATAGGTTTGCCGGCTACGTATATTTTAGGGGTACTATAGCTTAACGTTGCCGGTAACACCGACCTTACCGCTATGTTTATGGTATCGCGGTTAAGGTAGACCACATTGTAGACGTTTACAAAATAATTGGTTGCCGGGCTAACTGTTACCGGCGTGCCGCTTAAAACCCCTGTGCCGGGGTTCAAATTTAAACCCCTGGGGAGCGAACTGGTATAGTAGCCCCCGGTTGGCATGAGCTGCTTAAGTGTCGTCAGCGAATTATCAACCACGTATACATTGTTCAGGTAATCAACAGCCAGTGCAACCGGGTTGTTAAAATAAGGTCCGACGGCAATCGGGCTGCCGCCGCCTGACGGGATTACCTTTATAGTACCGTTATTTTGGTCGGACACGTACAAATTACCGCCGCCGTCGATCTGAACGCCTGATGGATTAAGAAACCCGGTAGCTACGGTGGTGACCGAACCATCGGCTGCCGCTATTTTTTTGATGACATTATTGCCAAAATCGGCAACATACACATTAAAGAAAGGGTCGACCGCGAGCCCCATAGGCTGATTAAAGCCAGTGCCTATAGTGACCGGTGACCCGGTACCCCGCACAGCTATTTCCTTTACCACATTACCATCACAAAAATACACGTCGCCCTGTATGTCTACCGCTAAACCAAGGGGGCCGGTAAGGCCGGTTGCCATGGTAACCTGTGCACCGCCATTTGCGGGTATCTTTACGATGTTTTTATTGCTTACATCCGACACATAAACATTGCCGGCATTATCTACAGCTATACCATACGGCTGTACAAATCCCGATCCGATGTTGGTCTGCGGGCCTAATGGCCCGGCAAGCCTTGTTACGGTACCGTTGCCCGCGTTGGTAACATAAACTTCCTCGTACCCGTCACAAGCTACACCTACCGGCGTGGATAGCCCTGAACCTGCATTGGTGGCCGGTTTGGCATAGCTGATTGCCTGCACATTGCTGCTTGTTGGCGTAAGGGGGGTTATGGCGATGTTGGCAGCATAAATTTGCGGGCTGTTATAATGGATAACAGGGAACGGCGGCAATACTGTGGTGATATTTTGTACGCCAAGGTCGAGCCCGCCAGGATTATAGCCAGTAATAACATAATTGGTTGCAGGATTTGCCACCGAAGGCTTGCCACTAATGGCGCCCGTAACATTGCTGAAAGTTAACCCGGCGGGCAAAGGTGCATTGATAAAGTACCCACCCGTTGGCTTCAAATATTTTATAGTGTTGGTACCAGCATCAGCTACATAAATATTGCCGGCGCCGTCAACAGCTACGCCGAGCGGGGAACTTAAGCCGGTTCCGTAACTTACCGTAGCGCCGCCGCCGGCCGGAATAACTTTAACCTGGGCGGATCCCTGGTCGGTTACAATAACATTGCCGGCATTGTCTACAGCAATATCATATGGGTTTACAAAGCCCGACCCGATAGTGATCACCTTGCCGCTGTAAGCCACAATTTCCTTCACCAGCGCAGTGCCGTTTTCAACCACATAAATATTCCCCGCAGCATCTGCGGCTACACTCGTAGGCAGGTCAAACGAGGGCCCGACGGTTACCGCAACCGTGCCGGAACTTTTTGCAGGGATCATCTTGATCGCGTTATTATCATAATCGGCAACATAAACGTTACCCGCCACATCCGTCGACACATAATATGGGACGTTAAAACCCGACCCTACTATGTAAGTCTGCCCGTCAATCGCCGCTATTTTTTTAACCTGGTTGGCCCCCGCCGCTGTATAATATACGTTGCCTGCGGTATCTACTGCAACGCTGGTGCATAGTGACACCCCTGACGCCAAAATTACGGTGGACCCGTTGGACTTTAATATTTCCTTCACCTGGCTGTTTCCGAAATCGGCAACAAAAACATTTCCTTTGGTATCTACCGCAACACCGTATGGCTGGTTAAAGCCCGCAGCGAGCGTATTTGGTACCGAACCGTAGTTAGGCGCGTCGACCCCGCTGCCGGTTGGGGTTATGGGGGTAATGGTTGTATTTACAGTATAGGTTTTGGCGGAGGTGTAATTGATGATCGGCGCAGGCGGTAACACTACGTTTATTTTCACCGCAGCCACCGTTGGGCCGCCCAGGTTGTAGGCGGCAGCCCGGTAATTTGCAGCTGCGCTTGCCACCGAAGGGGTACCGCTTATAACGCCTGTACTATTGTTAAAGGTTAAACCTGCCGGCAAGGGGTCGCATAAATAATAACCACCGGTTGGCGTGAGGTATTTAACCTTGCTGTAGTAATTGTCTGCAACATAAACCCTGCCCACGCTGTCAACCGCAACGCCTGTAGGCAACCCTAACCCCGAACCGATGGCAACGGGCGCCCCGCCCGCCGACGATATCATCTGTATCATGGCGCTGCCCTGCTCGGCAACAAATATATTGCCCGAAGCATCTAAGGCAACGCCGGTCGGCGCCGTAAAACTTGCATTGATGGTTACCACGGCATTGGTACCCGCGATCAGTTCCTTTATGGAACCGGCGCCCTTTTCGGCTACAAAAATATCGCCGGCAGCATCCAGGGCAAGGGCAAACGGCAGGTTTAAACTGCCTGCGACGAGTGTCGTCGCCCCGTTCCGCAGGTTCACTTTGCTAATTGCACCGTTAAAGGTATCGGCCACATATACGAACGACCCATCTACTGCCACACCGTAAGGCTGGTTAAAGCCGGATCCGATGGTAACCGGCGTCCCGCCGCCGGCGGGGATCCTTTTTATAGCCGAATTACCTGCATCCGCCACATAAACATTCCCCGAAGCATCCACCGCTACCTGGCCCGGCGCTGAAAAGCCCGAACCCAGGACTATGGTATTGCCATTGCTTTTAAGGATCTCCTTTATCGCGTTATTCGCGTTGTCGCTTACATAAACATTCCCGGCAGGGTCAACCGCGACTTGAAACGGGCCGTTAAAACCTGTCCCGATATTAACCGGGGTATTATAACCCGTTGGATTAACGCTGCCGCTGGTTGGGGTCAGCGGGGCTATGGCCGTTCCGGCTGTATAAGTTTTGGGGCTGCTGTAGCTGAAGGTTGGCGCCCTGGGCAACACAACGCCGATAGTTACCGCTGTTGAGGTGCCGCCGGTTAAATTATAGGCGGTAACGGTATAAGTTGTTGCCGGGCTTGCAGCCGTTGGCGTACCGCTGATGACGCCGGTATTGGTATTAAATGTTAAACCCGCAGGTAAGGGCGCGCTTAAGTAATACCCGCCCAATGGTTTGATATAACCCACTTCATTGTTGTTGGCATCCGTCAGGTAAACCGCTCCGCCCGGAGCAACCGCAACTCCCTGTACCCCGCTTGCGGGCGAACCGATTTGGTATGGCGCTCCGCCGCCAACAGGTATCTCGTTAATGGTAGACGCGGCGTAATCCGCAACGAAAACATTCCCGATTGCATCGACGGCTACGCCGACAGGCTGGCCGAAGTGTTGGCCAATATTGGTACGTACGCCGTTACCCGCCGATATTACTGCTATAAACGAACTGGTTATATCCGCAACATAAACATTTCCGCCGGCATCTACCGCGACACCGGTTGGGGTGGTAAACCCAGACCCTAAATTTTGTACCGGGCCGCCTTTTGCAGGGATGACCTGTATAGAGGGGTTCTGCTGATCGGCAACATAAACATTCCCTGCGCCATCCACAGCTATCCCGGTGGGGGCTTTAAAACCGGAGCCGATGACGACGGGACCGCCGCCGCCGACCGGAAGAATATAGGCATCATCTGTGTGCAGGTCCGTTACGTATAAGTTACCGCTCGCATCTACCGTAATTCCTTCAGGAGTCGAAAAATAAGTCGATATAACACTAACTGTACCCGTTTGTGCCGAGATCTCTTTTATCTTACTGTTTGCCGCATCCGCTATAAACACATTGCCTGCAGCATCCACCGTAACACCTATCGGCAGATTATAACCGGAGCCTACATCGGTATAGCCCGTACTATAAGCGGCAGCAGCAACCCCGCTGCTTGCCGGTGTAAGCGGGTTGATGGTTGTGCCAACGGTATAAGTTTGCGGCGTGGTGTAACTGATAGCGGGCAATGCTATTGGCCTTTTTATCGGCTTAACGTTACCCGGTTTATGCTTGCCGGTAATTTTGCCCGCATACACATTAACCGATAATGCCAAAGTAAGCAATACGACTAACGTGACGAGCCCAATGATTTCCCAAACGCCGAATGCGCCCTTAATCGTATTTTTTTTGGTAGTTGAGGAGTAGAAAGTTTTCATAGCGAGATTTTTACTCGCCAAAACTTGTTCATTTTCGGTAGTGATACAATACCAAAAACATGGGAGGCATTTACACCAGTCTTTCGTTCAATGCTTTGCTCACTGCCTCAACCTGGGAGTTTACGTGCAGTTTTTCGTAAATGTGTTTGGCATGGGTACGTACAGTTTCCATGCTCAGGTCTAAAGCATTGCCAATCATTTTATAACTGTTGCCATTTGACAGCAGGAGCAGTATATCTTTTTCGCGGCCGGTAAGCTTGTAACTATCGGCCGCTTTTTGTTGTTGCTGCATATTATTGATGATCATCCGGGCAATCTCGGGGCTCATGGGCGCGCCGCCACGCAGTATCTCCTTAATGGCGTCTATCAGCTTGTCGGATATGTATTTCTTTAACAGATAGCCGTTTGCGCCGCAATAAAGCGCCTTAAAAACATGCTCGTCGTCATCAAAAACAGTTAACATGATGATCTGTACATCCCTGTTAAAAGCCCTTATCCTTTTAACAGCCTCTATCCCGTTAACGGTTGGCATATCGATATCCATCAATATCACATCGGGTTTAAACGTTTTCACCTGTTCCTCTACCTGCAAATAATCCGAAAAGGCCCCGAGCACCTGGTACCCATCGGCAAGGTATAACAAGCTGCAGACGCTTTCGCGCAATATTTTGTTATCCTCGTATATTAAAATGGCGTACATATCGTCCTGTGGATTAAAAAATTAAAATCAGCATCAAGTTAAACATCATTTATTGAACGCCATAGTACCAAAATCATGGGAGGTGAATTGACACCAAAATACTGGCCCCCGCCGCCGGCTGCGAATTAATTTCAAAAACAGCATTCATTTCGGCCGCCCGGCTGGCCATGTTTTTAAGGCCGTCGCCGGTATACTGCCTGGTTTTGTCGAAGCCATTGCCATCGTCCGTTATCGTCATTAAAAACTGGTGCGCCGTTTTCTGCAGCACAATTTCAGTCAGCGTCGCTTCGCTATATTTTGCGATGTTGTTTATGGCCTCTTTGTAAATCAGGTAAAAATTTTTGCGCTCATCAACGCCGAGGGTAAGCCCTGCCAGTTTGCCGTCCTCGTTAAATTTAAAAGCGATGCCTGCAGGTTCCAATATTGCCGAAGCAAAGCCCTTCATCTTCATGATGGTTTTTTCAAAGGGATCGTTCACCGGGTTTATCGCCCAAACAATATCGCTCATGTTCTCCATAATGCTAAAAGAACTGTCCTTTATGATTTCCAGGTCGCGCGTGGCGTTATCTTTCCCGTCAATTTTTTTAAGGGCCACTTTGCTCAATATGTTTATGCTGCTCAATGTCGACCCGATATCGTCGTGCAGATTGCGGGCAATGCTGTTGCGCATTTTTTCCATTTCCAACAACCGCCTCGACTTTTGTACCACCCTATAACGGGTCATCGCCAAAAAGCCGATCACGCACAGCATCAATATCACCAGCGAAGCGCCGTACCTGAAAATTTTTTGATTTTGCAGGTTGGCATGGTCAAGCAACTGGTCTTTTTTCAGCAGGCTTATTTCCTTTTCCTGTTTTACCAGGTTATAGCGCTGTTCCAGTTCCTTCACCTGTAACTGAAGCTGCCGGTTTTGCAAACTGTCCGATCGTCCGTAATACTTTTTGGTGTACAGCAGCGCTTTATCGTACTGCTTGTTTTGCTCATAAAAATCGGCCAGGTATTTATAGTTATTTACTTCGGTGTTTTTGTCGCCCATTTCAATCGACGTACCCAGCGACCCAAGCATAGCCTTTTCCGTATTCTTCTGATTGTCCAAATGCGTTTGTAAACTGGCCAGGTCGGCATTTACCCTGGCCAGGTGCGCCGTATCGTTTGATTGTGTAAACAGGTCGCGACTGGCATTGAAATAATTTTTGGCATTATCTATATCGTTTTTTTCCTGGTAGATCTCGCCGATCGACAAGTCGGCCTTAGCCTCTTCAACCGATAGCTTTAGCGATTGGTCCAATGCCAGCGCCTGTTTATAACTCGCCAATGCCTTGTCGGGCTGTTTTAAACCATCCTGTATCATGCCCATACTAATGTAACTCTGCGCTATCCCCCGCTTGTCGTTCAATTCATTTTTTAGGGCGACTGATTTTTGCAGATAGGGAATAGCTTCATTAAATTGGTTTAGTTTGATAAAATCGTTCCCGATGGAAGCATAGCAAAAGGACATTCCAAGTTTATTGTGCGCTTCTTCAAACAAATTGAGTGCCTGCAGGTGGTAGGCCATGGCATTCCGGTAGTCGCCCAGGTCTAAATAATTATTACCGATATTAAGGTTTTGCCCCGCCATGCTAACCTTGCTGTTTTGCTCCGAATAGAGACGCAGCGCCTCTATCATATAAGGCAATGCCGCCTTATAATTACCCTGGATCCGATAAAATAAGCCCGCCGTAAAATTATAATTCGATTTTACACCGGGAACGGTCTTGTCGTCAGCAAGTTTTTTTAACAATGCAAGATAAATTTTAGCAGTATCTATGTGGTTGGTTTGTGCGTTTAAAGTCACCATTTGCGAGTAGCCTGCAGCCGTTTCTACAGGCATATCAAGTTGTTTGGACAGCGATATCAATATGCTTGCATAGCGCTTGGCCGCAGGTATATTGGTACGCGCGTATGCATTTACCAAATGCAGGTAAGTTAAAGCTTCAACCGTATCCTTTTTATCCTGGGCTATTATTTTTAATAAGCTATCCATGCTGCGGTTTTGCGCCCGGATAGCCGATGTAAAGAGCATTAATAACAATAAAACCCACAATTTAGGCCGCATAGCATCAGTGTTTTATACCAGCAAGGTACAAAAAGAATTTAAGCACACGTATAAAATTGGGGTGGTGGTCAGGGCAGACGCATTAAAATTGTTTTTAACAACATTATCTAATATTTCAGTTCAACCAGTGCGCTTAACTTTTATAATCAATAGTTTTACCACAAGGTCAACCAAGTGCACAAACATTTCGCAAAGTAGTCGATGTTTATAGTGGCCTTAGTGACATAGCAATCGCTTTTAAAATCTTCTCAGCAACAGGAGGCTCCGCTGGAGCCTAAATTAGTTTTTTTTATCCTGTAAACAGGCGACTCCTCTGGAATCGACCAACGATATTAGTTTATAGCTCCAGAGGAGCACCCTGTTTATAGGAAAGTCGGTTTTTCTTAGGGCTCCAGCGGGGCCTCCTCTTTAACAGCGATTTCAATGGCGTTAGTGAACTTAATGGTTAAAAAACTATTCTTTAAACCATACCGTTCCTGGCGTTCACCGCTGATAAGTTTAAAATTATTTTAAAAGCGTCTGCCCTGGTGTGGTGGTAAAGTGTGCCGCCTGGCTTGTAACGCCGGCGCCGCCCGGGTTTGCTGCAATTTAATGCAGCGGATTATTCAGACGAGGATGTACCGGCGGGCTCCGTTTAAATACCCGGCTCGCGGGGACTTGTCTGTGGGGACATAGACAAGGGGGTGCGCGGGGGACCGGCAAGGAGGAAATCGGGTACTGCAAAGGGCCATAAATGCCGCAGAAGCCGCCAAAAAATGTTTAGGCAAATGAACCAAAATGACCGCTTTTTGGCTCGGGGAGCATTTTTTCCCGATGCTGTTCGTACACGTTTCATAGCCATTTGCAAGGAGTCCGGCCGCTTTTCGCAAGCGTTTCGAACGGCGCGTGACGCTATCTTGTCAATTATCTGCTGTAAGCGTTCACGAAATTCCTCAAAAACGTGACAATTTTGGGAATTGCAAATTTTAACTTGCTAAAAACCAGCGATTTTCGTTTCTGTTTAAGGGGTGTATGTGTCCAAAACGTGAACACCCTGACGCTGTGCTATTAGAGATTAGGGGCGGGAGACCAGAGATTAGTTTTGAGCAACTAACCTCTAATCTCCGGCCTCCAATCAACTAACCATTTAATACTTCACCACCAAAAACCCGGTTTTATGCTTGATGACACCGCTCACGGTATAATCCAACTGGTAAAAATAAGTCCCCGGTAGTTGCATCTGTCCGTTCTTATTACTGTGGCCATCGAACACTTTTGAACTGTTATCATAACCCCGGGTTTCATAGATCAATTGCCCGTTCCGGTTCATGATGGATAGCTTATTATCCGGATATTGGCTGATGTTGTCGATCATTAAGAAATCGTTTACGCCATCCCCGTTAGGCGAAACCCCCTGGTGTACCTGTATACCGTCTTCAGCAAGGGCCGGTGTGACAATCGGGATGGTTACGCTGATGCCGGCGTTGTAGCTGTCGACACCGTTTGCTGCCCTTGTTACCGTCAGGGTATAGGTTTTAGTGGTGGTACCATCCTGGGCGGTTACTACCGTGGTGATCTTGTTGGGGCCAGGGGCCAATGCAATTGGCCCGAACACGGTTCCTGATGTAACGGTTGTTCCGTTCACTTTTATGGTTGCATTGGCATCACTGCTGACGGGGGTTAACTTCATCGATGCGGTGGTATTGGCCGTACTTATGGTATAACCGGTGGTGCTGGAGCTAAAAGCCGGCGTTAACCCGCCGATACTGGGCCCCAGTTTGGCTAGGGCGGCATTGCTTGAGGGCGCCCTTGTTATCGTTACGCTGTCCGTCCGTGTCGTCATCCCGTCCTGCGCGGTGACTATGGTGGTAATTACCGTTTGAACGCCTTCGGCTAAGGTGATCGGGGTTGATGCCGTGCCCGAAGTTACAGCTGTGCCATTTACTTTGATGGTTGCATTTGCATCGGTAGTTGCGGGGGTTATGGTTATGGTTGAAACGGTGTTTGCCACACGGGCTGTATAGTGGGTAATGACGCTTTCAAATGCCGGGCTCAGCGTGCCGCTGCTTAGTTTAATGCTTGAAAGTGTGGCATCGTTTGATGGCGCCCTGGTTACTTTTAAGGTATAGGTTTTTGTTGCCGTACTGTCCTGGGAGGTTACAACCGTCGTAATAATCGTCTGAGCGCCTTCTGCCAGCGTTATTGCCCCGGATGCCGAGCCTTTCGATGCCGGTATGCCGTTTATGGTTACCGTTGCGCTGGTATCCGTAGTAAATGGCGTAAGGGTGATGGTTGAAACGGCATTGGCAACATTAGCCGTATAGCTGGTGGTCGCACTTGCAAATACCGGGCTCAATGTACCATTGCTTAGCAGCAGGTGTGCAAGGGTGGCATCTTTTGACGGCGCGCGCGTTACCGTTAGCGTATAGGTTTTGGTAGTGACGCCATCCTGCGCGGTTACTACCGTGGTGATCACCGTCTGGCCGCCTTCTGTAAGTGCAATCGGGTTGGTGGGATCGCCCGCAGGTATCGTTATCCCGTTTACTTTTACCGTGGCGTTGGGGTCGCTGGTTACTGGTTTTAATGTTATCTCCGTGATGGCATTGCCCACCTTTTCGGTGTAGCTGGTGGTGCCGCCGGCGAAGGACGGCGTTAAGCCGCCGACACTTTGCCCCAGGGTGGACAGGTTAGCATTGGTTCCTCCCGGGCGGGTTACCGCAATCGTATAAGTTTTGATCGTGGTGCTGTCCTGGGCTGTTATTGCGATAGTAATCGTGTTTGATCCGAATGCTAAGGCGATCGGTGTGGAGGCGGACCCCGATTTTACCCTTGTTCCGTTTACTTTTATCGTCGCGGTCGTATCGGATGCTGTCGGTGTTACCGTTATGGACGAAATGGTATTGCCCACGCTTGCAGTATAGCCGGTGGTTGCCGCAGCAAACGCAGGGCTTAACGTCCCTTTGCTGATCTTTAGCGCGCTCAATGTCGCAACCGATGATGGGGTTACCGATAATTTTATGATAGAAGTACTTTCGCCGCCGATATTGTAGGCATTGATGGTAAAATAAGTAGGCGGTAATGCGGCGACAGGCTTGCCGCTGATCTTTCCGGTTGTTGCATCAAAAACCAGCCCGGCAGGCAATGTTTTATCGATGGTATAGCCGGTAGCGGTTACTTTTGCTACAAAATCATCGCTGATGTCGCATGCATACAGGTTCCCTGACGGATCCACTGTCAGGCCACCCAGGAAATCAAAGCCCAGGGTATTTTGAGTGACGGTACCTGATGGATTTGTTGCGCCGATAACGGTTGAAACCACGCCGCCCGGCGTAATTTTCCTGATTTGGTTATATTCGGCAACATACACTATGCCGTTCGGTTCTGCAGCTACGCCCCAGGGTTGTTGAAAGCTTGCCGCAGTACCCTTACCATCAATTGAAGTAAATGCCCCGCTTCCGGCAAGGGTGCTTACCAATCCCCCGGAGGTAATTTTCCGTACAACGTTAGCGTCCGTTACATACAAATTGCCGCTTGTGTCCACTGCTATTTCATTAACACGCCCGAAGGTTGCGGCTGTGCCTTGCCCATTGGCTGACCCCGCTACACCTTGTTGCCCGGCAATGGTTGATACCAAGCCGGAGGGTGTGATCTTCCTGATCAGGTCATTGCGCTGATCTGCTACATATAAGTTGCCGCTTTTGTCTATCGTAATGCCTGATGGCTGCGAAAAACTGGCCTGAGTACCCTGCCCGTTTAATTGGTTGCCCCCCCCGGCAAATACACTTACTACACCCTGGGGCGTAATCTTTTTTATTGCGTTATTAAAGGTATCTGTGACGTAAACATTGCCGGCTGCATCCACGGCAACACCAGAAGGGAAAGTAAAAACTGAAACCCCGTTTTGGTCTCTTCCGACAATGGTAGTCACAACTCCTGCCGGTGTTATTTTTCGGATGAGGCTGTATGTTGCGTCGGCAACATACAGGTTCCCGGCAGCGTCAAGGGCAACTCCGTTGGGCTGCGCGAACCTGGCCGCCGCACCTGTACCATCAGCCTCGCCCTGTTGTCCGGGCAACCCGGCGATAGCCGTTATCTGTGCATAAGCGTTTGCGGGTACCGGCCCACCGGAATTTGTCGGCGATACGGTCGTTATCGCCGCTCCCGAAGTATAATTTAATACCGAAGGGTAGGAAAGCTCGGGAGCAGCGGTAGTAACATTTCCACCCAATATAGTCAGGGTGCCGGCAACAAAGCTAATGGTATAATTTTTATTGACAGCTCCGCTTACGTTAATGGGATAACTGCCCGGTAGTGTTGTAGCTGACGCCGGTGTTGATATAGTTGGTTGGGTTGTAAAAATGGCCGGGTTTTCACCATTGACAAAGCCATCGTACGTTATCGTCAGCGTTGGGTTAGCCGTATGGTAGTTTTTGCTTTGGTTATCAGCAATTAATGTTAGCGGCGCAGGGTTTACCGTCAACACCTGTGATAGGGTTGTGCTGCCGTTGGTTGCCGTTATGGTTGATGTGCCAACACCGATCACATGGATATTGCCCGCGACCACGGTAGCAACGCCGGTGTTGCTGCTGGTATAGGTAATGGGGCCGGTAGTGCTCACCGCAGGGCTAAAATCGGCAACGCCATAGATTTGTGCCGGGATCAGCGGGAAGCTAAGGTTACCGGTTATGGTGATATTGATTTTCGCGGCGCTGCTACCCGAAATGTTGTATCCGGTCACGGTATAGTCTGTTGCCGGTGAAAAAATAACGGGCGTTCCGGTAATCTTACCGGTACTGCCGTTAAAAGTTAAACCGGTGGGCGGGTGTTTGTCGATAGCGTAACCCGTGATAGCTAATTTCCTGATCGTATTGTTTAGGCCATCTGCGACAAATACATTTCCCGAAGGATCGACAGCCGCGTAAACACCGCCGCCAAATTTGGCTGCCGCGCCGGTTCCGTCGGCCGAACCGGTTACGCCAGATGTTCCCGCAATCGTGCTTACCGTTCCGTCGGGAGTGATCTTTCTGATGGTATGGTTGCCGGAATCGCCCACATATAAATTACCAAGGGCATCAATGGACACCGAACTCAGCGAATTAAAACTGGCCGCTGTACCAACGCCATCCGCCGAGCCGGGGCTTCCGCTGCCGGCAAAAGTGCTTACCATCCCGTCGGTTGATATCTTCCTCACCCGGTAGGTTTCGGTTATGTACAAATTACCCTGGGCGTCAACCGCGCAGGCATTAAGGCTATTAAAGGTTGCGGAAGTGTCGGGCCCGTTGGTCGAGCCGTATACGCCCTGCTTTCCTGCCAGGGTTGAAACCAGCCCGGTCGGGGTTATTTTCCTGATTACATAATTATTGGCATCCGTCACGTATAGGTTGCCGCTTTTGTCAACAGCTATCCCATTTGGATAATTAAAAACAGCGGTGGTATCCTGGCCATTGGCAAAACCATAAACACCCGCTTTACCTGCAACTGTTGAAACAGTGCCCGCAGGCGTAATTTTCCTGATAAGCTCGTTTCCCTGATCGGCTACGTAAATATTGTTGCTGGCGTCTACCGCCAGTCCATTCATAATAGCAAAGGTAGCCTGTGCAGCCGGCCCGTTTAAAGCGCCGAAAGCCCCGGTACCGGCGTAAGTGCTTACCACCCCGGTACTCGTTATTTTCCTGATCAAATTGTTGTTGCCATCAATGATAAATAAATTTCCTGTTGCATCAACGGTAAGGGAGATCGGCCCGTTAAACCGTGCAGCTGCACCCGTTGCATTAACCAGCCCGGCGGCACCAGCCGTGCCGGCAAAGGTGCTTACCTGCCCGTAAGCGATCGCAGGTACAGCCCCGCCCGTATTGGTAGGTTTTGCTACAGGTATTGCCGTGCCGGTGGTGAATGTTTGCGGACTGGTATAACTTATGTTCGGCGCCTGCGCATAACAAACGTAAGCACTCAAAACTAAAATCGAGCAAAAAACAGCGCGTAAGTTTATGATCATGGTTATGGATTTTGTTGCTATAAATGTATAAATATATTATTATTTGCAACATTGTTTCAACATAAAAAAACACCCGGTTTGCGGATGTTTTTTTGTTAATGATGCTTCATCGTTAAAGCTTTAGCCCGATGTCCCCGGCTTCCGAAGAAACTTTTCGGGGACGGATCGCCGGCCTCAATACTTCAACAGGATAAACCCGGTTTTGTGCCTGACGATGCCGTTTACGGTATAATCCAGCTGGTAAAAATAAGTTCCCGGCAGTTGCATTTGCCCATTCTTATTTGAGTGCCCGTCGAATACTTTTGAACCGTTGTCATAACCCTTCGCCTCGAAGATCAATTGCCCGTTCCGGTTCATGATGGATAGTTTGTTATCCGGGTATTGGCCGATATTGTCAATCTGTAAAAAATCGTTTATCCCGTCCCCATTGGGTGATACCCCCTGGTGTACCTGTATGC
>Ga0210389_10001164_pt1 | contig 21579 bp, 22 predicted proteins | sample IncBWH28OmetaG_FD_160127 | JGI IMG/M metagenome (GOLD analysis project Ga0210389, IMG submission 160127) | Forest soil microbial communities from Barre Woods Harvard Forest LTER site, Petersham, Massachusetts, United States - Inc-BW-H-28-O ...
CAAGCTGATCAGCGTCCTCTCCGCGGTGCCGACCATGCAACAATTGGATGCCGCCTCGGCCTTTGCGCCGCTGCATACGCCTGTGGCCTTATCGGTGATCCGTTTTGCCCGGAAGCACTATCCGGAATTGCCGCAGGTTGCATGTTTCGACACGACATTTCATATCGATTTGCCGGATGTTGCCCGCGTGCTTCCGATACCCAGGGAATTGCTATCCGAAGGTATTCAGCGCTACGGCTTTCACGGCCTTTCCTGCGAATCCATCCTGCAGCAGCTTGGAGACGACATGCCGAGGCGGCTCATCATCGCCCATCTCGGCAATGGCGCCAGCGTCACTGCGGTCAGGAACGGGACATCGATCGACACCAGCATGGGACTGACCCCATCGGGCGGTCTTGTCATGGGCACGCGCAGCGTCGAGCTCGACCCGGGCGTGCTGATCTACCTGATGCGGGAAAAGAAACTGGACGCAGCCATGCTCGAAGACATCATCGACCATCGTTCGGGGTTGCTCGGAATTTCAGGCATCAGCAGCGATATGCGGCGTCTGCATGAAACCGCATCAACCAGCGTCGACGCCCGATTAGCGATCGACATGTTCTGTTATTCCGTCCGCAAGCAAATAGCCGCGATGATCGCCGTGCTCGGCGGGGTGGACCTCATTACCGGCGGCATAGGAGAAAACGACAGCGAAGTGCGCGGTGCCATTTGCGGCGGGCTCAATTGGGCCGGTGTATTCATTCACGACAAGCGCGGCAATTTATCCAAGCCACGGTGCCAGGTACAAGTTCTTCCCTCGCAGGAGGACGAGCAGATCGCTCGTCATACCTGTGCACATGCTTTTGCGCGGCGTCTAGTCACGGGCGCGCCTCATCTTTGATGCGGTCGATCGAGAACGAGGGTGACCTCATAGACGCCGAGATCCGCCGGATTGGTTTTAACCTCGAAGCCCAATTCACGGCACATCTTCAACATCACGGAATTTTCCCGGAGAATCTCGCCGGTTATTTGCGCCAAGCCTTCGGATTTTCCGTATTCGATGATCATTTGCATCAGCGCCCACCCCAGTCCGCGGCCTTTCAGATCCGATCTCAGCAAGATCGCATACTCGCCGTTATCACCCGTCGGACCGCGGTGAACCCGGACAACGCCCAGGATATCGCCGCTGGTTTCATCGAACGCCACAAACGCCATCGCGCGCGCGTAATCGAGTTGGGTCAGCCGGGCAAGGAACGGATGGCTGAACTCCTTGATCGAATCGAAAAAGCGAAGCCGCAGATCTTCCTTGCTGACGTTCTGCAACAGATCAAGGATCAGCGGCTCATCGGCGGCGCGAACCGGCCGGACGAAAACCTTCCAGCCGTCGCCGAGGACGAGATGCCTTTCCCATTGCGGGGGATAGGGCCGGCTTTCTGCTTCCGCCAAGGCGGGGCCTCCAATGGTCGGCTGTATTTAGCCACAGCCGAATGTCCGATCACTGGGGTTGCATCCGATCGGTCGCCTTCAGGTATGTTTTCGCGTAAGCGACGAGTTGCGGATCGCTCGGGTGGTCGACCGTCTCGATTCCGGCGATGATTTTAGCCAGTGCGGGATCGTGCAGGCGAATGTGATCGACGAATTCGGTTTTTGCATTTGCAGGTCCGGTAACGAGGACGGCACCGGCGTCTGCAACCGATTCGGCCACGGCCTGAAGATAGTCGTGATCCGGGGAAGCGTGGCCACTGCCGACCGAGTTTGCCTTGTGATGAATGTGCTTGGTCGGATGGTCGGGATGCAGAACCAGTCGTTCGACATCTATCGAATTGAAATGGAACACGCGGGCTTCTCGATGATCAATCCAGATAACGGCATGATAGTGAGGCTTGCTCATAGATGTGTCCTTTATGACGCACTCCACTAGCGGGGAATTTGACGCATTCACTTCGGCGTCTCATGTCGGACCAGGTTGCACTCCGTGATAAACTGAAGCGCGCCATAGCCTTCCATATCGACGGCGTATCTTTGCTGGCCCTCCATGGTGGTGAAGACCGCGATAACAGTACCGTAGTGCGTTGTGTCTTTATCGACGACGTCACCAATGGCAAATTTTGGCATCAAACTTTGCGTATCATGAACAGGGTTTCAGGTGGCTTGGACCAGTATGGTCTGCGCGACGTCCGATTCGCGCAATCGGCGCGGAATGATCGATTGCCCCATTCTGTTCATTCCGAAGCCCTATTTGGGAAGCAATGTCGGGGCGGCGATGAACGTTTGCGAATGTAGAGAAGATCGTGGATCTGGGTGATCGGGCTGCCAAGATCAAACGGATTCGTTAGCATAACTGAGCATCGTTTCGATCGCGTATTCCCAGGTGTCGTCGGTCGCGGTGCCCTGCGATTGCAGCTGGTCGACCAGTGTCCTCAGAGCGCCTGATGCATCCGCAAGCCGGGCAGTCGGGGTAAGGGCCGTCCCTATCGAGTCCGCGAAGTCACGAAGCTTGGCCGTCGCCTCCGCAGGCGGAAGGCCGCGTGCACCGTGGAGTGTTTCCAGGGCCGCCGTCGCCAGTTGGTTTTGGCTTGTGCTCATGGATTGTACCTATCGTTGCGATCTCAATGAAACAAGTATCGAAGAGCAGCTACGTTCCCGAAGTCCGGCGGTTTGACGATTCCGCGAGATGCAGAATCAGTGACATCACGGCAATGACCGGCGGCACGATAAAGTACCAGACGCTGAACGCCGATGCAGTCGCTCCATGTCCGCAGCGGCAAGCTCAGGCAGGTGATGGGCGCCATCATTACCAAGATCCAGGCGACCCACGATTAAGCAGATGCTGCGTTCGCGTCATCATGGCTCGCAGGTGAAATATTCACAACTTCGACGCAGTCGGCCTCCGAGTCACGCGGATCAATCAGCCGTTCTGCCGCAACTAGCGCCCCTGACGGACTATCAGAAGTCAAATCAAGTTGCCTCAGAAGATGCTTTGAGCCGTACCCGCTCGCATGACGTAGTGTCTTGTAAAAGCTTACGCGGAATTTGGACATTTTCGGATCTCCGGTGCCAGTCTCCAAAATAAAAAAATAGCAGAAGACGAAGATGATCGTATTATCAAGCCGGTTCTGCAAAGACCGTCGGCCTGTTGCGAGCTAGGGTGATCGCGACTTTCAGTATGCCGTCCGGAAACGCGCGCTGAAAAAAGCCAGGCCGATCGGCCGATTTCAATCGATGGCAAAATCTCACGCGGCGGCGGTTGTAGACGTTGCTTGCTCGGAAACCACGTGAGATTGATGTGGCGCGCCGGCAGCGGCGTCCATGCAAAGTTTGACGGCCTCGCCCACGCTCGCGGCGACTAGATCGGCTTTTGCGCTATCACGCAGTATTTCCAACGCAGCGTGCTCGATGTCCTTAACCCAGCAGCCCAGGATAATAATTGCCTTTGGTAACTTCCGCCTTAGGCGCCGAACGGAATAACGCATATGCGCTGGCCCGCTCGAGTCGAGATAGACCAGGCAGACGATGGCAATGCCGGTCGTATCGAGCCGGAAGACATTTGTGGTAGAAAGCGCTTCCGGCCCCTCGAAGCGCGCTGCCAGCCCGTGTGCCGTCGAAAGCTGGGCCAGCATGATTGCGGCCGCTTCATCGATGAGACTTCGTCCAGCTATGCAGAGAACGGGATGTTCACCAAGCCAATGAGGCGGCAGCTCTTCCCTGCCGAGAACTGGTAAATTTTCATGCACCGCATTTTCCGCGACGCTTTCGACCGCTGACGAAGCTTCAGCATCGGTGGTTAAATGCACTTTCGTCGGTGGCCGATCATCCTGATCGGCAAGGTCACTCGCAAATTCGCTGACAGTATCTCGAATTTTTGTCAGCCGTTCTTGGTCAAGCGCGCCTCGCTCAGCGTCAACTTGTGCAAGCTGCAAACCTTTCAAGGCGACCTCATCATAGTATGAAGCTAGAGATCGCTCCTTCAGAAATTCTTCGGCTTTTTCGGCAGCTTCGGCCGGGTCACCCGCTAGCATGCGCTGATAAAAGATTTCGGGCGGAGAAAGAGCTGGGCGGTCTCCAAACATGACGTCAAGAAACTCCAGGCGCTCTACATGACGCCCAAGCACAACGAGGCATACCGTAAGAGGCGTAGCCAGGACGAGACCAATCGGGCCCCAGAGTGCGGTCCAAAACGTCGCCGCCGCAACCACAGCAACGGGGGAAAGCCCTGTACTATGGCCGTAGACCATCGGCTCGATAACGTGGCCTACGATAGGCTCAACGGTAAGAAAAAGCGCGAGCGTCCACAACAGCATCGACCAGCCTGGGTCGACGGCTACCGCCAGAGCAAGCGGGAACGCGGACGCAATAACGGCACCGATGTAGGGTACAAAGCGAAGGACTGTCGCCAGAATGCCCCACAGAATCGCGCTTGGCGTGCCTATCAACCATAGCCCTACCCCAATCACCACACCAAAAGCGCCATTCAGAATAAGCTGTGTCAGGAACAGCCGACTAAGGCGTCTCGCCGCGTCGTCGAGCGCAGCTGTTGTTCGCTGCAGGTCGTAGGATCCGGCCAGTCGAATAAGCCGGTTACGAAGATCTTCGCGCTGAAGCAAAATGAAGATAACAAAAATGATGATGATGCCGGTAGTGGCGAGGGGATGAACAAGCGGGGAAATCAGAGTGCGGAGGTTTTCGAGGGCACCAGGATCGGGCTGCCGGACCTCCACTGGAACGGGCGTCTGCGGACCAGACGCGCTGGAATTACCAATCAAGTTTGGTCCGCGCGCAGATGGCGCGTCTTTGGGCCTATCGATCTCTTTACCCAGGTCCTTCAACATGTCGGAAGCGCGCTCAAGCGTTCCCCTGCCAGCTCTTGTATCTCGAAAAGACTGGATCTTTTCGCTTATCGTCGATTGATAGCGCGGGAGGTCTCCGGCGAGTTGCGTCAATTGCGTGGCGAGCAAACTCCCCATCGCAAAGATGAGCGCAAAGGCAAGTATAGCGACACTCACGACCGCCAATCCGCGCGGCACATGGATGCGCTGCAGTATTACAACTACCGGGGCCAGCACAAAGCTAAGAAGAATCGCCAATGCAATGGGAACGAAGATCTCACGACCAAAATAGAGCATCGCGATAATGATGACAGCGAGGATTGCGGTCGCCACCGCGCTAAGCAGCGCCATGACCTCATCGGTAGAGCGTGCTTTGAAAGGTCGCGTTACGACAGGCCGCATTTGCGCTCCCTAAAGCTATCAAAGAAAGTTTCCAAGCCCTGATTAAAACAATGCGGCCGGATGGTATGAAAAAGGCCGCGCGGGCATTACTCCGCGCGGCCTTGGCAAGCGACTGTCGGTTTCCCGGTTCCGCCACTGCATGACAATGGGCGAGCACCGCAAAGGTTTCGTGCCGGAAGAAAGAAAAGGAACTGCCAGCCGAGGACAGCGCCTGCTCCCGCACTCCATCCTTTCCGTCTAAGATAAAGTGCTCCGTCGACCCGTTGAGACCACCACCCCAAAGCGGAAGTGAGCGGTCTTACAAACATAAGCGATCGTTTTTGGAACGTTCTTTTTTCCGATTGCTGTTCCGCCGATCCCCGACCGAAAGCCCGGTTCGACACGACCAGTCCTTCGGATGACGCGAAGTGGCGCAATTAATCTTTCGCCGCCCGCGCAGGACGCGGGCCGGTCCAGGCGGGGAGCGCGTCCCATTCGGCCCATCGCATGCGGCGCTCTTCGTCGCCGACTTTGACAAAAACAAAGGGGGCGTCGTCCTGCCCGGTCTTCGATCCGACGAATGTCGCGGGAAGTCCGTTTGCGTTCCTGACGATTGCTGTGTTTGTCACGTCTCTACCGCCTGCTTGGTTGAGGCGGAGCGCAACGCTCTCCATCACCGATGACAGCCGAGCGCGGGCGGTGATACCAGGCATGTAGGAACTCGCTCCCACAATAGCCAGGCGAAGGCATCAGCAAAATCCGCTTTATTTACTGTGTCTTTAGGCCGCCAGTCCTCTATGGTTGGAAGCCGTGATGTCCGAATCGACGAGGGACATTTCTCATTCTTATTCTCAACCTTGGCCGGCTGGTCCCTTTGCGGAGGGTTTTCGGCGATCGGATGTGGGATGGTTTCAACCGATCATTTCCGGCAAGAGATTCGATCCCGGTTCCAATTGGCGAGTACGCAAGGCCGGAAAGACCTGACCATCGAGTGTGGTGAGCTTTACCAGTCCCTCAGCAAGCTCCCTGTTTTTGATCCATGGAGGATCTTCTGCTGCAACGCGATTCGCGCCGAAATGGCAACGACGGATCGTTTGATCTTCGATGACAGCAAGGCAAGCCTGCTAACAATCCAATATGCCTTGCCACGACATCAAAGGCCCCTGCCGAAATCAAATTAGGCTCTGATGGGAGTGCTCGATGGGTATCCGATCAACTCAACCGGCGGCTCAATGATCAGTTTGTCGTTGCTGCTGTTTCAGAACGGGTTGCCCAATCTTCCCGTGGCGCTCATCGAGCCTCATCGAAACTACGGCGGGATCTGGCGCATCAAGTTCTGCTATGACACCGACCAGCCGCTCTCGATGAGCGCCGGACAGGCGGCATCATTGGCAACGGATCTGTATAACATCGGTGAAGACGATCTGGCCGGTGAGATCGATGACGCGATCAGAAGTGCGACGCGTTATGGCTCGATGTAATTGCTATACGCGCTGTCCCAAGGTGCCATGTCAACGCTACGAGACAAGCCTCTCGTACGAACTGCCAAATCTGCGCGATTCATCTCCAGCGATACGCTGCCCAATGCTTGTCGGCCGCGTCAGATGTGTCTTCGTCGTCTGCTGACTTCAAACCGAACAGCCAGACGATCCTCATGCACGTCGATACGCGAGACCTGCTCCAAGGCCGCTTATCCATCTCCAAATAGGCTAGTATTCTGCATCCGCGCCACAAAGCGGGCATTTCCTTTGAAACCCGCGAGCAGGCTGCCAGCCTCTTCAACCGCCTCTAAGACCAACAACCGACAGCGAGCCTGATCGCGTCTTGGGTCAGCTCGCGACTGCGAAAAAAGGCCCGACTTTTGCCGGGCCTTTCCTATTGTTGAGCGGCAAACGGTTGGCCTTAGAAATCCATACCGCCCATACCGCCCATTCCGCCGCCACCCTGAGGCATGCCTCCGGCACCGGCATTTTTCTTCGGAACTTCGGCCACCATGGCTTCGGTGGTAATCAGGAGAGCCGCAACCGAAGCCGCGTTCTGGATCGCCACACGGACAACCTTGGTCGGGTCAATGATGCCCTTGGAGATCAGGTTGACGTATTCGCCGGTCTGCGAGTCGAAACCGTACGAATACTGATCCTTTTCGAGGATCTTGCCGACGATCACCGAGCCATCTTCGCCTGCGTTGATCGCAATTTGGCGGGCCGGATAGGATAGTGCTTTGCGCACGATCTCGACGCCAGTCTTCTGGTCGTCGTTCTTGGTGCGCAGGCCCTTCAGGTGTTCGGAAGCACGCAGCAGCGCGACACCGCCGCCCGGCACGATGCCTTCTTCCACCGCCGCGCGGGTCGCATGCATCGCATCATCCACGCGATCCTTGCGCTCCTTCACCTCGACCTCGGTCGCGCCGCCGACGCGGATCACCGCGACGCCGCCGGCGAGCTTGGCCAGGCGCTCCTGGAGCTTCTCGCGGTCGTAGTCCGAGGTGGTTTCCTCGATCTGCGCCTTGATCTGGTTCACGCGCGCCTCGATGTCGACCTTCTTGCCGGCACCGTTGACGATCGTGGTGTTCTCCTTGTCGATCATCACCTTCTTGGCGCGGCCGAGCATGTTGAGCGTGACGTTCTCGAGCTTGATGCCGAGATCTTCCGAGACTGCCTGGCCGCCGGTCAGGACTGCGATGTCCTGCAGCATGGCCTTGCGGCGATCGCCAAAGCCCGGCGCCTTGACGGCAGCGACCTTGAGGCCACCGCGGAGACGGTTCACCACAAGCGTGGCCAAGGCCTCGCCTTCGACGTCTTCCGCGATAATCACAAGCGGCTTACCGCTCTGCGCCACGGCTTCCAGTAAGGGAAGCAATTCATTTAACTGAGACAGCTTCTTTTCACTGATGAGGACGTAGGCATCTTCCATTTCAACGCGCATCTTGTCGGCGTTGGTGACGAAGTAGGGTGAGATGTAGCCGCGGTCGAACTGCATGCCTTCGACGACCTCGAGTTCGGTCTCAAGCGACTTGGCTTCCTCAACCGTGATGACGCCCTCGTTGCCGACCTTCTTCATTGCGTCGGAAAGGAACTTACCAATTTCCGCGTCGCCATTGGAAGAGATGGTGCCAACCTGGGCGATTTCCTCGTTCGAGGTGACCTTCTTGGAGTTCTTGACGAGGTCGGCGACCACGGCTTCCACCGCGAGATCGATACCACGCTTCAGATCCATCGGGTTCATGCCGGCGGCAACCGACTTGGCGCCTTCGCGCACGATCGCAGCAGCAAGAACCGTAGCAGTGGTGGTGCCGTCGCCGGCAGCATCGGCCGACTTGGAGGCGACTTCGCGCACCATCTGGGCGCCCATGTTCTCGAACTTGTCGTCAAGCTCGATTTCCTTGGCGACGGTGACGCCATCCTTGGTGATGCGGGGCGCGCCGAACGACTTGTCGAGCACGACGTTGCGGCCCTTCGGGCCGAGCGTCACTTTCACCGCATTGTTGAGAATTTCAACGCCGCGCAGCATGCGGTCGCGAGCGTCGACGCCGAATTTAACTTCTTTGGCTGACATAATGGTCTCCGTTTTCAATCGATCCCATGCCGCTGAAATAGGCGGGCTTTTCGGGGATGAGATTTGAACCTGCGGGCCGCATCCTTCGAGACGCCGGCTGCGCCGACTCCTCAGGATGAGGTAAACTGACTGGCGCGCTTACGCGGCTTTCTTCTTAGCGGTGGGCAGATCGGTGAGAACGCCCATAATGTCGCTTTCCTTCATGATCAGCAGTTCCTGACCATCGAGCTTGACCTCAGTGCCTGACCACTTGCCGAACAACACGCGGTCGCCAACCTTGAGGTCAATCGGGATCAGCTTGCCGGCTTCGTCGCGGCCGCCCGGACCGACCGCGGTGATTTCGCCCTGCGAGGGCTTTTCCTTGGCGGTGTCCGGAATGATGATGCCACCAGTGGTCTTCTCTTCGGCGTCGATACGCTTGACCACGACGCGGTCGTGAAGCGGACGGAATTTCATGCTGTCCTCCTATTTTCTGATTGTTGTTGCTTGGACTAAATAGCAGTCGAGGTTAGCGAGTGCTAACCATCCTGCAAGTAAGCCGGCGTAGGGGGCGTACAAGACCTTCCCGAAACGATATTCCGCTCAAAGGCGTCACGACTAACTGCCCAAGGGTCGCTTGCGGTTAACGGCCGATTAGAGAAGCGGACATACTGGCGTTGCGATGATATCGCCTTAGCTGAGTCCCGGAGGCTGTTCTCGGCTGCCGATTGCTCCGATGGATTGATGTGAGCAAAAGTGCTCACATTTAGATCGGCCGTCAGCCGGTGCTGCTGACGGCACTGTGTTACAAGGGGCGTACAATCGCTTTTTGACGAGCGTGCTCGCGTGTTCAAAGCGACGAGTCGGCGGCACGGACTAATATTTTAACTCGCGAGAAAGTGCCGAGGGTCTCCATGGTTTTGCCTGACAACCCGGGACCGCCCAAAGTTCTCGTCGTCGAAGACGAGATGCTGCTACGGATGCGCGCGGTGGATATCGTCGAAGACGCGGGCTTCACTCCGATAGAGGCCGTGAACGCCGACGAAGCCATCGCCATTCTCGAATCCCGCTCGGATGTCGATCTTCTGTTTACGGATATTCAGATGCCCGGGAGTATGGACGGCGTGAAACTGGCGCATGCCGTCTACGAACGATGGCCGTCGATCAAGATCATCCTCGTTTCCGGTAAATTGACGCCGACCGACAGCGAGAGACCCACCGACAGCCGCTTCTTTGGAAAGCCGCTCGAGGTGAAGCAGACGATCGCGGAAATACAGGAAATGATCGGTCACGGTGCACTGAAACTCGTACCCGCCGATATCTCCTCGCTTGTGGCAGCGGCGCGCCCCACTGAAAATCAAAGCCCTCGCGCGCCGCGAACATCGAACGGCTACGCTTCGACTGAATTCCTGACGGCAGAAAACGACAGTCTTCGCTTGTTGCTTGAACAGGCGGGCATCGACGCCGAGGTTTTGTTGGCCCAAGCAGGCATCGACGCCAAGGAACGTGAAGCTGCCGATAAATTGCAGAAACTCATCCTGGAAGAATTGCACCACCGGATCAAAAATACACTTGCGACCGTAAGCGCCATCGCGTCTCAAAGCCTGCGGACAGCGACAAGCATTGAGCACGGCCAACAGGCTATTGAAGGTCGCCTGATCGCGCTTGGTCGGGCGCACGATCTGCTTTTGCAGGCCCAGTGGGCTAACGCGGACCTCGCCAATACGATTCGGGGCGCGACCGAACCGTACGACAGCAAAGGCCAGGGCCGATTCAGGATTTCGGGGCCTGACATTAAAATTACATCGGGCGCGGTGATCGCGCTGGCAATGACACTCAATGAACTTTGCACCAATACGACGAAGTTCGGTGCGTTGTCGGTGCCAGGGGGAAGCATCAACATCGCGTGGAAGATCGACGAGGGGAACCAACGGCTGCAGATGACCTGGTCCGAAAAAGGGGGGCCCTCTGTATCTGCTCCTTCCCGGCAAAGCTTTGGGACACGCTTGATCGGATCTCTCGGCCAGCAATTGAAGGGCCAGGTCAAACTGGCCTATGACCCGACCGGCTTCGTGTATGCATTAGACGTCCCAATGACGTCGCTTGTCGCGCCGGCCTGAATCCCCTGGAACCGATGTCGTCGCGGCAGCTTAGTGACGGGCGACCGGATGCACGGGGCCCCCGGCATCCGATGAACTGACGGCCTCAGCCCGCCCCCGCGCTGAGGCCGTTTTCTATTTCCAAATGTGAGCAAAATTGACCACTGGCTCAGAACGAAACCGAGCCATGATTGCTCATCACCGCACTGCACTCGACTGCTATCGGTGACGAGAGCAAAGCTCCCGCCTGACCCAAAGGGGGCATCATGCCGTCTGCTAACCAAAGGGCGAAGCCCGAAACCGAAATCCGCCGCGAGATGGCCTACTTTATCGAGATGCGGCGCAATGTGCTGCGATACGCCCGGACGTTCCCGCCAGGAGGGAAACGTAATCAGCACCGACAAATTGCGCTATCGCTTCGGAGGCTCTTCAGGAATAAGACATGGCTCGAAAGCCATACGTTGGACGGCTGACGCCGGAAACGCTTTCCTTATCCTAATTCGTAGTCCGCAAGGCTCAGGCAGCCCGCGAGACTGGATAACGTTCGTCTGGGCCAAAGGAGGCCTGTTATGGGCAAGCCGCCAAGGGACATATTTGACGCGAAGGTCTTCCTCGCCAAAGTCGGTGACGGGAAAGATATCCTCGAACTTCACAAGAACCAGAAAATTTTCGAACAGGGGGATGTCGCCGAGACGGTGTTTTACATTCAAAAAGGAAGGGTCAAGCTCACCGTCTTGTCCGAACAGGGCAAAGAAGCGGTCGTCGCAATCCTTGAGCCCGGACATTTCTTCGGCGAAGGCTGCATGAACGGCCACAAGCTGCGCATATCGACGACAACAGCGATGGAAGATTGTGTGATCACCTCCATCACCAAAGCCGCGATGATATCAGCGCTTCATGATGAGCCCACATTCTCCGAGCTGTTCATGGCCTATCTCCTGACCCGGAACAGCCGGATCGAGGAGGACCTGATCGACCAGCTATTCAATTCGAGCGAGCGGCGACTTGCCCGGCTCCTTTTGCTACTCGCGAATTTCGGCAAGGACGGCGAGCCACAGCGGATCAGCCCGAATATCAGTCAGGAAACGCTGGCCGAGATGGTCGGTACCACCCGATCCCGGGTCAGCCATTTCATGAACAAGTTTCGCAAGCTGGGGCTCATCAGCTACAATGGCCATATCGAGGTCAACAATTCGCTGCTATCTGCGGTTTTGCATGAGAAACCCCTGCTCAAAGAGCGTGAGTAGAGCCATCAACAAGTTTCGGAATGTGAGCTGTATTGACCAGCATCCCGGAACTTAACCGGGCATACTTGCTTCATAACCGCACCATATAGGCTACCATCGGTGACAGAGAGTTCGGTTACGCTCCCGCCCCTACGGAGGAGAGCCATGACCTCACCCCAGCAATTCTTGACTGACATTGAGCGCGCCCGCTGTTCTCGTTGCCAAACGCGGATGATGCTGGAACGCGTTTCGCCGGGGCCAGTCGGCTTCGAACAGCGGCTGTTCGAATGCCCCAGATGCGACCAGGTTGAGCTACGCCTTATTGCATCGGATCCCTTCAACTCGAAGGCGGCTGGCTGGCTCGCCGGCGAACTCAGGGCGCCCAACTGAGGCCGACTTCAGGGGGCAACACATGCTCGATAAGCAAAACCAGGGTCCGCAATGCACCGCCTGCGGTTCTCCCATGAGGTCGACGGTGATTGAGCCAAGCATGTGGGGCCAGGACTTGCGGAGTTTTGCCTGCCCTCACTGCAAGAGAGTTCAGCAACACGTCATCGAAAGCAGCGTGGCAGAGGCCTGGGTAGCGCCAAAGCACTAAGGATACAGGTCGCAGACGGCTTCAGCGGTCCTCCGAACTTCGCGCGCTTGCCGGGGCCATACGATCAATGTGCTGCTCGCGGCAACAGGTAGCGCACGGTCATGCCCACCAAGTGTTCCTGCGTCACCACCATGACGTCGCCGGCTTTCATTTCATTTCGCATCGCCAATCGACATGAGACGAGCTTATCGTCCGAGCCTGGAAAGTCCCCGAGCGACGAATGCAACTCGCGTGCGTTGATGAGAATGTGCGACATGCCTCGGGAGGCTGCACGCCCAAACTGGGCGTTCAGTTCCTGACTGTAGTGCTCTAACGAATTCATCGATCTTTCCCTCAAATATGCAGTCGTGTAATTGAGTTGTATTCTTCATTTCTGTCTCCGCAGGAGGCCTACCGGCGGGGCGATTGCAGCGACTGTAGGCTCAATCGGCAGGGAAGTCTCGGTCTTGCTTTAAGGCCAGTCGGAACCGACCAACCCCGTGCATACGTCGCTTATTGGCCGATCTAAGAATATCAGGCGCGGTCATTGCGCTTGCGATGACTTTCAACGAGCTGTGCACGAACACCACCAAATTTGGCGCTCTTTCCGTCCCTGCCGCGTGGAAATCGCGTGGACGATCGATGATTCCAAACGAAGGCTTCGCCTTGTCTGGACTGAAAGCGACGGACCGGCGGTTGAGCCGCCGGCGCGGCAAAGCTTGGCCCCCGCATGATGAAGTCTCTCGGTCAACAGTTGAACGGCCAAGTGCAACTCGCCTACGAACCATCCGGCTTCATCTATTCGCTGGATGTGCCACTTGGCTCCGTCGCGGCAGCCGCTTGACGATTGTGCGGCGATATCTCGGCTACGCGGCGAGCCAATGTCCTTTGTGAATATCGAATATGACCGCCCCCTCGTCCCGCATCTTTGATAGCAGGGATTGACAGTCCTCCTGATTTCTTATGTTCACACGTTTCATTATCTCGAATGTTTTCAGAGGTTTTTAGCGTAAGGCGATTAAGATTTTTTCTCGATCAGTCATTCCGTTCCTGACGTTAGCATCGGTTATCGCGAATCGATCCCTCGCCGAACTAATCCATTGAAGGCGCGATGCAGGCGTTCCCTTTAGGTGTTTGGTCCTGATCGCTCAGTCGTAGTTTCAGGACAATGCCTGCATCAAGGTCGCAATCTCGATCGTCGCAAAGTTGGAGTAGGTATCGGATATGGCGTACGGCAAAATGATCTGATCATTGTGCCGCATCGCTCCGCAGGTATAGACCACGTTGGGAACGTAGCCTTCGCGCTCCGATGGCTCCGGCCGCAGCAACGGTTCGACCGAACGCGCCAGCACCTTGGCGGGATCGTTCTTGTCGAGCAGCGCCGCGCCGATCGAATATCTTCGGACCGGACCGACGCCATGCGTGAGCAGTAGCCAGCCTTCGTCGAGTTCGATCGGTGAACCGCAGTTTCCGATCTGCACGAACTCCCATGGGAATTGCGGTTTCAGGACGACCTGACCGCCATCCCACCGGTACAAATCCTTCGAGGTGATCAGGTAGAGATTCTCGTTGTCCTGGCGTGCGATCATGGCGTATTTGCCGTCGATCCGGCGCGGGAATAGCGCCATGCCTTTGTTTTGCGCGGCGGTGCCCTGCAGCGGCGTCATTCGAAATGATTGGAAGTCGCTGGTCTCAAGCAACTCCGATCGGATCGACCGGCCTGTATAGGCGGTATAGGTCGCATAATAGGTCTTCCGGCCGCCGTCGATGAATTCGACGAAGCGCGCGTCTTCGATGCCCTGCGACTGGGATTCGGTGACCGGGAATATGACGCGCTCGCTGATGTCCGGGCTCTCTTTGAAGGTCACCTCAATGTCGTCGCCAAGTGGCCCGGATACCCGGTATCCGACCTTCGGACTTGAGGCGAGCCGGGCGGTTGGATCGACTGTCAGGCTGCCGTCGGCTGCGATGGTGCCGGTGCGAAATGTCAGCGAAGACACGTGCCCCTCGCCAACGGCCCGAAGGCTGAGAATAAAGCGCAAGCCGCCTTCCGGTGCCTCTGACTGGTCGGGGTGCGGTACGATGCTTGGATTGAACAGTGCGGATGCTTCGAACGAATATTCGTTCAGGAAATAAGCGCCGAGAAGCTGGCGTTGGATTGCGGAAAAGGTGACGTGCGTCGCGAGTGCGGCTTCCATTTCGTCGGCACGAAGCTCAAAGGTCTCGAGCAGGTTGCGATGCCTGCCTTGAAAATTTTCCAGCACGTCCGCCAGCAGACTGGCCGCGGCCGTCGGGTCGAGCGCGAGAATGCGTTTGACGATATGGTTGGCGCGCGTCTTGTCGGTCGGGTTGAGATCGCGAGGTTCGGTCGCCGGTTTGAAAGGCCGCACGATCACACGCGCGGGGTCGGGACGAAGGTAGAGTGCCTGCCGATGCAGGAAAGAGGCTTGCGACAAGATACCCTCGGTTCGCTGGAGTGAGATGAAATCAGGCGCTGATTGAACGAAGCGCCGTGACGGGTGTCACGCTGACATTAACGCGCGCAAGCTGACGAATATCGGCAAGACCGAGCAGATATGAGACCACCGACTCGCCGCCGCGGTTTTCGTTGGCGCGGTCGGGATGCAATCCATCACGGCAACTGCCGGTCTCCGGATCGACCAGCGCGACCGACAAATCGTTGCGGCCGAGAAACCAGGCGAAAACGTTGGCTGCAACCGCTTTCCATTCGACGTCGCCGTCAGCCCGCCACGCGGTCAGGCAGGCGGCGATCGTCGCTGTTGCTTCCACCGGCTGTTGATCGAACGCACGCGGCGGCTGGCGCAGTTCGCCGAAACCCGAGGTGCCTACGGGGCGGAACTGACCTGTCGGGGTTGTCTGTTGTGTCATCAGCCAGCGCAGCGACCTCAATCCAGCATCGACGTAGTCGGGCGTTTGTGTGGCGATGCCCGTCTGCATCAGGGCCTGCGGCAGCCGTGCGTTGTCATAAGCCAGGCCTTCCTCGAACCACGACCAGTCCGGTGTCTCGACCGATGCGAGGCCGGACATCAATCTGTCGGCGAGAAAACGCCTGATTTCCCGGGCGCGCAAATCAGGCACGACAGAGCAATAACCGTCCAACCCCAAGAGCGTGAAGGCCAATGCCCGAGGCGAATGAAATGCCGTCACGGTTGGCAGCGCCTCGGCAAACAGAGCGGCGGCCCACCGCCGCCGCGATGGGTTCGCATCCTTGCGGGCACACTCGCCGAGCGCCCACACGGTTCGGCCATGGCTGTCTTCGGAACCGCGATCTTCAAGCCAGGTTCGATTGAAACCCATGAAATTGCGAAATCGTTTTGTGTCGGGGTTCCACGCATGCTGAACAAACGCGGCAAACCGGGCCGTCAAAACCTCGGGCAGCCGTTTTTCGCCTGGGTTGTTAAGAGCACAGGCCAGCAGCAAGGCGCGCGCATTGTCGTCCACACAATAGCCGTGCGCACGATCCGGCACCGAATGCACCGCGTGCTGGAACAACCCGGTGTCGTCGCACATGGAAAGAAAGTGGCCCAATTGCATGTCCGACGCCGCCGGGCTGTGGGCAATCGGGACCGGTCCGGTCCGCGCGATCACCTTGAGCCAGTCGCCATGGCGTGCGTTTTCGAATGTGGCGATGTAACGTTCGGCCGTGCGCTCCCACGTCATCGACCGGCTGATGGCGTAGGCTCGCTCGCGCATTGCCTGCCGGCGAGGCGCATCGGTGAGCAACAGCGCAATTTCCTTGCCGATCGCGGCCGCATTGCCGAACGGCACGATGACGCCACGACCGTCATCCAGCAGCTCCAGCGCGTGCCAGTAGGGTGTCGAAACCACCGGCTTGCCCAGCCCAAAGCTGTAGGCCAGCGTGCCCGACGTCATTTGCGCCTCATTGAGATAGGGCGTGACGTAGACGTCGCACATCGAAATAAATTCGAGCAATGTCGCCTGATCCACGAACTGGTCGAGGAAGACGACGTGGTTCTCGATTCCAAGTGCGTGTACACGCGCCACCAGGCTCTCGCGATAGGCCTCGCCTTGGTCGCGTACCAGATTGGGATGCGTCGCGCCGAGCACGACGTACACCGCGTCGGGCCGATGCTGCAGGATCGCGGGCATCGCGTCGATCATGACTTCGATGCCTTTGCTGGGGGAGAGCAGGCCGAATGTCAGAATCACGGCACGCCCGCCGAATCCGAGTTTAGCTTTTGCCGCGTCGGGTTCCACAAACGGAAACTCGGGGATTCCGTGCGGGATGACCTCGATCTTGTCATCGGCAACGTCATAGACGCTGCGCAACATCTCCCGTCCCTTGCTGGCCATCACGACGATCTTCGAAGACGCCTCGACCAGGCGCTCCATCACCGCGCGTTGGGCCGCGCTCGGTTTAGCCAGTACCGTGTGCAGCGTCGTGACAACCGGCATGCTCAACCGTGAAAGCAGCTCGAGAATGTGGCAGCCGGCTTCGCCGCCGAATATTCCGAACTCGTGCTGCAGGCAGACGAGGTCAAAACGGCCGGCGTTCAGGAATGCCGCGGCGCGCACATAGTCGTCGATGGTGTCATCCTTGATCTGAAAGGCGACCGAAGCGGGGTAGTCGTAGGTCTGGCCGTGGTCGTTCATCGCGACGATGCAGGTCTCGACGGCTGGTCGTGAATTCGCGATCGCGCGTACCAGATCGGTCGTGAAGGTGGCGATGCCGCAGCGGCGAGGCAACGAATTGCCGATCACGGCGATGCGCAGATGCGGCGGCGTCATGCTTGAGTCCTGGCGGGGCCTTGCGTCCTGGCGGGGCCTGCGAATGAGGAAAGGGCCGGAGACTCTACCGGGCCGGCGGGATGCTCACCGAGCATCTGCAACAGCGAATCGATCGGGTGGCTTGCCGGATACGCGATCAGCGCCATCAATCCATCGGCGCCCACCTCAATGCTGGTGCGGCCGCCGCGGACGAAGATCGCCTGTCCGATGGAGGCGGCGGACAATCCGATCGCCGCGTGGCCACCGAGAACGAGAATCCAGGTCTCGGCCTCGGCCAACAGCGCCCAGCTTGAGCCTTCAGGCAACTCAACCCGCTCCAGGACAAAATGCCGGCTTGCAATGAGGGCCGTTCGGGCCGCCGTGAGACGGGTCGGATTATAGCCCGCTCGAAGCGGCCACGGGTGGGCAACCGCGACGCCGTTGTCTTCGTCCAATTCACGTTTCCTTCCAAAGTCGAACAGGCGGAACGTCGCGTCGCTACGCTGCTGAATTTCGGCAAGCACGATACCGGCGCCGATGGAATGGATGGTACCGGCCGGGATGTAAATGACGTCGCCCTTCGCGACGGACCGCCAGTCAACGAGCTCGGTGATAGAACCGTCCTGGATCGAAGCGCGTAATTGCTGGAGCGTGACCTGGCGCTTCAATCCGACGCCTATCCGCGCGTCGGGCTCGGCCGAGAGGATATACCATGCCTCGCTCTTGCCGTTCGGCATTCCCATCGCGCGGGCGAAAGTGTCGTCCGGATGAACCTGGATCGACAATGGTTCGCTGGTGAACAGGAGCTTGAGGAGCAGGGCCGGGGTGTCAGCATCTGTGCCCTCCCGTTCGAACCATAGTTCGCCGACGGCGTCACCTGAGGCGTCAAGGCTGCTCCAGGGCTGCAGATCGCGGACCCCCCATGGCTTGTGAACGGCCCGCACGGCGGCAAGCTCGGTAGGCATAAGTTGTCCCGATCCATAACGCGCACGTCGGGCCGACGTGCCGTTGGCTGATATCGCTATAAAACTGGTGCGGCGAGTAGACACCCGGGCAGCGGTTCCAGCGCGCGGGTGGTCACAATCAGGTGGCTATCCGGATACCGGATTACAACCCATCGCAGCGGTTGTCGGTCGAATCGCGCGCCACCCGCTATTTGGGTACTGGACGGCGACTGGCTACCGCGTGCCCGATACGCCGCACAATACCGTCAAGCCGGGCGAGACAGGATTCAAGATGGTTCCGGTGACCCGCAATGTTCCGCGGTCGTTCATCACTAACATCCGCAACGGCGACAGCGTGCCGGCAGGGGCGCCGGCTTCGGCGCGAGGCATCGCCTTCGGCGGCGATTGCGGCGTTGCCCGCGTCGATTTGTCGATCGATGGCGGAAAGAGCTGGCAGCCGACGAAGCTCGATGTTGATCAGGGGACATACGGCTTTCGGAGATGGCAGACGCAATTTACGTTGCCTGCGCGCGGTGCCAGCACTCTGATGGTTCGTTGCACCAACACCAGGAACGAGGCCCAGCCGGAATTCAAGATCTGGAACCCAGCCGGCTATATGTACAACACTATTGAAACGACCCATGTGGTCGGGGCCTGAGGAGGAACCAGGAATGCTCGTGCTGTTCTCCCGATGGCCGCCGTTCTCGGTCTCGTTCTGTTGCTACATCCCGGTAAGGCCGCAACGATCACCACATTGAAGTCGCTGAATTTGGATGTCCCGACCAGCGACGCGATGTTCCCCGCTGGTCCGGGATCGGATGCGATCAACAACAACTGCCTCGCCTGCCACTCGGCCGACCATGTATTGAACCAGCCATCGTTGTCGAGGGAAGCCTGGCAAGAAGTCGTCAACAAGATGATTGCGGCCTACAAGGCTCCCGTCAGTCCTGACGACGCTAAAGCGATCGTGGACTATTTGGTCCGCACCAAAGGCGCTTCATAGGTAACGCAAGCTCGCAGCGATCGCATTCTTTGCGACCCCAGTTGATTGGCGGGCCTTTGCGTTCTAAGGGGGTGCCTAATTTAGACACCCCCTGCTGGGCCTAATGCTGCTCTCTATGTTCGGCTGCCGCTCCACTTACCGGTGTACTTAAATTCCGGTGCGTTCTTTAGCTGATCTGCATCGGCGTTCATGTTCGCATGCCACTTCTTGTCGGTGTCATTGTATGTCACCTTCACCGCGGAAGGGTTCACCGCAACATAGTGCTCGCCCATCCCGAGGAACCCGCCGACCGACACGATGTAAGCCGCCACGCGTCCATTTGGATTCATCGCAACGTCTTTGATGGTGCCGATATCCTTGTTGTCGCCATTGTAGATGTCCAACCCGACAACCTTTGAGCTGAGATCGTCGCCTTCGGGCACGTTAACAAAGGTTTGGCTCCCGCCGGCGTTGTCATTCCGTGCCGCGTTACCCATCGTGCTGTTCGAACCGCTCGTCACTTCGGTGAAGGAATCAGGGCTTATGGACATGACCACAGGATTGCCGTCGCTATCCTTCGCGTGGACCATAAACGATGTCGGAGCCACCTTGATGTCGGTATAGCCGGACTTCTGCAGCATTTGGGTGAGATTGGATCTTACGCTATTCGATCCGCCGGTCTGGTTCGAATTGTTCGCCGTCTGTGCGTAGACGGCAGAGCTTAGGACTATCGCAGCGGTTCCCGCGAGCAGTAAAGCGCGCATTTTCATCTCCTTTTGGAAGTAATGCCCCTCTACAGTTCAACGAACGACAGCGATCGTCGTTGCATGAACTTCTAGTCAAATTCGCGGAGCAAAGTTGCGTCTGATGCCAGAGTCCTCAACGTCAAAGTAAGCCGAGTCAGGTAAGATTTCTGGAGACGCGAACGCGATGCCGACCGCGCCTGCGGGCTTTCGACACTCACCTGGCGCGCGCTCAGCGGATGATCGCGCGGCGCCAGAACTGCCATCAGCTGGCTGGAGGCTCTCGCACGTCAAGAAGCAGGAGGCGTGGTGGGCGGCGCCGAAATGAAGCCGCTCGTTCGTGGCGCACCGATGGTCCTGCCTCACTGTCTCGCGCAACTGACTCGCTGACTCATGAGACAGCCGTGGGACAGTGAGACACCTCCTCCTGACGGCGAGCCATATGAGCTGAGGATCGTTCTGGCCTATCCTCCCGGTGACGATGCCGAGGCGTCCGCCGAGGCGGCGGATGATCTGGCCGAGGCCTTGAACGAGGATTGCGAGGCGAAGCTGCAGGACAAGAAGCAGATCATCGTCAAGAGCTGCATTGCCATTTCCGAGGACGATCTGACCGTCAGCCGGGCTCGCGTACTCACGGATTGGCGTCTTGAGCACATGACGCTCACCCAAGGCTTCGGAGCGACCACGCCTTTTCTAAGGGCAAGCCATGGCTTCTGCCCTCCTTGAGCTAGGGCAGGAGCCCTGAGGCCTGCAAACGCTATGGTTGAGCCTCCATGGCGAATCCAAGGAGGGGTTGTGACCCTTGCGCATCCTTGTCCCGCAGAAATTACCTTCGCCGAGATGCGCGAGAGCGCCGCGCAAACTTCCGCTGCAACCATTCGATCGCTATGATGGGCTTTCGTTGATTTTGAAAGAGCTACCAGCGGGGGCATCGGCAAAAAAGTAACTTTAGTTGGAGTTGCATCATGCCCCGTTCAGCTTCTCTCGTACCCGACGACACAAACCAAGACGTCTATCTCGTGCTGGACGACTTCGGCTCTCTCGGCAGGGTATGGCGTGAGACCGACGAAGCGGGAACTAACCGCGCGTGGATGGTCCGAAATATACTTGAAGGCCTATACGAAAATCCGGTCCGGATCGTTGCTTTCAATACGGCTGAAGGCTGGTCGCGTGACGTGACCGTGGACGTCGCGGACGAACTGCGCCGCCGCTTTGTTGAGTACGACGAGGTGTCGGAATCGGTTCTCAAGTTCTTGGAAGCGACCAACCGGCGTTGAGCAAGTTTGCGGGATGTGGACTGATGGCAGGTCGCCAAAGAGCAGCTCCACGCCGCCGCACGGGCGACCTTTATCAAAAGTCTTGAAGACAGCACCGTAGTCCGGGCGTATCCTACCCAATGGGCCTTGGGGGACTCCCATGGACATCATGGAGCGATTTTACATCGCTGCCGCGGGTTTGAGCGTTTTGCTCATCGCCGCGATGGCCTTGCTCTGATGAGCTAGGTCGGCTGTAGCATCGATTTTAGTCTGCGTGACCGCC